>Ga0209415_10018851_pt1 | contig 10861 bp, 14 predicted proteins | sample PeaSoiSIISIP2007_FD_187696 | JGI IMG/M metagenome (GOLD analysis project Ga0209415, IMG submission 187696) | Peat soil microbial communities from Weissenstadt, Germany - SII-SIP-2007 (SPAdes) (version 2) | ecosystem: Environmental > Terrestrial > Soil > Wetlands > Peat | place: Germany... | reverse complement strand
GACGAGGCCGAGATCGCAAACCCAAAGATCAGGCATGCGCTTGAGGATGACAGAAGCGCCCCAGCCCGATTTGGCCAACGCCTAAAGTCTGTGGATAACGACTCCGGAGGCCTCCTGATGCCAGCAAAGCTCGAAGGACGCGCGCGCGAGATCGTGGCAGCGCCCAACTATGCGGTCGTCTCGATCCCGCGTTCTGACGGGACGGTCCAATCGGTCGTCGTCTGGGCGGACGTCGACGGCGAGCAGATCCTCCTCAACAGCGCGATCGGACGCCACTGGCCGGCGAACCTCAGGCGCGCCCGACGCGCGACCCTCCTGGCGATGGCCGGCAGCAACCCCTACGAGTGGGTCGCGGTCGAGGGCGAACTCGTCGAGGCGACAACCGACGGCGCGGACCCCGACATCGACCGCCTCGCGAAGAAGTACCTCGGCGTCGACAGCTACCCCAATCGCCGCCCCGGCGAGCGGCGGATCAGCTTCAGGCTGCGCCCGCAGCGAATCAAGTACGTGAATCAGGGCTGAGGACAGCGCCAGCCTGCTCGAGCTGCCCTTCGCCGACGAGCAGCTGATCGCCGATCCGGACCGCGGGGACGTCACTGACGCCGAGCGCGAGCGCCTGCGCGGTGGCGCGCTCGAGCTCCGCGCGCACCGAGCGCGCTTCGAGCGCCTTGAGGATCGCTCGCGGGTGCATCTCGCAAGCGGCGCCCGCGATCACGATGTTGTCATCGATGTTGAGCGCATGACCGCCCGCGAACGCTTGGCGGAACGCGGCGAGCGCGAAGGCGACTCCCTTCCCGATCTGTCCCGCATAGGTCGCCGCGAGCATCGCGCGCTCGGAGTCAAACGGGAACGGTGACGGCCACACGATCTCCTGTAGCCCGAGCGAGCGCGCTCGTCGCTCGATCACATCCCGCGCGGCGAGCATGTCCGTCTCACATCGGTAAGCCTCAAAGCTCTCCGCCGCGGGCAGCGATCGCGCCAGGATCGGCACCCAGGGACATGGCCCCGGCACAACCGCGAGAACCCGTTCGGCAGCCAGGTACGCGGCCGGGCTGAAGAGATCAAAGTAGAACTGCGGGGGCCGTCCGCGAGCTCTGTCGGTGAGCAGGCTGCGCACTGGTCCGGCCTCCTCGTTGCTCATCACGCCAATGCTAGATGGACTGCACGTGCTCGAGGCGACGTCAGCCGCCGGCCACCACGCGGCAGCGCACGCAGCTCCAGCGCGGCGAGAGCTGCTCACCGCGCGCGTGATGAGCATGACACGGGTGAGGAGCCGTCCGCGGCCGCGGACGGCTCCTCACCCGTGGATCAGCCAGCCGTCCGCGGCGCGCGCGGCTTCCATCACGGCTTCGGAGAGCGTCGGATGGCCATGAACGCTGCGGGCGATTTCGGGGTAGCCGCCCTCGAGCGCGCGCACGTTGACGAGCTCCTGGATCAGCTCCGTCGCGCGCGTGCCCACGATGTGCGCGCCGAGCAGCTCGCCGTAGCGCCGGTCGCCGACCACCTTGACGAGGCCTGTGCGATCGCCGTAGACGGTCCCTGCGCCGACGGCACCGTAAGGCACCTTGCCGACGACGACGTCGTGGCCGCGCTCGCGCGCCTGCGCCTCCGTCAAGCCGAAGCTCGCCACGTTCGGCGCGCAGAAGGTTGCGCGCGGGATGTCCACGTAGACGAGCGGGTGGGTCGTCAGCCCTGCTGCGTCCTCGACCGCGATGATCCCCTCATCCGAGGCTTTGTGTGCAAGTGCCGGTCCGGCGACGAGATCGCCGATCGCATAGACCCCCGCGCGCGAGGTGCGCATCGCGCCGTCGACCGCGACAAGTCCGTGCTCGTCGAGCTCCACGCCCGCCGCCTCGAGCCCGAGCGCGGCGACGTCGGGCCCGCGGCCGGTCGCGATCACGAGCCAGTCGACCGTCACCTGCTGGTCGCCGAGCGCGAACGCGACGGCGGTCTTGGTCGCCTTGACTTCCGCGACGGCCGTCCCGGTGTGCAGCTTGATCCCCTGCCGCGTGAGCCCGCGCTCGACCAGCTTCGAGATGTCGGCGTCCTCGGCCGGGAGGACGCGGTCGAGCATCTCGATCAGGTAGGTCTCGCTCCCAAGCCTGGCGTAGGCCGAGGCGATCTCGCTGCCCGACGCGCCGGCGCCGACGACCGCGAGGCTCGCGGGTAGCTCTGCGAACGCCCATGCCTCCTCGGTGCCGACGATCCGTCCGCCGAGCTCGATGCCCGGTAGCCCGCGCGGCACCGAACCGGTGGCGAGCACAATTGTCTTCGCGCTCAGCACGTCCTCGCCGACCTTCACGGTGCCGTCCGCGGTCAGCGAGCCCTCGCCCGTGATGAGCTCGATCTTGTTCTTCTTGAACAGCCCGCCGACGCCGCTGGTCAGCGTCTGCACAACCTTCGCCCGGCGCTCCATGACCGCGGCGAAGTCGACCTCCGGCGCCGCGACCTTTACTCCGAATTCGCCGGCTTCGCGCACCTCGGTGAGGATTTCGGCGGAGCGCAGCACCGCCTTCGCCGGAATGCAGGCGTAGTTGAGGCAGCGACCGCCGACCGCGTCCTTCTCGATCACGGCGGTCGTCATGCCGAGCTGAGCGGCGCGAATCGCCGCCACGTAGCCGCCCGGGCCCGAGCCGATGACGATGCAGTCAAAGCTCCTCGATGCCATCCGTCCGTACCCTAGCGAGCCGTGAAACGCGGCACCCTTTCGAGCCCACAACGACCCGCTCTCGCCTCGGATGAAGTGCGCCGCCCGCCCGCACGCTGGAGTGCAGCCCGCCGATCCGCGATGCTGGGGGCATGGACAGCGACGACCTCGAGATCGCCCCGGGGGTACGCGTGCCGCGCAGCGAGGTGGAGCTCCGCACGAGCCGCTCCTCGGGTCCCGGCGGGCAGCACGCGAACGTCACCGACTCGCGGGTCGAGGCGGTTTTCGACATCGAAGCGTCGACCGTTCTGCCACCGTCGGTCCGCGAGCGCCTGCGGGAGCGACTCGGGGCGCGCGTGAGCGCCTACGCGCAAGACGAGCGCAGCCAGTTGCGAAACCGCGAGCTCGCGCTCGAGCGCCTGCGGGCGCGCCTCGCGGACGCGCTGTACGAGCCGCCGCCGCGGCGTCCGACGCGCCCGACGCGGGCCGCGCGCGAGCGCCGCGCACAGGCCAAGCGCGAGCAGTCGGAACTCAAGCGCTCGCGCCGCCCGCCCGAGGCCCAGTGAGCGGTTCTTAGGCCGGGCGCCGTCCGCCTCGACGCGTCACCGCGATTCGTCCCATCACGCGGATCAGCTTCCAGAAGAGCCACGCGGCAGGGACGAGCACGCCGAGGCACAGTGCCGCCCCGCCGAGTGAGCGCGCCTCGACGAGGAACAGCGAGAAGAGCAGGATCGTCAGCGTGAGCAGGACCTCGAAGAGGAGCACCGCCCAGTAGCGCGCCAGGATCATCCCGCCCGCGATCGTTCCGACGAGCGCCGTGAACGCGAGCACGGAAGGCCCGGGATGCTTGCCGTTGATCGTCGCGCCGGCCAGGTAGGCGATCAGGTTCCCGAGCGCGAGTGCGCATGCGACGACGATCGCCGCGAGCAGCCCGAACGGTCGCTCTCCGGGAGCGAGCGGCTCGAGCTGGGCTCGCGCGGCCGCGTCGCGCGCCTCGCTGCGCGTCATCGGCTGCGCCGCAACCCTCGCCGGTCGCGCCTTGCGACGCCTAGGCGTGGGCAATTCTCGCCGCCCCCCGGAGCGCCCTCGCCGCCGCCCTGGGATCGCTCGCCTGTCCGATCGCCCTGACGACTGAGACCCCGTGCGCACCGGCCGCGAACACCTCGCCGACGTTCGCCCCGTCGATCCCGCCGATCGCGAAGAACGGCACTCCTGCGTGCGCTGCCGCGTAGCGCACAAGCTCGAGCCCAACCGGCGCATAGCTGGGCTTGGTCGGCGTCGCCCACACCGGCCCCACGCCGATGTAGTCAACCCCCGTCGCGGCGTCGATCTGCGCCTGCGAATGCGTCGACAGCCCGACGAGCCGCTGCGCGCCGACGAGCTCCCGCGCGCGCGACACAGCGACGTCGTCCTGGCCGACGTGCACGCCGTCTGCGTCGAGGGCTGCGGCGAGCGCCGGATCGTCATTCACGATGAACAGCGCGCCGGCCGCGCGGCAGCGGTCGCGCACGGCCGCCAGCTCCGCGGGCGCCGGGTCTGGTGAGCGGACCTGCACGATGTCAACGCCGCCGCTGAGCGCGTCGTCGAGCACGCGCGCGAGCGTCGGGAGATCCCCGATCAAATACAGGCGCGCCGCCGCCAGGCGGTCTCGAGACTCCATCGGCCCAAGTGTGCCAGCATGGATGTGATGGAACGTCACGACGTGATCGTCGTCGGTGGTGGCTTGATCGGACTGACGATTGCATGGCGCGCGGCACAGCGCGGCCTCGACGTCCTCGTGCTGGAGCGCGATGGTTGCGCGCACGGCGCGACCCGTGCGGCAGCCGGCATGCTCGCGCCGATCGCCGAGATCGACTTCGGCACGGCCGGGGAATCGCTGCTCGCGCTCGGCCTCGAGTCAGCCGCCGCCTGGCCGGCCTTCGCCGACGAGCTTGCGGCCGCGATCGGCGAGCCATCGCGCCTACGCACCGATGGCACGCTGATCCTCGCGCGCGATCGCGATGAGGCCGAGGCGCTCGAGCGCCAGCTCGCCCACCGCGAGCGCCTCGGGCTCCCGGTCGAGCGCCTACTGGCCAGCGACGCCCGCCGGATCGAGCCCGCGCTCGTACCCTCGCTGCGCATGGCGCTGAGCCTCCCGACCGAGGCCAGCATCGACCCTCGCTGGGTCTGTGACGCGCTGCTCCTGGCGATGCGCGCCGCCGGTGCGCAGCTGCGCGAAGGCGCGGCGGTCGGCTCCGTGACACGCGAGTCGGGTGTCGCGCGCGGCGTCGAGCTCGAAAGCGGCGAGCGGCTTGCGGGCGAACACGTGGTGCTCGCGACGGGCGCTTGGGCCGGCGCGCTCGCGAACGTGCCGGTCCGTCCGGTCAAGGGCCAGATCATGCTGCTGCGTGACCCCGAGGGCGAGGGGCTCGTCACGCACACGCTGCGCTTCGAGCACGGCTACCTGGTTCCGCGCACCGACGGGATCTATGCGCTCGGCGCGAGCGCCGAGGAGCGCGGCTTCGATCTGACGATCACCGCGCGGCCACTGTACGAGCTGCTGCGCGACGCATCCGAGCTCGTCCCCGGCCTCCTCGACCTCGAGGTCGCGGAAATCAGCGCGGGCCTTCGACCCGGCAGCCCCGACAACCTGCCGCTGATCGGGACCGTGAAGGAGGACGGACTGATCCTCGCCTGCGGCCACTACCGCAACGGGATCCTGCTGGCACCGCTGACCGCGACGATGGTGCTCGACGCGATCGCCGGCGCCGAGCTGCCGGACGTGGTCGCGCCGGCGCGCCACACGCACACGACGGTGCTCGCATGATCTACGTGAACGGCGGTGTCCAGGACAACGCCGCGAGCGTGACCGCGCTGCTCGAGCGCCTCGGATTGGGCGCGACGCCGCGCGGGGTGGCTGTTGCGCTCGACGGCGAGGTGCTGCCGCGCGCAACCTGGGACGCGCAACCGCTCCTTGACGGGGCGCGCGTGGAGGTGGTCGGTGCAATTCAGGGCGGCTGAGAAGGCGGGCCCGGCGCCGTTCGTGCTCGCCGGCCGCGAGCTGCCGTCGCGGCTGATCCTCGGTAGCGGCGGCTTCACGAGCCTCGAGCTGCTGGCCCAGGCGGTGGAGGCGAGCGGCAGCGGACTGGTCACCGTCGCTCTCCGGCGCATCGACCCGGCCGCGCGCGGTTCGTTGGTCGATCTGCTCGACTCGCTTGGGGTCGCCATCCTCCCCAACACAGCTGGCTGCTACACGGCTCGGGACGCCATCGCGACTGCGCGGCTCGCGCGCGAGGCGCTACAGACCGACCTGATCAAGCTGGAGGTGATCGGCGACGAGCGCACGCTCCTGCCGGATGCGCCCGAACTGCTCGCCGCCGCCGAGCAGCTGATCGCCGATGGCTTCGAGGTGCTGCCGTACACGACCGACGATCCGATCCTCGCGCGCCGGCTCGAGGACGCCGGCTGCGCGGCGGTGATGCCGCTCGGCTCGCCGATCGGCAGCGGGATGGGCATCGCGAACCCCTACAACATCGCCCTGATCTGCGAGCAGGCGAGCGTGCCGGTCGTGCTCGACGCCGGCGTCGGCACCGCATCCGACGCGGCGCTCGCGATGGAGCTTGGCTGCTCCGCGGTCCTCAGTGCGAGCGCGATCTCGCGTGCCGAGAATCCCGTCGCGATGGCCGGCGCGATCGCCGGAGCAGTCGCCGCCGGCTTCGCAGCGCGCGGGGCCGGGCGGATCCCGCGCCGCCTGTACGCGAGCGCCTCGAGCCCGCTTGCGGGCATGCCTGACCTGGGATGACGCAGAGCGTCGCGGACGGGCTCGCGGAGCGTTGGCACGCCGCGTGGTCGGGGCGCGACCCGGCTGCGTTCCTTGAGATCTGCGCGCCCGATCTCCACTACGAGGACCCGCTGACGCCGCGCCCGCTCGGCGGGACGGCGGCGCTCGGTGAGCACGCAGCGCGTCTGTGGCGCGCCTTCCCGGATGCGCGCATGGAGCCGACCGGAGAGCCGCTCGCCGACGGTCGTTTCGTCGCGCTGCCCGTACGCCTCCAGGGCCGCAACACCGGGCAGCTCGACCTCCTGCCGGCGAGCCACCGCGAGCTCATCGTGCACGCGATCTTCTGGTGCGAGCTCGACCCGGCGGGGGCACGGCTCTGGCGCGTGCGCGCCTTCTTCGACGCACACGCTGCGGCCGTCGACCTGGGCTTGCTGCCACGCCCCGGCAGCTGGCGACGCCGCGCCGTCCATGCGCTCCAGGGCTACGGCATGTTCGGGTAGGCGAGCCGGCTGCGAACATAGGCGCATGGTCGCGTGGCGGCAGTTCGAGGCGGCGGAGCCTGAGTTCGCGACGCGGGTGCGAGCGCTGTTCGATGCGGGCAGGCACAAGACGATCGCGACGTTGCGCGCTGACGGATCACCGCGCATATCGGGTATCGAGGCGGCGTTCGAGGATGGCGAGCTCGTCTTTGGCTCGATGGCCCGGGCGCGAAAGGGCGCCGATCTCCGCCGCGATCCGCGCTTCGCGCTGCACAGCGCGACGATCGACCCGGTCGAGGGCGCCGCGGCGCAATGGCCCGGCGAAGCGAAGATCGCCGGTCGGGCGATCGCCTCACGTCGGGTCACGGAGGAAGCGGAAGGTGATCGCTTCTGCGCCGCGATCACCGAGGTCGTGCACACCCATCTCAACGAGCAGGGGACGATGCTGGTCATCGAGTGGTGGACGCCGACGCACGGGCTGCGCAGGATCGAGCGCGAGTAGGCGCCGATCCTGCGGAGACGCCGGGGAGCAGGCCCGCAGACGCGGTTCAGCTCGCCCCAAACAACGCCGCGATGGCGTCGAGGTCGTCGCCGCGACCCGGGTCGGCAATGATCGTCAGGACGGTGTCCGGGCCCTGCCGGCTCACCGACCACGTCACGAAGGCGCAGCACTCGCGCTCGCTGGCCGCGAGGGCATGAAGCTCGTCGGTGCCGCTTGCGTCGAGCCGCCAGAAGACCTCCAGCTGATGCTTGCCGCGGCGAGTTCGGGGCGGGGATTGTTCGGCCAGGGTGCGCCAGCGCTGCAGGCGAAGGGCTCCGCTGCCCGCGTCCAGGGTGCACGCGAGCGGCAGCTCAGACACCGTCCCGTCGGCTGCGTCCTCCACGGGCAAAGCATCGCAAACGCCGGGCCCGACCGGGCCTGCGCTGTTCGCGCTTCAGGCGACGTCGCGTTGCGCGGTGAGCGCGAGGCCGGCTGCGGCGAGCAGGGCCGTCCAGCCGACGAGGACGATGCCGCCCACTGCGGCTGAGAGGAGGTGGCTGGTGGTCAGGCCGACCAGTGCGTCGCCGGCGTAGCTGGGCATGAATCGTCCGACCGAGGGGAGCAGCCCGAAGAGGAGGGGGTTGACGACGAAGCCCCAGGCCAGCAGCGTGATCACGGCTCCGACCTGGTTGCGGATGACCGCGCCGAGTCCGATGCCGATCGCTCCCCAAAGCGCGACGCTGGCGAGCCCACCGAGGACCAGTTGGGAGACGTCGCCGCTGCTCAGCGCGATTGTGATGCCTCGGCTGGTGAGGATCGCGTAGCCGAGCGCCCAGCCGATCGCTGCGCCGACGACTCCAAAGGCGAGGCCGGCGAGCGCACCGGCGGCGGTCTTAGCTACGAGCACCCGCGAGCGGTGCGGCGTGAAGAGGATCGTCGGTCGCATCGTCCCGTAGCGGTATTCGCTGGCCACGAGCATCACGCCGGCCAGCGCGGAGAAGACGCCCGCGAGATCGGAGAGGCTAAAGAACTGCCGCTGATTCTCCTTGCCCGCAAACGACGACGCGGTGGCCAGCAGGCCGGTCAGCAGCGTGAACAGGAGGATCAGCGCGATCATGCCGAGCAGCAGACCGATCGTCGTGCGGGTCGAGCGGACCTTCAGCAGCTCCGCCTTGATCTGGCGGATCACGAGTCTCCCTCCGCGGTCAGCTCGAGGAAGATCTCCTCCAGCGAAGCGCCCTCGGTGACGAGCTCGTGAACGGGGATACCGGCGGCAAAGGCGATCTCCCCGACGCGCTCGCTCGTCGCCCCGTGAACGACGAGCACCCCGTCACCGCTTGCGGTCGCTTTGAGCTCTTCGTGCGTCAGCGCCGCCTGCAGTTTCTCGGGCTGCGCGCTGCGCACGCGCACCGCACCGCCGACGCGAGACGTCAGATCCTCCAGCGAGGACTCAACGACGAGACGGCCACGGCTGATGATCAGGACCTGATCGACGGTTTGTGCGACCTCAGCCAGCACGTGGCTTGAGATCAGGACGGTGCGGTCATCCGAGGCGAACGACCGCAGGAAGTCGCGCAGCCAACGCACGCCCTCCGGGTCGAGGCCGTTGGCAGGCTCGTCCAGTACAAGCAGCTCAGGCTCGCCGAGCAGCGCAGCTGCGAGCCCGAGACGCTGGCGCATGCCGAGCGAATAGCCCTTGACGCGCCGGCGGCCGGCATCCGCGAGCTCGACGAGGCGGAGCACCTCATCGACGCGTGCATCGGGGACGCCGACGGCCTGGCCGAGCATCCGCAGATGGTCACGGCCGGTGCGGCCAGGGTGAAAGTCGGTCGCCTCGAGGACCGCTCCGATCCGCAACGCCGGGCGCTCGAGCTGGGCATAAGGGCGGTCGAACAGTAGGGCCGTGCCGCTCGTTGGCGCCGCCAGACCGAGCAGCATGCGCAGCGTCGTCGTCTTGCCGGCGCCGTTGGGGCCGAGGAAGCCCGTGATCGTGCCCGCATCGAGCGCGAACGACAGAGCGTCAACCGCCAAGACCTCGCCGAAACGCTTCGTCAGCGAGTCGGCTACGACCACCCGCGTCACTCGATCACCGATCCTACAGACGTGCCGATGATCATGCGCGAGCTATGATGAGGCCACCGCTCTCATTATCGGGAACGTTACCATAGTCGATATCGAAGGTGCCGAGTCGCCGTGACGAGCGCTGACCTCCTGCTGCATCCGGTGCGCCTGCGAATTGTGCAGGCTTTCCTCGGCGACCGCGCGCTCACGACGACCGAGCTGCGCGCAGAGCTTGGGGATGTACCGCAGGCCAGCCTCTATCGCAACGTTGCGCGGCTCGTGGATGCCGGCGTTCTCGGCATCGTCAGCGAACGGCGCGTCCGGGGTGCGCTCGAGCGCACCTATGTGCTGCGCGTGGCTGCCGCGACCGTGGGGCTGGATGAGCTCGCAAAGATGAGTCGCGAAGACCACCGCCACATGTTCATGGCCTTCGTGGCGGGCCTGCTCGGTGACTACGACCGCTACCTGAGCCGCGAAGAGATCGATCTCGCTCGCGACGGCGTTAGCTACCGGATGACCGGCGTCTGGCTCGACGACGCGGAGCACGCTGAATTCCTGCGCGAACTGGCCGGCGTCGTGCAACCGCGCCTCGTGAAAGCGGCTAAGGCCGGCCGGCGCCGGCGGATCCTCGGTTGGGTGCTTCTCCCCGGCGAGCAGGCGCCCGAGTGAGCATCGGCTAGCCTCAGCGCAGTGACCCTCCCCACGCGCACGCTCGGCCGCACTGGTTTCGAGGCCTCGATCCTCGGCTACGGCGCGATGGAGCTGCGCGGCGCGCCGCACGGGCGCGAGATCGCGGACGCCGACGCCGGCAAGATCCTGAACGCGGTTCTCGACGCGGGCATCAACGTGATCGACACCTCGATCGACTACGGCCGCAGCGAGGAGCTGATCGGCCGATTCGTCTCGGCCCGCCGCGATGAGTACTTCCTCGCCTCCAAATGCGGCTGCCCGCTCGACCCGGACCCGAGCTGGCCGCAGCCCTATCCGCACGACTACACGCCGGGCAACGTGCGCGCCGGGGTCGAGCAGAGTCTGCGCCGCCTGCAAACGGACCACCTCGACCTGCTCCAGGTCCACATGTCGCCGACGCGCGAGCGCCTCGAGGCCGAGCACACGATCGAGGCGATGCTCGCCCTGCGCGACGAGGGGACGATCCGCTTCCTCGGTATGTCGGGCACGCTGCCGAACCTGGCCGACCACCTCGCGATGGGCGTCTTCGACGCGTTTCAGATCCCCTACTCGGCGCTCCAGCGCGAACACGATGAGCTGATCGCACAAGCAGCCGCAATGGGCGCCGGAACCCTTATCCGCGGTGGCGCTGCACGCGGGGCGGCGGCCGAGGACAAGGGCTGGAGCGTTTCGCCGATCGGCATGCGGGCCGACGAGTCCGAGCGTCGCTGGCGCGAGTCGAACGTCGAAGAGCTCCTCGACGG
>Ga0209415_10018850_pt1 | contig 10861 bp, 11 predicted proteins | sample PeaSoiSIISIP2007_FD_187696 | JGI IMG/M metagenome (GOLD analysis project Ga0209415, IMG submission 187696) | Peat soil microbial communities from Weissenstadt, Germany - SII-SIP-2007 (SPAdes) (version 2) | ecosystem: Environmental > Terrestrial > Soil > Wetlands > Peat | place: Germany... | reverse complement strand
CGCCCGGCGCTCCACCGTCGAACTCGACGCGCGCGGGATGCTACGGTCCCAATTCTCCTTCCACCGTTTCCACTCCCGTTGGAGGGGTGAATTGAAACTGGCTGTCGGTCATCTCCCCATTCTCTTTCCAGCCGGCAAAGCGAAACTCCGTCGTTGCCCCGTCCGCTTCCTCCAGTACGATGCGGGCAATCTGGGCGGAGGGCGTGATCTCCAGCAGCACCTCGCTCACCTCGCCTGCCATGACCCGGGGAACGCCGCGCAGTACGGTGTCTCCTGGTTGCAGTAGCGATTGATCCACAGCCTTCGAAAGTCCTTGTAATTCATTCTCCAGCTTCGTTTTACCGAGCAAGAATGCCAGGGGGGACCGCACGTCGTCCAGCTTCCGGAATTCCGTCTTTCTGAGTTGCCGTTCCGCCGTCAGGTAAAACCACACAACCTGGCCGTCGCTGACAAACAGCTTCTCTTTTGGAGAACGATATTCCCAGCGCATCTTGCGCGGCTTTTTCAGCCATAAGGTGCCTGATTCCACACGCTCCGGCCCATCGCCGCGGTAGATCTCGGTGAAGTCCGATTGCAGGCTACGCAGATGGTTGTAGTGGTCATCGACGGCGCGGGCGAGCTGGTGGATATCTTCGCCAAACGCGGACCGGCCGAAGCTGGGCATGGTAACGGCCAACAGCACCAGCCAGCAAAAACGCTTATTTCTCACGCCCGATCATCCCCCGATTTTTTGATTTTACTCCGGGCACGTCATCCTGCGCAGACCGCAGGACCTGTGCAGTTGCAGCCTCAGGTACATGGGTTTCTTCGCTTCGCTCTGAATGACAGCATGACAGTCTATGGCGCATCGACAATCTATGATGACGACCTATGCTTGGATGACAACCTACGCCGTAGATTCTCGGAGGCGATGGCCGTCGCCACCAACTAAACCTCTTTGCAGCAACGAGTTATACGCAGTCATGAATTTGCGCCAGACACCGGCAAAGAGCGGATAATGGAGGTAGAGGGATGGGGATCCTTCACAGAATTCAGGAGGTTGAGCTCCCTGAAAACCGCGTCTGATTAGGCGCGGGGAAAGGAGGAAGCGATGTCCATTCGCAGAGTCTTTTCGCTCGTTGTTCTCTTCCTTGGTCTTGCCGCATTGGCTGAATCTCAGCAAACGCAGATCAAGTATGCGCCGGTGAAGCCCACTTCGCCAGCGTCGGCTCAGGAGATGTACACCGCATATTGCGCCGTCTGTCACGGCAAGAATGGAACGGGAAACGGTCCGGCTGCGGAGGCGCTGAAAGTCGCACCGCCGGACCTCACGATGCTTGCCAGAAAGAACGACAACAATTATCCATACGATCGCGTTAGGAGCGCGATCGCGGGTGACGTGCGCTTGCCGTCACACGGCTCGAAAGAGATGCCGGTTTGGGGCGAGCTATTCTGGGGGATGAGCCAGGGACACTCCTCCGAAGTGCAGTTGCGTGTGAGTAACCTGGATAAGTACATCGAATCGATGCAGCGAAATAACTGAATCCTGCTCTGGGCGGCTCTTATTCTGGCGGGGCCGCCTGCCAGGACTTTTTTAGAGAGCCGCTGCGGGCGGCTGGCTATTTCCGCTGCTCCAGCTTGACTGACGCGGTCACTGGCTGCCCGTCGCGGAGAACTTTGACCTCGACTACATCGCCCACCTTGCTGCGCCGCAAGGCGTCGGTGAAGTCGTAGAGGTTCTTGATCGGCTTGTCGCCGAACTGGATCATAATGTCTCCCGCTTTCAGTCCCGCCTTCGCGGCGGGTGATCCCGGTTTTACATCGGAGAACTTCACCCCGGTTTCCACCTGGCCGAAATCGGGGATCGATCCGAAGTATGGGCCGTAACCGCCTCCGCCGCCCAAAGCGCCTGGATGCTTGTCTTCTTCGACCACAACAAACGCAGGACGCGTGTCCGCATCCGCCAGCAACTCGGCAGTTGTCCCCACTATGCTGAGCAGCCGCGTAGCCGCCACCGGGTCGATCTTGTCCCAGGTGTCGGAAGGTTTGTGATAATCGGAGTGCAGGCCGGAGAAGAAGAACAGCACCGGAATTTTTTTCGTCACGAACGAGGTGTGGTCGCTCGAGGAATATCCGCCCGGCGAGTACTCGATCTTGAAACCGGAATTCGCCTGCGCCTCCTCGACCGCGGCTTTCAGAGTCGAGCCCGTGCCCACACCGCCAATATAGACTTTTTCGTTTTTAATGCGGCCGATCATGTCCATGTTGAGCATGGCGACGGCTTTGTCGAGCGGACGCGTCGGATTGTTCACCCAGGCGGCGGAACCGAGCAGCCCTAGCTCTTCACCCGCGAAAGACATGAATAAGATTCCGCGGCGCAACTGGCCTTTTTGCGGGGCGAGCAAGCGCGCCAACTCCAGCACTCCGGCTGTGCCGGATGCGTTATCGTCCGCTCCGGGATGAATCTGGCCGATCTGCGAGGGCGCGAGCGAATCGATATTGCCACGTCCGAGGTGATCGTAGTGCGCGCCGATGATTACGTATTCGTCGGTCTTTCCGGGCAAATACGCTAGCACATTGTTCACAGTGGCGCGGGTGGTTCGGATGCTGACATCGATCGCCGCAGTTTGATTTTCCGGCAGCACGAACGATGCGGGCTTAGAGGAATCGTCGATTTGTTTCTGCAACTCCGCCAGCGATTTGCGGGAAGGCTTGAGCCAGTCTTCGGCGATTGCGTTCTTGACCTGAAGAAAAATGATGCCGGCATTCTCCGGCCCGCTCACGCTGCCGAAGCGCGTCAGTAGATCTTCTTCGCCATCTCCCAGCTTTCCGTTCACCAGCACCAGCGCCTTCGCCCCGTGATTGCGGGCGTTGATGGCCTTCGTCACCAACTGGGAATGCTGCGTCATGCCTTGATTGCCGCCTTGGACTGCGAACGACGGAGGCTCATAGCGCAGCACGACGACGATCTTGTCCTTGACGTCGATGCCGGCGTAGTCATCGTAATGAAACTCGCCGGCGGTAGCGCCGTAACGGGCGAACACTATTTGCGCATGGGCCGATCCTGAAGCCGAAAAGCTGAACGGAACAAAATCCTGCTTGGCTTTCAATTCGCGCTTCTCGCCGCCCGCGAGCACCACAAAGCTGTTCTTCCCTTTCAACTGCGCGCCCGTGATCACCGTAAAGGGCTGTAAGTAGGAGTTCGTGCCTGCGGGTTCAAGGCCCAGGCTCTTGTACCGTTTCTCGATCATGTGCTCGGCGCGGGTTATACCTTTCGAGCCCGCGCCGCGTCCCTCCATGGCAGGCGCGCTCAGCGCCTTGATGTCATCGAGGTAGCGATGCGGGTCGGCCGGAGGAATCGCCGGCGGCGCCGCCAGCGCAACATAAGCACACGCGAGCAGTGCGAGGAGAATCGCGATTCTCTTCGCTCTGACTGCGGCGTCAAGGTTCGTTTTGCAAATGCAGGTTTGAGGGCGGGAGTGAGGCACTTCTGAGGTCTGCATGGTCCCGCAAATCGTAGGTGGCCCCAGGACGCGTGTCAACTCGGCGCCTCATTCCGCAATCGTCTTTTCCTCAGCTGCCACGCGGTCCTCAGGAGTGTTCACGTTGAAAAAACTACGCTCGGAAAAACCGGCCGCCGCCAATTCGCGCTCTTCGATCACGCGGATGGATACGCTCGAAAACGCCGCATCGATCTTGTACTTCCCTGCCCGCAGAGCCTGCTCGGCCACGGCGGAAAAGTCGCGCCGATAGATCGCGCAGAGCGGCTGCAATCCCCGGCTGGTGCGGGGTATGGTGACCATGGCATTGCCAGCGTTATCTTCGGCCGCGGCCACATCGAAGAGAAAAGCGAGAAGCTCACACGAGACGAAGGGCATGTCCACGGCGAGCATCAGGTTCAAATCGGCCGACGAATGCACGAGCGCGGCGTGAATGCCGCCAAGGGGACCACATCCGGGGAAAATATCCGCGACGACTGAGTCACACTTTGCACCATCATGCTTCGAAGATCTATATTTCGCAAACTTGGCCGTGTCGCCCACAATCGTAACCCTGCCGCAAACCGCGCCCATCACTGTGAGCGCGCGATCGAGCAGTTTTTGGCCGCCAAAATCGAGGAAGGCCTTATCTGTATTCGCGCCCATGCGGGAACTCTTGCCTCCAGCGAGGAGGAAGCCCATGCGCGACAGTTTAGTTGCCATAATGGAAAAGCATAGGCCGAATTCATGATGCACGAAAGTAACCTGTTCAGATCGGCCCTGCTGTTGGAAGATGGAGGTGTCCGTTCGGTAAGGAGTTCCACTCGTCATCATGCCGCAAAAACTCATGGACGTTCTTATGCTGGGACGATGTTCGCACGAGTTTTCCTGGCCGCGCCGAGCGGCCAATGGGGAGTATTACCAGGTTTGCCTGGTGTGCGCGACGGCTTACCAGTATGACTGGAAGACCATGCGTCGCGGAAACCGGGTCGATGAGCCGGTGGCGGAGACTACGACCGTCCGGCGGCGCTCCGGTCAAAAGCAGCCCACCTGGATGCCCCGGGCACGGCGCCTGCGTTCGAACATTCCATTGCGCTATCGCGGCAAAAATCTCAGCACCTGGTACGCGGGCGTAATCCAGAACATCAGCCAGTCGGGCGTGATGTTTCACGGCCCGCAGCAACTGCCGGCGAATGCGCTGGTGGAACTGATCTTCGAGATGCCGGAAGAGATCTCCGGGCAAAAAAACAGCAATGTACTTTGCCAGGGAAGACTGATTCGTACCAAGGACGCGGTCGACAATGCCGAAGATGCTTTCGGGCTCGCGGCCTCCATTCTCGACTACAAATTTCTGCACAAAGAGTGAGTTGCATTCTGACTCCGTCAAAACCTAGACCCTAACCACGGGGTCCACAGGGGAAGACGGTTGCTCCTTGCCTCCGCTGCTGCTAGAGTTTCCTTGGACAACGCAAGCACTTTTGCCCGCCTGCTCTAACCTCCGCAAGCCCAATCGTTGGAGCCGGCAGCGTTGTGAAGCATGTCTGGAATTGACCCTAATCTGAAGAGTTGGATCGCCCGGAACCGGCATTCGGCGCTGGTGCAATACGCAGGAGCGGCGCTTGCCGTGTGGGTGGCACTCAGCCTGTGGACTTTTGCTCCCGTGCTGCACCGCCATCTCTTTGTGTTGCTGCTAGCGGCGGTGCTTTTCACCGCGCGTTTCCTGGGCTTTGGCCCCGCGGTTTTCTGCACACTTCTCTCGTCGGCCTGCATGGATTTTTTTGAGTTTCCGCCCTACTTCAGTTTCAGCATTCACCGCGGAGCCGATGTTGAGCGACTGGCGGTTTTCCTTGCTACTTCCGTCTTTGCCGGAAGCATGGCGCGGCAGAAAACCCTGGCGGAATCGCGCGCCGATCGCAGCACCCGCGAAATGGCTGCCATTGTCGAATATTCCTGTGACGCGATTTACAGCTCCCGTCCGGATGGCACTATCACCAGCTGGAATCGGGCCGCTGAACTTCTCTATGGCTACACGGCCGAGGAGGCAGTCGGATCGCAGACGGCTCGACTGGCTCCGCCGGAACGCCAGGAAGAGGCGGAACGCAACCGCGAACTGCTCAACCGCGGCGGACACGTGGCTTCCTATCGAACCGAGCGCATGCGCAAGGACGGCACGCGCTGCCCGGTGCTGCTCTCCGTTTCACCGCTGCGTAACGCACGCGGCGAAATCGTGGGAGCGTCGGCCATTGCGCGCGATATTTCGGTCGAGAAGCAATCCGAAGAAGCCATCCGTCGCAGCGAAAAGCTCGCCACCGCGGGCCGGCTCGCAGCGTCGATCGCGCACGAAATCAATAATCCGCTCGAGGCCGTCATCAACCTGCTTTACCTCGCGCGCCACGACTCCAGAAACGCCGTCGAATATCTGACCCAGGCCGAGCAGGAGGTGGGACGCGTCGCCCGATTGGCGCAACAAACTTTGGGATTTGTGCGCGATGCCAGCTCTCCCGGATCGATGGATCCGGCCGCCATCATGGATGAGATTCTGCAGTTGTATTCGCGCAAGCTCGAAGGCCGGCGGATCCACGTGATGCGACGTTACCGCGACCGCTGCCTGGTCAGCGGCTATTCGGGCGAGTTGCGGCAACTGCTGGCGAATCTTCTGGTGAACGCCGTCGAGGCCATGCCGGATGGAGGTTCTCTGCACGTCCGCGTGGCTGCGGGCCGCAACTGGTCGGACGGCAAGGAGGGTGTTCGCATTACGGTGGCCGATAATGGCAGCGGCATTCCCCGCAACAATCTGCGCCAGATCTTTGAACCATTCTTCACGACAAAGCAAGACACAGGCACCGGCCTGGGATTGTGGGTCTCGCACGGCATCGTGCAGAAACACGGGGGCTCGATTCGCGTGCGGAGCCGGGCGGAAGGACGTGACACAGGAACCGTGTTCTCGATCTTCATCCCGCAACGGCAGGAAATCAGCCGGGTGGCGTGAAGCGCCGTTTCCTCCTTGCTCACAACAACTTGCAAACGGCAGAAGTACAATGACTTTCGTGTTTAGAAGCCTCACCCGCGGCAGCTTATAATCATTTAAATCCAAGCAGAATGGGCACTTAGGCCCGCTGTGATCTTTTGACGCGGAACCTTTTCACGTGGAACCTTTTCTTCGACCTGCGATGTTCGCTCTGGGGCTGTGCTTTGGCAGCTTCCTGAACGTGTGCATTTACAGGCTGCCGCTGGGCAAGTCGGTCGTAACCCCGCGCTCCGCCTGCCCGCACTGCGGAGATCTCATTCCGCTCTATCACAACATTCCCGTGCTGAGCTGGTTGATTCTGCGCGGAAAGTGCCGCTCGTGCAAGGCGCCCATCTCGCCACGCTATCTGGTGATCGAACTACTCACGGGCCTGCTCTTTCTCGGCTGTTTCACGCATTTTGGATTGACGCTTGGAATGCTGAAGTGCACCGTTCTCGGCTATCTGCTGCTGGGCTTGATCTTCACCGATGCGGAAACCAAGCTTCTTCCCGACGCTTTGACTCTCACCGGACTGGCGCTGGGAATCGTGTTCAGCCTGGTGGTTCCGGTGAACGACCTGGCTTCGCGCATCATGCCGGGGCTGGTATCGCCTGCGATGCGCGGCGCGATTTCGTGGCGATGGTGGTCGCTGTCAGACTCTCTGCTCGGAGCGGCGGTTGGCGCTTCGTTCCTATACGGCGCGGCGGCGATTTATCTGCGCGCCCGCGGGGTTGAAGGCATGGGGTTCGGCGACGTAAAGCTGATGGCCATGATCGGAGCCTTCCTCGGAACCAGGCTCACGGTGTTAACGATTTTTGCGGCGTCGCTGGCGGGCTCATTGTTTGGGCTGAGTACGGTTCTCGCCGTCTGGATCAAGCGCACGCGCCGCAATCAGGCACGGGCCGCTGCATCGAGAGCTTCCTCGCGTATTTCCACGGAAGAAGCCCGCCGTCGCGCCTGGCAATCGGCACGCCTTGCACTGCGCTATTACGAAATGCCGTTTGGCGTGTTTCTTGGCGGCATGGGAATTTTGTCGTTCCTGTTCGGAAACCGGCTTCTGCACTGGTATTGGAGGGCGCTGTGAGGCTGCTCGTCAATCCCATGTTGCTTCGCATGGCCCTGCTTTTATTGGTTGCCTCCGCAGCTTTTGGATTGGGGCTATTCGTGATGCGACGCCTGCGCAAGAACCTAGCCCAGGAATCCGAATCGCTGAGCCACTCTCCCTTGGCCTCCGAGGGATTGCCGGTCCACGCGTATCACGCCGTCATTCAGGAACTGAAGCAGCAAAAACATGAACTGGCCACGCAGCAGCTCTCAGAGCGCAGAAAGGCCAAGGCCTCCGATACCCTGAGTTCGACCATCCTCGCCAATCTTTCCTGCGGTGTCTTGTTTTTGACTACCAACGGCCTGGTGCGGCAAGCCAATGCGGCGGCGCGCAAACTGCTGGGATTCGCCTCGCCCATGGGACTGCATGCTGACGATCTTTTTCGCTCGGCCACGCTGCGCCCGGAAATAGACGGTTCGAACGCGGGAAGCAGCGTCGAGCAAGCTTTGGCTCCCGCTCTCGCAGGAACGTCGGCGGTTCGCGGGCTGGGGCTGAACTACTTCACCCGCGACGGAGAAAACCGTGTGCTGGAAGTGACGGCCTCTCCGGTGCTGGCCGAAGACGGGAGTCCCATGGGAACGACTCTCGTGCTCACGGACAAGACCGACATCGAACGCATCCGGCACGATCAGAGATTACATCAGGAAGTATCGTCGGAACTGGCGCTCGGACTGCGCCTCTCCCTGACGACGATCGCGGGCTACGCGCAGCAACTCTCACATAGCCGCGACCCGGAACTGGCGCAACAACTGGCCGACGACATCGCCCACGAAGCCGCGCAATTGGACCGGACAATTGGCAGTTTTCTGGGAGGCGCGCGGGCAGCCAGCACAAGTTTTTGATATCAGAAACAACGGGCTGCGATCAGAATCGCGGCTTGCGAAAGGACGATCACATGAAGCACACGAAATGCATGGCCATTGCCACTCTGCTGCTCTTCGGGGTTTGCGGAGCAGGCGCTCAGTCACTCGGGGATTACGCGCGCACCGCTCGCAAGAACAAACCCGAGCCCAATTCGGCCAGCCGCCACTACGATAACGACAATCTGCCGACCGGCGAAACTCTGAATGTGATCGGACCGCCGCCACCGGCCGAGGGCAAACCCGGCGATGCTAATTCCGCCGACGCAAACAAGGCCGCCGCGGCTGCCGCTGAGAGGCAGAAGACAGTGGATGAAAGGCAGAAGGCAGCCGACGAGTGGAAGAAAAAACTCGACGACCAGAAACAGAAAGTCGATTCCCTCAACCACGAGATTGATCTTGACCAGCGCGAAATGCGTCTGCGAGCAGCCGCGGCCTATACCGATCCCAACATCGCCGTGCGCGACGTCAACTGGAATAAGGACGAAGTGCGCTACAAGAACGAGATCGACCAAAAGCAGAAGGCGCTGGATGCCGCCCGGCAGGAACTCAACGACCTGCAGGACCAGGCGCACAAAGCCGGCGTCGCTGAGGAAGACAAGGACAACGCCAAGGACAAAGATCAAGATAAAAACAAATAACGGAGCGACGGGCGTCTCGCCTCTAAGCCGGGCGAGGACGCCCGGCTCTCTTCCCAAACCTCAGGCCTTTCCCATCCGCTCCCGAATCTGCCGCACGTGATGCCGTCCGTGCACCCAGTGAAACTTTCGCCACTGCGACACCGTGAACGGCCCCAGGACCGGGTGGTCCATAATTTTCGTCCGCGCCCCGAATCTGCGCTCGCAATCGTTCAGGCCCGAGGCCATCGTCTCAAGCTCGGGCAGGATGGCTTGCCACGCTTCTTCCGACGGCATGCCTCGCGGCATTGTGCGTTCCGGAGCCTTGCGGCCACTCGGGAAATAGCCCAGATTCACTACCAGCAGGGTGCCCAAGCGTTGCGACAGCGTGGTCCGCGTAGCCAGCGGAGCGCCCAGCTCCAGACATTTCGCCGCTCCCAGGCTCGTACCCTTGTAGCTGAGAAAAAGATGCTCCAGGATCTGCGCCGCATTCCATTTTCCCGGCGGAGCCTGCGTCCAGCCTTCCGGGCTGGCGCCTTGTATTGCATCTTCGAGTTCCTGCCGCAAACGTTCGAGATAGGAATCCATGGCGTGGGTTGAGTACAATGATCCGCGAACTGAAACCTGACCGGGAAACTGCCTACAAAATGATCACGAGAAAACTGTTAATTGAAATCGCCGTTGCCATTCTAGCAGCGGGACTGATGGCTGGATGTTCTTCGCAACCAAGCCAGCCAGCGCCGGCCGAAAAGCCCCAGCCGAAACCGCCGGAACAGATCACTGGCAGCGGCGCCTTCTACAAGTGCTACATCTCCGCGCGGGGATGGGCATCGGATGCTCAGCCTTATCGCGTCGAGTCGGAACCTACCAACGACTCCAAGGGCCGCGATGGCAAGGCCGGAGAGTGGCGCGCCTCATTCGCCTCGCCGTCACAGCATGCGACTCGTCCCTACACCTGGGCGCTCGGCGATGTTTCGCACAGCGTCGAGGACAATTACAGTCCGACAAATTCCAGCACCCAGATTTTCAACGTGCAGTTTCTGAAAGTAGATACGGATAAGGCCTTCGCTGTTGCCCAGCAGCACGGCGGGGACAAACTGCTGGAAAAAGAGCCCGACACTCCAGTTTTTTATTTGCTCGACTGGAATCGCCAGACCAACGAATTGCTGTGGCACGTAATCTACGGAACCGATCGCGACACCGCCAAACTGCGCGTAGCCGTGAACGCGGCGACGGGGGATTTTTCGCGGGTCGAGAAGTAAGTCCGAGCTGCGGGCTTCGAGCCGCGAGCGCACAAGAACCGGTTGCTCGAAGCTCGCGGCTCGAAGCTCGCAGCCGTCTACTGCGCTTTCGCGAGCCGGTCGAGCGACGCGTGCGCTTCCTTGGCTAACGGGCCGTCCGGCAGAACCTTCAAGTACTGCCCGTAGTATTTCTTTGCCTCGGCTTTATCGCCCATTTTTTCCTGGCATACGGCGAGCCGGAAACTGGCAACGGCGTCGTTGTCTTTGTAGTAGAGAGCGTCTTTGTAGCGCTCTAACGCGGCTTTGTAGTTCTTGCGCTTGAAGTAATAATCGCCCACCTCAACATCCTTCATCGCCTTCATCGGGTTCCAGGGATGGAACTCCTGGATGCCGGAGGTGTCGGCGTTGTCGGGGGCTAAGGGGATGTCGAGATTCTCCAGGGCAGCCTTGCTGGAAGGGTGGTTCTTGGCATCGTCCTTGGGCGGACGGAGGTCGATTCTGGTGGCGTGGCTAGAACTCTCGTCGGCGTCCGGGGCGGGCGGAGCAGTCTTGTCTTTATCTTTATCTTGATCT
>Ga0209415_10018849_pt1 | contig 10861 bp, 6 predicted proteins | sample PeaSoiSIISIP2007_FD_187696 | JGI IMG/M metagenome (GOLD analysis project Ga0209415, IMG submission 187696) | Peat soil microbial communities from Weissenstadt, Germany - SII-SIP-2007 (SPAdes) (version 2) | ecosystem: Environmental > Terrestrial > Soil > Wetlands > Peat | place: Germany... | reverse complement strand
GGCGCCATGAAAGGCCTGGCGAAGATTCACGGAGACTTGACCGAGCCGCTCGATGCCGATTGCTCCGCGGCGACGAGGATTGAGTACTTCTACAAATCGACGGCGCCCGCCGTGGGCCGCGGTCCCTTCAAGCCGTTGACGGATCCTGAGGGCCCGCGTCCGTCCGACATCGCCCAGACCACGACCATCGACGGCAACCGGGTGCCGTATATCGTCCGCGTCGAGTCGGGAACGATCGATCGCGCCATCTATCGAATTGCCGTCCTCGACGATCCATCGCGCGAGGTGCCGGCGAGGTGGACGCCCGGTGTCGGGTGGAATCATCGATTGGTGTTTTCATTCGGGGGCGGCTGCGGCATCCACTACGCGCAGGGCGTCAACCGGCCGGCCGACGTGCTCGTTGACGCGGTGCTGTCGCGCGGATTCGCTCACGCGACCTCGACAGCCAATGTCTTTCAGCAGTACTGCAACGACCAGCTGTCCGGCGAAGCGCTGATGATGATCAAAGAGCACTTCATCGAGCGCTACGCCGTTCCGCTGTGGACGGTTGGGGTGGGCGGATCGGGCGGAGCCATCCAGCAGCTGCTCATCGCGCAGAATTTCCCCGGCCTGCTCGATGGCTTGCTTCCCAGCCTCGCGTTCCCAGACGCGGTGACGATCGCTTCGAGCGCGAGCGACTGCCGCTTGCTGATGCACTACTTCAAGCGCGATCCGCGCACGTGGACGGTACCGAAGCGGTCGGCTGTCGAAGGCTACTCGCCGGGGACGTGTGCGGCGTGGGACAAGGCCTTCGTCGATGTCATCGTGGCAGGGAATCCGATGACCGGCCTCGCGCGCCGTTCGCTCGACAACATCGGCGTGCAGTACGGACTGAAGGCGCTGGCGAGCGGCACGATCACGCCGGCTCAATTCCTCGACCTGAACGCAAACGTCGGCGGCTACGACATCGACGGCCGAGTGCGTGCCCAGCGCACTTCAGCCGACCTCGACGCTGTGCGACTGGCGTACGCGACCGGCCGCGTGGACAGCGGAGCGGGCGGCCTTCCCGCAATTCCGATCATCCAGTACCGGAGCTACAACGATCCGCAGGGTGACATTCACGACCGGGCTCGCGACTTCGCGGTCCGCGAACGCCTGCGTCGAGCCAACGGCAGCGCGGAGAATCAGGTGATTTGGGTCTATCCGAACGGCGTCGCTGGTCTCGGCCAGAAAGTGACCTCGCTGGCCATTGACAGCATGACCAGGTGGCTCGACGCCCTCGCCAAGGACGCGTCGCCGTTACCGGTCGCGCAGAGGGTGAAGCGTGCGAAGCCGGCCGCGGCCGTCGACGCCTGCTGGGATGTGATCGGCACGAAGATCGACGAGCCGGCGACTTTCGACCGCCCGAGCGTCTGCAACGCGTTGTACCCGGCGCACTCGAATCCGCGGCTGGTCGCCGGCGCGCCGACGACCGACGATGTCCTGAAGTGCCGACTCAAGTCGATCGATCCGAGGGACTACAAGCTGGCCTTCACGGCGGAGGAGATGCTGCGGTTGCGGCTGATGTTCCCGAGTGGCGTATGCGACTACTCAAAACCGGGCGTGAATCAGGAGTCCCTGGCGGGTACCTTCCTCACCGTTCCGTTGCCGTTCCCGCGATCTTCGGCGCTCGATCGATAGCGCCACCGCCGGCCAGGTCTCCGAGCTGCCCTTCCGCTTTCCGCGCCGCCTCCCGCAGCAGCTCGTCGCTGGCGGCGAACGCCGCGAGCGCCTGCGCCGACGACTCGATCGTCGCGCCGACCATGCGGTCGGCGATCGTGATGCGCTCCTCGAGGTTGACCTCGCTGTCGATCAGCGGCAAGAGCAGTGTGCGGAGGCGCGGCGGCAGCGCATGCTCCAGAAACTCGAGCGCATTGGCGTGCACGACAGGGTTGCCCGACTGGAGGCCGAAGAACGCGCTGTGCAGATCGTGCTCGGGAAGGAGCAGCTTCATCAGGCGGAAGATGCGCTCGAGCTCGTCATCCATCGATTCCTTGACGCGCGCGCGAGCCGGATTGTCGGCTGCCGCTTCAGACAGCCGGCCCAGGAGCTGGTACGAGCGGTAGTGCCCGAGAATCTCGGCGGCGAGCACGGTCTCCACCAGCTCGTGTTCGAGCCACCGGTCGCCGTTCTGCTGGCGCAGCTTGTTCAGCGCCGACACCGCCCGCAGGCGAAGCACCGGATCGACGTCGAGCAGGTACTCCACCAACAACTGCTCGGCCTCCGCGGTGGCCATGCGCTGCAGCACGTCGGGAATCGCGTGGTGCACACCAATGGGGGTGCCATCGTTGCTCAATGCCTGCCGGAGCGCGGGGATTGCGCGGCTCCCGACCGCGACCAGCGCGGCGGCGGCATCCGCCGCGAGCTCTCGATCCGCCAGCCGCGCGACGACCAGCGGTATCGAGGCTGGCTTGCCGACCGACGCGGCCGCGCGCAGGGCCAGACGCGCCACGTCAGGGGAGGAATCCTGCAGCAGCGCGTTGAGCTGCTCTTCGAACTGATCGGGGAGCGATCCGATCAGTCGCGCGGCTTCCATCCGCGCGCCGTGCCGATCCGTGCCGTCGCCGCTCGAGGCGGCCTCCAGCAGGATGCGGACCGCGTCGATGTTCTGCGCCGGGCCCGGGCGCGCGAGAAAATGTGCGATCGCGGACGCGATGGCGCTCCCGTGCACCTCGTCGAGAACGGCGACGTACGCGAGCGGATCGATGGTGCCGAAGCGTGACAGGTACACGAGGGCCTCGGCTCGAACGCCGGGGTCCTCGTCGCGCAGGAGCAGTTCCACGCGCGCCAGCACAACGGCATCTTCGGTGCCGCCGAGCACGGCGATGGCCTTGCGCCGTACCTCCGGCGATGGATGGCCGAGAAGGTGGCTCACGGCCGGATGCGAGGCCTGCGGCTCGGAATGCTCGAGCAGCGTCAGCGCGTAGAGGATTTCGTCAGGAACGCCGGCGTCCAGCGTGTGCAACAGCACGTCGGCCGTCGCTCGATCGGCGATCTGTCCGGAGAGCCGTTCCGCGTCCAGGCGGTGCTCGTAGATGCTGCTCCGAAGGCTCTCGACGTAGTGCCGTCGGGCGGCCATCGCCGCGCCGATCCAGCCAACGATCAGCACGAGCGCCACGAGGCTCATCTCGGACGCGGTCTGCGGGTGCGCGCGAACGTCCAACCGGAGGACCGTGACGCCGACGAGCACGATGAGCGCGCCGGCGCCGTCCCCGAATCGGCTCACGACGGTGTCGATGAGGGCTTTGACACGCGACATCTGGCGCGCCGGCACAGGCAGGTACAGCAGCTCCACCGTTGATCGATCGATTGAGAACCGCAACACCTGGTCGCTTCCCCGGAGGACAATCGCGGCCCAGAAACTTCCCGAGATCAGCAGCCCGAGCGATCCGGCCGCGAGCGCCACCGGCGCAATCAGCAGCGCTGGGCCCAGGCCGAAGCGCCGCAGGATGCGGGACGTCAGGAAAAATTGGGCGACGAGCGACAGGAGACCCGCGTAGACGTAGAACGTTCCAAAGAACGCCGCAAGCTGGTCGGTGTCCGGGTAGCGACCGTGCGCAATCGCCTTGAACTGCCACGCCGCCACGGTCGTGATCAGCGACGACAGGCCAATCAGCAGAGCGACCGCCCTCAGGTGGGGCGTTTGCCACACGAGCGCCACGCTTTCACTGGCGCCTGGGAGCTCATCATCATCCCTTGCGTGCGGGTCGATCTTCCGCTCGCGCCAAATGGCGACGACCAGCGGGACACAGATGGCCAGCCCGACCACGGTCATCAGCAGCAGGTCCGCCGTGCCGCGCCGCGTGGCCACGGCTCTCGTGATGAGGCCGCCGGCAATGCCGCCACTGATCGCACCGCCGCCGACCACGCCGAACAGTCTCTTCGCCTCGCGCGTCGTCATGGTCTGGTTGGCCAGCGTCCACACCTGCGCGGGGAGCAGTACGCCGGAGACGCTCGCCCAGACGTAGAGCACCGGTAGCATCCAGAGCGGCTCTCGCACCCGGGCGACGAACCAGAAACCGACCGACGCCGCCGATGTGACCAGCAACGTGCCGATCAGGATCGACCGCAACCCGGCCCGTCGGCTGATCCGCAGGTAAACGCTCATGACGACGCCGACGCTCAGTGCCGACGCCATGTCGACGTACGGCAGCCGCGCCGCGCTGAAGCGCTCCAAGAACAGCGCGTCCCGAGTGTTTCTGGTGACGATGTAGCAGGTCATGACCAGGAACAGGTACGTGAAGAGCAGAATCGTCCGCGTCGACTCGCTGCGGCGGACCTGGAGCAGGCGTCCGAGCATCAGCGGGAAACCGGGAGGTCCGTTCGTGCGCCTGGCAGGCGCGTCAGAAGGACGTCGCGGCGGTCGGTGTAGATCGCCGTCACGATCTCGTGCTGAATTTCGAGCGCCGACGCCCGGCCGTTCTTGACATACTGGGGCTGCATGCCCGTATCGATCTGCACCACCTTTCCGCCGAACCGAACGCGGATGCGGCCATCCGGTGTGACGGTGTGGCCGATCACGATCGCGCGAGCGTTCTGCGCGTCGAGAATCCGGTCCACTTCAGGCGCGAACGTGTCAGGCTCTTCCGCGAGGCCGCGATACCACAGCGGACCGTCTTCGCCCGAGACGAGCGTACGCAGCGGCTCGGCCCGGGTCGCTTCCTCCTCCTCGGTCAGTTCCCGTCGCGCCGCACGATTGACGTCATCGCATGAGAGCGGGGAGGTCACTGGACTGATGCCGCCGTGCACGAACACGACGCCGTTGATCTTGATGACGACGTTCAGCTTGCGGAGCCACTCGCCGTAGATCCCCTGCCGGCCGAACGCGAGACGCATCTCGACCTCACCGAGCGGTGTGTCTTTCAGAAGCTGATCGCGCAGCGATGGTGGCGCGAGCTTGAGGTAGGCTTGTCGGACCTCGTCGGACCGATCGTTGACGAACGCCTGGTACTCGGCCGGCACCGTGTACCGCCGGTCGCCCAGCATGCGCATCGCCTCATGGTTGCCGAGCAGGACGTGCACCGCGCCGCCGGCGCGCGGCGCTTCCACTTCGAGTTTCCGCATCAGGTCGAGCGCTTTGCGCGAATCGGGCCCGCGGTCGAGGATGTCGCCGAGCTGCACGTAGTGCGTGCGTCCGCCAGACCAGTGCAGCTTGCCGTCGAGCAGGCCCGCCGCGCGGAGAATCTCGACCAGCCGATCGTACGCGCCGTGGATGTCGCCGACAGCGACGATGCGGTCGACGCGATCGACCTCGCAGGGCAGCCTAGCGGCAGCCAGCCGAGGCGCGTCGGGCGCCACGAGAATGCCGAGGAGGATCGCCCCAACCGCCGCCAGACGGAGAGCACCGCGCGTCATCAGATCAGCGAAGGAAGGCCTGGTGACCAGCGAGGGCGCGAGCCACAGAATAAGACGCACAGCCGTCTCCTCTGTTCAAACGCGTGGGGTATCCAGTGGGAGTGTAGCCCGACTCCGCACGTCACACACTCACATTTGTACCTCTATAATTAGCGCCATTTGGCGACTTTCCCGAGGAGCACTCGATGACCGTTTCTGAACGTTCGGTCGGCTCCGTCACCGTCCTCGACGTCTCGGGCGGCGTCAAGCTCGACGCCGGCGCCAGCCAGCTGCGCGACAAGGTGCGGAGCCTGCTTCAGCAGGGCCGCACGCGGCTGCTCGTGAATCTCGCGGCCGTGCCTTCCATCGACAGCGCCGGCCTGGGCGAGCTCGTGCAGGCGTATGCGACGGCGAGCCGCCAGGGCGGATCGTTGAAGCTGCTCAACGCCACCAAGCGTCTGCGCGATCTGCTGGTGATCACGAAGCTCACGACCGTCTTCGAGCTGTTCGACAACGAGGCGGCGGCCCTCGCCAGCTTCAAGGAATACCCATGACCCACGAGGAAACCGCCGAAACCGCCGAGCTCGTCGCCCCCTGGCAGAAGGCGTTCAAAACGATTCTTGCTCTCGCCCTCGCCGCCGGTTGCGTTTCGCTCCGGGCCCAGGCGCCGCCCGCCCCGCTGCAGCGGTTCTTCGCTGATTACTGGGAAGACCGGCTGCGCGAGTCGCCCGAGCTGGCCACGCAGGTCGGACGAACGGAGTACAACCACCTTTGGACCGATGCCTCGAAACCCGCCCGCGAAGCGGCGCAAGCGCGGCGGCTGCGATACCTCGAACAGATCCGGTCCTTCGACGCTCGGTCGCTCTCGGCCACCGACCGTTTGAGCCTCGAGCTCCTGCGCCATCAGGTGCAAGAGGAGCTCGACGGCGTGCAGCTGGATAGGTATCTGGCGGGTGTCTCGCAGCTCGATCAGGGCATTCACAACATCGTGTTTGCCACGATCGACCTGATGCCCGCGCGGACCCCGAAAGACTACGACAACATCATCGCGAGGCTCGACGCCACGCCCGCCTACGTCGATCAGAACATTCAAGTGATCCAGGACGCGATCGCCCTCGGCATCGTTCAGCCGCGCATCGTCGTCGATCTTGTCGTCGAGCAGCTCGACGCGCAGTTGAAGCAGGACGCGCAACACACACCGCTGCTCGCGGCATTCCGGTCGCTGCCAGGGACGATGTCCGCCGCGGATCAGGATCGGCTGCGCCAACGGGCAACCGCGGCCTACGCCGATCGGTTCGCTCCCGCGTGGCGAAAGCTTCGCGGGTTCCTCGCGGACACCTACGCTCCGAAGAGCAGGCCGAGCGTCGCCGTCAGCTCGCTTCCCGGCGGCGCGAGCCGCTACGCGTTTCTCGTCGCCCGCGAAACGACGACCAGGATGATGCCGGACGAGATCTACAAGCTCGGGCTCGCCGAGGTGCCGCGTATCGAGAACGAGATGCAGGGGATTCTGAGCGAAGTCGGTTTTTCCGGCACGATCGAAGCCTTCGAGTCGAAGCTGCAGGCGATGCCCGAGATGCGGTTCGCCAGCAAGGAGGAGATGCTCGTGTTCTGCCGCAACGCGGCGATGATTGTCGAGCCGAACCTGCCTCAGCTCTTCAAGCGTCTGCCGCGCATGCCGTTCGGCATCCGCGCGATTCCAGAGGATCGCGAGGCCACGAGTCCGTCGAACTATCAGTCGCCGGCGGCCGACGGCACGCGAGCCGGCTTCGTGAACATCAATACCTATCGGGCAGAGACGCAGCTCAAGTACGACAAGGAAGCGCTGATTCTCCACGAAGGCGTGCCGGGCCATCACCTGCAGCGAGGGCTGCAGGGCGAGATCGAGGCGCTGCCGGAATTCCGCAAGCACATGGGATTTGTCGCCTACACGGAAGGGTGGGGCTTGTATGCCGAGTCGCTCGGCGGTCAGCTCGGCCTGTATCGCGATCCGTACAGCCGCTTCGGTCAGTTGGCCAGCGAGCGGTTCCGCGCGGCGCGTCTGGTCATCGACACGGGTTTGCACGCCTTTGGCTGGACGAGGCAGCGGGCGCTCGATTACCTGCGCGTCCACGCACCGACGCAATCGCCGGCGGAAATCGATCGTTATATCGCGCGACCGGCGCAGGCGCTCGGCTACAAGCTCGGCGAGCTGAAGATCAAGGAACTCCGGCGGCGCGTCGAAGCGGCGCTCGGGCCACGCTTCGACATCCGCGAGTTCCACGACGTCGTGCTGCGCAACGGCACGCTGCCGCTGGACCTGCTCGAGCAGCAGGTGGAGGCTTACATAGCCGTGAGTCGTTAGTCCTCAGTCATTGGTCGGACCGATGATCAACGAGCGATGATGATTGTCCGTCGTACCGCACGAGAACCATCGTCACGTCGTCGCTCGGGGTTGCCCGGCCGCAGAACTCATGGACATCGGTCAGGAACGCATCGAGCATGACCTGCGGGGGCTGTCCCCGCTGTGACTGCACGCACGCGAGCAGGCGCTCGTCGGTGAACTCTTCTTCCGCCTCGTTCAGGGCCTCGGTCACGCCGTCGCTGAACGTGATGATGACGTCGCCCGGGCCCAGCGTGACGGTCTCCTCTTCGAACGTCACGTGTTCGAACAAACCCAGGACGAGCCCTCCGGTGTCGAGCCGCCGCACGCCGGAGGCCGATACGAGAATCGGCGCGTTGTGGCCCGCGTTGGTGTAGGTGAACTGTCCCGCGGGCGTGAGCACTCCGTAAAACGTCGTCAGGAATCGCGCCTCGATGGCGCGTCGAAACAGCCCCTTGTTCAACCGCGTGATGAGCTCCGCCGGGCTGGTCTGGTACGTCGCCTCGGCGCTGAACATCCCGAGCACGGCCGCCGCCAGGAGCGCCGCCGGCGATCCTTTGCCCGCGACATCGCCGAGGATGAACCCAAAATGGCCGCTCACCAGGTCGACGTAATCGAAGAAGTCGCCGCCGACCGCGCGGCATGGCACCGACGCGGCCGCGGTCGTGAAGAAGCCGCCGGTCCGGTTTGACGCGGGCAGCAGCGATTTCTGAATCGCTGCCGCCACCTTGAGCTCCTGCTCGAATTTCGCCTTGTCGAGCGCCTCGCGGTAGAGACGGGCGTTCTCGATGGCGAGGGCCGCCTCGGCGCTGAGCGTTTCGAGCGCGGACCGCGCCGCACCCGACCTGAGCGCACCGCGTTCGCGGCTGTCGAGATACAGGACGCCGATGCGCTCGTCGGCCCCGCGTTCGTCGGCGCGCTCCACGTACCGCACGATGCGGAGCGGCGTGCACATCACGTGACGGATCCCCAGCGCGACCGTCCCCGTGTGCGCCTGTGCGAGATCGCTATCCAGCAGATCCTCGACGATCGCTTGCTGGCCCGTCGCAAACACGGTCTCGGGAATCTTGCGGCTAGTGTCGAATGTCCGCCCCGGAAGCGTCATCTTGCTGCGCGCGCGCGCGAGCTTGAATTCGAGTTGCCGATCCGCGTTCGCCAGCATGATGAAGCCGCGCTCGGCGCCGGTCACCTCAATCGCCGAGTCGAGTACCATCGCGAGGACGTCATCGAGGACGCGTCCCGACCCGAGCGCGCGCAGTCCCTCGAGCAGCGCCGCCATGTGTCGCAGCTCGCTGGCCGCCGAGATCGCGCTCCGCTCGACCGACGGCGCTTCTTCGTCGACGGCGAAGATGATCCCCACGTCGCTCGCCTGTCCGAGCCGGATCTCGTCGCCGTGCGCCAGCACCTTCTCGTTGGTCCGCTCGCCGTTGACGAACGTGCCGAACCGCGACTGCTTGTCGCGCAGCGTGCACGTGCCGTTCTCGAGCACGATTTCGGCGTGCACGCGCGAAATGTCGGTGCCCTGCAGACGCAGGTCGGTTTCGCTGCGACGTCCCATGGTGAACAGCGGCTTGTCGATGGTGACGATGCGGCGCCCGAGCGCGTCGGTGACGATCAGGCGCGGAGCGTGAGCCTCTTCCATGGGTGCGCAGGCGGCAGTATACCCGGGTACACAGCCGCCTCGCCGCCGTCCCGCACTTCGCGAGCAGACCCATCGGCGCCGCGATCCTTCAGCGGGGGGCTATTTGGTGGGCCCAGACGCTGACGCCTGCAGCAGCTCCCGGATGCCGCCGAGCGACGCCATCACGCCGGTCGCCTCGAACGGCAGGAACACGACCTTCTGCGCGCCCGTTGCGATGTTGGTCAGCGACTCGAGATAGCGCTGCGCGATCAGATACTGCGTCGGCGCTCCGGCGCCGCCCATCGCCTGCGCGATCGCTTGAATCGCCTGCGCCTCGGCCTGCGCGACGCGCAGCCGAGCCTGCGCCTGTCCCTCGGCCGCGAGAATCGCCGCCTCCTTGGCGCCTTCCGCGTTGACGATTTGCGACTGCTTCTGGCCCTCGGCCCGCAGAATCGCCGACGCCTTGTCCCCTTCCGCCGTCGTCACGACGGCGCGACGTGTCCGCTCGGCCGTCATCTGTTTTTCCATCGTCAGGCGGATTTCCTCTGGCGGCGTGATGTTCTTGAGCTCGATGCGCATCACCTTCACGCCCCACTGCTGCGTCGCGCTGTCGAGCGCAGCGCGGAGCTGCGAGTTGGTCGTGTCGCGCGAGGAGAGCGTGTGATCGAGATCGAGCTGGCCGATGACGTTGCGCAGCGCCGACAGCGTGAGCTGCTCCAGCCCCCAGGGCAGGTTCTGCACCTCGTAGGTCGCGCGCACCGGATCGGCGATCAGGTAGTAGATGACCGCGTCCACCTCCATCGTCACGTTGTCGCGCGTGATCACCGGCTGCGGCTCGATCTTCGTGATCTGCTCGCGGAGATCGATGGTCGCCCGCACGGAATCGAGGAACGGCACCACGGTGTTCAGACCGGCTTCTGCCGTGCGGTGGAACTTGCCGAGCCGCTCGATGATCTTCACCTGCTTCTGCGGAACGATCTTGACCGTTCGCATCAGCACGATGAGGAGGAACAGCGAGAAGCCAAAGAAGATGATCACGTTGGTCATATGCGGACAACCTCAAGGACGATGCCATCGGCGCCGACGACGCGCACGTTGGTCCCGGCGGGAATGGCTTCGGCGCTCCGCGCGGCCCAGTCCTCACCGCCTACGTTCACCCGTCCTGCACCCACCATCGGATCCACATCATGCGTGACGACGGCGCGCTTGCCGATGAGTGGATCGGTGCGCGATGGAACCCCGCGTCCGCCCAGACGGTTGATCAGACGCGAGCGCAACCCCGCGAGCGACGCGACGAGAACGACGATGAAGGTGGAAAACTGCACGGGCACGCCCCAGCCGATGAAGGCGGCCGCGGCAGCGGCGACGGCGCCCGCGCTGACGAAGGCGAAGCCGAAGTGCGGCACCGTGACTTCGACGACGCCGGCGGCAAACGCGACCCCGAGCCAGACGAGGACGGCAAACTCCGTGAGCATGAGGGGGAAGATTGCGATTATACGCGGAACGCGGCCGCCTCCCCGGTTGGTGAA
>Ga0209415_10018848_pt1 | contig 10861 bp, 9 predicted proteins | sample PeaSoiSIISIP2007_FD_187696 | JGI IMG/M metagenome (GOLD analysis project Ga0209415, IMG submission 187696) | Peat soil microbial communities from Weissenstadt, Germany - SII-SIP-2007 (SPAdes) (version 2) | ecosystem: Environmental > Terrestrial > Soil > Wetlands > Peat | place: Germany... | reverse complement strand
CATCGTCCAGGGCAGCGACATTCGCCCGCCCTTTGGCGTTCAACTCCAAATCCAGGGCAAACAAATCCTCGCCATCCGCTCCGAATAACTCCTTCTCGCTGGCTTTTCTCCGCGTCCTTTCCGCCCTCTGGCAAAGCCACCTGTCATTCCGACCGGAGCGGCCCGATTTTCTCTTGCGCGCTGCACTCTGGCGCGTCGGGCCGCGCAGTGGGGGTACGGTTTTCCATCGCACGTTTTTTGTGCGATGAATCCCTCTGCGCTTTTATTTCCTCTACCCCTTTTTCTTCTACTCTTTCACTCTTTCACTCCTTGACTGTTTCCCTCGTCTGCGCAACCCTTTCACCCCCGGTCCGCGTCATACCATTACGGAGGCCCGATGCGCCGCTCACGACTCTCGCTCTTTCTTCTCACCCTCGCCTTGTTCTTCGCTGTCGCCTGTAACAACCACAGCGACGACTCCATCGCCACCGACATCAAGGCCAAAATGTTTTCCGAGCCGCTCCTGAAGACCTCCACCGTGAACGTCTCCGTCAAGGGCGGCACGGTCACCCTCTCAGGTCAGCTCGCCGACGACGCCGCTCGCCTCGCCGCGGAACGCATCGCCACCGGCACCAAAGGCGTCACCAAAGTCATCGATCAAACCACTGTGCCCATCCGGCCTGCCATCGTCGCCGAAAACGAGCCGCCTTCCGCCCCTGTCCCGGCTCGCGCGACTTCGCGGCCCCCTCGCACCCCACGGCTTCAAGCCGCCCCGGCACCATCCACTCCTCCCGAGCCTACAAAAGCTCCGGAGCCAGCGAATCCTCCTGCGGAGCAACCCTCTGCAGCCGCCCCTATTCCTGCCGCCGCTCCTGCTCCGCCTCCTCCGCCAACACCTCCGCCTGCTCCGCAGCCTGTCACCGCCACGATCCCGGGAGGCGCCGTCTTCACCGTACGCACCATCGACAATATCAACTCCTCCACCAGTCAAACCGGCCAAACTTTTCGCGCCTCACTGGACGCCCCAATCCTCGTTGACGGGCGCGTCGTTGTGCCCAAAGGCCTCAACGTCAACTTGAAAATCGTCGCCGCCAACTCCGCGGGCAAATTCAGCGGCACCAGCGAGCTCACCGTTTCCCTCGATAGCTTCACTTACCAGGGTAAAACGTATCGCCTCTCCTCCAGCAACGTTCAGGAAAAGGGCGAATCGCGCGGCAAGCGCTCAGGCGCTGTCATCGGTGGTGGCGCGGTTCTCGGCGCCATCATCGGCGGCCTCGCCGGAGGCGGCAGGGGTGCGGCCATCGGCGCAGGCGTTGGCGCGGGCGGCGGCACTGCCGTGCAGGCCACCACCAAAGGCCAGCAAGTCCGCATTCCCGCTGAAACGCACCTGGACTTCACCTTGCGCGATCCCCTCGACGTCACCTTCATCCCCAGCCAGAAATCTTTGCGATCGACACCGACTGCGGCGCCTCCGGCCAGCCCCGATCAGCCTGCTGCCAACCCCAATCCGCCACCGGCGAACGCCGAGCAGCCTTCATCCCGCGATACTCCGCCGCCTCAACAACCCCAATAATCGCCCCATCGTATCCGCGCTATATCGCAGAGCCCCGCCCCGCGTCATTTCGGATGGAGTCCGCGTACTGAGATTTCACTCTTCCACTCTTCCACTCTTTTACCTCTTCTACCCTTCCCTGCCTCCCCCCTGCCACACTCACTCCTTGACACGCCTCCTCCTTCCGCACCATCCTTTCCTCTCATGACTCCCATCTCCCGTCGCCGTTTTCTCCACTCGACTGTCGCCGTTTCCGCCGCTGCCCTCGCGCCCGCGGCGTACTCTTCCACTAACGAACAAGCCGAGCCTCCCCAACTGCCCCCCGGCTTCTCCAACCTCAAGCCCCTCGGCGATCGCATTCGCCCCCTCACGCCCGACGACTTCCACGATCGCCTCCTTCACGCGCAGAATCGCATGTCCGAAGTAACGCCCTCCTTTGACGGCCTCGTCATCGGCCCCGGCTCTTCTCTCTACTACTTCACGGGCATTCGCTGGGGCCTCAGCGAACGTCTTCTCGCCCTCGTCGTTCCGCGTTCCGGCCAGCCCGTTCTCATCTGTCCTGCCTTTGAGGAATCCCGCATGCGCGAATCACTGCGCTTCCCTCTTGATATCCATCTCTGGCAGGAAGACGAAAGCCCCGCTCAACTCATCGTCTCCACCCTCGCTGCCCGCAAGATCCGCTCCGGCCGCATCGGCATCGAAGAAACTCTTCCCTTCACCTTTTACGACCATCTTCGCGCCTCCGCGCCCGCCTTCACCATTTCCTCCGCCGATCCCGTCATCGTCTCTTGCCGCGCTCGCAAATCGCCGCAAGAACTCCAGTTCATGCGCCTCGCCTGCGAAGCCACCTGCCTGGTTTACCGCGAAGTCTTTGCAGCCTTGAAGGAAGGTATGGCGCAGGAAGAAATCGCCGCTCTCGTTTCCGCGGGTTTCGCCAAAATGAATCTTCGCGGTGGCGCCTTGGTTTTGTTGGGTGCTTCCGCCGCGCTGCCTCATGGCACACATCAGCCGCAAAAATTAATGGAAGGCGACGTCGTTCTGATTGATGGCGGCTGCACCGTGGAAGGCTACGAGTCCGACGTCAGCCGCACTGGCGTCTTTGGCAAACCCACCGAAAAGATTCAGCGCGCCTTTGAAATCGTCCGCAAAGCCCAGGACGCCGCTCTCGACACCGCCCGCGCCGGCCAACTTTCCGGCTCCGTGGACGACGCCGCCCGCGCTGTCATCACTGCCGCCGGCTTCGGCCCCGGCTACAAATTCTTCACCCATCGCCTCGGCCACGGCATCGGCCTCGACGGCCACGAGCATCCCTATCTCGTTCGCGGCAGCACTACCGTCCTCGAACCCGGCATGACCTTCTCCAACGAGCCCGGCATCTACGTCCCCGGCGAATTCGGCCTCCGCTGCGAAGACGACATGGTCATCACCCCCGAAGGCCCCGCCCAGCTCCTCACGCCCAACTTCCAGCCCTCCCTTGAAAAGCCCCTCGGCTAACCCTTTTGGATTGCACCCCAGCGATTGTCATTCCGAGCGGAGCGGCCCGATTTTCTCTTCCGCGCCGCAGTTTGGCGCGTCGGGCCGCGCAGTCGAGGAATCCCTCTGCCTCTTCCCTCTCCTCCGTGGACTCTGCGCTCTCTGTGCCCTCTGTGTAAGTCTTCTCTTCGCCTTTACCCCTCTCTATGAGTCTCCTCGCAAAACTCCACCACTCTCTCCTCCGCCCAAAATCTCTCCGCCCCCGGCCACCTCGAAATAAACCCGCAATGTCCTCCATGCTCCGGCGCCACAAACCGCACCTGCGGATTCGCCCCCACCTTCGCCCGCAAGAACGACTCATGCGGCACAAACGGATCATCCTGCGCTGTGATCAGCAGCAACGGCACGCGCACCTGTCCAATCACCTTCTTCGCGCTCGCCGCTTCGTAATATTCCTCCGCGTCCTTATATCCAAACGCCGGCGCCGTGATCGCATCGTCAAATTCCCGCACCGTCCGCACCCTCCCAATTCCATTTCGCGAATACCTCTCCGGATACAACTCCGCCTTCCGCCGGTAGCGCGCCATCAGCCCCTCAACGAAATGCCGCTCGTACAAATAATTCTCCATCTTCTCCAGCGCATCCGAGCACGCCGCCAGATCCACCGCCGGACAAACCGCCGCCACGCCGCGCAACTCCTTCGGCGCCGCCTCCCCCAATTCCCCCGCCATTTTCATCACCAGGTTTCCACCCATCGAATAGCCCACGAAATAAATCTGCTGGAATCCCTCGGCAATCAACTCCAGCAGCACCGCGCGGTAATCCCCGCTCAACCCGCTGTTGTACAACGTCGGCGTCAATCGTTCCGTCCCCCCGCAATTTCGCTGGTTCATCCGCACCGCATGAAATCCCCGCGCGTACGCCTTGTCCGCAATCCCAATCGCATAGTTCGATTCGCTCGAACCTTCCAGCCCATGCACCGTCACGATCACCGGCGCATCCTTCCGCTTCCCCGGCTGCCAACTGCACATGCCCTTCAATTGCGTCTCCGCGTCCACGCGAAACAGCCGTTCCTCCGGCGGCGGCAGCATAAACTTCCTCTTCAAAAACGCCCCCGCTATCGTCTGCAAATGCCCGCTCCACAGTAGCCGGTGCGCCTCAAACTCCCTAAGTTTCTCGCTCATATCTCCACTTTATCAGCTCGCGCCTCTTCCCTCACCCGCTCTAGCCGCGCCTCCTACCCTGTTCTTCCGATCTGAGGATGTTTGATCGTTTCTCCTCCTTCTTATAAGATTGCTTCTCAAATGAAAAAGTCTCGTGCCCACTTCAACATTGTTTCAAGGCCGGAACCCGAAGGCGGCTTTACAGTCCTCGTGCCCGCGCTTCCTGGCTGCGTCACCTACGGTCGCACTTTGGCCGAAGCAAAGATGATGGCCAAAGACGCCATTTCCGGCTACGTCGCGAGTTTAAGGAAACACAACGAACCGATTCCCTCCGTGAACTAGCCTGCCCCTCAACTTGACCCCCTCCCCCTCTCACCCCTAAGATTATCGTTTACACCGTGATGCTTTGTTTCATTCTATTGAACTCTTCTCCCAGCCCAGCGGCCACCCGCTGGGCTGCGTTGTTTTCGGACCTCCCCAGTGGATTTCCGATTTTCGATTTTCCAATTTCAATTTTCGATTTTCTCCCGAGGTTCTCATGATTGACAGCACCATCACCGAAGGTCTTACGTTCGACGACGTTCTCCTCCTCCCGGGCAAATCCTCGGTCCTGCCCACCGAAGTCGATACCACCACAAAATTCACCCGCAATCTTCCGCTCAATATTCCCCTCTCTTCCTCCGCCATGGACACCGTCACCGAATCGCGCCTGGCCATCGGCATTGCGCGCCAGGGAGGCATCGGCATCGTCCATCGCAACATGTCCATCGATCGTCAGGCCGAGGAAATCGATCGCGTCAAGCGTTCCGAATCCGGCATGATCGTCGATCCCGTCACCATCTCCCCGGACATTACCATTCGCCAGGCCCTCGAAATCATGAACAAGTACCGCATCTCCGGCCTCCCTGTCACCCGCGGTACGCGCCTCACCGGCATCCTTACCAACCGCGACCTTCGCTTCGAGAAGAATCACGGCCAGCTCGTCGGCCAGGTCATGACCAAGGACAATCTCGTTACCGTCGCCGTTGGCACCACCCTCGAAGAAGCCGAGAAAATCCTCCAGAAGCACCGCATCGAAAAACTCCTGGTCGTCGACAAGGATTTCAATCTCAAGGGCCTCATCACCGTCAAGGACATCCAGAAAAAACTCGAATACCCCCATTCCGCCAAAGACGATCACGGCCGCCTCTACGTCGGCGCCGCCGTTGGCGCCACCGGCGACTTTCTCGAACGCGCCGTCGAAATGTCCAAGTGCAATGCCGACGTGCTCGCCATTGACACCGCTCACGGCCACACGGAACGCGTCATCGAAGCCATCAAGGCCATTCGCCAGCGCCTCCCCGAAATGCAGCTCATCGCCGGAAACGTGGCCACCTATGAAGGCGCCAAGGAACTCATCTCCCTCGGCATTGACGGCCTCAAGGTCGGCATCGGTCCCGGCTCCATCTGCACCACGCGCGTCGTCACAGGCGCCGGCGTTCCCCAGCTCACTGCCGTGATGGAAGCCGCCAGAGCCGCGCAAGGCACCGGCGTGCCCATCATCGCCGATGGCGGCATCAAGTATTCCGGCGACATCACCAAGGCCATCGCCGCCGGCGCTTCCTGCGTCATGATCGGCAGCCTTTTTGCCGGCACCGAGGAATCTCCCGGTGAAACCATTCTCTACCAAGGACGCACCTTCAAGTCTTACCGTGGCATGGGTTCCACCGGCGCCATGGAAGCGGGCTCCGCCGATCGCTATTCTCAGGAAGGAGCCGAGCGCGGCAAGTCCGTGCCCGAAGGCGTCGAAGGACGCGTTGCCTACAAAGGTCCGCTCAGCGGTCTCACTGATCAACTCGTCGGCGGCCTCAAGAGCGGCATGGGTTATGTTGGCGCCAGCACAATTGCGGAACTTATGGAGAAAAGCCGCTTCATCCGCATCACCGCCGCCGGCCTGCGCGAAAGCCACGTCCACGACGTCGTCATCACCAAGGAAGCCCCCAACTACCGCATGGAATAACGCGGACCGCAGCTGCGAGTGATGGAGCTTCTACTCACTCTAGGCTTGCCATCCAACTGATCTTGAGGGTTCCCCATCCTTCGCGAAGTGTGCGAAGGGTGGGCTCTTACGATCGAACGCCACGCACCTCTTCTCTTCGCTCCTCGCTTTTCGCTTTTCGCTCTTCGTCCTTCGCTTCCCCTCTCCACACAACCTGCAATCCCTTCACGCTTCGTTTACAATGAGATGGGAAACTAAACTCCTAATGTCCCCTTCCGAACCCTGGCGCAACCCCCGGCCCGCTCCCTCACTCGACGAGGTCCGTTACCGCGTTCCTCCCAAATCCATGTTTCCCGGTTGGCTCCGTGCCTGGTGGCCCGCTCTGCTTTGGAGTGTCGTTATCTTCACCGCTTCCACGGACACCTTTTCCTCCGAACACACTGCCACCGTCTTCGGCGCCATTCTGCACTGGTTCGCGCCGTCCCTCAGCGAAGCGACCTTTGAAACCATCCACTTCTTCATCCGCAAATCCGCGCACTTCACCGAATACTTCATCTTCTATTTGCTGCTCTACCGCGGCATTCGCGGCGCGCGCATCGGCTGGCACTGGTCCTGGGCCTTCGCCGCATGGTTCATCGCCGCCGCCTACGCGGCCCTCGACGAAATCCATCAATCCTTCGTCGCCTCCCGCACCGCCTCCGCCTGGGACTCCCTCCTCGACTCTGCCGGCGCCCTCGTCGCTCTCTTCGTCCTCTTCCTAATCCACCGCCTCCGCCGCCGCCCCACCTCCTGATCCCTCCGCCCTCAAGCGCCGTAGGCGCGCCACAGGTTAGCCCCGTCCGTAAGGGCGGGGACCGCATGCAGCCAGAACCTAGAGCGCCGTAGGTGCGGCACTCCCCCTCTCCGCCCCATACCGACCCCTCCACCTCGCCGACCCTCTATAATATATTCATTTTTCTCTTGACAACTATCTAACTACTGTGCCACAATTCTGCGCGTAGAGAAGTACGCCTCGCCCCTTTTCCTCAGCGAGGCTCTTCCCAATAAATCCAAATTCTCTTTCTGGAGTGTTCCATGTCTTCCAACGATTCTGAAGACCGCGCATCTCTGAGTGCTTTCACCTTTGCCGATGGACGTCGCTGCCGCCTTCCTCGTCCTTTCCCCGACTCCGAATACTGTCACCATCACCAGCGCAAGCTACGCCACCTTCGCGAGCACGATGACACCGCCCGCAATATCGCCCTGCCTCTCATCGGCGAAGTCATCGCCCCCTCCTCCCTCAACTTCGCCGTCGCGCGCGTCTTCGCTGCCGTTGCCGAAGGCCGCATCTCCTCCAAGACCGCCAACACCCTCACCAATCTCGCCAAAGTCCTCCTGAAGACCATCCCCAACGCCCAGCGCGAACTCCTCCTCACCACACGTAACCCCGCCTGCTGGGACGACATCGTCCGCCAAATCTACAACCTCCCCGATCCCGATGCTGCCTCTCCCTCCCCTCCGCGCGACTCCTCCTCGGACGATCCAGAAGCCACCTAATTCCACCCGGCCCGTCGCCATGCCCCGCTCACGTCCTCTCCTCTCTAGCCCGCTCTTGAACGCACCACCCGCTTACCTTGGAAGGCGGGAGCTTGCTCCCGCTTTTACGATCCATAACCTCCCCTCCCAAACGATGAATCGTGTGTCGCTGACTGCATCGCAACAGCACCGGCGAGGCGGCGCATCTCAGGAATGTCGGCGCCCCCGATTCCAGCGCAAGCCATCTATTTTCAACACTTGCGCAACCAACTGCCCTAACCCCTCTATCCTCAACACATGCACATCTCTCTCATTCCAAACCACCTATAACCCCTGCACTTCCCACACTTACAAACCTCGTTCCCCCTAACCCCTTCCCCTGCAACACTTGCAAAAAAATCATCACGCTGTCGGCCCGCCGACGGGATCACCTTCGCCCCCATACCTACAGTGTACGTCCTGCAGTGGTATACACTCCCAATCCGCAACGTCACCAAATGCAAATCGATTCAGCCCGAGCCGCTCGCCAACAAGTGCGCCCTATTGAACAGCTTTAAGAATCCGTCTGTGTCACTTTATGCGCATCGTCGCGCCTTTCAATCCGCGCAACCCGCAGAAGCAAAGCAACAGCGGGCAAGCGAAGGATGATCGGGCAAGGTAATCAATGATGCGTATTCGCAGCTCCGTTCGTTATCTGCTTTTCCTTTTTGTAATCCTGGCCATACCGGCCACTTTGTTTGCGCAGTTCGGCGTTTCCATCACGGTTGCCCCACCGGAATTGGTGGTGTACTCGCAACCTATTTGTCCTGAGGAAGGTTATCTCTGGACTCCCGGCTACTGGGCTTACGGCCCGGATGGCTATTTCTGGGTGCCCGGCACATGGGTCGAGCCACCTGAAGTTGGCTTGCTTTGGACTCCAGGTTACTGGGGTTGGGGTGGCGATGCCTATGCTTGGAACGACGGCTACTGGGGCCCCACCGTCGGCTTTTATGGCGGTGTTAACTATGGCTATGGCTACGGTGGTTCCGGCTACGAAGGCGGATACTGGAGAGACAACCACTTCAGCTACAACAGATCCGTGAATCACATAGATGAGCGCAACTTTCACAACACTTACGATAAGCCCGTACGCAACGAAAGGGCGGGAAACTACGTCAGCTACAACGGCGGAAACGGTGGAATAACCGCTCGAGCGAGCCCGGCAGAAGAGACCGCGGCTCATGAGCGTCATACTCCGGCAACGGCCGCACAAACAGAGCATCACCGGGCCGCCAGTGGCAACCACGAACTGTTGGCGTCCGTGAATCATGGCAGGCCGCCAATCGCTGCAACATCCAAACCGGGAGAGTTTGCCGGCAAGGGTGTGGTGGCGGCCAAGGGTGCTGCGCCTGTGAACAAGGCGGCTACGAATAGAGCAGCGGCAACTCGCACCAGTGAGAATAAACCGGCTACGAACAAGGCCGCCGCTACTCGCACGAGTGAGAACAAAGCCGCTGCGAACAAAACGGCGACTCGCACCAGTGAGAATAAAGGGGCTACGAACAAGGCCGCCGCTACTCGCACCAGCGAGAACAAGGCCGCCACGAACAAGGCAGCGGCGACCCGCACGAGTGAGAATAAGGCCGCTACGAACAAGGCAGCGGCGACCCGCACGAGTGAGAATAAGGCAGCTGCAACTCGCACCAGTGAGAACAAGGCCGCTACGAACAAGGCAGCGGCGACCCGCACGAGTGAAAACAAGGCGGCTGCAACTCGCACCAGCGAGAATAAAGCAGCTACGAACAAGGCAGCCGAGAACAAGGCAGCCGCTACTCGCACGAATGAGAATAAGGCAGCCGAGAACAAAGCCGCCGCGACTCGCACCAGTGAGAACAAGGCAGCCGAGAATAAAGCCGCTGCTACTCGCACGAATGAGAATAAGGCAGCCACCCAGAGAGCGGCACAGCCCGCTCCGTCACATGTGAAAACCGTGGCGGCGCAACCGGCGGCCAAACCCGTTCACACAAACACCACCTCACAACCGTCACATCAGCCTGCTCCTCGCGCGGAAAGCGCGCCGAAGCCTGCTGCCGCACAACAACATCAGACTCCGGCGAAGCCCGCAGCCGCGCCAAGGTCCGAACCGTCGCATCAGGCTGCTCCTCGCGCGGAAAGCGCGCCGAAACCTGCTGCCGCGCAACAACATCAGACTCCGGCGAAGCCCGCAGCCGCGCCAAGGTCCGAACCGTCGCATCAGAGTGCGCCCGCTGAGAAAAAGCCCTAATCCCGGCAAGTCTGCGGGGTTCCATTAGGACCGAACACACAATGGCATGGGGGGAGCGGTCGCCCGCTCTCCCCTGCTGATGGCCTGGAACAACGATCCACGACGTCCCTTTGTCCTGCTCGCCCTGCTTGCCCCGATCCTGGTCTTTCCCAGACTTGCGGATGTCACCGCACCTCTGCTCTAGCCTGAATCACCTCCTTTCAACACTTGCGCGACTTTCACTTTCAACGTCCCTGAAATGAACACATGCACATCTGTCTTATTCCAAACTACCTACAACCCCTGCACTTTCCACACGTACAGGCCCAATTTTCGCTAACCTCTTCCCCTGCAACACTTGCAAAAAAATCATTACGCTGTCGGCCCGCCGACCTTTTCACTTCTCAGCCGCCTCTTTTTGCCTCCCGGTCGCTGGTCACTGGTCGCCTTCCCAAAAGCAAAACGCCCGCCACGGTTTCCCGCAGCGGGCGTCGCATCTCATCCAGGGTCCGCCTCGACGCGGACCCTCCCAATCCGTCTTAGCTCTTCGCCTCGACGGCCTCTGCCACCTTGCTCTTCTCTTTCTTTTCCTTCTTCTTGAATTCGTAGCTCACGAGTTCCAGGATTGCCACCTTCGCACCATCGCCCACGCGGTTGCCCGCTTGGATGATGCGTGTGTAGCCGCCCGCGCGATCCGCGAACTTCGGCGCGATCTCGCTGAACAGCTTCTTGGTGATCGCCGGCGTCATCAGGTACGCCGCCGCCTGCCGCCGCGCTGCCAACGTGTCTTTCTTCCCGAGCGTAATAATCTTCTCCGCCACCGGCCGCGTCGCTTTCGCGCGCGTCAGCGTCGTCTTGATGCGCCCGTGCTCGAACAGGTTAGTGACCAGGTTGCGCAGCGTCGCGCGGCGGTGCCACGGATTGCGCCCCAGTTTTGATCCCGACTTCAGGTGTCTCAT
>Ga0209415_10018845_pt1 | contig 10862 bp, 11 predicted proteins | sample PeaSoiSIISIP2007_FD_187696 | JGI IMG/M metagenome (GOLD analysis project Ga0209415, IMG submission 187696) | Peat soil microbial communities from Weissenstadt, Germany - SII-SIP-2007 (SPAdes) (version 2) | ecosystem: Environmental > Terrestrial > Soil > Wetlands > Peat | place: Germany... | reverse complement strand
AAGAAGCTGATCAAGTACGAGCCCAACTCGCTCAGCGCGTATCTAAATATCGGCGAGGCCTACATGTCGTTCACGCCGCCCAAGGCGTCCGACGCGCTCCCTTACTATCAGAAGGCCTACCAGATTGACTCGACCTCGGCGTTCGCGGCGCTGAGGCTCGGCGAGGTCTACTCGCAGATGGGCAATCGCGAGCAGGCGGCGCACTATCTCAATCAGGCCGCGGCCGACAGCGCCAAGAATCCGGCCGTGGCGACCGAGGCGCGCAAAGTACTGGGCGATTTGGGCGGGATGTAGAAGCGATGCGGAGGATTACGGAGGGGGGCTGCCGCCGTCGTGAGGCCCGCCCTCAGGCGGAGGTCCACCCTCACGAGGTTCGCCCCCGCCGTCGTGCATGCCGGGACCGCCGCCGCGGTCGTGCTCAGGAGGCCTGAATTCGCGATCGAATTTCTCCTGCTGCTCCGGCGTCAGCAGGGCGCGGACCTTTGCGCGCGCCTGAGTCATTGTTTCGTGGCGCTGATGCTGGAACTCCTCGCGCAGGTTCATCACCTTGGAGCGCGTCTCGTTTACAATCTGGAGAATTTGATCGCGTTGCGCGGGCGACAGGTTCAGCTCACGCTGCATCCGCTCGATGAATGGCCCGCGCGGGACGCCTAGCCATCGGTAGCGGTACGCGAGACTGCTGGCTGCGAATCCGATCGCCAGGCCCGCGACCGCGATCACCACGAAAAGCCAGCCCTTTCCACTATCCGGCAAGGTCGCTGCTCACCGCGGGGATCGTGGGTATCGACTGTCCGAGGAAATCAGTGTCCGGTTGTGCGCTCGTCTCGGAAATCGAATCCGGATTGGCCAAGGCGTCGTCGAAGGACTGGGCCGGCGCGGCCACCGAGAAGTATGCGAGCAGCACCGCAGCCGCCACCGCCGACAACCCCGCCGCGGCCTCACGCCAATGACGCGATGGGCGGCGATCCGCGAGCCGGTAAACCGACGCGCGCCGCAGAATTTCGGCCGCTCGATGAGGGTCGGCGCTGCGCAGGCCGTTCATGTTGATAGGGATGTCGAGATGAGGAACGTCCTGCGGCATACTTTGCGGCATGCTGCACGCCGCCGCGCCGATTGCGGGCTCGGCCGCCGCACCGCCGCTCCCGGAATGGAGCATCGGCGCCGTCAGCGCAAAGGCCCGAAATGCGCGGTCGCATTTGGAGCATCCCTTGAAATGCGCAAGCAACTCGCGGCGGCGTTCGCCGTCGAGCGCGCTTTGCCAAAAGCCCACGAAATCCTGACGTGCCTCAAAACAGTTCATCATTTACTCTCCGCTTTGCGCGGCTGTACCAGGCGCGCCGCCTGACGACGCAACGCCTGTCGCGCCCGAAAGGCGCGAATCTTAACCTTCGCTTCGCTCCAACCGACGATCGCGGCAATCTCGCTGACGCTCATCTCCTCGCCGTTCTGCAGCGTCAGCACCAATCTATCCTCCGGCTTGAGCGTTGCCAGCAGCTTGTCCGCTAGCGTCTTGGCCTCGCGCCGCTCCTCAGCCGCTTCTACTAGCTCCTCGGGCGTGGCCGTATTAACCAATCCCACCCAGTTCGCCTCGGCCGCACTGAAGTCGGCCACCAGTTCTTCGGGCCTACGCCGGCGCCGGCGCAACTCGTCATAGCACAAGTTGGTCGCGATGGCGCGCAACCAGGCGCCGAACGGAATTTCGGCGCGGTAGCCCTTCAGGCCTCCGTACGCGTGGATGAAGGTTTCCTGAGCGAGGTCGCGCACCTGCTCGATGTCGGCAAAAAAGCGCTGGCAGATGCGCTCGACGCGTGGGCGATGGCGTGTGGCCAGCTCCGCGAAGGCCGCGGGCTCACCGTTCAGCGCGCCCGCTACCAGGTCCTGGTCCGATGGCTCCGACACGCTACGCGCGAATCGCTTGAATGCAAGGATGCCACGCATACCTGATAGAAAGTACGACGGCTCACGTCCATGGTTACACGAAAAGATGCCTGATTTGCGGCCGAATCCGTCCTCATCGAGCGCTACTCCCGGCTGGAGGCCGAGCCAGGCCCGCCCGTTCCAAGTCCTCAGGGGTATCGAGGTCGGTCAGCACTCCGGGGTCGTCGACGTCGACGTAGGCGACGCGGGCCGGGTCCGCGACCACGACCGCCCGGGCTCCCTGCTCTTCGGGTACGGCCGCAAGCTCACCAAACAGCTCGCGCGCAAACACCACTGGGTGGCCCCGGCGACCGTGGTAGCGCGCTATCGCTATCGGCCTGCCTAGACGCCTATAACCGGCGATAACGGCGGTGAAAGTCTCCGCACGGACCATCGGATGGTCCGCCAAGTGAATCAGCGCGCCGGCCGCCTGGGGGCCGACCCGAGGCAGAGCTGCCTTGATCGAGGAAAGCTGGCCCTTAAGAAAGTTGGGGTTTTCGACCACGAGGATTCGCGGATCGTCAGGGATCGCGCCGCGCACCGCGCCGGCATGCGCGCCGACCACCACGATCAGCCGCGCGACACTTTGGAGCATCGCGGCCGCGAGTATTTCGATGAAGGTATGGGAGCCCAGCCTGAGCAGCGGCTTGGGAAAGCCCATCCGGCGCGATTCGCCCGCCGCCAGCAGGATCGCTTCGAGCGGCGCGCTCACGGCCGGCGGTCCGCTTTCGGCTCGACGCGCCGCCACTACAGGATCGCTCTCCATCGGCGCTCCTAACCCGGGCGCCGCAGTTGCCCGAGCTTGACCCCAAGGTTGAACGGGTCGCGCGCGCCCGTGCGGCGCTCGCGAATGATCTCGGCGATGATCGAAACGGCGATCTCGGCGGGCGTCTCGGCGCCGAGATCGACGCCGAGTGGCGCGTGGACCTCGTTCAGCTCGGAGGCGGGAACGCCCTCTTCGGCGATACGTTCGAGCGTCGCGCGCACACGGCGGCGCGAACCGATCATCCCGATGAAAGCGCCGTTGCGCCTCCGAAGCGCCGTGCGCAGGACCTCTTCGTCGAAGGCGTGGCCGCGGGTGACCGAGAGCACGTAGCAATGGCGATCGAGCTCCAGCGCCTCGATCGCGGCGGCGAACGGGCGCACGATTATCTGATCGGCGCTGGGAAAGCGCTCGCGGTTGGCGAAGGCCGCTCGGTCGTCGATCACTGTGACGTGAAACCCCAGCATCGAGCCGAGTTGCGCGAGCGGCTGCGCGATATGGCCGGCGCCGACGATTATCAGCCGTTGCGCGCCGGTGATGGGATCGAGAAAGACCCGCGGCGCGCCGCTCGGCTCGACACGCGTGGCCGGCCGCACCGCGCCGTCGGCGCCGACCTCGAACAGCGCCGCCACCGCATCCGCAGTTCGCTCACCCAGTTGCTGCGCAGCCGCCGCGCCCAGGCCGGCGAAACCGTCGAGCGGCGCTGCGCGCCGCGATATGTCGACCACGGTGCGCTCACCGACCTTCGCGGCGGGAGCGGTCCCGTTAGAAGTCCCTGGATCGACCACCGTGAGCAACGCGGCGGGCCGGTTGTGGTCGGCGGCGTCGGCCAGGCGGCGCGCGATCTCGAGGTCCGCGCGCGGGCGCCACAGGTCGATGAAAACGTCCATGATACCGCCGCAGGTGCCGATCTGCTGCTGATCGAAGTCGCCCGTGAGGTCGACCTCGGCCAGCCGGGCCTCGCCGCCATCTTCAAGTAATACTCGAGCTTTACGGAAGACCTCGGCCTCGCCGCAGCCGCCGCCGATGGTGCCAAACTGGCCGTCGTCGCGCACGATCATCTTGGCTCCGACCTCACGCGGGGTTGAGCCGCGCACATTGACCACCGTGGCCAGCGCGAACGGCTTGTCGCGCTCCAGCGTCCGTACCGCCTCGGCCCAAATTTCTTCCGGCCCGATCATGCTCACCCGCTCCCGGCTATTCCGTCGATGCCACCTGCGCGCAGAACGGGCGCGCCGGCCTCTGGTGCCACGCCACTACATCGGCGCGCACGACTACCTGTCTTCTTATTGTGGATCGAAAGCCATCGCCGTTTCTAGCGGGGCAAACGGTGGGGCTGAGGCACGCCGGTTGATGGCGGTGCTTTGGAGAACGGCTACGCTGTCGGTGCGGGCGGCACGGCTCGCGCGGCTGGATTGACGTGGGACTTGCGCGACGTTGGGTCTCGGCCAACATGACTGATACCGTAGCGCGCGAGCATCCGGTATAACGTCGAGCGCGAGATTCCGAGCATGCTCGCCGTGCGGCGGCGATTGCCCCGCGTCTCGCGCAGCAAGCGAACCAGGGTTTGCTTGATCATCTCATCGAGCGTGCGCAGCCTTGCCTGTTCGGGATCTGATGCGAAATGTTCGATAGTGAGCCACTTGTCTGACTCATCTGACCCATCCCGATGCGGCGTCACTTGCGCCGGCGAACACTCGGCGGCCGAAACGCCCGCGCATGAAGATGATCCGGCTTGATTACCGTTGGTTTCCGGGCCAACAACGGCCAATCCGTCGGAATCGGCGATAACACTGTGCGGATTCATGGCTGATAAGTGTGCAAGGGACACGCCATCGCCACGGTTGTCTCATTCGTGGCGAAGCGGAGCGTGAGCTACACGCCGAGCACGCCGGCGAGCACCTGTGCGGCGTGGTCGCGCGGATCGACCTTGTCGTAAACGCGTTCGATTCGACCGCTGGGATCGATAAGGAAGCTGATGCGCTCGGGATACCTTGTCTTAAGACTGTCGCAGGCGCCGTAGGCCAGTGCGACCTCGTGCTTGATATCGCTGAGCAGCCGGAAGCCGAAGTTGTGCTTGCGCGCGAAGGCGGCATTGTCGGCGACGCTGTCGAAACTGACGCCGACGATCTCGATTGCGCTCTGGTCGAAGTACTCGCGATGATCACGCAGGCCGCGACCCTCGAGACTGCAGCCCGGCGTGCCGGCCTCGGGAAAGAACCACAACAGAACGCTGTGGCCGCGCAGGCTCGACAGCTTTAGCTGCCCGCCGTCATCGGCCGGCAACGTGAAATCCGGTGCCGGGTCACCAACCTTAACCATCGCTCTTTCTCAGCCTTTCCCTGCTCAGCCTTTCCCTGGGCCTCATCGCGCCGCGCTCGCGCCCGCGATCAGTTGAGCGTCGCGCGCAGCCGGGCCAGGAAAGCTTCGCAGGTGGGTTCGCCCGGCTGAAGTTCGAGCGCGCGCTCAAACTCGCGAATGGCCTGCTGCAGCATCCCCTTGGCCGCGTACAGGCGTCCCAGGTTCATGTAGGGAAAATGGCGCGGCTCGTAGCGCGGCGCCTGCTTGGCCTGCTCCAGCCACGGCACCGCCTCATCAAGTTCGCCCTTGGCAATCAGGTAGGCGCCGATATCGTTATAGGGATTGCCGAAAGCGGGATCGACCTCGATCGCTTTTTTGCACTCGCCGATCGCGTCGTCGACGCGGCCGAGAAAATTGTAGGCCCATCCGCGAAAGGTATAGGCCTCGGCCGTCGGACAGAGTTCGATCGATTTCGTATATAGCGCGATCGCGCCGTCGAAATCGCCGTGCATGTGATGCTGCACGCCCTCGTTCCACAATTCGAGCGCACGCTGTTTGTGAGCGGAGTCTTCCATTCGCTTCGCGATTGATGAACGCTTCGCTATTGCCTTGGTTATTGCCGCACGCTGCGTGCGTCAAGAGGGTTCATCCGCGGAGCCTCGGCGCACCTTGGGCGTATCTCAGCGGATGCGCGCGTAAGAGACCGTATCGCCGATGCCGCCGGAGATTGTGAGGCTGCCACTGGCGGGCGTGCATCTGAGTGGATTCGCCGCGGTGGTGTCCGTGCACATCACGATATTGTCGGCCCCGGTGAAGCACGCGTCGCTGACCGAGGCCGTCCCGTCGCTCAGCGTCGCCCTGCCCGTGCAAGGCGCCCCAGAAGACATCGCAAAGCCGCCCATCGGCCCCCATGAGCTCACCGTCGTCGGCGGCACCGGGGGTTGTGGCGCGACCTGCAAGCATCCGGCTGCCATCAGTCCCGCGATCGCCGCGCCCGCGACCATCAACCTCGAGAGCCCGAAAATCCTGACAAGCGCAAACATCGGAACCATCCTGCCCATCCGCCCACCTCCCTCGGCCTGCTTCATGATGAACGATTCGACCGGGCGAACGCTTCGATCCAGCCGTCGTGCTCTCATTCTATCCGCCCGCGGCAATCATGTCGCGCCGGTTTAAGACGCGCCGGAATGTGGAAGACGCCGCGCGTCGGAGGGCGGACGGGCAACGCTGCAAGCCGAGCCTGTGCGCCCCGGCCCATGCGCATCGGAGGGAGGCCTCGTTCAGAAGCTCAATGTGCGAACCGTTTGCACGATCGCGGGGCCGATGATGATGAGCAGCATCGCGGGCAGAATCATAAGCACCAGCGGGAAAAGGATCTTGATGGTGGTTTTCTGGGCGGCCTCCTCGGCGTACAGGCGGCGGCGGGAACGGATGGAGTCGGAGATCGCCCGCAGCGCGGGCCCGATAGCGGCGCCGAGTTGCTCGCTCTGAATCAGCGTCGCGGCAAGGGGCTTGATATCGGCGACTCCGCTGCGGTCGGCGAGCGCGCGCAAAGCCTGGCCCAGCGAAGATCCCGCATTGACCTCGCCCGCCACCTGCGAAAGCTCGTCCCCGATGACAAGTTGCTGCGCCTTGGTCTCGTCGCCGACGATTTTGATCGCCTGCAGCAGGCCGAGCCCGGCCTCGACGCACACCACCAGCAGATCGAGCACGTCGGAAAGTTGACGTCCGATTTCCATCTGACGATTCTTGGCGCGCTTGCCGAGATAGTACCCCGGAAGAAACGCACCCACGGAGCCGCCCAGAATCGTCAATAGGATCACGCGGCTTCCGCGCACGCCAAACGCGAGGCTCGGAATAAGACCCAGCAATAGACCGCACACCGCCGCGACGACCTTACTGACATAGAAGACGGCCACGCTGGAGGCTTTGAAGCCCGCCTGCACGAAGAGTTCGGCGCGCTTTTCCTCAACCGGCGTAACCTTCCTGGACTTGGGCAGCCGTCCCACCGCCCACTTGAGCAGTGTGCGGGTCGTCTGATCATCGATGGCCGTAATCGGCCCGCCGGAGGTATTCATCTCGCGGCGCCCTTTGAATCCGACATGATCCATCTGGGCCCGCATCATGTGCCGGCGGTTGGTAACTGAGACGTAAACGGCGGTCACGCCGCCGGCAAGGATCAGGAACACGATCGAGCTGACGAGCACAGGGTTCATAGCGCCACTTCAATCAGAATTTGACCTTCACGAGCTGCCGAATCAGCAGAAAAGCGCCGAGGTCGAGCCCCATCGCAATCTTAAGGATCAACTTGCCCGTAGGATCGAAAAACAGCATCTCGGTATAGGTGGGCTGGACGATCCCGAACATCGCCAGTACCACTATCGGCAGCAACCCTACGACCGTTCCGCTCATGCGCGATTGCGCGGTCAGGGCGCGAATCTGCGAAAACAGGCGCTGGCGGGTGCGCACGATGTCGCAGAGCCGCGCGATGATCTGCGCCAGCGAACTGCCCACCTCCACCTGCACCTTGACCGCGACCACCAGCAGGCGCAGATCGTCGAGCGGCACGCGCTGCAGCATGTCGCTCAGCGCCTCGGTGACCGGAAGTCCGAGCCGCGTCTGCTCGACCACGGTACGGAACTCGCCGCCCAGCGGATCGACGAACTCGTCACCCACCACCTGCATCCCCCGCTGCAAGGTGTGGCCTGCCTCGAGCGACGACTTCAGAAGATCGAGCGCGTAGGGCAACTGGACCAGGAAGGCCTTGAGCCGGCGGCTGCGCTTAATCCTAATGTAGATTATCGGGGTAACCGCGAAGCCCAGCCCCAGGCCGATCGCGATGAGCGTATCCTGGGCGACGAAAATTCCCAGGCCGACTCCGGCCGCGAGCAGTCCGCCCGCCGCCAACAGAACCGCTTGCACCCCCTGGTACATCCCGGCCTGCCACATTTTCTGCTCGAGCCGGCGCATCGGAGCGAAGCGCGGCAGGCGCTCGAAGAGCTTGTTTGCCGCGCGTGAACGGGGACCCTGACGCGCGAGCGGATCGATGGCGGTGGCGGAGCGGGCGACCTCGCCCATGCGATCCGAAGCTGCCACGCGATCGCCCACCCGATTGACCAGCATGGCGCCGACGCCCGCGAACAGCAGAAAGACGGCGCACGTGATCAAAAGATCCATCAATCGGTCTCGGTCCGCTGGCCGGCTTCGAGTTTGTAGCCGGCGCGCTCGATGCGTTGCGCGTAGGCCGAACGAATGCCGGTGGAGCGGAAATGACCCTCGACTTTGCCGTTCTCGTCGGTCCCCGTGTGCACGAACTCGAGCAGGTCCTGCATCATGATGGCGTCGCCCTCCATGCCGGTGACTTCGGAAATCTTGATCACCTTGCGCGATCCGTCAGACATGCGTGCGACATGGACGATGATGTTGATGGCCGAAGCGATCTGCTGGCGCATAGCGCGCTGCGGGATCGAAAAGCCCGACAACAGCATCATTATCTCGAGGCGTCCCAGGCACTCGCGCGAACTGTTGGCGTGAACCGTACAGAGCGAGCCGTCGTGGCCGGTGGACATCGCCTGCAACATGTCGAAGACCTCGGCGCCGCGCACCTCGCCGACGATTATCCGGTCCGGGCGCATGCGCAGCGTGTTGCGCACCAGCTCGCGCGGTGTGACCTCGCCCTTGCCTTCGATGTTGGGCGGACGGCTCTCCAATCTCACCACGTGCGGCTGCTGCAGCGAGATTTCGGCTGAATCCTCGATGGTGACGATGCGCTCGTCCTCGGGCACGAAGCCGGAGAGACAATTGAGCAGGGTCGTCTTGCCTGAGCCGGTGCCGCCGCTCACCAGCAGGTTGAGTCGCGCACGGATCATCGCCTGCAGCATCGCCACCATTTCCGGCGAGATGCTCTCCGTGGCGACCAGGGAGTCGATCGAGAGACGCTTCTTGCCGAAGCGCCGAATCGAGAGTGCGGGACCGTCGATGGCGAGCGGCGGAATGATGGCGTTGATGCGCGAGCCGTCCCGCAAACGGGCGTCAACCATCGGCGACGATTCGTCGACCCGGCGGCCGACCTGCGAAACGATCCGGTCGATGATCAGCATCAGATGCTGGTCATCGTGAAAGTGAATCTCGGTGCGATGGAGCTTGCCGTGCATCTCGACGTAAACCTGATCGTGGCCGTTGACTAAGATGTCGGTCACCGCATCATCGCGCAGCAGCGGCTCCAGCGGACCCAGGCCGAGCAACTCGTCCTTGACTTCGTCGACCAGCCGCGCGCGGTCGCTGTCGGTCAACAGACGTCCTTCGTCGTCAAGGGTCTCGCCGATCGCGGCTACCACCTTGGCCGAGATCAGTGCCGGATCCATTCCCTCCATGTGCGAGACATCCAAAGACTCGAACAGGCGATTGTGCACCTTGATCTTGAGCGAACGCGTGGCGTCGACGACCTCCTCCTTGTGCCGGAATACGGTGCCGCCGCCAAGAAAGGCGCCCGGCTGCTCGGCCAGCCCGCGGTTATTGGCCTGTGATATTCTGTCGGTTAGTCTCACTACGCTTTTCCCCTCACAGACGATTGCCGAGCGAGCCCATCAGCCGGGTGACAAACCCCAGGCCCGGGCGCCCCCCGGCCGCGGCCGTGACTTCCCGGCCGGCGCCGAGCTGGTGCGCAAGTTCCGCGCAGGCCCGCACCAGTGCGGAGTTGGGCGCAACCTGCGAAGGTATCCGCGCCATCGCCGCCGATTTTTCCATCACCCCTTCGTCGCGCGGGAGGCGCGCGCAGATCGGGCACTTGAGCTTGGCAGTGATCTGCGCCTCGGCGATCGGATGCCTCGGCCGATAGCGGTTGAGCACCAGCCGCGGTTCGATCCCGTCGATCCCGAGCCGCCGAAAAAGTTCCAGGAAACGTCCGGCGTAATGCGCCGCTCCCAGCGACTGCTCGATCACGTAGAGCACCTCATGCGAGCGCTCCCACGCCGCGACCGAATTTTCGTTGACGTGAGAGCCGCAGTCGATCACTACGTAATCGAACAATTCGCGCAGCAGCTCGAGCAGGTTGCCGACCATGGTGTCGGAAACCTCGGAGCTATCGTCGATTCGCGCCGGCGCGCCCAACACGTAGAGACCCGAAGCGTGCCTGGTCAGCGCCGCTTCCAGGCTTATTGAATCCGGCTCACGGTCCAGACGTGCCAGCGCGATGATGCCGCGGTCGGGTTCGGCGCCGAACAGATCGCTCAGATCGCCCGCCTGAAGATCGAGATCCACCAGCACCACCCGCGCGCCGCCTGCGCCCAGCGCCACGCCCAGGTTGACGCAAAGTGTAGTGACGCCGACTCCGCCGCCCAGGCTGGCCACCGAAAAAATCTTGCCGCCCGTCCGGCGCTCGTTGCGCCGAAGCGTCTCGCTGACCTTGAGTAACGGACGCATAAGATCGTTCTGCATCAGCGGCAGAACCAGGACCTCATCCGCACCCGCGCGCAGCACCCGGCGCATCAGCGCCGGCGATTGCTCGTCCAGCAATGCGAACAGGGCCGGCCGCGGCGTCCGCTCGAACTGGCTCTGCAGGTAGCCAAGCGCCTCCTGTTCGTTGGCGCCGAACAAGACCATCACGACGTCGGCCTCCGGGCTGAGTGCGGAGGCTCGCGCCAGAGGCACCTCCGCCACCACCAAGGGTGGCTCGCGCAGCGCGAGCAACGCGCCTCGTGCATGACCCGTCTGAACGCCTTCGCCACCCACCAGGAGCACCGACAAACTGCCCCTGGGTGCACCGTCCTTGCTGCCCGATCGTCCCACAACCATCTCCTTGCTGCGCAACGTCTCCCTGCCTTCGGCGTGCGTTCGCGGAACCGGCGGGACTCGCGCCCCGCCGTTTCCTTCCACATCGACC
>Ga0209415_10018844_pt1 | contig 10863 bp, 10 predicted proteins | sample PeaSoiSIISIP2007_FD_187696 | JGI IMG/M metagenome (GOLD analysis project Ga0209415, IMG submission 187696) | Peat soil microbial communities from Weissenstadt, Germany - SII-SIP-2007 (SPAdes) (version 2) | ecosystem: Environmental > Terrestrial > Soil > Wetlands > Peat | place: Germany... | reverse complement strand
CACCAAGCCGGGCGGCGTCGCCATTATAGGAGTAGTCACTTACGCCTCCGGAGCAGCCAGCCTCAAGCCAAGATATGGCCTCGCTCCAAACACTCATTACATAGCTACGATTACCACTGGAGCCAAAGATCTCGCAGGCAATCGAATGGCTAGTGACTATGTATGGAGTTTCGATACCGGTGCGAATCAAGACATTGTCAAACCTACGGTGACCTCCACGAATCCGGCCAACAGTGCTTTGATGGTGCCGATTCGCCAGAACGTCAATGCGACTTTCAGCAAAGTAATGAACTATGCGAGCATCAATGCTGCGGATTTTTTCCTGACCTCAATGGGCGGTCGCGTGGTCGGAACGATCACCTATTTCTATGACTCGTTCAACAACGTCACAATCGCGACCTTTACGCCTAATGCGAATCTGCGGATAAATACACTTTACACCGCCACGATTACCACTGCGGCGCGGGATCTGGCTGGTAATCCTCTGGCGGGAAATAAACCTTCGGGTAATTACGTGTGGCAGTTCACGACCGGTTCCGCAACTGGTCTGGCCACGGTACCTCTGGGAGCCGCTGCAAACTTTGCGATCCTCGCAGCCGCCGCGGTCACCAACACCGCCACTCCGACCACGATTACAGGCGACGTCGGACTATGGCCGGGCACCTCAATGACGGGTTTTCCGCCGGGCATCGTCAATGGCGCGATTCACGTGAACGATACCACCGCTCAAGCCGGCGAGGCGGCCTTGGCCATCGCCTATAATGACGCCCGAGGACGAGTGGGAGCCTTTACCCCGGCGGTCGGCAATATCGGAGGATTGGTCTTCGCGCCTGGCCTCTACCGGTCCGGCACCTCGACGGCCATCTCGGGCGGCGGAAACCTCACGCTCGACGCGGGGGGCGATCCGAATGCCGTGTTTATCTTTCAGATTGCTTCTACTCTAACCACCTCGTCCGGCTTCGGCGTGACCCTAGCGGGTGGGGCCAAAGCTTCGCAGATCTTCTGGCAAGTCGGGAGCTCAGCGACCATCGGCGTGGGTAGTCACTTTGCCGGAAACATACTGGCGAATACCTCGATCACGCTGGTCAGCGGCGCGGTGCTCGACGGTCGCGCATTAGCCGGAGCCGTGTCCGGTACGGGCGCGGTTACGATGGACGACAACACCGTCGTCCTGCCTGCTCCATAAGTACGCGACATGGCGCAAATGCGGAGCGGGGCCATCACGGCTCCGCTCCCTCTTTTGGATCTTACCAACTAAGCCCGCCGCGACTTCCTGCCATGATTTATTCTTGTTCCACGGCAACTCTTCCTCGGCTTCCGACTGCCGAAAGTCCCATTCGCTGGTTTGAATTGGCCGCAGTCCATTGGTTTCAAACGCGTTACAGTTCATATCCTTATATTGACAGTGTGGCTCTGCGCGGCTTAACTACCTGATTGCTTCGTGATGATTGCTTCATGCGATCGAATTTTCGCGCTTCGGGATCGTCATTTACGGCTGAACATCGATAACGATGGAGCGCCGATCGGCGCTGGCGGCGCGAACGGCGTGGCATCGATGGGGCGGTAGGTAGCGGATGATAGAAGTCAAGAATCTAACCAAGTCCTACGGCAGTTTTGTCGCGGTCAACGGAATTTCATTTAAAGCGGAACGCGGGCAGATTCTCGGTTTTCTCGGCCCTAACGGCGCCGGCAAGACCACCACCATGCGCATCATTACCGGCTTCATGCCGGCGAGCGAGGGCACCGTCGAGATCGACGGGCTCGACATTTTCACCAACTCGCTCGAAGCCCGCCGCCGCATCGGCTACTTGCCGGAGACCCCGCCGCTCTATAGCGATATGCGTGTGGAGGGCTATCTGCGCTTCGTCGCGAAGCTCCGCGGCGTTCGCCGGATGGCCGTTGATGGTGCAGTCGAGCACGTGCTCGAGGTTTGCGGACTGACCGACATGGCGCATCGGATTTGCGGTCAGCTCTCCAAGGGCTACCGTCAACGCGTCGGCCTCGCGCAGGCGCTGATCCATAATCCGCCGGTGCTGGTGCTCGACGAGCCGACTATCGGGCTCGACCCGCGACAGATTCACGAAATCCGTGAACTGATTCGCGGTCTCGCCGGCGAACGCACGATCGTGCTCTCAACGCATATTCTGCCCGAGGTCTCGCAGATCTGCGATAAGGTCGTGATTATCAACGAGGGCCGCATCGTGCTCGAGGAGCAGATCAAGGACATTCCTGCGGGGACATCGCTGGAAGAGGTCTTTCTGCACGCGATCGCGCGCGAAGGACACGTGGAAGGAGCGGACTCCGAGGAGACGCTCGAGGAAGTGGGCGCTGGGCATAGCGGCGCGTAAGGCTCGCGGCTGAAGCGGATAACCAATGCGCAATACATTTACGATCGCGGGCAAGGAACTGCAGGGCTATTTCACGCAGCCCGTCGCCTATGTCGTGTTGACGGTCTTTTTGCTGCTCGGCGGATGGTTCTTCTTCGCGATGCTGCGGCAGTTCGACGAGATGGTGCAGTTGATCCAGATGATGGGCCAGACCGACCAGCTTAAGGAAATGAACCTTAATACTCGCGTAATCGATCCGCTGCTGCATGACTTATCGATCGTGCTCGTAATCGTGATGCCTGCGCTAACGATGCGCGTGTTCGCCGAGGAGAAGCGCACCGGCACTTACGAATTGCTCCTGACCGCGCCCATCCGCACCGGCGAAATCGTCGCCGGGAAATTTATCGCGGCGGCGAGCTTCACCTTGATCATGGTCGCGCTGGCGTGGATCTTCCCGCTCATCCTGATCATCTTCGGCGACCCGGAAGTCGGCGTGATGTTCGCTGGCTACGTCGGACTTTCGCTGCTCGCATTGTCATTCGTTGCGGTGGGCCTGTTCACCAGTTCGTTGACACAGAATCAGATCGTCGCGGCGATCAGTTCGTTCGGCATGTTGATCCTGCTCTACGTTATTTCGTGGCCGGCGGAGGCTGGCGGCGGCATCGTCTCGTCGGTACTGACCTATCTGTCGCTGCCGGAGCATTTCTCGACCATGACGCGTGGCGTGATCGATACCAGCGACATCGTGTTTTTCCTGAGCGTGATCGTGCTAGCGCTGTTCCTGACACAGCGCTCGGTCGAATCCGCACGCTGGCGCTAGGAGGCGGGTGGGGGATGAAGCGGACTTCTGCGCTTTCGGGAATTGTCGGAATCATTTTTCTGCTGTTCGCCGGGCTCGGCTATATCTTGACCACGGGCGGTTTCGCGAGCCTGTTCTCGGGGGTCAATCTGCTCGCCGGCATTATCGCGGTCGTCGGATGGCTGGTCTCGAGCCGCGGCTCAATCGGCACGATGGCGGGCGCGCGCACTACGCGCTACGGCACCAACGCGGCAATCTACAGCCTGGCCTTTCTCGGCGTGCTGGTGGCAGTCAACTATCTCTCGGTCCGCTTTCACCGACAGTTCGATTTGACCGCGCAAAACGCTTTCAGCCTCTCGCCGCAATCGATCAAGGTGATCAAAGGACTGGACAAGCCCGTCAAGCTCTACGGCTTCGTCGAGGCCGGCCGCAGCCCAACTGCGGAGGGGCTCTACCAGGAATTCGCCTATCAGTCGCCCAAAATCACCTATCAACTGGTCGACCCGACCAAGCATCCTGAGCTCGCCGAGCGCTACAAAGTCACGGTGATGAACACCACACACATCCAGTACGGCAGTGACGAGACAGGATCGGGCACCAACGTCAGCGACATGAGCGAGCAGGCGATCACCAACGGGATCGTCAAAGTCACCAAGACCGAGCACAAGACCGTCTGCTTCCTGGCGGGCGAAGGCGAGGACGATCCCGACGACGCCAGTGAGGCAATCGGGATGGGCCAATTCAAGGATTCACTTCTGGGCGAAAGCTACAAAGTCAACAAGGTCAATCTCGTCACGGAAGACAAGGTGCCCGCAGACTGCAGCTTGATGGTGGTCGCAGGGCCGACTCGTCCGCTGGTCCCCCACGTAATCGACGCGCTCACCGATTATCTCAAGGCAGGCGGGCGCGCCCTGATCATGCTCAAACCGCAGTCGGATCAGACCGTCGATGAAACCGCGCTGGTGAAGTTCGCGCAGGATTGGGGCGTGAAAGTGGGCAACAACGTCGTCGTCGATCAGGTCGTGCGGCTCTACGCGGGACCGGCGTTGGGACTCAACCCGGTCGTCAACACCTACAATCCGCACCCGATAACGGCGTTGTTCGACAAGCAGACGGTTTTCCCGATGGCGCGAACGGTTGACCCGGTCGATCCTGCAGCGGCCGGACTGTCGGTGACCCCGTTGGCGAAGACTAGCGAGACCTCGTGGGCCGAAACCGATCTCGACGGAATCTTTAAGCGGCAGTCGGCGAAGTTCGACGGCAACGATGTCAAAGGTCCGGTGGTCGTCGCGGTCGCGGTCGCGGCGAACCTCGAAGCATTGAAATTCGGCCAAGGCGAAGCGCGGCTGGTCGTGCTGGGCGATACCGATATCGCCAACAATCAGTACATCGGCAATTTCTTCAACCGCGACTTCATCATGAATTGCATCGATTGGCTCGCGGGCGAATCCAACGCGATTACGATCAGGCCGCGCGAGCTACGCGCCTCGCGCTTTAATCTGACGGTGCAGGAATTCGACGTCGTGTTCGTGCTGTCGGTTCTGCTGCTGCCTGAATTGTTGTTGATTATCGGGTTTGCGGTCTGGTGGGAACGGCGCAATTGATCGCGATGCGATGTGCGGGGCGGGAAAATGCAATCGCGTAAGACTCTGCTCGCGTTGCTGGTGCTGGCGATTGTTGGCGGGTTTGCCTACTACATCAGTCGACAGCCAGAGCCGCAGAAAAACCACAAACTCTTCGATCTGAAACCCAGCGAAATCGCACAAATCGAACTGCGCGGACCAGCTCGCGATCTCGTGATCCAACGCGACGGGCCAAGCCTGTGGCGAATCGTAAAGCCGGTTCAGACCCCTGCCGACAACAGCATCGCAGATGGCATGGCAAACGCGATCGCGGGCCTCCAGGTAGTCGACACGGTTGACGAGAATCCCGCCGACCTCGCGAATTTCGGGCTGGAAAATCCCGCCACCACCGTCATCGTAACCACTATCGACAAGCGCGTTCTGCCCGGTATCATGGTCGGCTCGGACACCCCGGTCGGGAACAACTCCTATATCAAGACCACTGGCAAACCGGCCGTTCTCCTTATTCCCGCGGGATTTACGGTTGCCGCTGGCCGGACGCTCAAGGAATTGCGATCGCACGTGCTCGTCGGCTTGACCGCCGACCAGATGAATCGGGTCGCCGTCACCCACCCCGACGGCAGCGTGATCGAAGTCGCTCGCAAAGGTGACGATTGGGTGATCACCAAGCCTCGCGAATATCCTGCTGACAAGGCGGCGGTGCAGCAACTGCTCGACGTCATAGCGGGCGCGCGCGTGGCCGAGTTTATCGAGGACAATCCGCAAGACCTGGAGAAGTTCGGCCTCGCGAAGCCCGCACTGAAATTCGAGGTTAGTGGCGGCAAGGACAACGCGAAGGAAACTGTACTGATCGGATTCAAGCAGGCCGAGGCTGGCAAGAGCGCGGTGTACGCACGCGTCGCCGAGGGCAATCAGCCGATTAGCACGGTGGCGGACTTCATCGTGAAGGCGGTCGATAAGTCGTTCGACGATCTGCGCGACAAGACCGTGCTGGCATTCGACGGGGCGAAGGTCGCGCGGATTACCTTGATGGGCGGGCCGGTTTCGATCCTGCTCGAACGCGCGCCCGGCGATAAATGGAATGTTGTGGCGGAGGGCAAGACGGCGCCGGCGAAGCCCGAGGTCGCTACAAGCCTGCTCGACCAATTGCATGAATTGAAGGGCACGAAAATCGTCCAGAATCCGATGACGGATCCGAAGCCCTTCGGGATGGTAAACCCGACACTAACGGCAACACTGTCAGATCAGAGTGGCAACCCCATCGGTAGCATCTACCTTTCGGAGATCGAAGAGACTACGCGTTCCGAGAATCCGACGGTGAAACCAATCTCGCAGAATTTCGGTTACGCGACTTCGTCAGCGGACAAGGCGGTTTACCAGGTCATACCGGAGCAGGTGGTGGATCTCGAAAACACCGGCAGCACGCTCAAGAGCGAGGTCGAGCCGAAGCCCATGCCTTCGCCGAGTCCATCGCCGGCCGCGGGCGGTGTACCTCCGCCCGCGACGAGCACAGTGCCGCCCACTACTAGCGCTTTGCCACCGCCAGGAGTGAGCGGCGCGCCGATGGCGGCTCCCGCGACGCCGTAGTCGTCAACCTTCGGCGATCACGTGCGCCATCGCGGTGGCGGCCGTATGCGTGATACTGAGGTGGAAAGCCGTGATGCCGCGCTTGCATGCGAATTCCGCCGCCTTGCCCGACAACCGAATCGTCGGCGCATGGCCGCGCCGGCGCACGACTTCGATTTCGCCCCATCCGACGTTGCGATTCCATCCGGTACCGAGCGCCTTCATCGTCGCCTCCTTGGCAGCGAAACGGCCGGCGTAACTCTGATAGCGCGGGCGTCCGCGGGACTCGCAATACGCTACCTCGCCGTCGGTGAAGACGCGCGCGCGAAAACGTGCCCCGGTCCGCGGGCGATTGATCGCCCGCTCGATGCGATCGACCTCGATCAGATCTATCCCGGTTCCGAGAATTTGCGCCATCGCGGAATAGAGCAAAGTATTATTCGCGTGCCGACGCAACCGCCGCGCGTGTCGTGCGTGCTTGCGGCGCTCGCCGCGCCAATTCTATTGTTGATTCAATTGGTCACGAAAATGTTCGAACCGGTGGAGGCTCAGATGGCGAAGCTCAGGATTACCGTTAATAAGGCCCGTTGTATCGCGAGCGGCGATTGTGTCGAGACCGCGCCGGGGGTCTTTCAATTGGACGCCGACGAGAAGTCCGAGTTCTACAACGCCACTGGCGCCCCCGACAATGTGATCGTCGCGGCGGCGCGCGCATGCCCCGCGAAGGCGATTACCGTCGTCGACGACGACAGCGGCGCGCAACTCTTCCCGTTACCAAAGAAGTAGAGCGGTCCGCGTGGCGGTCGCCATTAAAAAGATTCGCCGTCGTCGCAACGCCGACGAATTAGCGGTCGAGCAGACCCGCGACCTCCCGGCGGTCGCGAACATGCTCGCGGCAGCCGGGAGGTTCGCCGAGGGCGTCGAGGCGCCCGGCGGATGCTACCTGCTGGCGTACGTCGGCCGCGCGGTCGCGGGCGTGATCGGAATCGAGGCGCGGGTTGACGCCGCGCTCGTCCGATCACTATTCGTCGCGGCGCCGGCGCGCGGGCGCGCCATCGGCACCGCCTTAATCGCCGCCGCGCGCACCGCCGCGCATACGCGCGGCGCCCGCACGCTCTATGCGCTCGCATCAGACGCCGACGCGGCACGCTATCTCGAGCGCTTCGGCTTTATGCCGAGCGCGATGGATACACTGCTAGCAGCACTGGCCGACTCCTTCGTCGTTGAGTACCTGCGAGCACGTCCGAACGAACTGGCGCGATATCGAGCGCTTGCGCTCGATATCGCGAACGACGGCGTGATCGTGCGGTGATCGCGGATGAGCATGCTCCACGAACGAGAACGTCAGGGCCCGACTGCTCTCTGAGTCATCGGGCCCTGACGTTCTCGTCCTCATCCCCTCGCGTGCAGCAACGCGATCGCGCTCAGCACGAATTGCCACGACGATACCGCGAAGCCGATAACGCCAATCGCGCCGCTAAACCATAGCGTCCAATTGTATTGCGGCGACTGCACGATTCCTTCGAGTGGCTGATTCTTGTATTGCGCGACGCGTTCGCGAAGGCGGCCGTGAAAAACCAGACAATTAATTGCTGAATAGCCGAAGAACACGCTCGCCACTAGCGACATCAACAGGTGCTTTGCAGGTTCTGACAATTTTTTTCGGTCCGTCCAGCTTAATGTGTCACTTTAAGTATGGACATCTTGGATATGGGATATGACGGTGCGAAAGATTCGCATGCGCGGCGCGGATGAGACCGCGCCGCGCATGCCCGTAACTAGGTTATTTGCGACCGAGTTCTTGCAGGAATTCGATTTGCGGCGCGCCGTCGAGCAAATCCTTGATGCGCCCGCCCATCGCCTTCATATGCTCCGTCTTCATGTGAATATCGACCGCGGCCTGGTCCGCGTACGTCTCGTACCACACAAATTGCGTCGCATCCTTCGCCGACTTGTGCAGGATATACGCCTGACACCCGGGCTCGGCCGCGCGCACCTTGATAATCATGTCGTGGAAGGCGTCTTCGAGCGCTTTCTCGCTCCCCGCCTTGGCTTTTATTTTGGCGATAATCGTAACTGCCATCGGATTCTCCTGGCCCTAATTGGGGCGTTGTAACGTTCATGTGACGGTCGCCGACGCGAGGCACCGGCGCCGCACGGCTTGATGCCGTCATAGTCGGCCTGCGCGTCTTTTTCAAGTGACGGCTATCGCCGCATGCGCCATTCATCATTAACAGTCGCCGCGTCGGTTGGTAAGCTCAGCCTGACTGGACTTGCAGACCCCGACCCGGCGCATCCAACGGAGCACACAAATGCTTGGTTTTGATTTCACCGAAGAGCAGAGCGAACTTAAGGCGCTCGCCCGCAAGTTCAGCGAGCAGGAAATCATTCCGCGCGCACGCGAATACGACGACCACGAAACCTTTCCGCGAGATATCTGCGCCAAGGCTCACACCGCCGGCCTGATGAACTTTGGCGTGCCCAAGGAATTTGGCGGGCTAGCCCTTAGCATCCTCGACACCTGCCTGATTCAGGAAGAATTGAACTACGGCTGCTCGGGAATCTCCAATTCGTTCAGCGCCAACGACCTCGCCACGTTGCCATTATTGATCGCGGGCAACGCCGCGCAGCAGCGTCTCTACCTCGGCGGACTGATCGAGAAGCTCAGCTTCTGCGCCTTCGCCCTGACCGAACCGGGCGCCGGCTCCGATGTCGCCGCGATGAGCACGACCTATCGGCGCGACGGCGACGCCTTCGTCCTCAACGGCACCAAACACTTTATCTCCAACGGCTCGATGGCCGACTGGATGGTGACCTTCGCGACTTCCGACAAGCGGCTCAAGCACAAGGGCATCTCGTGTTTCGTGCTGCCGTCGAACCTCCCGGGCATCACGCGCAATCGCATGCACGGCAAGCTCGGACAGCGCGCCGCCGACACCGGCGAGATCGTTTTCGACGAAGTGCGCATCCCGTCCGATGCGCTGGTCGGGCACGAGGGCGAAGGCTTCAAGTATGCGATGGGTACTTTCGATCGCAGCCGTCCTGAGATCGGCGCGATCGCGATCGGCGTCTCGCAGCGCGCGCTCGACGAGAGCCTCAAGTATTCGCGCCAGCGCAGTGCTTTCGGCCAGCCGATCGCGAATTTCCAGGCGATTCAATTCATGCTGGCCGACATGGCGGTGAGTATCGAGGCGATGCGCCTGCTGACCTACAAAGCGGCGTGGATGGTCGATCGCGGCGAAGTCCCCAATCCGATTTCGAGCTACGCTAAACTCTTCGGCTCAGAGGCGTGCATGAAGATCACGACCGACGCCGTGCAGATCTTCGGCGGCTATGGCTACATGAAAGACTATCCGGTCGAAAAGCTGATGCGCGATGCGAAGCTACTGCAAATCTACGAGGGCACATCACAGATCCAGCACGTCGTGATCGCGCGCGACCTTCTGAAGGCTTAGAGCGACGGCGCGTGGGCGTTCGGCCGGTAAATATTCCGCGAGACGAAGTTAATCAATGCGCGCGGCATGATGCGGGTCGATTGCGCAACGACAAAATTGATCAACCCCGCAATGTGCATGCTGCGTCCGCTCGCGGCTGCCGCGATGCCTTGTGCGACCACCGTCTCCGCCTCGAGGTATGCGATGTTGGGCAGGCGGCCGTGTTCATTTTTCGCGACCGCCTGGAACTCGGTGCGGACCGGCCCCGGACACAGTGCGGAAACCTTCACGCCGGTGCCCGCGAGTTCGCCCGCGAGCGCCACCGTGAAATTCAGCACGAACGCCTTGCTCGCTGCATAGGTCGCCATAAACGGCAACGCCTGAAACGCTGCGGTCGAAGCCACATTGATAATCGTGCCGCTGTTGCGCGCGACCATCGCGGGCAGGAACAGCCGCGTCATCGCGACCAGTCCGCCGATGTTCAGGTCTATCTCTTCAAGCTCGCGCTCCAGCGGCAGGCGGTCGAAGCGGCCCGAAGTGCCGAAGCCGGCATTGTTGACGAGGTAATCGATGTGCAACCGCAGCGCTTCGACTTGCTTGAAGATCTCGCCGGGAGTTTCACGCCGCCCGAGGTCGGCGTCGATTACCTCGACCATTCCGGCGCCCAACTTGCGCGACTTGCCCGCGACCTCGGCAAGCCGGTCGGCGCGCCGCGCGGTTAATACCAGGTCAAATCGCTGCTGGGCGAGTGCGTAGGCAAATTGCTCGCCGAGACCGCTCGAAGCTCCCGTGATTAGCGCTGTTGGCACGCCGGATCCCCCCTATTGCCGGAAGCGCAAGGTGAGATCCCTCGCGCGGTCCAGGACAGGCGGAAATCGAGAAGGACTTCCGCGCCGTCCAGCATACCCAGAAGGCTATTGCGCGGCTGTATCCTTGTCGAGAGGCCGCATGAAAGCCCGCCGCTTAGTCCGCGGCTAGCCTTTGCGCATCCACTGACGGCCGGTAGCGCATGATGAACTTCGGCTGCCGCCACGCAATGTAAGCCGGCAGAATCATCACACCGGCAATCATGTTTGTGCCCATCAAAAAGATCAGCAGCACGCTCATCTCGTTGTGGAACAGCAGGGGCGAAAATGCCCACGGCAGGATGCCGC
>Ga0209415_10018843_pt1 | contig 10863 bp, 12 predicted proteins | sample PeaSoiSIISIP2007_FD_187696 | JGI IMG/M metagenome (GOLD analysis project Ga0209415, IMG submission 187696) | Peat soil microbial communities from Weissenstadt, Germany - SII-SIP-2007 (SPAdes) (version 2) | ecosystem: Environmental > Terrestrial > Soil > Wetlands > Peat | place: Germany... | reverse complement strand
TGTTCGGGCTGCCGCGTTAGATCCTCCGCCTTCCCGTCCTTGACATCACGCTTTCGCGTACTCACCTGCCAATTCGAGCCGAACTTGATCCCATACGGAGGGTCCATATAGATGATCTGGACCTTGCCCTTCAGTCCCTCCTTCTCCGCCAACGACGCCATCACCAGCAGAGAGTCGCCGAGAATCATCCGATTCGACCAATTCTGACCGTGCTGGTAGAACTCGATTAGTTCCTCGAACTTGATCCCGTTGAAATCGGCGAACAGCGATGCTTGCGCCCCCTCTTTGCTGCCGGCTGCATGCGCCCGGACATCCTCTATCAAAGCCTGCGGGTGAATCTTCTCCTGGATGTAAATCGGAACTACCGGGACAGCCAGGTCCTCGGCGTCCTGCTCGTCCTTGCCCTTCCAAACCAGTTGCGGATCGAGCGACGGATCGCGCGGATACAGCATCGTCTTCGGCGCCATTTCATCGGGAGCCACGAAGTCGCGCAGTTCCTCGGTCGGGATATTCGCCCGCTGGTCCTTGTGGCGGATCGAATCCACCGAACCTGTTTCCTTTGCCTTCTTCGTTTTCGTCGCCATGCGTCTTCACCCGCACGCCGCTTTGAGGATCGGGAAGTCCTCCGCCGCAGGCGTATTACCCTCCGGCATTTCATCCCATGTGCGGCCGTCCAGGATGCGGCCCGTTCGGCTCTTGAGAACGCCGCCCCACTGTTTGAAAAAAAACGGAACGCGCGCACGCAAGCACTGGTCGCGGATCTCTCGCACCCATTCTGGGTCCATGGGTCGGGCGCCGGGCCCTGACTCTCCGCCCACGATCACCCAATCGATGCCGCCGAGATCAAGTTTCCGCAGAGAACCCAGCAGCGGCTCGATCGAGAGAAACTTCACATGTGCCGCCGTCCGCCGCAGGTGGTCGATGCGGAATGCGTAGTCCTCGTTCTCCACACAGACGCCCATCCAGATATGCGGCCGCCATTCGACAAACGGGCTCAATTGCAGCAGTCGATCCGATCGCTTCGTCAGCACCTGGTACTGGTGCCAGTCGGCCCGCCCCATCATGTCAAAGACCTGTTTGACGTAGCTGAGTGGCACCTCTTCGTGGAAAAGGTCGCTCATGGAATTCACGAAAATCCGATTCGGGCGCTTCCACCTCAACGGCAGTTCCAGCATGTGCGGCTGCAACGTGAGACGGAAACCGTTGACATAGTTCCGCTGGCCCATCGCCTGCAAGCGTTTCGCCAGCCGCTCGGCGTAACAGTGCTTGCAGGCCGGGCTGATCTTCGTGCACCCGGTTACGGGATTCCATGTGGCATCCGTCCATTCGATGTGAGAGTTGCCAGCCATTACGCAGCCCCTGGTAATGGCTCAGTTTGAATCCAGCAGGGCCACGATTTCTTCAACGCTCCAAACGTGGTCGGTTACGCCAGCGGCAACGGCGGGGCTAGTTCCAAGGGTCATGTGCTTGCGCCCAAAATTATAGTACACCATGTGGAGCGAAACAGCGGCAGCATGATTCTCGACCTTTTTGGAAACGGCGTTTGTCAGCCTGGTGAACCGCCGTATACCCATGCGCATCGTGAGGTTCTGCCGTTCGATGTAACTGGTGGAAATGTGTTTCGGATCTGGAGATCCAATCATTTCCCGCTTCTCACATCGGGTACAGATCGCGGGGCTGTAACGTCTCTCTGCGCCCGGTTCGTTACCATAGTATTTAATCAACTTGCCGTAGTCCACTTCTTCGCCGAACGCCTTCACGATAGCATCCATGTAAGCGGCCAGACCGTCAGAGGTAATTTGGGCGCGATCCGCAAGCCGAGAGGCCATGTCGGAAACGAAGGCATCCGCCGTCTCGCCGTCCCTCTTGCCAAGGGTCCAGCAGGGGACGAGCTTGGTATCGGCATCGATTGCCGCCCAGGTCCAAATGTCGCCAGCAATACGCTCTGCCGCGATCTCTGCTGTTACCTGCTTCTGCTTGTAGCAGAACGCCCAGATTTCGTCTACTTGGATGCGTTTGCACGAAAGGTCTCGGAGAGTGGTATCTTGGAATTTAGAACAGGCTGCGCCAAGCTCCACCAGGAGTTTGTCTATGGTATTGCGAGCAACGTCGGCAATTCTAGCCGTGGCACGCATGGAGCATCCATCAACGAGGCACCGGATCACCTTCACGCGCTCCTCTACGCTCAACCTATTCATATTGAACATTATGCTTGACGAATTGACAAAATGTCAAGCATTTTGTTCAAATAGGGAACTGGGGCATCGGAAGTGCTCGTCAAAATAAGTGAGAAATCTGCGGATCAACAGTACTAGATAGCGGTGTATACTTTGGTATCGTGATACATAATGTGAGCCGTAGACCTCCCGACCGCGAGGTGTGCCGGAGGAGCAAATGGACCTGAACCGAAACGCTTTTCGTATTGTGAATTCCCTTACTGAAGAAAATAAAGAACATAGCAAGATCGCAAATGCTCAAATTGTTGGCCGTGCTGGTGGTCGTGCTGGCGGTCCGGCAAGGGCTAAGCGGCTTACGGCTGAGGAGCGTCGGGATATTGCCCTTAAGGCTAACCGGGCGCGGTGGCATAGATCTGCTTGAGGGAGTTCGAAACGCATGAATGAGGCACTCGCATTACCGCAGGGATTAGGGGCTATTGGGGTACGCGAACCACTCCCCTTTGTCGGCCTCCCCACTGAGCGGTCGGCGAAACAGCTTTCTGGATCAGTCGAAGACGTAGTCAAAACCATAGCGAACGTTATTGACCAGATAATCCTGTCCGCGATAGAGAGGCGGACCGCTCTCGATTTCCGCGCCTTCTGGAAAGAGGTGTTCCCTAACTACGCTCGGGTTATGTTCGCTACGGGAACGCTTGCTAAGGCACTGATTCCTCCACATGCTTTGGAGCGAGTAATCTCTGAGTCACTTTGCGAAATGGAGGCAGAGTTCAGAGACAATGCTTTAGCCGCCTTCGGGTCAGCTATCCGAGATCAAGGCATCTTCACGATTTGGACGCTCAGAAAGATCAACGATCTTGCCCGGCAGCTTTCCAGCGGTCAGCTTTCAGAAGATGAAAAACATAAAGACGACGAGTTCGGCTGGGGGTTTATCTACCATGGATTACGGACACGCTTTAACTTGGACTGCTTAATGGCATCCATGCGTCACGAGCGCCCGATCTACCCCGAGGTGCTAGAGGAGATCTCTGACGGCCTCAGATCAGCAGTGAATGCATATGCCTGGATCAGGCAGTGTGTTGACTTAAGAACTAAGCCGCAAGAACCAGAGCTTCCTTTTATCGCGTTAGACGAAGAAGACTGGGAATTCGTCAATGCGTCAGCACGTGACATGGCTAATGAGTCAGCATAAATGTTGCCCATCGAGCAGGGTGATATTTATTGGGTAACCTTGACAGGAGACGGGTCAGTCCAGACCGGCCGCAGGCCTTGCATTGTATTGTAATGTCCAGGCTGTCTGTTAATAACGCTGGCAGCACTGTTGTAGTCGTACCTATGACAACTAGTGGTAGCGCTAATCAGTACTACCGCATCCAGCTTCCAGCAGAAGAAATCCTAAGAGATCCAAGCTGCACGTCAACAATTGTTAAGAGCATTGCCAAATGTGACCACGTCAGGGTCATCGACAAGGCTCTCCTTGAAAGCAGAATTGGAAAGCTTACGCATACTGCCATGATCGCAGTTGAACTAGGCCTTGCGTTCGTCTTCGATATTCGCTAATTCGTTAACAACCTTCGAACTGAGCAACTACCCAGCCCCTTGTCGTTCCCAGGCTAACTCAAGGCTAACTCCCTAATCGCCCCTGGCCGGGCTCCGGCCCGGTGGCGTCAAGACCGGGAAACTCCGCACGGAAGATGGCCGCCACTTGTTCCGCCAACTCCGGCGCGAACACCGTCACAACCTGCCACAGGAGTTCGTAGTCGAGGCCCGAGTAATCGTGCACGATCCGGTGGCGTACGCCCGAGACGCGCTGCCACGGAACCTCGCCGTACCGTTCCTTTAGTTCGGCGCTCACCTTCGAGCTTGCTTCGCCGATCACCGTCAGTGCGTGCAGCATGGCATAGCGCAGCGTTTTGTTAGAGCAAAACTCATCCAACGATGCGCCGCGCGTAAACTCCCGCAGGTCGGCGGCCGCGGACAGAATATCGGCCAGGTATACAGCGTCACGCTGCATACAGCACCACGGCGTCGCGCAGGACGCTGGGACGCACCAGCGGCTTCAGCAGCGATTTCCTGCCCAGGTCGACGCGCCGCCCGAACAGTTCGCTCAGCTCCTCCTCCAGTCGGAAGAAGCCTAGGCCGGGGTGGGTGCCCGGCTCGAACTCCACCAGTATGTCGACGTCCGAGCCAGGCCGCATGTCGCCTCGAGCGGCGGAGCCAAACACCGCCAGCTCTCGGATGCGGTAGCGGCTGCAAATCGCGGCCAGGCTTTCCAGAGATACCTCGATGCCCGATGCAAGTGTCATTGTTGCCTTCCGGCCATGACTCCGATTCCATTATCCGCTACTGCGGCCAACGCCGCGCGCAACTCGGCCTTGGCATCCCAGGGATCGAGCACCTCCACGAACGCCCAGCGGCCAAAACCTCCATGGTTGTTCACAGCGGGCACCCAGAGGGTTCGAGCGGTAGCCACCTTGGCCTCCTTGTCGGCCCGTCTCTCGCCAGTCACCTCGATGATCAGATTGACCTCTCCGGAACCCGTCCGCATTTTCGCCACAAAATCGGGAATGTAGTTCCGTTCCACACCGTTCAGCGTGTAGGGAATCGTGAATCCGACGTTATGGTTCTTGAAGTAGCTGGCCACCTGGCCCATGCTCTCCAGGGTCTGTGCCATCTTCTGTTCCCAGGAGTCCGTGTCGGCGACCACGTGAGAGATGTGACATCGGTCTTCTCGCGTAGCGTACACGGCCCGGCTGGTGTCGAAATCCACGAACCGCGTGCTGCCCTCGGTGTCGTAGGGAAACAGGATCGGCTTCAGAACCTTCTCGCCGGTGGTCGCATCCACAATGGATCGGTAGATCCGGTTCGCCGCTTCCAAAGCGAACTGGTTCCAGAGCAACATCTGCGGGAAGGTGTCGTCTTTCAGCGTGAGGCACTCCTTCCGCCACTGCTTCGTAACCGCGAGCAGTTGCGGAAAGAGCCAGGGCTTCAGGTTGTCCTGGTCGTCGCGGAAGAAGTTCTCCAGCAGACACTGGGCAACTCGGAAATCGACTTCCTGCTCGCGGCGTTTCTGCAGGTCGGCGAGAGTGTGGGTGCTGGTCTCGCCGACGATCGGTGCGTTGTAGGTCTCCGTCGGGACGTCGGCCGTGCTGAGCACATAGCGTGAATCTGCCGTGAACTTCGCGGCGAGTCTCTCCGGAGGCAAATCGTAGCGGTAGCCCCGGAGCCGGGGAAAGCGCATTTCCAGCGCCGCCCGCTCGTCCAGAGCGCGAACTCGCGTCACGGGCTTCGGTGGCGTGGGCTTCGCGGAACCGCTGGTCGGGATGAAGGAAAACGGAACGCCGTACACCTCCGCATACTCCGGTTCGAAGTGCCCGTCGCTGTTCAATGCCCAACTGGTGCGGCGCAGTCCCCGGCCCACCACCTGTTCGCACAGCAGTTGCGTGCCGAACGCCCGGATTCCCAGGATGTGCGTAACCGTATTGGCGTCCCATCCTTCGGTGAGCATCGACACGGAGACCACGCATTTGATCTGCTCGCCCAGCTTGCCGGGCTTGCCCACCGTGTTCATCACCTCGCGCAGCAGGTCCTCTTCCGAGATCTTGTTGACATCCCGGTCGGGAAAGCGCGTGCGATATTCTTCCTTGAATTCCTCGATCTCGGTCCTGGCAATCTTGCGGAATTCGTCGCTCATCGCCTCGCCGGATTCGAGCTGCTCGGAATCCACCAGGATGGTGTTCGGTCGCGGATGCCAGCGTTCACCCTCAACGTTGCTGAACAGGGCCAGCTTGCCGGGCACCAGAACCGTGGTGCCATCCCCCACCGTCTTCTCCCATCCCGCGACGTAGTCGAAGACCAGCTTGGAAACGTTGGTGTTATTGCAGACCACGATGAACACCGGCGGCGCCTGGCCCCGCAGGCGCGCCTCGGTGTTCTCTTCCCAGAGCTTGAAGTACAGCTTGTAGTTGTCGTACAGGCTCTCCAGGGCGCCTTCCAGTTCGGCCGGCAGCTTGGGTTCGCCAACCAGTGCCTCGGTCCCCCGTCCCTTCTTCGGGAGATGTTCTCGAATGCGGTACCAGAGATCGCGGTAGGTGGGCTGCTGGCCCGTCATCGAGTTGTCCGCCACCGGAACGCGTGGCACTTTGACGATGCCGGCCTCGATGGCGTCGATGAGAGAAAAGTCGGAAACCACCCAGGGGAACAGCGTCCCCTCGGGATAGCCGGAACCCCGCAAGAAGAACGGCGTTGCCGAGAGATCGTAGACCGCGCGCACGCCAAGCTTCCGCTTCACCGCCTCCAGACCATTGATCCAGATTCGCGCTTCCTCGTCGCGCTTTTCCGCCTCCTTGCGCTCATCGCCGATCAGTTTCACGGGCTCCGGCTCAGGCTTGCCACGGTAACAGTGGTGGGCTTCGTCATTGATGACCACCACGTTCTTCTTGGCGCCGAAACCACGGCACACGCGCCGCACCATTTCGTCCGGCGTCTCCGTGAACGCCGAAGTATCGCCGTTGCCGAGGACCTGCTTGGTCAGCTTGCCGACGGCGATCTTCTCGCGCAGAAGAAACGTGTGGAAGTTCGTGATGATGATCTTGGCGCGCGTGAGTTGCTCGCGGAGAAGTTCCGGAACCACGTCGAGCTTGCGGTAGTAATTATCCGGCTCGTTCGGCAACAAGACACGCAAGCGGTCGCGGATGGTAATCCCTGGCGTCACAATCAGGAAAGAATCGGAAAACCGCGTATCCTGCGGCCGCGCCAGCTTGTTGAGGGCCTGCCAGGCAATGAGCATGGCCATCACCACGGTTTTGCCGCTGCCCGTGGCCATCTTGAAGGAAATGCGACCGAGTAACGGGTTGGTGTCCTGGTTCGCGAGCTTCAATCGCGCAAGATCCAGGAGCCGCCCTGCCGGTCGGCGGCCTCGCCCAGGTAGATGGCCGTCTCCATGGCCTCGATTTGGCAGTAGTACAGGCGTTTCTCGCGTTCCGCCCGCCGCCAATACTCCAGCAGTTGCCGCGTCGTGCTGGTAACGCCTTCGTAGTTGCTGAAGCGCCACCTACTGACGATGTGACGGACGTCGTTGATGAACTTGTTCTCTTCGATCCGATCCTTGGTCCACTCCGTATCCAGCTCGAGCTGCTTGCCTTTCTTCTTGGGCTTGGCGATCGGGATGAAGTAACTGGACAGGCGGCGGGATTCGAGGACCTTGTCCGTGATGCCTTCCTCGTCGAAGTAGAAGTGCCGCGAGGGTTCTTCGTACGGCGAGTTCAGGACCGGATTTTCAATTACCACCTGTGCCATGCCGACCACTAATTGTATAAACAATCGGCGCGCAGCGTGTTTTCGATCGCAACCGCCCCAAGGCGCCCGACATACCAGACCTTTGTGCCCCCGCCGAAAATCACGGTCACAACACTTCGCCGAATTCTGGCCCAAACTTTTCTGAATGATTTCAATCACTTCCGGATTTCAAAGCCCAAAACCCCAATATCGACGTATTAGCCTGGAATTGAGAGGAATTTATGCCACAACCCGATCCCTTCGACCGGCTTATCGCCACCGCCGAACCGGGCGCCGTCTTCACCGCCGCCGACGGCCAAGCCTTCTTCCGCCTCCCCGTCCCCTCCTCCGGCGGCTTCCGCATCCTGCCCGTTCGCTCCCCCGCCTTTCGCGACTGGTTCTTCCACGAATTCTACACCCGATACAACCTCCCGCCCGCTCCCCGCGCTTTCCACGCCCTCCTCAATCACCTCGAAGCCGAGGCCAACCACCACGACCAACACAATCGGCGCCTCGACGTCTGGCGTCGTATCGGATCCCTCGGCGGTCCCATCCCCACCCACATCCTCCTCGATCTCGCCAACTCTGATGGCCAGTATGTCGAGATCTCTCCCGACGGATGGAAGACCACCGCCGGCCCCGGCGTCCTCCTCCAGACCTCCCGCTCCACCGTCTCGCTCCCCGCACCCAAGCCCGGCCCCCAAGCCCCGGCCCTTGGCCCCTTGGACGCCCTCCGCTCCTGCCTCAACCTCCCCTCCCGCGCCGCCTGGCTCCGCTGCCTCGCCTGGCTTCTCTCCGCCCTCCGCCCCTACGGACCATTCCCCTTCCTCATCCTCCAGGGTCCCCCCAGCTCCGGCAAATCCTTCGCCGCCCGCATGCTCCGCTCCATGATCGACCCCTGCACCTCGCCCTTCACCCCCATCCCCTCCTCCGTCCGCGACCTCCTCACCCTCGCCCGCCATAACTGGATCCTCGCCTTCGACCACATCTCCACCCTTTCCCCGCAGCTCACCGATGCCCTCTGCCGCCTCTCTTCCGGCCTCGGCGCAACCTTCCGCGAGGCCCCAGGCCCCGCCCACGAGCCGCTTCAGCAACACTACAAGCGACCCATCCTGCTCACCGTTACCGAGCACTGGTCCTGCCCCCCCGATATCGCCAAACGCGCCCTCATCGTCACGTTCCCGCCCCTCACCTCCGGACTCCGCCCCGAAGCCAGCCTGATCGCTGTGATCGACGAGGCCTGGAAAGGCATTCTCGGGGCCCTCTGCTCCGCCGTCAGCACCGCGCTCGGCCGCATGCCTCAAATGAACTTGCCCACCGGACGATGCGCCAGCGCGCTCGCCTGGGCCATGGCCGCCAGCCCCGCCCTCGGCGCGACCGAAGAGGAAATGCAACTGGCCTTTGAACCACCGCCTCCGCCCCATCCGCTGGTCGAGGCCGTCCGCAACCTCCTCGAGCAGCGAAAACACTGGACCGGCACCGCGACTGAGCTCCTGGAACTCCTCGAACCGTTCGCGCCCTGCCAAACCCCCAGGAGTGTCTCCCAGCACCTCAGAACCTGTATGCTGACCCTGGCAGACAGTGGTATCGAACTGAAATTCCGTCACTTACACGGTAAGAAGCGGATCATCGACCTCCGCGAGGAACCGGGAGGCGCAGATTGTAAAAATGACCCTCCATTTGCGCCTCCCGATTTCGACCCCCCTCCGCAACCCACACAAACAGAGGAAGTTAAAGCGTCATGAATATCAACTCGACACACCCGAAACATCTGCGCCCCCGGGACGTGGCGCAGACACTTGTGTCTGCCGCGTCGACACTCATGTCGACGCTTCGCGGACGGCGCCACTGTTATCAGATCTTAATGTCTATTTACCCAAAAATGGCACCCTGCGTGCTTGCTTTCTACTGAATGACATCTGGAGGGTTATATGGCCAAGGGTTTCGTCGCTATCACCGTGGAACGCTGCAAGGGCTGCGGTTTCTGTGTTGAGTTCTGCCCCACCCACGTCCTGGCTCTTTCTTCCGCTTTTAATTCAAAGGGTTATCACGCGCCCCACGTCGTGGCTTCCGAAAAATGCAGTGGCTGCGACCTCTGTGGTATGTACTGTCCCGATTTCGCCATCTTCGGAGCGCGCCATGCACGCTGATCCTAAAGGAGTTCTTACGGGTGTCCATTTTCTCGACGGCGATCACGCCTGCTGTGAGGGAACCCTCGCAGCGGGTGCGCGATTTGCCGCAGGATATCCCATCACCCCTTCCACCGAAGTCGTTGAACGCTATGCGTCCAGAATCCCAACTATAGGCGGCATCTTCATCCAAATGGAGGACGAGCTGGCCGCCTCCATCGCCATCCAGGGCGCCGTCTGGGGAGGCGCCAAGGCCTTCACCGTCACCTCCGGCCCCGGATTCTCTTTAATGATGGAACACATCGGCTACGCCGCCATGACCGAGACGCCCTGCGTCTTCGTCAACGTGCAGCGTGGAGGGCCGTCCACCGGCCTGCCCACCCTGCCCGCCCAAGCCGACATGATGCAGGCCAGGTGGGGCTCGCACGGCGATTACGGAATCATCGCCCTGTGCCCCAACTCGCCCCAGGAGTGTTTCGATCTCACCATCCAGGGCTTCAACCTCTCCGAAGAGTTCCGTGTCCCGGTGATGCTGATGCTGGATGAGTGCGTCGGCCACATGACCGAAAAGGTGATCATCCCCGAGGCGGACAAGATCGACGTCACACCCCGGCGATACACCCGGCTCCCGCCCGAGGAGTTCCGCCTGTTTGAGCCGCGCGAAGACTCCGTCCCCGACATGGTGCGGGCGGGCGAGGGCTATCGCTTCCATGTCACCGGCCTGACCCACGACGAGCGCGGCTACCCCAGCATGAACGTGGAAACCCAGGACCGCATGGTGCGCCGCCTGCTGAACAAGCTGAAACCCCTCGCCAACGGTCGCGCGCTGTGCGAAACCGAAAACCTGGAGGATGCCGAAGTGGTCGTGGTCTCCTACGGGATCACTTCCCGAGTGGCGCAGCGCGCCCTCCAACTCGCGCGCAAGCAGGGCATCCGCGCTGGCAAGTTCCGCCTCATTTCCGCCTGGCCCTTCCCCGAGCAGCGCATCCGGGAGTTGGCTGGCCGGGTCAAGGCGTTCGTAGTGCCCGAGCTCAATCTCGGCCAGATGGTATACGAAGTGGAGCGGGCGGCCCACGGCCAGGCCGCCGTGATTCCCGTGACCCACGCGGGCGGCACCGTCCACAACCCCGACGTCATTCTCAAAGCCATAGTGGAGGCAGCCCGATGAACGAGACCACACTGGAAATCCCCTACGAAATCCCCGAAGGCGCGCACAACCCCGTCGAGCCGTTCCTCCGCATGGACCGTATGCCCCACATCTGGTGCCCCGGATGCGGCATCGG
>Ga0209415_10018842_pt1 | contig 10863 bp, 7 predicted proteins | sample PeaSoiSIISIP2007_FD_187696 | JGI IMG/M metagenome (GOLD analysis project Ga0209415, IMG submission 187696) | Peat soil microbial communities from Weissenstadt, Germany - SII-SIP-2007 (SPAdes) (version 2) | ecosystem: Environmental > Terrestrial > Soil > Wetlands > Peat | place: Germany... | reverse complement strand
CTCGCCCCCGCCGCACCGGCGCCGGCGCCGCGGCCGAACGTCCCGGCGGGCGCACCCGGAGCGGGTAACGGCGCGGCGCGCCCGACCGCGAGGGTGGCCGTCGCGGGGGTGCAGCAGGCGCCCGTGAAGCTCGGCCGCAACGAACCGTGCTGGTGCGGCAGCGGGAAGAAGTTCAAGCTCTGCCACGGCAGGGCCTGACCCCGGGTGGCAGACACCCGAGCGCCGGGGGCGGACGAGCAGCGACCTGATCTTTCTTCCGAGCTCGAGTCGCTCGCCTCGCGCATGGCCGCCGCCGAGGACTACCTGCACGTCGACACGCTCCGCAGCGAGCTCGTGCGCCTCGAGGCCGAGGTCGCCGCTCCGGACCTGTGGGGCGACGGCGACCGGGCACGCGAGGTGACCACCGCGTACGGGCGCGTGAAGGCGGACCTCGAGGAGCTCGAGGCCCTCCGGCGCAAGATCGACGACGCCACGGTTCTCTACGAGCTCGCCCTCGAGGAGGGCGACGAGTCCCTCGAGAGCGTGTGGGACGACCTCACCGAGGCGCTCGCGAGCTCGGCCAGGGCGCTCGACAACCTCGAGCTGCGGAGCCTGTTCTCCGGCGAGCACGACGAGCGGGACGCGATCGCGGAGATCCACGGCGGCGCGGGAGGGACCGACGCGCAGGACTGGGCCGAGATGCTGCTCCGCATGTACCTGCGCTGGGCCGAGCGCCGCGGCTTCGAGGTCGAGCTCGACGAGGTCTCGCCGGGGTCGGAGGCGGGGATCCTGTCCGCGACCTTCATCGTCCGGGGCCGCTACGCGTACGGCCTTTTGACCGCCGAGCGCGGCGTGCATCGCCTCGTCCGCATGTCGCCCTTCGACGCGCAGCACCGGCGCCAGACGAGCTTCGCGTCCTTCGACGTCATCCCCTTCCTCGAGGACCTCGACGAGGTGGACATCGACGAGCGCGAGCTGCGCATCGACACCTACCGCTCGTCGGGTGCGGGTGGCCAGCACGTGAACGTGACCGACTCGGCGGTGCGCATCACGCACCTGCCGAGCGGGATCGTCGTGTCGTGCCAGAACGAGCGGAGCCAGCACCAGAACAAGGCGCGGGCGCTGCAGATCCTCGCGGCCAAGCTCGCGGAGCGTCAGGCCGCCGAGCGCCGGGCCGCCCTCAACGCCATCTCCGGGCCACAGAGCGACGTCGCCTGGGGGAGCCAGATCCGCTCGTACACCCTCGCCCCCTACCAGCTCGTGAAGGACCTGCGGACCGAGTACGAGACCGGAAACGTCGAGGCCGTGCTCGACGGCGATCTCGACGACTTCATCACCGCGTACCTCCGTTGGCGCCGGGCCGGCTAGCGCTCCACCGGTCTGTCCACTTGAGGACACCTGGCCTGGCCAGGACGGTGGCAGCTGGTAAGGTTCGTCCCCGCCGAGCATGCGGACGGTCCGCAGCCGGGACCGCATCCGGACGCGGGACGACAGCAGCCAACGAGCCCCTCTTCCGAGCTCACCACTCGAGACGGCCCGAGGACCAACGATGATCCGCTTCGAGAACGTGACGAAGATCTACAAGGGCTCGATCGGGGCCCTCACCGATGTCACCGTCGACATCGGTCGCGGTGAGTTCGTCTTCCTCGTCGGCCCGTCGGGCTCCGGCAAGACGACCTTCCTCCGTTTGCTGCTCCGCGAGGAGCTCCCCGACACCGGGACGATCTTCGTGGCCGGTCGCGACATCGGTCAGCTCACCCAGTGGCGGGTGCCGTACCTTCGGCGCAACCTCGGCTGTGTCTTCCAGGACTTCCGCCTGCTGCCGAACAAGACCGTGGCGGAGAACGTCGCCTTCGCGCTCGAGGTCATCGGGCGCTCGCGCCAGCTGATCGGGACCCAGGTCGCCCAGGTGCTCGAGCTCGTCGGCCTCGGCCAGAAGGCCGACCGGATGCCTGCCGAGCTCTCCGGCGGCGAGCAGCAGCGCGTCGCCATCGCGCGGGCCTTCGTCAACCGCCCCCTCGTGCTGTTAGCGGACGAGCCGACGGGGAACCTCGACCCCGCGACGAGCGCGGGGATCATGCGCCTGCTCGACCGGATCAACCGCACCGGGACGACGATCGTCATGGCGACCCACGACGTCGGCATCGTCGACATGATGCGCCGGAGAGTCATCGAGCTCGACCACGGGCATCTCGTGCGCGATCAGGCCCGCGGCGTCTACGGCGTCGGCACCGACCTGCCGAGCACCTCTCGGGGGATTCCCGCGGTGTCCCTCCTCGTCCCGCCGACGGCGGTCGAGGACGGCCCGCACACCGACCGTGTCGCGGCCGTGCGCGCCCGACGCGGTCAGCGCTGAGCCGTGGCGCTGTCGGTCGAGTACGTCGCCAAGGAGACGGCCTCCAACCTCTGGCGGAACCGGGTCATGGCGCTCGCCGCGGTGCTCACCGTGGCGGTGTCGCTGTCGCTCGTCGGGACGGCCCTCCTCCTCCGCCAGGCCGTCAACCGCCAGGTCCAGCAGTGGAGCGGCAACGTCAGCCTGCAGATCTTCATGAAGGCGAACGCGACCCAGGCCGAGACGAACTACGTGACGTCGCTCACCAAGCAGATGAGCGCGCAGATCCGCAGCTGTGACTACCTCGACCATCAGGCCTCCTACAACCTCATGCGCCAGCTGTTCGCCGGCCAGCAGGGCGGGGACGCGATCATCTCCACCCTCACCGTCGCGACGACGCCGCCGGTGTTCCGTTGCCAGCTCGTCAACCCGAACGACGCCGCGTCCGTGGCCGCGATCTTCCACAGCGCCACGAGCGGCCTGCCGGGCGTGCTGAACGCCCCCTATCCCGGGCAGAGCATCAAGGCCCTCGAGCGACTGACCAACGTGCTCCAGCTCGTGCTCCTCGTCATCGCGATCGTGCTGCTCGCGTCCTCCCTCGTACTCATCTTGAACGCGATCCGCATGGCCATCTTCGCCCGGCGCCAGGAGATCGGGGTGATGAAGCTCGTCGGGGCGACGAACTGGTTCATCCGCCTGCCGTTCATGGCGGAAGGCCTGCTCCAGGGACTCGTCGGCGCGCTCGTCGCCGTGGTCGTGGTGCTGCTGTCCAACGTCGGGGTGCACTCGCTCGTCACCCACTACGGCGAGTTCTCTTCCCTCACGCTGCCCGCCCACGAGCTCGTCACGACCGAGATCCTCGTCGTCGTCGTCGGCGTCGTGATCGGCGCCCTCGGCTCCTCGGTCGCGGTGCGTCGTTTCCTCGACGTCTGAGCGTCCCGCCGCTCATCGACCCGCTCGCGCTCCTCGACACCTTCGGGGCCACCCACGCCGCGGCCGCCGTCGTCGCCCGGGGCGGTGTCGTCGGGACCCGGGGGGACACCGAGATCGCACTCCCGGTGGCGTCGGTGACCAAGGTCCTCTCGGCGTACGCGACGCTCGTCGCGCTGGAGGAGCACACCGTCGCCCTGGACGATGCTGCGGGCCCCCCGGGCGCCACGCTTCGCCACCTGCTCTCGCATGCCTCGGGCCTCGGACCCGAACGCGCCGACGGAGCGCTGGCGCGTCCCGGGACGCGCCGCATCTACTCCAACGCCGGATTCGAGGTCCTCGCGGAGCATCTCGAGGGGGCGAGCGGTATCGGGTTCGACGGCTACCTCTCCGAGGCGGTGCTCGGTCCGCTCAAGATGTCGGGGACGCGTCTCGAGGGGTCGCCGGCCCACGGGGCCGTCTCGAGCGCGGCGGATCTCGCGAGGTTCGCGAGCGAGCTCCTGGCTCCGACGCTCCTCGACGCCGCGACGCTCGCCGACGCGGTGACCGTCGCGTTCCCCGGCCTCCCCGGCGTCCTCCCGGGCTTCGGCCGGATGGACCCGTGCGACTGGGGCCTCGGCTTCGAGCTGCGCGACGCCAAGCGTCCGCACTGGACCGGGGCCGCGTGCTCGCCGGCGACCTTCGGCCACTTCGGCCAGCGCGGTTCGTTCCTCTGGGTCGACCCGCTCGCCGGCGTCGGGCTCGTCGTCGTCACCGACCGGCCGTTTGGGGAGTGGGCCGTCCAGTCCTGGCCGGAGCTCGCCGATGCCGTTCTCGGGGCACGCGGGACGATCTGACGCCAGCCTCGTTACGCTTCGCCCATGTCGAGCGCCCTGGGGACGAGGCCGTGAAGGGGGTCCTCCTCGCGGGAGGGACCGGCAGCAGGCTGCACCCGCTCACCCGGATCACGAACAAGCACCTGCTCCCGATCTACGACCGGCCGATGATCGCCTACGGCATCGAGGCCCTCGTGAAGGCCGGCATCTCCGAGATCATGGTGGTCACCGGTGGCACCCATGCGGGCGAGTTCCTGCGGCTCTTGTCGAACGGCGAGGAGTACGGGGTGGGCCTGCTCACCTACGCCTACCAGGACCGACCGGGTGGGATCGCGGAGGCGCTCGGGCTCGCCGAACGGTTCGTCGGCGACGACCTCGTCCTCGTCATGCTCGCCGACAACATCTTCGGCCGGACGATCCGCCCGACCGTCGAGCGGTTCCGCGAGCAGAAAATGGGCGCCCGGATCGTCCTCGCACCGGTGGAGGAGCCGGACCACCTCCGCCATCTCGGCGTGCCCGAGCTCGGCGAGGGCGGAAAGGTGGTCCGCATCGTCGAGAAGCCGGACGACCCGCCGTCGTCGTACTGCGTGACCGGCGTGTACTGCTACGACCCGAAGGTCTTCTCCGTCATCTCCACCCTCACCCCCTCGGGCAGGGGCGAGCTCGAGATCACCGATGTGAACAATGCCTACGTGGACGCCGGTGAGATGTCCTTCGACGTCCTCGAGGGATTCTGGGGCGACGCCGGCGAGTCGATCGACGCCTACTACGCCGTGAACGACGAGGTCCGCCGTTTCGGGGCGAACGTCGGCTGAGCCCAAGAGCGAGCCGAGCGGCCCCGCCGTCAGCCGATCCGGGAAGGGTTGGCCAGCGAGGAACCGAGCGCGCGGTCGATGTCGGGAGCGGCCCAGATCATTCCGGCGGCCTGAAGCCGGCGCGGGATGACCCGCTGGCTCGCCAGGATGAACTCGTCGGTCACCCGTTTGCCCGCTGCGCCGACGAGGACCGCGCGGGGCACGACGAGCCGGGCGGGCCGGCCGACCGACGCCGCGAGGGCCTCGGTGAAGGTGTCGTTGCGCACCGGGTTCGGGGCGACGAGGTTCACCGAGCCGGCGAGCTCGTGGCTCGTGCCGACGGCGATCAGGCCCGAAACGGCGTCCTCGAGCGCGATCCAGCTCGTCCACTGGCGCCCCGTGCCGAGCCGGGCCCCGAGCCCGTGGCTGAATAGCGGGAGCAGCGTCTTCAACGCACCGCCGCCGGAGCCGAGCACCATGCCGGTGCGGACGCACGCGACCCGCACGCCACGGTCGCGTGCCGGCGAGGTCGCGGCCTCCCAGGCCCGACAGAGCTCGGCCAAGAACCCCGACCCCGCCGTGCTGCTCTCGTCGAGGATCTCGTCGCCGCGACTGCCGTAGTAACCGGTCGCGGACATCGAGACGAGCACCGGCGGAGCGCTCTCGGCGGTCGCGATGGCACGCGCCAGCACATCGGTGGTCTGTATCCGGCTCGCGCGGAGCGACTCGCGTCGTTCCAGGCCCCACCGCCGCGGGACGAGTGGCGCGCCGACGAGGCAGTACACGACGTCGATCCCCGCGAGCGAACCGCCCGGGAGCCGGGAGAGGTCGACTCGGCGCCGCTCGAGGTCAAACGCGGCCTCGCCGGGGCCCGGGTTGCGCCGGACGACGGCGTGCACCTCGTGGCCCTCCTCCCGCAGCCGTCGGGCGAGCGCGGATCCGATGAAGCCGGAAGCGCCGGCGATCAGCACTCGCATGGCCTACCAGCGCCGCCCGGGTCGCGACCGGGCCGGCGGGCCGGGGCGGCTGAGCGGGCCGCGAACGAGCGCCCCGGGGCGTTGCGCCGCGGGCTCAGGGAGGGTGCGGACACGTCGGACCTGCGCATCCATGATCCGGACGCTACAGCGCGCACCAGTAGGATCGTGCCGTGAGCGAGCACGTTTCGCCGGAGGGCACCTCCGCGCGACAGGCGACGCTCGGGCAGAACGCGTGGTTCGCGGAGGAGAAGTACCAGCAGTTCCTCGTCGACCCGGCGTCGGTGGACCCGAGCTGGCGCGTCCTGTTTGCCGACGAGGCCCCCCTCCCGGTTACCTCGAACGACCACCCTGTCGGCTCCGAGACCGAGGTCCTTCCTCCCGACCACGCGAACGGCCACGACGTGCCGGGCGCGGCCGTCACGCCGGCGGCTCCGCCGGAGGCCGAGGCGGCCGCGTCCGAGACCGGGCCTTCCGCGGAGTCGGTGGCGCCGCGCACCGTGGCGGGCGCCGAGCCGGCCTCGGCTCCCGAGGCCCCGACGCCCCTTCGGGGGGCGGCCGCGCGGGTCGTCGAGAACATGGTCGCGAGCCTCTCGGTCCCCACCGCGACGAGCGTGCACCCCCTTCCCGCCAAGGTCCTCGAGGCCAACCGCCGCCTGTTGAACGACCAGCTGGCCGGGATCTCGGACCGCAAGGTGAGCTTCACGCACCTCATCGCCTACGCAGTCGTGCGCGCGCTTCGTGACGTGCCGGTCCTCAACTCGAGCTTCATCGGGGATCTCGACGGCAACGGCACACCCGGCGTCGTCCACCACGAGCACGTCAACCTCGGGATTGCGATCGACCTCGAGCGGCGCAGCGGGGAGCGGTCGCTCGTCGTCCCGTCGGTGAAGGCCGCCGACACCCTCGGATTCGCCGCGTTCGTCGATGCCTACGAGGACCTCGTGAGCCGCTCACGGCAGGCCAAGCTCACCGTCGAGGACCTGACGGGCACGACGCTCACGATCACGAACCCCGGCACGCTCGGCACGACCCAGTCCGTGCCCCGGCTCATGGTCGGCCAGGGGGCGATCATCGGCGTCGGCGCCGTCGACTTCCCGATGGAGTACCAGGGCAACGACCCCGAGACCCTCTCCTCGCTCGGGATCGGCAAGGTCCTCACGCTCACCTCCACCTACGACCACCGCATCATCCAGGGTGCGGAGTCGGGCCTGTTCCTGAAGCGCACCCACGAGCTCCTCGTCGGCGAGCACGGCTTCTACGAGGAGGTCTTCGCCGCCCTCGACGTGCCCTGGCCGCCGCTGCACTGGCAGCGGGACCGACGTCGTGGCGCCGAGGTGCCGACGACCGAGGGCGCGGGCGCGCTCGCGGTGCGTGAGCTGATCGACACGTTCCGGGCCCGGGGCCACACCGCGGCCCACCTCGACCCGCTCGCCGACCGCCCCGGGCCGATACCGTCCGAGCTCGACCCGGCGAGCCACGGGCTCTCGGTGTGGGATCTCGAGCGGAGTTTTTCGACCGGTGGCCTCGGCGGGACCGAGGTGGCGAGCCTCGCCACCATCGTCGACATCTGCCGCGCCGCCTACTGCGGAACCATCGGCGCCGAGTTCATGTACTGCTCGGATCCCACGGTGAGAGCCTTCTTCGCTGAGCGCCTCGAACGCCCGGACCGGACGCTCCCCGCCGACGAGGCCCGCCACGTGCTCGGTCTGCTCTCGGCGTCGGAGGCCTTCGAGCGCTTCCTGCACGCCCGCTACGTCGGCCAGCGCCGTTTCTCACTCGAGGGCGGGGAGGCCGCGATCGCCTTCCTCGACGCGGTGCTCGAGGAGGCCGCGGCCGCCGGCTCCGTCGAGGCCGTCATCGGCATGGCGCACCGCGGGCGCCTCAACACCCTCGCGAACATCGTCGGCAAGCCCTTCGCCGCGATCCTCGCCGACTTCGAGGGCACGCTCGATCCGACGACGGTGGAGGGCGCCGGCGACGTGAAGTACCACAAAGGTGGATCGGGCACCTGGATCGGCCGCTCCGGCGCGACACTCCCGGTCACGATGGCCTCCAACCCCTCGCACCTCGAAGCGGTGGACCCCGTCGTCGAGGGCATGGCCCGGGCGATGGGCGAGCGCCTGGACGGCGTTCCGGCCTCGTCCGTGCTCCCGATCCTCGTCCACGGCGACGCGTCGATGGCGGGCCAGGGGGTCGTCGCGGAGACCTTCAACCTCTCTGCGCTCCCCGGCTACGAGACCGGCGGCACGGTGCACCTCGTGATCAACAACCAGATCGGCTTCACCACCCCGCCGTCCTCGGCTCGTTCGAGCCGTTACGCGACCGACGTTGCCAAGATGGTCGAGGCACCCGTGCTGCATGTGAACGGCGACGACGCCGACGCCGTCGTCTTCTGCGCCAAGGCCGCGCTCGCGTACCGGGAGACGTTCCACAACGACGTCGTCGTCGACCTCGTCTGCTACCGGCTCCTCGGCCACAACGAGGGCGACGATCCGTCCTACACCCAGCCGCTCATCTACGAGACGATCGAGCACCACCCGACCGTGCGCCAGATCTACGCGGCGACGCTCGCGCGCCGGGGCGTGGTGACCGTGGAGGAGGCCGACGACGCCTACGGCGAGGTGACCGCTGAGCTCACCGAGGCGCTCGCGGTGGTGCGCAGGACGCCCCCGGCCCACCTCGACCGGCTCCCCGAGCCCCGACCGCGCGACCCCGTGCCGCTCAGCCAGCCGACCGGCGTCGACGCCGCGGTGCTCGACCGCATCGCCGCGCGCCTGCACCGGCCGCCGCCGGGCTTCCACGTTCACCCCAAGCTCGAGCGCCAGCTCCTCCAGCGCGCCGAGCAGTACCGCCAGGGCTCGCTCGACTGGGCGCTCGCCGAGGCCCTCGCGTTCGGATCGCTCCTCCTCGGGGGTACCGACATCCGACTCGCCGGCCAGGACTCGCGCCGCGGGACCTTCTCCCAGCGCCACGCGGTCCTCGTCGACCACCTCGACGGGTCCGAGTACACCCCCCTGGCCGAGCTGGAGCGCGCGGTCGGCGGGGACCCGGCGCTCCCCGGCGCGGCCCGGCCCGGCCGGTTCACCGTGCTCGATTCGGTGCTGTCGGAGTACGCGGGACTCGGGTTCGAGTACGGCTACTCCCTCGAGAACGGGCGCGGTCTCGTGCTCTGGGAGGCGCAGTTCGGCGACTTCGCGAACGGTGCGCAGATCATCATCGACAACTTCATGGTCGCCGCGGAGGAGAAGTGGGGCCAGCTCTCCGGCCTCGTGCTCCTACTCCCGCACGGCTACGAGGGGCAGGGTCCCGAGCACTCCTCGGCCCGCATGGAGCGCTATCTCTCGCTCTCGGCGGCGGGGAACATCTCCGTCGTGCAACCCACGAGCGCGGCGCAGTACTTCCATCTGCTGCGCGCCCAGGCCGCCATCGCGCCGCGCCGGCCGCTCGTCGTCATCACCCCGAAGTCGCTCCTCCGCCTCCGACCCGCCCACTCGCCGGTGTCCGAGCTCATCGTCGGCCGCTTCGAGCCGGTCCTCGACGACCCCGACGCCGTCGACCCTGACGCGGTCTCGCGGGTCCTCGTCTGCTCGGGGAAGATCGCCTACGACGTCCTCGAGCGCCGCGGCCACCAGGCAGCGGGCGCGACCTCGGCGGTCGTCCGCGTCGAGCAGCTCGCCCCGTGGCCGGCCGACCGTCTCGCGGAGGTCCTCGAGCGCTACCGGGCCGCGACCGAGCTCCTCTGGGTGCAGGACGAACCGGAGAACATGGGCGCCTGGAGCTACGTCGAGCCGCGCCTTTCCGCCCTCGTCGGCGACCGACTCCGGATCGCCCACATCTCGCGTCGGGCGGCCGGAAGCCCCGCCACGGGGTCGCACCACCTGCACGACCTCGAGCTCGAACAGATCCTCGACGACGCCCTCGGCGCCGCGGCGGGCGCGTAGGTGTCGCCGCGCCGGGTGCGACCGGACGCGTTCGTCGTGACGGACGACGTGGCGCCGAGCGCCCCGCGCCCCCGGTCGGTCCGGCTCCCCGGGCGACTCGGGGCCTAGGGCGTGGCCGTCCGGCACATCGTCGTCGACGGGTCGAACGTCGCGACCGAAGGCCGCCAGACGCCGTCGCTCGCGCAGCTCGAATCCGCGCTTGAGGAGTTGGGGCGGGACTTCCCCGACGCCGCGGTCACCGTCGTCGTCGACGCCACCTTCGCCCACCGCATCGACAGCTCCGAGCTCGATCGGTACCAGCAGCTCGCGAACAGCGGCGCGCTCGTTTCCCCGCCGGCCGGCGCGATCGGGCGCGGGGACGCGTTCCTGCTCAGGATCGCGGAGAAGGTCAGCGCCACGGTGCTCTCGAACGACTCGTTCCAGGAGTTCCACGGCGAGCACCCCTGGCTCTTCGAGCAGGGGCGGCTGCTCGGCGCGACGCCGGTGCCGGGAATCGGCTGGATCTTCTCCGCGCGCTCCCCGGTCCGGGGCCCGAGGAGCCGGGTCGCGACGCGGGACGCGAAAAGGGCCCAGGACGAGGTCGCCGACGCGATCGAGGTCGCGACCCGCGAGGCGGTGGAGCCCGAGGAACACACCGAGTCCCGGCCGAGGTCGCGACGGACCCGCTCGAGCGCCGTCAGTCCGCCGGCGGTGAACGATCCGATGACCTTCATCTCCTTCATCGCCGAGCACCATCTCGGTTCCGAACTCGAGGCCGACGTGGAGAGCTTCACCTCCCACGGGGCGGTGGTGCGCTTCGGCGAGGTGCGCTGTTACGTGCCGCTGTCGGGCCTCGGGGATCCGCCGCCGAGAAGTGCGCGGGGCATTCTCTCCAAGGCAGAACGCCGGACCTTCGTGATCACCGCCCTCGATCCGTTCCGACGCGGCATCGAGCTCGCGCTGCCCGGTCTTGCGGTGGTGTCGGGTCGACCGAGCGAGGAGACCGTACAGGCCGAGGTGGCTATGGCCCGCCGGACAGCGACCGCCGCCGCTCCCGCGACCGCGACGCGCCGACGCACCCGCACGTCGACCGCGCCCGCCGAGGGCGAGGAGGCC
>Ga0209415_10018839_pt1 | contig 10863 bp, 8 predicted proteins | sample PeaSoiSIISIP2007_FD_187696 | JGI IMG/M metagenome (GOLD analysis project Ga0209415, IMG submission 187696) | Peat soil microbial communities from Weissenstadt, Germany - SII-SIP-2007 (SPAdes) (version 2) | ecosystem: Environmental > Terrestrial > Soil > Wetlands > Peat | place: Germany... | reverse complement strand
CCGCCACGCTCGCGACCGCGGGTTCAGCAGGAGAAGCCGCCACGCTCCCGGTCTCCGGCTCGGGCGCGGCCGCGCTGCTCTCCGGTCCCTCCACCGCACCCTCCGGCTCGGCGAGCGCGGCGCGAGCGGCCGCCGCCTCGGTCTCAGCGCGCTCACGCAGCTCCCGCTCGCTGAGCAGCCGCTGGCCCTCGAGGATCGCCTCCGAGATGGCGTTGACCATGAGCCTGCAGGACCGGATGGCGTCGTCGTTGCCGGGGACCACGTGCTGGATCAGGTCGGGGTCGCAGTTGGTGTCGACCACAGCGACGATCGGAATGCTCAGCTTGTTGGCCTCGGTGACCGCGAGCCGCTCCTTCTTGCAGTCGATCACGAAGAGAGCACCGGGGAGCCGCTTCATCTCCACCATCCCGGCGAAGCTGCGCTCCAGCCGCTCCAGGGCGTCCCGGTTCTCGTTGGCCTCCTTGCCACTCATCCGCTCGAAGTCACCGCGCTCGCTCATCGCCCGCAGCTCGATGAGGCGCTTGAGCTGTCGCTGGATCACCGCGAAGTTGGTGAGCATCCCACCCATCCAGCGGTGGACGACATACGGCTGCCCGGTGCGGGCGCAGGCCTCCACGATGGCGTCCTGGGCCTGCTTCTTGGTGCCGACGAAGAGCACCTTCTGGCCGCCGGCGACGAGCTCGCGGACGTAGTCGCAGGCATCGTCCAGCAACTGCTGGGTCTTGGCCAGGTCGATGATGTGGACGCGGTCGCGCGACGTGAAGATGTAGTCGCGCATCTTGGGGTTCCACCGGCTGGTCTGGTGGCCGAAGTGAACACCGGCCTCGAGCAGCTGGCGGAGGGTTGCTGCCGGCACGGCGAGCCTCCTTCCGGTTTGGTTTGGCACCTCCGCCCGGCGTGAATCGCGGTGGCGACCCCGAGGGGCACCCGCGCACCGCGTGGACCGGGCGTGTGAAATCACCCGGAAGTTTGACACAAGCACGCCCACAGTCCCCGGCGCCGGGCACGGCTGTCCCCTCCTCGCCTACGGGAGCTGGGTCTCCCGGGCAGTCCGCCCCTGGCCACCCCCATCTGCCGGGGGATCGCGCCCGATCACGGGTCCGGCTTCTCAGCCGGCTGGTTCACCCTCGTGGGACGCATCCTCGTCCCCGTCCAGCTCCTGCTCGCCGCTGCCGGGCTCCGGCTCGCCGGCGCCCTCTGAGACCCGCGGGCGGCGAGCTGTGGGCTCGCTGTACGGCCGGACCCCCCAGCGGGGAATGGCCCGCCAGGTGGCGCCGTCCCACCAGTGGCTCCCGTCCGGCGACCGGAGGGCGCCCGGCGGCGCCGTGAGTGAGGCGTCCCGCCAGGCGGTCCCGTCGAACCACTCCGAGCGGTCCGGGGAGAGGGTGCCGGCGGCCGGCGCCAGCCCCGCGGGGGGACTCGCCGGCATGCTGACCGGGCCGGCCGGCAGCGTATCGGGCCCCGACGCCGGGCCGGACGCGGCCGTGAGCCGCAGGCCGCGCTGGCGCTCCAGGTACCCTCCGATGCCGACCACCGCCGCGAAGATGATCGAGATGATCAGCACCCAGCCCGGCGTGCTGGAGTACCCGCTGTAGCCGCTGCCCTCGATCAGCCAGTCGATCAGGAACAGGACGATCTCGACCGCCGCGAAGGCGATCCACGTCTCTCGCCACGCCGTCGACGCGCGCACCGGGGCGACCAGGCGAACCGCGGGGATCTCGGTCACCACGAACCAGACGATGGCCACGACGATGATCAGGGCGGGGAGGATGCCGAAGCCATTCCAGAGTGAGTCGACCGTGGCGGAGTTCGAGGTGCAATAGACGTCGTTGGCCGGGCAGGTGAAGGAGAGCTGGATCCAGCCCCCGAGGAAGGAGAAGACGAAGAGGAGGACCAGCCCCACGAGGATGAGGGCCTGCTCCCAGGCGATGGAGCGCACCAGCGTGACGCTCGAACGCAGCAGCGCGGCGATGTCGATCTGCGCGACCCGCGGCGGTGGGGGCGGCGGTGGGGGGGGTGGCGGCGGCGGTGGCGGTGCCGGTGGCGGTGGGGACGCCGGCGGAGGGAGCGGCGGCGGCGCGGGCGGAGGCGGAGGATCCTGCGGCGGCGGCGCCAGCGGTGGGGGGTCCTGCTCTGTCACGGTGGCTCAGAGGATGTAGCGGCGCATGTCGTCGTCGCTGATCAGGTCCTTGAGCTGTTGCCGAACCATCGCCGAATCGATGACCACCCGCTTCCCGGCATGGTCCTCAGCGCGGAAGGAGACCTCCTCGAGCACCTTCTCCATGATCGTGAAGAGGCGCCGCGCGCCGATGTTCTCGTCCTGCTCGTTCACCCGGTGAGCCTGGCGGGCGAGCTCGGCAACGCCGTCGTCGGTGAAGGAGAGCTCCACCTGCTCGGTGCCGAGCAGTGCCTCGTACTGCTTGGTCAGCGCGTTGTTCGGCTCGGTGAGGATGCGCTGGAGGTCGCTCTCGCTGAGCGGGCTCAGCTCGACCCGGATCGGGAAGCGCCCCTGGAACTCGGGGATCAGGTCGCTCGGCCGGGCGACGTTGAACGCCCCCGCGGCGATGAAGAGGATGTGGTCGGTCCGAACCGATCCGTAGCGCGTGTGGACCACCGAGCCCTCGAGGATGGGCAGGAGGTCGCGCTGCACCCCTTCCCCGCTCACATCCGGCCCGTGGTCGGGGGCGGGACCGCAGATCTTGTCCACCTCGTCCATGAAGACGATGCCGGCCTCCTCGACGTCGCGGATGGCGTCGTCGTAGACGCGGTCCATGTCGATGAGCCGGTCGGTCTCCTCCTCGGCGAGCGCGGTGCGAGCGTCCGCGACCTGCATCCGCTTCATGCGCTTGCGCGGCGGAGCCATCTGCGAGAAGAAGTCGGACAGCGAGTACCCCACCTCCTCCAGCCCACTGCCCGCGAAGCCCTCGAACGCCGGCTGGAAGGGCTCCTCGACCTCGACGTCGATGTAGCGCTCCTCGAGGTGCTTGGACCGCAGCTGGGCGCCGAGCCGGCGCCGCAGACGCCGGCGCAGGCGCTCGACGGCGGCCACCGGCGGATGCCCCTCCGCGGCAGCGGGCCCGGGCGCCGCCTCCGGTGCCCCGGCCGCCGCGGCCGTCTCCCCCACCACCGGGGGCACCGGGGGGGCCGCGGACGGCGAGACCGACCTATCCGCCGCAACCTCCTCGGCCGTCGCGGCCTCCGCCGCCGCGCGAGTGGCGGACGGGCCGGGGGCGGCCCCGCGGAGCTCGGCCTCCACCAGGATGTCGAGGATCCGCCTCTCGGCCACGTCCCGGGCCCGGTCCTCGACCTCGGCGATGCGCTCCTCATGGACGTCGGTGATGGTCTGCTCCAGGAGATCGCGGACGATCGCCTCGACATCCCGGCCGACGTAGCCGACCTCGGTGAACTTGGTCGCCTCGACCTTGATGAACGGGGAGGAGGTGAGCTTGGCGAGCCGCCGGGCGATCTCGGTCTTGCCCACCCCGGTCGGCCCGATCATGAGGATGTTCTTGGGGAGCACCTCGCTGCGCATCTCGTCGGTGAGCCGCCGGCGGCGGACCCGGTTGCGCAGGGCGATCGCCACGGCGCGCTTGGCCCCGGCCTGTCCGACGATGTAGGCGTCCAGGCGGCGGACGATCTCGGTGGGACGCAGGTCGTCGGGGTCGCGCGTCTCCGGGCTCTCCGCAGAGGTCCGGGCTGTGCCGTTCCCCGTGGGAGCCGTCACCTCGTCCGGCCCAGCAGCCGGCGCGCCGGTCTCCACCACATCGCTGGGAACCCCAGGGGCGGCCGCCGGGCGCCGGCGGGTGGCCCCCCACCGCTGCCATCGCGAGCGGGACCGGGGCGGAGGGCTGGACGGAGACGGCTGCGCGGGGTTCACGATGCCGTCCTCAGCCCGGCTCCTCCACAGCCGACGTCTCGGCCGGGAGGCTCTCCGCGGTGACCTCCTCCCCGGCCGCCGTCTCGGTCGGGAGCGTCAGAACGGTGATCTCGTCATTGGTGTAGATGCACAGCGAGGCCGCGATGACGAGGGCGCGCCGGGCCACCTCCGCGGCGTCGAGGTCGGTGTTCTGGAGCAGCGCCTTCGCGGCCGCGAGGGCGTACGGGCCACCGCTGCCGATGGCCGCCAGGTCGTCGTCGGGCTCGATGATCTCGCCGTCGCCGGAGAGCAGGAGGAGCTGGTCGCGGTTGGCCACGATCAGCATCGCCTCCAGATGACGGAGATACCGGTCGGTGCGCCATTCCTTGGCCAGTCCGACCGCGGCGCGGAGGAGGTGACCCTGGTGGCGGTCGAGCTGCTGTTCGAATTTGTCGAAGAGGGTCAGGGCGTCGGCCACCGCACCGGCGAAGCCGGCCAGGACGGTGTCGTGGTGCAGCCTCCGGACCTTGGCCGCCCGGTGCTTCATGACCACGTCGCCCACGGTCACCTGGCCGTCGCCACCGATGGCCACGGTGCCGCCCCGGCGGACCCCGACGATGGTAGTGGCGTGTGGACGCGCAGTCATGAGGCGACCTCGGTGCGGCGCGCCGCGGTCTTCCGGGGCGGGCGGTACGTGCACCCCGGGTAACCGCTGCAGCTCACGAAGGGTCCGTAGCGCCCCTGCCGCCGGACCAGCGGGCTGCCACAGTCCGGGCAGCTCTCCCCGGTGGGCTCGGCCGCCGGCGCGGTGGCGGCCCCGGTCCGGGTGCTCTGCGGCTGGATGTACCGGCATTCGGGGTACCCGGTGCAGCCCACGAAGGTCCCGCGCCGGCTGCGCCGGTGAGCCAGCGGCCGTCCGCACTCCGGGCAGGGACCCAGGTTCTCGGGCTCGCCCCCGGCCTCGGAACCGTGGCCTGCGCTGGAGGCGGTCTCCAGGCTGGCCCCCAGGTCGCGCAGGAAGCGGCACTTCGGGTACCCGCTGCATCCGATGAACGGGCCGCGCTTGCCCAGCCGCTGCACCAGGGGCTTGCCGCACCGCGGGCAGCTCTCCCCGGTGGGCTCGGCGGAGGACTGCTTCTTGTCCTTGATGTAGTCGCACTCGGGGTACCGGGAGCAGCCCACGAAGGGGCCGAACCGGCCCTCCCGGACCACCAGCTCGCCGGTGCCGCATTGAGGGCAGGCCTCTCCGGTGGACTTGGCGGGGACCTTGACCCGCTGCATCTCGGTGTGCGCCTTCTCGACGGTCCTGCTGAAGGGCGTGTACCACTCCCTCACGGTGGTCTCGAACTTCCGCTTCCCCACCTCGATCGCGTCAAGGCGGCGCTCCAGGTCGGCGGTGAAGTCCACGTCGACGATCTCGGCGAAGTGCTCGCGGAGCAGCCCGTCGACCGTCTTGCCCAGCTCGGTGGGATAGAGGCGGCGGTCCTCCTGCCGGACGTAGGCACGCTCCTGGATCACCTCGATGGTGGGGGCGTAGGTCGACGGACGGCCGATCCCCCGCTCCTCCATCTCTTTGACCAGGGAGGCCTCGGTGTAGCGGGCCGGGGGCTGGGTGAAGTGCTGCTCCGCGACCATCTCCATGCAGCGGAGGTCATCCCCGGGCTCGAGGGCGGGGAGCTGGCCCTCCCGGTCGCGCTCCTCGTCACGCTTCCAGACCCGCTGGAAGCCGTCGAAGACGAGGACCGACCCCGAGGCACGGAAGATGAAGTCGGACGCTACGATGGTGGCCCGGGTGATCAGGAATCGGGCCGGGGCCATCTGGCTGGCCACGAACCGCCTCCAGATCAGCTCATAGAGCCGGGCCTCATCACGGGGGAGGAGGTCCGCCACCTGCTCCGGGGTGCGGGTCACGTCGGTCGGCCGGATCGCCTCGTGGGCATCCTGGACGTTCTGCCCCTGGCGCTGGCGCGCCTGACCCGTGCGGAGGTACCTGGCCCCCATGGTCTCGGTGATGAACCCGGCCGCCTCCGCCCGCGCCTGCTCGCTGATCCTGGTTGAGTCCGTCCGCATGTAGGTGATCAGGCCGACGGGCCCCGAGCTGCCCAGCTCCGCCCCTTCGTAGAGCTCCTGGGCGATCGACATCGTGCGTCGCGGAGAGAACCGCAGCCGGGTGCTCGCGTCCTGCTGCAGGGTGCTGGTGGTGTGGGGGGGCGGCGCCGACCGCGAGGTCTCGGAGCTCTCCACCGCCTCGACCGCGAAGGAGGGCGCGTCCTCCCGGCGGTGGCCCGACTCGTCGAAATTGAGGGCGCTCATCACAGCCCGAGCGTCGGCCTCGGTGGGCAGCTCGACCCGATCAGCCTGGTCGCCGTTGTCGCCGGCCGCCGCCGCTCTGCGCTTGCCCCCCCGGCCGCGGCGGGCTGCCGGCGCCGCCGCCTGCAGCGGCTCCCTGCGTCCCTGGTAGCGCGCCGTGAAGCGGCTCTCCCCCTTCTCCAGCACCGCGTCGAGGCTCCACGACTCGGTGGGCACGAAGGTCTCGATCTCGTTCTCGCGATCGACCACCAGCCGGACGGCGACCGATTGGACCCGTCCGGCCGAGAGGCCGGTGCGCACCTTCCGCCAGAGCAGAGGGCTGAGCCGGTATCCCACCAGGCGGTCGATCACCCGCCGCGCCTCCTGGGCGTAGACGCGGTTGCGATCCACCTTACGGGGCGACTTGAGCGCCGCCTCGACCGCGCTCTTGGTGATCTCGTGGACCTCGATCCGGTCGGGATCGTGGAGCTTGAGCGCCTCCGCGAGGTGCCACGCGATCGCCTCACCCTCGCGATCGGGGTCGGCGGCGAGCAGGACCTCCTCCGCCTTCTTGGCCGCGTCGCGCAGCTCCCGGATCTGCTTCTCCTTGCCCCGGATGACCAGGTACTCGGGGCGGAAGCCGTGCTCGACATCCACCCCCAAGGTCGACTTGGGGAGGTCGCGGATGTGGCCCATCGAGGCCTTGACGGTGTAGCCGGCGCCCAGGAACTTCGCCAGGGTGCGAGCCTTGCTGGGAGACTCGACGATGATCAGACGGTTGGGCATTGGTGTCCTATGGCGGGCGCCGACCGCGCCCTCCGGGCGGGGCCGAAGCCGGGCGATGATAGCAGCGGCCTCCCCCGGCGACCGAGGTCGTCATCCACTCTATCCCGGATCATCACCCCGGGCGAGGTCCGTCCAAACCTGGGGCGGATCACCCGGAAGCCGGCCCGGGTGAGATCGGTCCCTCAGTCCCGGTCCCGCGCGGGAGCCACGATGGCGAGCGCCGGGTGGTCCCGCCACGCCGGCATCGAGCGCATGTACTCCCGGGTCCGCAGCTCCGCGGCGGCACGGTCCAGGCCGTCCTTGCGCATCGCCCACTGGGTCATCCGGTCGAATCTCTCCTCGAAGGGCTGCAGCTCGCCACCCTCGGTTGTGCAGCGGGTGCAGTAGGGATCGCCCTCGTCCCCGCGCGCGTGATCCGCCGCCGACGTCAGCGGCATGCCGCAACTCAGGCATGTCGTCGCGGTGCTCATGAGACCTCCTCCTGGTCGTGGGTGTGATCGCTGGAATCGGTGGCCCGGAGCAGGGCACCGAGACCGTTGATGATGGCGGCGCGCGTGGCGGCGGGCAGCGCGGCCGCCGCTCGAAGGAAGGGATCCTCCAGATCGCGGCCGGCCAGCGCCGCGATCTGCTCGCGGCCACGCTCCGTGAGCCAGACGAAGACGCGCCGCTGGTCGCGCTCGTCACGCAAGCGCTCCACCAACCCCTTGGCCTCGAGGCGGTTGACCACCTCGGTGGCGGTGGCACGGCTGATGCCGAGATGGCGCGCCTGCTCCCCCACCGTGAGCGGCCCGGCCACCGCGAGGTGCCGCAGGTAGGCCAGCATCCGCGGCGTCACCGCGGAGCCGCCGATGGCATATCGCTGCGGCTGGAACCGCCGCCACATCTCGCCGTAGAGGCGGGAGATCTCCATCCCGTCGCGGACGGCCGCAGGATCGGGGGCGCCGTCGTCCCGGGTCACCGCCGCACCCTATGAAGAGCAGCCGATCCGAGGAATTTCGTGACGAACATTTCGTCACGAAATATATGCGACCGGCCCCCTCGACGTCAAGTCCCGGGGCGCCGCAGCTGGCCGGGCCGCCCCCGGCGATCGGCAGCACGCATGCCCCTGATGGCGGCCACCCGCGATCCCGTGTTCACCACCGTGTTCGGGAGACCAGCCCGCCCGGGAGGATGCGGATGGAGCCGGCGAGCTCCATCTCCCCCACCAGGACGGCCAGCTGGGAGGCGCCGAGGCCAAGTGCGAGGCCGAGGGATTCGCGGTGGACGGGCTCGGCGCCGATGATCGCGAGCAGGCGCGACCTCTCGCCGTCGAGACGGCGCTGACGTCCGGTCCCGGGGTCTTCGTGCGCGGAGCCGTCGATGCGACGTGGCAGCACCTGCGCCCGGGCCCACGCGGGAAGGAGGTCCTCGATGTCCGAGACATCGAGATAGGGACGGGCACCATCCCGGAGAAGGCGGTTCGAGCCCTCGTTCGCCCGACCGAGGATGGAGCCGGGGACCGCAAGCACCTCCCGGCCCAGGTCGAGGGCCCAGCGAGCAGTGCTCAGTGCGCCGCTCCCCACCCGGGCCTCGACCACCACCACCGCGCTGCAGAGGCCGGCGATGATGCGGTTGCGATGGGGGAAGTGCCAGGAGACGGGGGCGTCGTCGAGCCCGTACTCGCTGATCAGCGCCCCGGATGCCCTGACCGTCTGTCGCAGCGCAGAGTTCTGCGGAGGGTAGTCGACGTCGAGACCGCATCCGAGCACGGCGACGGTGCGTCCACCGGCACTGAGGCAGCCCCCGTGCGCAGCACAGTCCACCCCGCGGGCAAGACCACTCACGACGGTCACCCCCCGCCGCGCCAGGTCGCCCGCGATCCGCCGGGCCGTCTCCACCCCCGCCACGCTCGCCCGCCGCGAGCCGACCACGGCAACGCCAGGAAGCGCGGGCAGCTCCCCCTCCACCCACAGAGAGTGGACCCAGGGGCAGCCACGGAGGGCGCCCAGATCGGAGAGGCATGCGGGCCACCGGGTGTCACCCGCCGCGAGCCGGAAGCGGCTCATTGCACCTGGCCGCGCAGTTGGAAGGCCTCGATGACCGCCTCGCGCCCCACCCGGTCCTCTCCCGCCAGATCGGCGATGGTCCGACCCACCCGCAGCACGCGGTGGTAGGCGCGTGCCGAGAGCCGCCACTTCTCGCCCGCGATGGTCAGCGCGTCGCGGGCACGCGTGTCGAGACGGCAGGCATGGAGCAACTGGTCACCTTCGAGCAGCGCGTTGGCGGTGACGCCGGTGGCCGCAGCGCGCTCCAGCTGGCGAGCCTGAGCGGCCGCCACACGTTCGCGGACCTTCGCCGTCGGCTCTTCGTTCGCGCCGCCCAGCAGGGCATCTCCGCCCAGCCGAGGGACCTCGACCGTCATGTCAATGCGGTCGCGCATCGGCCCCGAGAGCCGCGACTGGTAGCGGTTGATCACCTCCTCGGGGCACCGGCAGCTCGGCCCCGACGGCTGGCCGAGGCGTCCACACGGACAGGGGTTGGCGGCCGCGACGAGGACGAAGTCGGCGGGGAACACCACCGTGGCCCGCACCCGAGTGACCGCCACGCGCCGTTCCTCCAGCGGCTGGCGGAGCGCCTCCAGGTGCCCCCGTGGGAACTCGCATATCTCATCCAGGAAGAGCACTCCTCGATGCGCCAGGCTGACCTCGCCCGGGTGGGCGATGCCCGCCCCACCACCGATCAGCCCGGCTCGTGAGACGGAGTGATGGGGAGCCCGCAGGGGCGGCCGGAGGCTGGTGAGCGGGCGGTCCGAGAGGCGCCCGCGCAGGGAATAGAGGGCGGCCACCTCGAGGGCCTCGTCCGACCCGAGATCGGGGAGCAGTCCGGCGAAGGCACGCGCGAGCATCGTCTTCCCAGCCCCCGGGGCTCCCAGCATCAGCAGGTTGTGCCGCCCCGCGGCGGCGATCTCCAGGGCACGCTTGGCGAGGGCCTGGCCGCGAACGGCGGCGAGGTCCACGCCGCCGTGGGGCGGGACGTCGCCCATCGGCGGCGCGGATACCGGCTGCAGGGGGATGCGTCCCTCGAGGTGCGCCACGGCCATGGCGAGGCTGTCGACCCCGATCACCGAGGTACCCTCGACCATGGCCGCCTCGGCCGCGTTCTCGGTGGCGACGACGAGGTGCCGGATCCCCGACGCCAGCAGCCTGCGCGCCATCGGAAGCATCCCGGCCACCCCCCGGACCCCACCGTCCAGCGCCAGCTCGCCGATGCAGGCCACCTCGTCGAGGGGCATCTCGCGCTCCGTCCGCAGCAGGGCCGCGGCGATGGCGAGGTAGAACGCGCGATATTCCCCCCCTTTATTGCGAGTACCATCACCGTCGATGGACGTTGCTTGGGCGCTCAACGAACTGAGGTCTTTCGATGGAGCGACGATGTTGGTCGACCCACCGACGACGGCCGGCGTCGTGCTCGTAGGAGACTTCCGACGAACGTCAGCCCCAGAGTCGATGGTGGTCGCGCGCGCACAAGTGGTTGAGCAGATTCTTGATCGAGTGCTCCCCGGGTGGCGCAGTTCTATCCCGGTGGACGTGACCGGACGCTGGCAGCAGCAACGTCAAGCAGCGCAGCGAGCGATAGTCCAACTCGAACGTCAGGCCGAGATCGACGACAAGCTGGGCGACAACGCCCCGCGTATGAACGCTGCAAACCTCCACCCATGGGCTTGGGAGGGTGCGCGGTCGCTTTGGCAGAGCGGCCATCTCCGCGAAGCTGTGTTGGCTGCCGCGATCAAGCTCAACGCCGAGACCCAGAACAAGCTGGGCGTCCGCGACGTATCTGAAGCCGCGCTCTTTCAGATGGCGTTTAGCAAAGACGCGCCTGCGAGCGGAAGGCCGCGACTCAGGCTGCCGGAAGACGACGGCGGGCGGACAGCCCTGAGCATGCGGCGCGGCGTG
>Ga0209415_10018838_pt1 | contig 10863 bp, 8 predicted proteins | sample PeaSoiSIISIP2007_FD_187696 | JGI IMG/M metagenome (GOLD analysis project Ga0209415, IMG submission 187696) | Peat soil microbial communities from Weissenstadt, Germany - SII-SIP-2007 (SPAdes) (version 2) | ecosystem: Environmental > Terrestrial > Soil > Wetlands > Peat | place: Germany... | reverse complement strand
ACGCCGATCAGCATGCCGATGGCGGCGAGCGTGAGCGTCTGGAAGAGAATGCCGGCTTGGAGAGACTGGGCAGAAGCGCCGAGAGCCATGCGAATGCCGATTTCCTGAGTGCGCTGATTGACGGAATAGGAGATGACTGCGTAAATGCCGAGCGAGGCCAGAATCAGGGCGAGAGCGGCGAAGCCGCCAAGCAGGAGAACGACGAAACGGCGAGGAGACGCGGCTTTGTCGACAATTTGCTGCATGGAGCGCAGCGTGCCGGTGGCGAGAGTAGGATCGAGGGGCTTGAGGGCTTCGCGGAGGCGAGGGACGAGTTCGGTGGTGCTGAGCGAGGTGCGCACGACGAGGTCGACGGAGCCGTAGTCTTGCGTCTGGCGGATGGGAATATAGAATTCGTTGCCGGATTTTTCCTCGAGAGCAAGATGGTGGACGTCACCGACGACGCCGATGACGGTGCGGTCGGGCCGGTCGGCGTTGACGATCTGGCCGATGGGATTTCTGCCGGGGAAGAGAAACCGGGCCAAGGTTTCGTTGAGGATGATGACTTTTTCGGCGGACAAGTCGTCGCGTTCAGAGAAGTCGCGTCCAGCGAGGAGAGGAACGCCCATCGCTTTGAAATAGCCGTCGCTGACGATGCGAACGTAGCCATCCGGATACTCTTCCCGCTTATAGACCTGACCTTTGGCGGCGACACCCCAACTGCGGTTGTGGCCGAGAGGAATGGCGTCGGTCAGACCGACGGCGTCGATGCCGGGAATGTCCAGCACGCTATGGAGGGCTTGCGTGAAGTAGGCGTTGCGCATCTCCTGCGTTTTATAAGTGGAGTTGGGATCGATGCGCAAGGCGGCGGCACGTTCGGGGCGGAAACCCAGGTCGATATCGAGGACGCGCAGGAAGCTACGGATCAAGAGGCCTGCGCCGACGAGAAGCACGCACGCGAGAGCGATTTCCGAGACGACCAGGGCGCTGCGAATCCATGCGTGGCCACGTCCCTGGCTGGCGCCTCGCGTGGAGTCCTTCAAGACATCGTGGAGGGCGAGGCCGGGAACCTGAAAAGCTGGAAAAAGGCCGAAGACAATTCCGGTGAGGACGGCGATGAGCAAAGTGAAACCGAGGGCGGAGTTGTCCAAGCGGACTTCGGAGAGGAGTGGAATGCTGATGGTATTGAGGTGAGCGAGCAGGCGCGTGCCGGCGAAAGCCAGGAGTAAACCGAGGACGGCGCCAAGGAGCGACAGGACAATGCTCTCCGTGAGCATCTGGCGAATGAGGCGGCCTTTGCCGGCGCCGAGAGCGGCGCGAATGGCGATTTCTTTTTGGCGCGTGGCGGAGCGGGCGAGGAGCAAATTGGAAAGGTTGGCGCAAACGATGAGCATGACCACACCGACGGCGCAGGCGAGGACGAGGAGAGCTGGGCGGAGACGTCCGCTGACGTGACCCGCAAGAGGAGCGAGCGCGGGATCGATCTCATTGCGCTCGGGATGTTCGCGGGAGATTTGCTGGGCCAGGACGGTGAATTCCGCTTGGGCGCTGCGGACGTTTGCACCAGGCTTGAGGCGACCAACGACAGCGAGGGTGTTGCCCCAGCGATTGGTTTCAGCGGTGAGCGGAAATGGAAAAAAGAGATCGATACGGCTGCCGGGAGCAAAAACGGCGGGAAAATCGAAAGAAGCTGGAAGAACGCCAATGACAGTGACTGGCTCATCGTCGAGAGTGAGCGGACGGCCGACGATGCCGGGGTCGGAAGCGAAACGGCGCTGCCAGAGGCCATGGCTTAGCAGGACTACTTTCGGGCCATGCCATTTGCATTCGTCGGCACTGAATAGCCGGCCGAGCTGAGGCGCGACCCCGAGCAGAGGAAAGAAATTTTGCGAGACGGGAACGCCGGTGAGGCGCTCAGGTTCGCCACCCACGCCAGTGAGGTTGCTGTCGCCGACACCGTAGAAGGCGAAATAGGCAGCCACGTCGAAGAAGGATTTGTTTTGTTCACGGAGATCGAGGAAGTGGCCGACCTGCATGGTTTGACCAGAAAGGCCGAGCGCGCCGGGGCTGTTGGCGATCCAGACTAGACTGGAGGGATCGCGGAAGGGGAGAGGGCGGATGAGCAGAGTGTTGACAACACTGAAGATGGTGCAGCAGGCGCCGATGCCGAGGCCAACGATGAGGATGGCAAAGGAGGCGAAGCCGAGGTCGCGGCCAAGGGTGCGCAAGGCGTATTTGAAATCACGGGAAAAGGTGTCCAGCCAGGCAAGGGCGTAGCTGGCGCGAGGTGCTTCGCTCGACGGTGCGGTGTCAGCCACAGGGGCCTCCTAAGAAGGGCTAAAGGATACAGACGATAGGGAGGCTGAAAGGTCACGCGGGAACTTTCTGACATAACGGTTGGAAGAGGGGCTGCCGCCGCCCAAGAAGAGGAAAAGATGGTGGAGTGTGCAGGCAAGCGGGGATGTGCCCGGTTTCTCCTGTTGACATGCCACAGGAAGAGGATGGATACTCCTGTGCGTAGGCCACAGGAGAGAAGATGGGAGAAGGCCGAGCAGAGATATTGCAGGGCACGCTGGATTTGATGGTGCTGAAGACGCTGGCGGCGATGGGGCCGCTGCACGGATACGGGATCGCGCGGCGGATCGAACAGATCAGCGAAGAGGCGCTACTGATCAACCAGGGAACGATTTACGCTTCGCTGGTGCGGCTGCTGCAACGCGGGTGGGTCTCCTCCGAGTGGGGCGCTTCGGAAAACAATCGCAAAGCGAAATTTTACGCCATTACCAGGACGGGGCGGAAACAGCTCCGTACCGAGGCGGAGAACTGGGCGCGGATTTCCGGCGTGGTGGGCCGAGTGTTGCGAATCACGGAGAAAGGGTGAAGCCATGTTTACGTGGATGAGAGTGCTGACTTCGCGGGTACGCGGGTGGTTTTCCACCGACCGCACGGATCGAGAATTCCAGAAGGAGCTTGACGAGCATCTGGAGATGCTGACGGCGGAGGGGATTCGGCGGGGCTTGCCGCCGGAAGAAGCACGGCGCGCAGCACGAGTGCGATTGGGAGGAATGACGCAGCTTCGCGAGACGAACCGGGATCTGCAAGGGCTGCCTTTTCTGGATACGCTTTTCCAGGACGTCCGGTACGGGCTGCGGACGATGCGGAAGAGTACGGGCTTCACAACAGTGGCCGTCTTGACGCTGGCGCTGGGAATCGGCGCCAATACGGCAATTTTTTCCGTCATTCATGCGGTGCTGCTGAACCCGCTGCCTTACGACCATCCCGAGCGAATTGTTCTGATATGGGAGAGCAATCCAGCGGCGGGGTTCAACCAGTTTGCGGTTTCGCCGCCTAATTATGCGGACTGGCACAGGCAGTCGACTTCTTTCGAGCAGATGGCCTCGGCAGCGCGCGGAACGTTTAATTTCACGGGAAGCGGAGAACCGGAGCAATTGAATGGCGCGCGTGTGGCGGCGCCATTTTTTTCGGTGTTTGGAGTTCCGCCGGCGTTGGGACGTACGTTCGTGGCAGAAGATGATGTGACGGGCAAAGCGCACGTGGTGGTGCTGGGGCACGGCTTGTGGATGCGGCGGTTCGGCGGAGATCGCAACATTGTCGGCAAAGCGCTTACCCTCGACGGGCAAACGTACACGGTCATCGGAGTGATGCCGGAAAGGTTCCAGGTTCCCGGCCGGGTAGAGCTCTGGCTGCCGTCGGAATTCACGCCGCGGGATCTCGGCCCGGGGGCGCGAGGGGCGCATTACTTGCGGGTGCTGGGGCGGCTGAAGCCAGGGGTGAGCATCGAGCAGTCGCAAGCGGAAATGACGGGGATCTCGAAAGGGCTGGAGGTGCAGTATCCGCAAATGCAGAAGGGATGGTCGTCGCTGGTCGTTTCGCTCAACGAAGCAACAGTAGGAAACGTTCGCGCGACGCTGCTGGTGCTGTTTGGAGCCGTCGGCTTTCTACTGCTGATTGCGTGCGCCAACGTGGCGAATTTGTTGCTGGCCCGAGCGGCGACGCGGCAGAGGGAGATCGCTATCCGGACGTCACTGGGAGCGGGGCGGTGGCGCATCGCGCGGCAATTGCTGACAGAGAGCGTACTCTTGAGCGGGATGGGAAGCGCGCTGGGATTGCTGCTGGCAGAGTGGGGAGTGCGCGCGCTGCAAACGCTACCGCCTTCCAACTTGCCGCGAGCAGCGGAGATTCATGTGGATTTGACGGTGATGGGATTTACGGCAGTGCTGGCCATTGCGACGGGAATACTGTTTGGCCTGGCGCCGGCATTGCAAGACTTGCGGAGCGCGCCAGCGGAAACGCTGAAGGAGGGCGGAAGGACGGCCAGCACGGGACGGCACGGCGTGCGCAGCTTCCTGGTGGTGCTGGAGACCACGCTAGCACTGGTGCTGTTGATCGGGTCGGGCTTGTTGCTGAAGAGTTTCCTGCGGCTGCAGGGAGTTGATCCGGGATATCAGGCCAAGAATCTTCTGACAGCTAACGTGTCATTGCCGGGCTCGAAGTACGCGACAGATCCGCAGCAGGCGCAGTTTTTCGACGAACTTTTGAGTCGCTTGCAGCATCTGCCGGCCATGCAGGCAGTGGGCGCAGCCAGCAGCAATCCGTTGGCGGGACAAGGGTACAATTTCGTGTTCGCGACGAAAGAACTCGCGGCAGTGGCGCCCACGGAGCAGCCTTCTGCAGGATATTACGGCGTCAGCCCGGACTACTTCCGGACATTGGGGATACCGCTGCTGAACGGCCGCACATTCACACCTCAGGACACGGCGGGCGGACCGCGCGTGCTGATCATCAGCCAGGCGGTGGCGAAACAGTTTTTCCGGGAGCGAAATCCCCTCGGGCAATTGATCTCCATCGGCAACACCAGCCCCGAAAAAGGACAGATCTGGCGGGAAATTGTGGGAGTGGTGGGCGACGTGAAAGATGAAGGGCTAGATGCCGGAGGAAGCCTGGCGCTATACGAGCCGTACACGCAAATGCCGTGGAGCAGCATGACGTTATTCGTGCGCTCTGGGGACGAGCCATCGCAGCTAGCAAGTGCGCTGCGCAGCGAGGTGCTGGCGCTGGACAAAGACCAACCGGTGGCCGCGATTGCCACCGGAGATGAGTTGAGGGCGAACGCGGTGGCGCAACCGCAGCTGCGCACCTTATTGCTGGCGATATTTGCGGCTGTTGCACTGGTGCTGGCGGGATTCGGAGTCTATGGCGTGATGTCCAATACGGTTGCGCAGCGCACGCATGAAATCGGGGTGCGCATGGCGCTTGGCGCCCAGCAGGGATCCATGTTGCGACTGGTGGTGGGCAACGGGCTACGGCTGGCGATGATCGGTGTCGTACTGGGGACGGCCGGAGGGCTGCTGCTGACGCGGCTCATGAAAGGGTTCCTGTTTCAGGTGACACCGACGGATCCCGAAACATTTGTGGCGGTGGCGATTTTTCTGTTGTTGGTTGCTTTCCTGGCGAGTTACATCCCGGCGCGGCGCGCGATGCGCGTGGATCCAGTGGTGGCGCTGAGATACGAGTGACCGCGCGGAGCGGACTCTCCGCTGGCCGATAGATTGCCGCTGCCGGGGCTCAATTAGGCTTTGCGGGTTCCACTTTTTTGAGCGCGGGGACGTAGATGGCGGCAACACCTTGGGCGATCTTTCCAGGGTCGGAGTGGCCGGAGTCCAGATTGGTCATCACGATGATGGTCAGCTTGTCGTCGACGTAGCGCGAGATGTGCATGGTGAATCCCTGCCAAGCGCCGCCGTGATGGAGCAGGCGGTGGCCGTTTACATCCGAGATGGACCAGCCAAAGCCATAGGGATACGTTTTGCCGCTGTTGAGCTTCACCGGAGTCCACATCTGGTCAAAGCTGGAGCGCTTGAGCAGCTTTTCGGTGTAGAGCGCGGCGTCCCATTTGGCGAGGTCGAGGACATTGGTGTAGAGGGCGCCGTCGGCGGTGGTGTTCAATGACGGGGAAACCCATTCCTGGTTTTTCAGTTCTCCTTTTACGAGGCGGTAGCCGGCGGAACGGTTAGGGACAATATCGGCTTCGCTGATGATGCGCGTAGAAGTCATCTGGAGCGGCTGGAAGACGCGCTGCTTAAGAAAATCGCCATAAAATTCGCCGGTCAGGTAGTGAATGAGGACGCCGAGGATCAAATAGCCGGAATTGCTGTAACTCCACTTTTCTCCAGGCGGAAAATCGAGCGGCAGTGCGGCGATTTTCTTGACGAGTTCTTCCTCGGTGTAGTCCAAGCGCAGGTTGATGGCGCCTCCGGTTTTCTCGGAGGTGTAATCGGAAATGCCGGAGGTGTGGGTGAGGAGATGGCGGACGGTGATGTCTTTCCAGGCGGCGGGCGCGTTCGGAAAGTACTTAGTGATTTTGTCGTCGAGGCCGACTTTGCCGTCTTCGACGAGCATCATGACAGCGGTGGCAGTGAATTGCTTCCCGACCGAGCCGGTCTGCAAGATGGACTCTGGCTTAGTTGCCACGCCGAGCTCGACGTTGGACAATCCATAGCCGGCGGCCTTTATGATTTTCCCCTCGCGAACTACGGCCAGCGCCACACCGGGGATATGCTGCGCGTGCAACTCTGCGGTAACAAATTCGTCCACGCTGGCGGAGGTTTGTTCGTCCGAAACGGCTTGCACGGCTGCGACGCAGACCAACGCGGTAAAGAAAGAACCTGCCAAGAGCCATCGCGAGGTTTGCACTGAGCCATGCTCCTTTTCCCACCTGGCCGCCTGAAGAGATTCTAAAGATCAAAACGGAAAGGGCGTCCGATGGGGACGCCCTTGCAAGAATCGAACCGCAACAAACGAACTGTTTGCCGCGATCAGTTGGCGGGCTGAGGCTGCTCGGCGCGCTTTTGCTTGATCTCCTTGACCTTGTCGACGAGATCGTCGGCTTGCTTGAGGAGGGAGGCGCGCTCATCGGCGGACTCGACCATATCGGCTTTGCGGCGATAGAGAAGGTTCAAGTAGGCCATGGCATCGTCGTAGTCGGGCTTGACCTCGATGGATTTCTTGAGCTGGGTGATGCCCTCATCCACCATGGGACCGTATTTCGCGGTGTAGTCGCCACGCAAGGCGGCAGGCAGGGGGTCGGTGTCGCGGACCTGCTTTGTGATGTGGTCCTTGTTGTAAGCGGCGCGCGCCTCGCCATTGGCGCGGAAGGCGAGAGTCCAATCGATGACGCCGATCCAGTAATAGGGTTCGGGGTCGTTGGGCTTCAGATCGATGTGCTTCTGGTGGTAGGACTTGGACTCTTCGAACTTTTTGGGATCGTAGGGAGTGCCGGCCATCTGGAAGAGGATGGAGCCGATGCCATCGATGGCGCTGAGATTCTTGTCGTCGATGGCGAGGACATCCTTGAATTCGGTGACCGCCTGATCGCCGAGGCGGACGTTCTGCTCTGAAGGCGCGCCAGGAATGTACTGGCTGGCATAAGCGGTGGCCAAATAGAGGCGTGCGTTCATCAGATTGGGATCGAGGTCCCGTGCTTGCTTGAAGAACTCGATGGCCGTGTCGTACTGAGCTTCCTTGTAAGCGGCGACACCTTTATTGAGTTTATCGCGAGCCTGCAATTTGCTGCAGCCGGAGACGCCTGCAACCAGAAACAGGAGCGACGCAAAAGCGGAGAGCCGCCGAGTTGAACTGGCACTTATCACCGATGATGCATAAGTCATCGAAGCATCCATCCCTGCTGTGCGCGACCCCAAGATGCCGGGGCCAGCGCCCGGAAATTCACGTCCGCCCTGCGAGGGGCATCTTATAACTGTTAGAAGCCTTTTTCCAAGTCCGGAGTGAGCAGGCCGACCGACGCAATGCCCGAGGTGTGCATGACATCGATCACGTTGGCCACCACACCAAACTCGACCGGTTGATCGCCCCGAATAAAAGCAATGCGGGAAGCGCGCTGCTTGAAAATTTCCTCAATCCGGGGGCCAAGTCTTTCGAAAGTGACTGGCTCCTGATTGATCTTCAGCGTCCCGTCCGCCAAAACCTGAATCACCACCACTTCGGGCTGAGGCACCGGTTTTGTATCGGTAGCCGCTTGTGGAATCAGCGCTTCCTCGCCCTTGGAGTACCTCGGGATGATCATAAAGATCACCAGAAGCACCAGCAGGATATCGATCAAGGGAACAACATTCATTTCCGAGACGATACCGCGCTTACCTCCAACTGACATTCCCATAATCCACCTCGTTTTCGGGTAATTACCCCGCGAGGAGGACTCTCACATCCAGCGAGAACGGGTGGAGCTAGCCCCACCCGTGCAAAGCAAAGAAAAACTATTGGCCCGCTTCGAGCTTGGCGGTGATCAAACCGATCTTGTCGATGCCGGCGCCGCGCATGATGTCGATGGCGCGCGCGACGTCCATGAACAGTACATCGTTGTCACCTTTGACGAAAGCAATTTTCTCGGCGCGCTCTTTAAAAATTTCTTCCATGCGCGGGCCAAGACGATCCCAGGTGGTGTCCTCATTGTTGATCTTGAGCTTGCCGTTGTTGGCAATCTGGACGACCACGGTCTTATTTTCAAGTTCGACGTTCTGTTGCTGGTTCGGCGAGGGCTGTGGGACGAGAGCGTCCAAACCCTTCGGCGTCAGCGGAGTGATAACCATGAAAATAATGATCAGCACGAGCAGAATGTCGATCAGCGGAACTACGTTGGGATTCGAGAGCGATCCTCCGCTTTCTCCTCCAACATCCATCCCCATAGCGAGTCTCCTAGTGGCCCGGGGTAGAGCAACTCCGGGGGCCATGAAGCCGCGCCGGGTGGGATCCGGCGCAGCCCTAAAGAAATCAGCAAACGAACGGTGCTAACAGAAACAGCGGTCCTCAATCCGCGGGTGGCGGAGGAGGAGTTGTCTTTGCGTTCTGGTTCTTCTGAGTGAGCAGACCCAGTTGATCGACACCGGCCGAGCGGATCTCGTCAACCACCTCTACGACGCGTCCATACTTGGCGCGAGCGTCGCTCTTGACGTAAACGGTCTTGTCAAGACGGGTGGAGAGGCGATCCTTGATTGTCGAGGTTAGTTCTTCCTTGGCGGTCCTGGTGTTGCCCATGTAGATGGTGCCGTCGCTGGTGATAGCGACAACGATGGCGTCGTCCTTGTCGGCATCCTTCATATCGCGCGGGTTATCAGTCGAAGCCAGGTCCACCGACTGCGTCTTCTGCAACATGGGCGTGACCACCATGAAGATGATCAGCAGGACGAGCATGATGTCGGCCATGGGAATGACATTGGGGGCCGCCATCTGGGCACCAGCTTGTGGCTTGTAAGCCATGGCCGGTTACTTCTTCGCGCCGCGGCGCAGGATGAAGTAGTTGATCAGTTCCATGGAGGAGTTGTCCATCTCGACGTCGAAGGCTTCCACTTTGTTGGTGAAGTAGTTGTAAGCCCAGACGGCGGGGACGGCCACGAGCAAGCCGAAGGCGGTGGTGACCAGCGCTTCTGCGATACCGCCGGCGACGGCCGAGAGACCAGTAGCCTTGTTGGCGGCGATGCCCTTAAATGCATTCAAGATGCCGACGACCGTGCCGAAGAGACCAACGAACGGGGCGGTCGAGCCAATGGTGGCGAGAGCCGAGAGGCCGCGCTTCATTTCGGCGTGGACGATGGCCACGGAGCGCTCGAGACCGCGCTTGGCGGCGTCGATGACGTCGGAGTCCGAAACCTGCTGAGAAGCGGACTGGAATTCGGAAAGGCCGGTGGCGACCACCTTGGCGATGTGGCTCTTCTTGTTGCGTTCGGCAATGGCGATGGCTTCATCGAGCTTGCCGTCCTTGAGGGCGCCGGCAACCTGTTGAACGAAGACACGCGACTGTTTGCGCGCCGCGCTGTACATCAGGGCGCGGTCGATCATGACGCCGAAGGAGTAGATGGAAAGGACGAACAGGATGAAGACCACGATGAGCGCGAGAGTGCTCATCGAGTGCAACATGCTGCGCAGGTCCCAGCTGGTGGTGGCCTCCTGCAGCATCAAGGCAGAATAGAGATACAAAGTAGCTACCATTCGTTTGCTCCTTAAGTTTCAAGTGACCCTGGATCTGCAGGGGTCAACAAGAGTGATTGCCGAAAATGCTTACCCGGAATGGCGCGCCTGTCCCACGACCGGCACGCCAGCCCGTACTACTGGTTGAGAGAAAAAATCACGTCAATGGTGGTGTCCACTTCGACAGGATCGCCATTGAGAAGAGTCGGCTGATAGCGCCACTGACGAACAGCGTCCAAAGCGGCTTGCTGCAGCAAGGGATGGCCGCTCATGACTTCCAGCTGCTGAATGGTGCCGTCCTTGCCGATAATGGCGTGCAACCGCACGGTGCCAGAGATGCGCGTCTGGCGGGCCAGCGGCGGATACATCGGCTGAACACGGTTGATGATGCGCGCGGCCTGAACGTTGCCACCGACGCGGAGAGGACCAGTCTGCTTGGGCTTCGGCGGAGGCGGTGCTCCGCCCATGCCACCAATGACGCCACCCAGCACGCCACCCATGGAGCCACCGGCAACGCCGCCGGGGACGCCACCGCTCATGCCCGCGGACATATCGGGCTCGGCGTCTTCCTTAATAATCTTGACGTCCTTGGGGATGACCTTCGGCGCCATGAGCTTGCCGGAGTCCATCAAATGGACCTGCGGCTTGACATGGACCACCTGAACCGCGGCGGGCGGAGGAGGGGGCGGAGGCGGAGGCGGAGGCGCGGTGAGCATGGTTGCCATCATCGCTTTGGGAAGCGCCTCGGTGTAGATCAAAGGAATAAGAATCAAAATAAAGAGAAACAGGCATTGGAACAGCATGGAAACCATGATGGTCCAAGGCTTGTTGGTCTTCTTGGGATTCGGGCTCGAAATCACCATTTCTTCAAACATGAGTCCT
>Ga0209415_10018837_pt1 | contig 10864 bp, 10 predicted proteins | sample PeaSoiSIISIP2007_FD_187696 | JGI IMG/M metagenome (GOLD analysis project Ga0209415, IMG submission 187696) | Peat soil microbial communities from Weissenstadt, Germany - SII-SIP-2007 (SPAdes) (version 2) | ecosystem: Environmental > Terrestrial > Soil > Wetlands > Peat | place: Germany... | reverse complement strand
TCGCGAGCGGGCGGTGGGTGCAGGACGGCGAGACCGGCAGCCTGCGGGTGCTGCGGCGCCTGTCGCCGGAGGGCTGACTCCGCCGCGGCTCAGCCGGGGCGGCGCCGGGCCGAGCACTCCCCCGTGCCCCACGAGCAGCTCGACTCGGGCAGGTCGAGCGGGGCGGGGAGCCCCTCGCCGCGGAAGAGCCCGGAGGCCGGCGTGGCCCCGCTCAGCGCGTCGGCGGCCAGGATCACGGCGGCGGCGGTGTAGGTGGTCCGCTCGGCCGCCGGGAAGGTCATCTCCTCGGGGTAGACCATGCCGGTCCAGTAGGAGCCGTCGGCGAGCCGCAGCTCCTGGGCCGCCACGAACAGCCGGCGGGCCACCGTGTCGAGCCCGAGGGCGTCGAGCGTGAGGACGCACTCGGCGGTCTCGGCCGCGGTCACCCAGTCCTGGCTGGAGACGCAGCGCACCCCCCGGCCCTCGAGCACGAAGCGGTCCCAGTGCGAGACCACCCGGTGGCGGGCGGCCTGCTCGGGCAGCGCGCCGGCGAGCGCCGGGTAGTACCAGTCCATCGCGTACTCCTCCTTCGGCGCGAAGGAGGAGGCATGGTGGGCGACGGCATGGCCGAGCCGGCCGGCGGCGAGCTCCCACTCGGGTCGGTCCTTGCCGAGCTGCTCGGCCGCGGCCACCGCGCAGCGGAGCGCGTGGTAGATCGACGACGACCCGGTCAAGAGGGCGTAGGTCTCGCGCCGACCGGCCGGATCGAGCGACCACAGGATCGAGCCGTCGGGCCGCTGCCACCGGAGCACGAAGTCGATCGCCGCCTCCACCATCGGCCAGTGCCGGGCCAGGTGGTCGGGGTCCCCGGTCACGAGGAACCGGTGGAACACCCCGGTGGCCACGTACGCGCAGACGTTGGTGTCGAGCCGGTGGTCCTTCACCGAGTCGGCCAGGTAGTAGTTGAACCAGCTCCCGTCGCGCTGCTGGCGCTCGGCCAGCCAGTCGAACGCGGCGTCGGCCTCGTCGTCGAGCCCGCACACCGACAGCGCCATCGCCGCCTCGACGTGGTTCCACGGGTCGCAGTGGCCGCCCTCGAACCACGGGATCATCCCGTCGGGCCGCTGGACGGCTGCGATCGTGGCCGCGCTCGCGAGCACGTCCGACGCGCTGAGCACGCCGTCCACCTCGGGCACCTGCACCGCGACGAAGCGGTCGGTCATGCCGCGCTCGCCGCCGGCTCGAGCCGGCGCTCGTCGGTGGCGGCGGACCGGGCCGCCACGGCCGGCTTCAGAAGGTAGAGGACCATGCTCTTGCCGATGAGCGGGCCGAGCACCCGCTCGAGGGCGCGGGTCAGCCACGGGCGCTTCTCGATGTCCCAGACCAAGAAGCGGTGGAAGGCCGCCACGGCGCGGTTCGTGTCGTTGTCCGGCCCGACCAGGCACCGCAGCCACCAGTAGGGGGTGTGCAGCCCGTGGGTGTGCCCGGCCCCGGTCACGATGAGCCCGGCCGACGACAGGCGCCGGGCCAGCTCCGAGCGTCGGTAGATGCGGATGTGGCCCCCGGGAACGCCGTGGTAGGCGTCCGAGAGCAGCCAGTTCACGATCTCGGGGCCGCAGCGCGGCACCGTGACCGCCATGGTCCCGCCCGGACGGAGCACCCGGACGAGCTCGGCCATGGCCTGGCGGTCGTCGGGGATGTGCTCCAGGACCTCGGCCGCCACGATGCGGTCGAAGGACCCCTCGGCGAACGGCAGGGCCAGCGCGTCCCCCCGCACCCCGCCGGCGCGGGCCTTCTCGGCGCTGAGCTCGCCCGCCTCGACCATCGCCGCCAGCACCGCGCGGACCCGGACGATCTCGTCCTCGCCGGCATCGAGCGCCACCACCTCGGCGCCGCGGCGGGCGGCCTCGAAGGCGTGGCGGCCGAAGCCGCAGCCGAGGTCGAGGAGCCGGTCCCCGTCGCCCACCCCCAGCCGGTCGAAGTCGGCGGTCAGCACGGGGCGGCCCCGCCGGCCGGCGGCGGCGCGCCGGGCAGCGGGCGCCCGGCGAGCATCGCCTCGTAGCAGGCGGCGGTCCCCTCGGCGGTCACCGCCCAGGTGAACTTGGCCATCACCCGCTCGCGTCCGGCCGCCCCGAGGCGGCTCCGCAGCTCGGCGTCGTCGAGCAGCCGGGCGATCGCCGCCGCCAGCGCGCCCGGGTCGTCCGGCGGGACGAGCAGGCCGGTCTCGCCGTCCCGCCCCACCACCTCGGGAAGCGCCCCGCCGGTGGTGGCGACGACCGGGACGCCGCACGCCATGGCCTCGACCGCCGGGAGGGAGAAGCCCTCGTAGAGGGAGGGCACGACCGCGACCTGGGCCTCGCCGTACAGGGTGGCGAGCTCGCGGTCGGAGATCCCGCTCACGCAGCGGACGGTGTCGGCGAGCGACAGCCGGGCGATGGCCCGGTCGACCCGGCCGCCGGGCCGGGGGCGCCCGATGACGACGAGCTCCACGGCGCGCTCGGTCCGGAGCTTGGCGACCGCCTCGAGCAGCGGGACCAGGCCCTTCAGGGGCACGTCGCTCGAGGAGGTGACGATGAGACGCCCGGGGACTGGGGTGACCCCCTCGATCGGCTCGAACACGGTGTGGTCGACGCCCACCGGGACGACGCTCATCCGCTCCGGCCGGACACCCAGCTGGGCCGAGATGTCCCGGCGGGAGGACTCCGAGACCGTCACGACCGCCGGCAGCCGCCGCGCCACCCGGCACTGCATCCGGAGGAACCCGAACCACCGCCTGGTCGTGAAGCGCTGCCAGGCGTTGGTGGTGTGGTCGAGGGCCAGCTGGCGGTCGACGGTGATCGGGTGGTGCAGCGTCGTGAGGAGCGGCCAGCCGTCCTCGATCAAGCCGAGCATGCCCGAGCCGAGGCACTGGTTGTCGTGGACGAGGTCGAACTCGGAGCGCCGGGGGGCCAGCACCTTGCGGATGCGCTGGGAGAAGGCGAGCGGCTCACCGAAGCCGGCCGAGCACATGACCGCGAACTCGGTGAGGGCGGCCCGGTCGCGGAACTCGCGGGGGGCGGGGACCCGGAACGGGTCCGGGTCCCGGTAGAGGTCGAGGCCCGGGACGGGGGTGAAGCCCACCCCCTCGTCGAGCTCCGGCCAGGGCTGGCCGGCGAAGACCTCGACCGAGTGCCCGAGCGCGACCAGCTCGCGGGTCAGGTGGCGGGTGTAGACGCCCTGGCCCCCGCACAGCGGGTTGCCCCGGTAGATCAAAAAGGCGATCCGCAGACCGCCCGGCGCCGGGGGGCGGGCCGGAACGTGGTCCGGGACCTCGATCGTCGCGCTGAGGGCCGCCGACTCGCGCGTCTCGTGCCAGAAGCGGCGGGGACTCTTCACCTCCGAGGCCCCCCGGCCACCCCGAACATGGCCGAGAGCCTCCCCCGGCCCGGGGTCCCTCCGCAAACGAGGCTGCCGTCCGCCCTGGTCAGCGGGAGGGTTTCAGTGGACCCCGAACCAGCCGAGCACCGTCAGCACCACGAGGATCGTGGCGAAGGTGCCGACTGCGACGACGCTGATCCCGCCGAGCCACCGGGCGAGCGGCCCGTTGGCCGCCGGACCGAGCAGGCTGCGCCGGTTGGCCAGCACCAGCACGAAGCCGAGCGTGAGGGGGGTGATGATGCCCTCCAGTACCTGGGTTCCCACGATCAAGTGGATGAGGTTCCCCGGAATGAGGACCACCGCCGCGCCGATCAGCATCTGGGCGCTGAAGATCCCGAGGAACACCGGCGCCTCCCGGAAGTTCCGGGAGACCGAGCGCTCGACCCCGAGCGCCTCGGCCAGGGCATAGGAGGTTGACAGCGGCACCACCGCGGCCGCCAGCGCCGAGGCGCCGAGCAGGCCGAGCCCGAACAGCGTCTCGGCCGCCGGGCCGGCCAGCGGCCGCAGGGCGTGGGCACCCTGGGCCGCCGACTGGAGGGGCCCGCTGCCCCCGAGCACCGCGGCGGTGGCCACGATGATCGTGATCGAGATGAAGATCGCGGCCAGTGCCCCGCCGATCGCATCGACCCGCTGGAACCTGTACTCGTCGGGGCCGATGCCCTTGTCGACCACCGCTCCTCCCTCGTAGAGCTGGATGTACGGGGTGATGGTGGTACCGATGAGGGCCACCGTGAGGAGGAGGAACGACCGTGAGGCGAGGAAGTGGGGCCACGCCGACTGCTCGGCCACCTTCGTCCAGTTCGGGTGGCCGAGGATCGCGGCGATCGGATAGGTGACGAAGACCATCGTCAGGAGCAGGAAGACCCGCTCGGCGTAGCGGTAGGAGCCGAAGAGCACCAGCGCCCAGATCGCCACGGCGGCGAGCGGCACCGAGAAGTACCGGGACACACCGAACAGACTGAAGGCGGTCGATATGCCGGCGAATTCGGTGACCACGAGGCCGACGTTGGCCACCGCGAAGCACAACACTCCGAAGGCGGTCAGGCGGAGCGAGAACTCCTCGCGGATCAGCGCGACGAGTCCCTTGCCGGTGTGGGCGGCCAGACGGGCCACCATCTCCTGGACCACCACGTAGGCGATGCCGATCAGGACCATGAGGAACAGCGTCCGGTAGGCGAACTGCGAGCCCGCCGACGCATAGGTCGCCACGCCGCCTGCGTCGTTGCCGGCGGCCGCGGCGATGAGGCCCGGCCCGGCCGCGGCGGCATACGGCCAGAGGCGGCGACCCCGCCTCATTGCAACAGGCGCGGGAAGCGGAACCGGCCACCAGTCGGAACGAGCGTGTCGAGGACGTCGTCCGCCAGGATCCGACCGATGGGCCGTTCGTCCTCGGTGACCACCAGCGAGAGCCGCCGTGCCTCCACCAGCTGCTTGGCAACCTCGTCGGCCGGGGTGTCGGGGGCGACGGTGATCGGTTCCTCGTCGCCAACGAGCGAGCCGACCCGCATGTCGGCCCGCTCGCGCAGCGCGATCAGCAGGTCGAGCAAGGGCAGGTCCGCGATCAGCCGGCCGCGGCTGTCGACGACCGCGACGGCGTCGATGTCCGCGTCGTGGTCGCGCGCCGCGATCAGCCGATCCACCACGTCGGCCGCCGTGTCCTCGACGTGGGCCACGACGATCGTGGTGGTCATGAAGCCACCGGCCGTGTCCTCGGCGTAGCCGAGCAGCGTCGACAGGCGCGACGCGTCGTCCGACGGCATCCGCTCGAGGAGCGAGCGCCGATGGTCCTCGGGCAGGTCCCGCAACGCCTCGGCCGCCTCGTCGGGCTCCATGGAGGCGAGCAAGCGCGATGCGACGCCTCGGTCGGCCTCGCGCAGGAGCGAGGCCAGCTCCTCGGGTTCCATCTCCTCCAGTGCGTCGGCCGCCTCGGCGGGGTCGAGCACGGCCAACAGCTCGGCCCGCTCCTCACGGCGCAGGTCCTCGAGCAGGTCGGCCAGCTCGCCGGGCCGGAGCCGATGCAGGCCCTCGTGGGTGGTGCGCAGGCGCACCTCGGGGGCACCCGCTTCGGCCTCGCCGAAGGGCTGGATCGCGGCCCAGTCGATCACCCGCTCGGGGGTGGGCCGAGCCCACAGACGGCTCGGGCCGAGGCGGCGCAGGAGGGTCCGGGTGCTCACGTCGACCCCAACGAGACGGACCCGGCCGATGGCCTCGGCCAGGTAGAGGTCGGCCGCCCGGATCACCTGGACACCGTCCACGTCGACGAGCTGGTGGTCGAGCACGTCCTTGCCCAACATGACCTCGCCCTCGCGTCGACTGAACTCCCGCAGGTCGAGGCGGGCCGACCGGAGCAGGACCTGGCGGCGCTCGAACGTCGCGATCGACGAGGCGTCGACGAAGGTGAGTCGACGCCCGACCCGGATGACCAGCCCGCTCACGGGCGGATAGGTCTGGCCGTCCGACCAACGCGCGAGGACGTCGACGAGGCGGCCGATCTCCTGACCGGACTGGTTGCGGACCGGTCGCCCGATCACCCCGACCAACGACACGATCGAGTCGAAGACGCCGCGGGACTCGAGGAGGCGCCGGGTCCGGCGCCTGCGGGCGGGGCGCGGCTGCACCCGGCCGAGGACGCGGCGAGCCCGGCCCTCGCGGTCGTGCGGTTCGGTCCCGGGGTTGCCCGGGTCGTCCGTGGTGTTGGCCATCGTTCCTCCCATCGATCCGTGTTCGGGGCGCGCCGAAGCGCTCGGACTGGCGAAGTGCTCTCGCCGTGGCGATGCGATGGGACCGCCCGTCAGTGGGCGGGCGGTGGACTAGCTCGCGCTGGAGAGAGGCGGGCGGGCGCGTCTACTGGGGGGTTCGTCACGGCGCATCCCACACCTCCTCATGCTCTGGCCCTCGCGGGCGATTGGGCGACCGGGGCCGCTGGAGCAAGGCAACTGGAGCCATGCGGGCCTCCGAGGTGCCGGCACATCGTACCGTCCCAGGCGACGCACCCCCTCGGGGCTGGGCCGATCGGGTGCGGGTACGGTGAATCCCATGCTCGCCGACTACGCCGAACACGACCAGGCGATCGGGCTCGACTGGTACGCGCTGGATCCGAACCTCTCCTTCCTGCTCGACCGCTACCTCCCCGATCCCGACGACCGGAAGTTCGCCGAGCAGCACGTCGCCGAGTACGGCGAGCTGGTGGGCAAGACCCTCGCCGCCCGCGCCGAGGTCACCGACGCCCACGGCCCGGTCCTGCACCGCTACGACCGGTGGGGCTACGACGTCGGCGAGGTCGAGCACCATCCCACCTGGACCGCCAACAAGGCCGATCTCGTGCGGACCGGGTTCGTCGGGCTCGACCACCACTCGGACCGCGCCGTCCCGGCGGTGGTCACCGCGGCGCGCGCGTATCTGCTCAGCCAGTGCGAGACCGCCGCCTACTGCGCGCTCGGCATGACCGGCGGGGCCGCCGACATCGTCGAGCGCTACGCCCCGCTGTCGATCCGGGACCTCTTTGTCGCCCGGCTGAACAGCCTCGACCCCGACGAGGCCTGGGAGGGAGGGATGTTCCTCACCGAGCGCCAGGGCGGCAGCGACGTCGGGGCCAACACGACGAGGGCGGTCCCCGACGGCGGCGAGTGGCTGCTGTTCGGCGACAAGCACTTCTGCTCCAACGTCGACGCCGACGTCTTCATCGTGCTGGCCCGGCCCGACGGCGCCCCGGAGGGGACGCGCGGCCTCGCCACCTTCATCGTGCCGAGTCGCCAGCCCGACGGCTCTCCCAACGGGTTCACCATCAAGCGCCTGAAGCCGAAGCTCGGCACCGTTGGCGTCCCCACCGGCGAAGTCAACCTGGACGGGGCGCGGGCCTGGCTGGCGGGGGGTGACCCCGCCACCGCCGATCCCGGCGCGGCACGCGACGGCCGCGGCATCAATCGCATGATGGAGATGGTCAACTCGAGCCGTTTCGGCGTCGCGCTCATGGGGCTGGGGATCCACCGACGTGCGTTCCTGGAAGCCGCCATCTACGCGGCCAAGCGCACCCAGTGGGGACAGCGAATCGACCGCTACCCGCTCGTCCGCGAGACGCTCGTCGACCTGCTCGTCGACCTCGAGGCCGGCATGGCCATCACCTTCGAGTGCGCCGGGGCGCTCCGTGGCGCCGCCGACCAGGACCAGGCCCGACTGGTGCGCCGGATCCTCATCCCGCTGGCGAAGATGCGCAGCACCCGCGTCGCACTCTGGGCCACCTCAAACGCGCTCGAGATATTCGGGGGCAACGGCTACATGCACGACTGGCCGATCGCTCGCCAGCTCCGCGACGCCCAGTGCCACACGATCTGGGAGGGGACCGAGAACATCCTGGCCATCGACGTCCGGCGCTCGATCCGGGGCGAGCAGGCGCACGTGGCACTTGGTCAGCGGATCGACCGCGCCCTCGAGGAAGCCGGCGGACACGGCGCCCTCGGCGCGGCCAAGGACGTGGTCGCCCGGACCCGGCGCGACGTGTGGGCGGCGATCGAGATCCTGGCCGGCCTGCCCGAGGACGAGGCGCTCCTGCAGTCGAGGCGGCTCTCCGAGCTGCTGGCGGACACCGCCGAGGCCGCGCTGCTACTAGAGCAGGCCGGGTGGGCGCTCGACCACGAGGACGACGCGCGCAAGGCGGTGGTGGCCCGCCGCTTCGTGCACCGCCGGCTGGCCGACCCGCCGCTGCGGGGTCTGCTTAGGGTCGACCGGTCGGTGCTCGACCAGTTCGAACCGCTCGTCCGCTACGGCCGGGTCGACCCCGACGCGGTGGCGGCCTGACTGATCAGAACTTGGGGACGTAGGCGCCGCGGCCGAGCGCGGCGCTCTCGAAGTCGTCCATCGACTCGTCCACCCCGCCGATCACCTCGGTGATCCACGGGAGGCGGTCCCGCAGGATGCGCTCCACCCCGCCCTGAAGGGTGGCGGTGCTGATGGCACAGGAGCTGCAGGCACCGACCAGCTCGACCTCGACGACCCCGCCCTCGACGTCCGCGTGGACGAGGACGAGGTCCCCGCCGTCGGACTGCACGGCCGGGCGCATGAGGTCGATCAGGGCCTGGAGCTCGGCGAGCCGGGACGCGCGGGTCTCGTCGTCGAGCGCTGCCTCGATGCCCGTTCCTTCCTCGCCCATGCCGACCTTCCATGCTCGCTGGCCAACCCCATTCTGCCGCGGGGCCCGGCTGCTCCGTGCAGCGTCAGCTGTCGGCGAACTCGTGGAACGCGACGAGCGCCCGCGGGCCCCACACGGTGCCGGGGCCGCCGTTCAGCAGGATGGCCACCCCGATCATCTCGGCGACCTCCGCCGCGGTGGCGCCCCGGCGGGCGGCACCCCTGGCATGGGCGGCGATGCAGCCGTCGCATTCACGGGTGATGGCGATGGCGAGGGCGATGAGCTCCTTCACCTTGGCGGGGAGCTCGCCCTCGCCCATGGCCGCCCGGTGCACCTCGGCGTACCCTGAGGCCACCCCGGGGATCGCCTCCTGCAGCTCCTGGTAGGGAGCGCGTATCTCGTCCAGGACCTCGTGGTAGTGAGCCATCAGCCCTCCTCAACCCCGGCAAACGGTCGTCCCACCAGTGTGACGCCGAACCCGTGTGCCGTGCCGGTCGAGCCGGGCGGCGGCTCAGGCGTCGGGCGAAGGGCCCCTCGATCGGACGTCCTCGACGTGGGCAAAGGCCTCGCGGAGGTCGCTCATCCAGGCCTCCTCGTTCCTCGCCACGAGGCGCACGCACCAGGCGAGGGCCTCGCTCCGGCTCCGGGCGACACCCGCGTCGAGCAGGGTGTCCAGGACGTGGCGCTCCGGCATGTGCAGGCGGGTCATCACCGGCACGCTCGCCGAGGTGAAGATCTCCAGGGTGTCGCCGCACCGGGCACCCCACGAGACGATGCGCTCGAACTGGCCCTGAGCCTCCTCGGCGATGCGGATCCGCTGCTCGCGGGTGTCCTCCCGGTGCCCGCTGATCCGGGCCGACTCGGCGGTGGCGCGGTCCTCGGCCGAAGACCCCGGCGGCAGCTCGACCGCGGCGAGGCGCCCGACGATCAGGATCTCGTCCGCGTCCACGGAGACCTGGGGGCCCTCGATGAACCAGTCAGCCGGCAGGCGCCCCACCGCCCACGCGGTGATGCGTTGCCGCTGCTCGCCCGTCGTCCGCTCCTCCCGTCGCCCGCGGCCGCGACCGCGGCCACGCATGCCCGGAGGGGGTCCCCATCCGCCCGGGCCCCGGCGGCCGCGGCCACCGGGCCAGTTCGTGGGGTCGAAGAATGCTCTTGGATCGCTCATGATTACAGCATTACATACATACGGATCGACTGCAAGGGGAACGAGTCAGGGCCACCCTTCGGGATCCCGTCGTCCCGGTCCGGGCTCAGGCGTCGCGTCCCACTGGCCCCATCTCGGCGGGTCACTTCCCGGTGAGGCCGCTCCGGGTGATCCGACCGCCCGCGATCACTAAGAATCGGCCGGTGGTCGGCGCCGAACGGAAGAGAGCGCTCTATCCGGGGGGCAGGCCGACCCCGAAGGCCAAGGCCATCCACCAGCGCTTCGTCGCCGGGCCCCTTCCTCGGGTGATCCCCATCGCGTCGGTGCTGGATGTGCGCGGACGGCGGAGCGGCGAGACCATCCGGGTACCACTGGTGATCGTCCGCTACCGGCGCTCGTGGTACCTGGTCTCGATGTTCGGAGAGCAGGCGAACTGGGTCCGGAACGTCCGGGCCGCTCGGGGCGAAGCCGTCCTCACCCACGGACGACGTCGACCCGTGCGACTCGTCGATGTCCCGGTCTCGGATCGGGCGCCCATCCTCAAGCGCTACCTCTTGTTCGCGCTCGGAGCGAGACCGCACATGCACGTCGGGTGGAGGGCACCGTTGTCGGAGTACCGCGCCGCGGCAGCGACCTACCCGGTGTTCCGTGTGGAGGGACGGTCAGGGGCCGTTCGCACCGTGCGTCGATAGGGGGCGGACGACCGCGTCCCCCACCAAGGCGACGGCTCAGGCGTCGTCGTCGGTGCCGGGCGACTCCTGCATCTTCTCGTCGATCATGTTCACCACGGTCGGATCGAGCAGGGTGGTCACGTCCCCCAGCTCCCGGTGCTCGGCCACGTCCCGGAGCAAGCGCCGCATGATCTTGCCGCTCCGCGTCTTCGGGAGCTCGGGGGTGAGGAGGATCTGGCGGGGCTTGGCGATGGGGCCGATGACCGTAGCGACGTGCGCCCGCAGGTCGTCCACCAGCGCCTGGCCCGCCTCGCCCTCGGCGCCCTCGCCCTTGATGGTCACGAAGGCCACGACGGCCTGTCCCGTGGTCGGGTCGGAGGCGCCCACGACCGCGGCCTCCACGACCGCGGGGTGGCCGACCAGGGCGTGCTCGATCTCGGTGGTCGAGATCCGGTGGCCCGACACGTTCATGACGTCGTCGATCCGCCCCAGCAGCCACAGGTCGCCGTCGTCGTCGCGCTTCGC
>Ga0209415_10018836_pt1 | contig 10864 bp, 7 predicted proteins | sample PeaSoiSIISIP2007_FD_187696 | JGI IMG/M metagenome (GOLD analysis project Ga0209415, IMG submission 187696) | Peat soil microbial communities from Weissenstadt, Germany - SII-SIP-2007 (SPAdes) (version 2) | ecosystem: Environmental > Terrestrial > Soil > Wetlands > Peat | place: Germany... | reverse complement strand
CGAAGAGCTGCGCCTCGCCAACGACGCAGGGTTCGACATCGAGCGTGTCCACCACATCGAGCGGCGCCATTACGAGGTGACGATCGACCACTGGCTGGCCAACATGCACAAGCACGCCGACCAGCTCAAGGAGCTCGTCGGCGATCAGCATTACCGCGACTTCCGGATGTACCTCAGGCTCGCGCGCCACATCCAGCGCAACGTCACCCTCGACGTCGTCGTCTGCCGCAAACCGGCCTGATCGAGGGCGCCCGCGAAGCGTCAGCTCGGGGTCGAGAGCTGTGCGAGGTAGGACGTGAGGTGCGTATACGCGCCCGTCGCGAGCAGGACTCCGAGTGCGACGGTGATCACGCCCCCGGCGAGGGTCAGCGGTCTCACGAAGCGGTTGAGCTTGCGTGGAAGGTCCGGCAGTGACGCCCACACCAGGGCCGTCGCGATGAACGGGAGCCCGAGGCCCAGCGAGTAGACAACCAGCAGGAACGCCCCCGCGATCGCATGGTCGCTGAGTGCGGCCAGAGTCAGCGCCGCGGCAAGGTAGGGCCCGACGCACGGGGTCCACCCGATACCGAAGACGACCCCGACCAGGAAGGCTCCGAACACACCGCGGCGGCGCAGCCGCTCGGGCAACTGGAATCCCGACGTCCGCTCGAGAATGCCGATGCGGACCACCCCGATGATCGCGAGCCCGAAGAGAATCACGGCGACGCCACCGACGATCTCGACGATCCGCCCGCTCACCGCCCCGTTGGCGACGCGGGCAATCCCCCCCGCGGTGAGTCCGAGCAGGACGAAGACGACGGTGAAGCCCGCGACGTAGAGGAGCGAGCCCGCGAGGAGGCGGAGGCGGAAGCTGTGCCGGTCCGGTTCGGCGAGCTCGGCGGCGCTGACTCCAGAGACGCAAGCGAGGTACGCGGGCAGGAGCGGGACCGTGCACGGCGCGAGAAACGACCCCAGCCCCGCGACGAAGGTCGCGAGCACCGTCGCGATGGAGATCATCAGCCGAACGTGAACGTGTAGATGCGGAATCCGGCCGGCACCGTCAGATCGATGAGGTGATAGCCGGAGGACACGCCGGTCAGCAGCTGGAAGAGATCCTGACGCGTGACGGTGAACGTCGACTGGCTCAACGCCGAGCCACTGTTGCCGGCAGACACCGACTTCCCGTCAAGTTTGACGGCAACATCCACCGCCGGCCCGGGGGTCCCGGCGACGATGTACACGGTGTCGGCTTCGAATTCGAGCCGCACGTGGGCGGTGGAGTCGGCCTCGAGATACTGCCCCTGGTCCGTCCATCGGCCCGTGACCTGGATGGCATCCTGGGTCTGCGGCGGCCCGGGGTCCGGGTAGCTCGTCGGCTGTCCGAGCCCGCCGTACTGCTCGTTGTCGGCAAGCTGGCCTCGTTCGCTACCCGCGTAGAGCTCAGGGGTGGTGTTCACGGGCACGGGTGTGGAGGCGGGGGCCGCGACCTGGTGCACCCCGAGTAGGTCGGCCACCGCGGCATCTGTCTGGGCATAGGCGCCTTCGCCGAAGTTCCAGTAGGCCACTCGACCCTGCTGGTCGATCAGATATTCCGCGGGCCAGTACTCGTTCTGGTAGGCGTTCCACGTCGCCATCTGGCTGTCGATCGCGACGGGCCACGTGACCCCGAGCCGCGTCACGGCCGCGGCCACGTTTGCCGGCACCTTCTCGAAGTCGAACTCGGGGGAGTGCACACCGATGATGACGAAGCCGTCGCTCCTGTAGTCGTCGTAGAGCGCCTTGAGGTGCGGGATGGTGCGCACGCAGTTGACGCACGAGAAGGTCCAGAAGTCGACGAGCACGACCTTGCCGCGGAGGTCGGCGAGGGTCAGTGGCGGGCTGTTGAGCCAGCCGTCGATCCCCGTGAAATCCGGGGCCGGGTGTCGCGAGCCGACGGGCAGCACCATGCCGCCCGCGGTCGACGCGGTTGCCGGTGGGGGCGGGTTCCGCACCACCGTCACCAGGATCGCGGCAACGATCAGCACGGCGATCGCGCCCAGGGCGACGCGGTATCGGGTCATGTGGGTGAATGCACTCTACGGAGTCCATCTTGAGGATCCATTACGAATCGCGCCCGCTCTGCTAGCGTGTGCCGGACGTCCAGTCGCAGATGTGTCCGATGAGCAGATCCACACCCGATCGGACGCTCGGCGATCGAAGCAGGGTGGTCGTCGAGCACGTCCGCCCCACCGTCGACGGCGGCTCCTTCCCGGCGAAGGCGACGCGTGGCCTGCCCCTGCGGGTCTCCGCTCGGGCCTTCGCGGACGGGCACGACCCGCTCATCGCATGGGTCTGGCTGTGGCCGGGATCGGGCGGCCCCGTCACCGGTGACGCGCCACCGCCCGGCGTCGTCGAGGTCGCGATGGATGCCGAGCCGCAGGACTGGTTCGGCGCATGGATCACCCCGGAGCACATGGGTGCCTGCAGCTTCGCGGTGGTCGGGCTCAGCGATGCCTGGGGTGGGTGGGCCCGCGACCTGGTGATCCGGCACCAGGCGGGCCTCGACGTGGAGCTCGATCTTGCCGACGGCGCGGCGATGGCCGAGGCGCGAGCAGCGCTGCCGGGGGTCACCAAGGCGGATGTGCGTGCCCTCGGCACCTTGACGACGACGCTCCGCCGCCGCACCGAGCCCTCGAAGCGCATCGAGTTCGCCACACGCGGCTCCACCATCGCGCTGATGCGGCGCACCACCGATCGCACCCACGCCACCATCGCGGGGCCGTTCGATCTCTGGGTCGAGCGGGAGGCGGCGGGGTGGTCGTCCTGGTACGAGATGTTCCCGAGATCCGAGGGTGCGGTGCCGCCCCGCAGCGGGACGCTCCGGCTGGCCGAGCGGCGCCTGCCGGCGATCGGCGCGATGGGCTTCACCGTCGTCTACCTTCCGCCGATCCACCCCATCGGCACCACGCACCGCAAGGGGCCGAACAACGTCACGGAGTGCTCGCCCACCGACCCGGGGAGCCCGTGGGCGATCGGCTCGCCCGCCGGCGGCCACACCGCCGTGCACCCCGACCTCGGGACGATCGACGACTTCGACCATTTCGTCGCCGCCTCAGGGATGGCGGGCCTCGAGGTTGCGCTCGACTACGCCCTGCAATGCAGCCCGGACCACCCCTGGGTGACCGAGCACCCGCAGTGGTTCCGGCACCGCTCCGACGGCTCCATCCGATTCGCGGAGAACCCGCCCAAGCGGTACCAGGACATCTATCCGATCGACTTCGACACCGAGGACTCGGCGGCGCTGTGGACCGCGCTCCGCGACGTGATGCGCTTCTGGATCGGCCACGGCGTGCGCATCTTCCGGGTCGACAACCCGCACACCAAGCCATTCGCATTCTGGGAGTGGCTGATCGCCGACGTCCGCGCAACGCACCCGGACGTCATCATGCTCGCCGAGGCGTTCACGCGCCCCGCGGTGATGCAGCGCCTGGCCAAGATCGGATTCTCACAGTCGTACACGTACTTCACGTGGCGCAACAGCGCGTGGGAGCTTTCCGAGTATTTGACAGAGCTGTCCCAGACCGAGCTCGCGGACTGGTTCAGACCCAACTTCTGGGTCAACACTCCGGACATCCTCCACGCCGCCCTGCAGCACGGCGGCCCGCCGGCGTTCCGTTTGCGTGCGGCGCTCGCCGCCATCACCGGGCCGTCGTGGGGCATGTACAGCGGCTACGAGCTCTGCGAGGCCACGCCCCTTCGCGACGGCAGCGAGGAGTACCTGGACTCCGAGAAGTACCAGCTCCGGCCGCGCACCTGGTCCCGGCCCGGGTCCATCGCACCGCTCATCACGCGGCTCAACGAGATCCGCGCCGGTCACCGCGACGCGATCGCCCAACTGGGCACCCTCCGTCTGCACCATATGACCGATGAATCGATGCTCTGCGTCTCGAGGGCGACCCCTGACAAGCGCGACGTGGTCCTGCTCGTGATCAACCTCGACCCTCAGCACACGCATGAGGCCACCACCTGGCTCGACCTCGGGGCGCTCGGCGTGCCGGCCGATCGCCCGTTCGTGATGCACGATGAGCTCGGTGGGGCGACCTATACGTGGCAGGGCCCGGTCAACTACGTGCGCCTCGACCCGGCCGTGCAGCCGGCCCACGTGTTCCACGTGCGACCACTGCCATGACCGTCGTGACGAAGCTCGATCAGGGACCGCTGTGGTTCCGTAAGGCGGTGTTCTACGAACTGTCCGTGCGCGCGTTCATGGACGGCAACAACGACGGCATCGGCGATTTCGTCGGGCTGATCAGCAAGCTCGATTACCTCGAGTGGCTCGGGGTCGACTGCATCTGGCTGCTCCCCTTCCAGCAGAGCCCGCTCCGCGACGGGGGCTACGACATCGCCGACTACCGCACGGTGCTGCCCGATTACGGGAACGTGGACGACGTCGCCCGCCTCGTCGAGGAGGCACACCGCCGCGGGATCCGCGTGATCATGGACCTGGTCGTCAACCACACGAGCGATCAGCATCCGTGGTTCAAGAACGCGCGCTCCTCGGTCGACAGCGAGTACCGCGACTGGTACATGTGGTCGAGCACCAAGAACCTCTTCAGCGAAGCGCGGATCATCTTCCTCGACACCGAGACGTCGAACTGGACGTGGGACGAGCAGTCGGGCGCGTACTACTTCCACCGGTTCTTCAGCCATCAGCCCGATCTCAACTACGACAACCCGCGCGTCCGCGCGGAGATGATCGACGTCTGCCGGTTCTGGCTCGACCTCGGCATGGACGGGTTCCGGCTCGACGCGGTGCCGTACCTCTTCAAACGCGAGGGCACCAACTGCGAGAACCTCCCCGAGACGCACGCGTTCCTCGCCGACGTGCGCGCCGCGATCGATGCCGAGTACCCGGACAAGGTGCTGCTCGCGGAGGCGAATCAGTGGCCTGAGGACGTGGTGGACTACTTCGGATCCCCCGCACGGCCCGAGTGCCACATGTGCTTCAACTTTCCCCTGATGCCCAGGATGTTCATGGGCCTCCGGCGCGAGCAGCGCTATCCGATCACCGAGATCCTCGAGCGCACGCCGGCGCTGCCACCCAACAGCCAGTGGGGCATCTTCCTGCGCAACCACGATGAGCTCACCCTCGAGATGGTGACCGACGAGGAGCGCGACTACATGTGGGACGAGTACGCGCAGGATCCTCGCGCCAAGCTCAATCTCGGCATCCGGCGCCGTCTCGCGCCGTTGCTCAACAACGGCCGGCGGCAGATGGAGCTGTTCCACGGGCTGATCCTCTCGCTGCCGGGTTCGCCGATCCTCTACTACGGCGACGAGATCGGCATGGGTGACAACGTCTATCTCGGCGATCGCGACGGGGTGCGGACCCCCATGCAATGGAATGCCGACCGCAACGGGGGCTTCAGCCAGGCCGACTTCGCGCAGCTCTACCTGCCCCCGCTCATGGACCCGGTGTACGGGTTCCAGGCGTGCAACGTGAGCGCGCAGCGTCGCAACGAGTCGTCGATGCTCCACTGGTTGCGCCGCTTCATCGCCGTGCGCAAGCGCTGGCCGGTGTTCGGCGAGGGGGAGTTCGAACCGCTCGACGCCGCGAACCCCTCGGTGTTCGCGTTCGTGCGCAGCGGCGACGGCCATGTGGTGCTCTGCGTCAACAACCTCTCGCGCTTTGCGCAGCCGGTCGAGCTGGACCTGCGGAGGTACGCGGGGATGACCCCGGTCGAGCTGCTCGGGCGCGTCCACTTCCCGCGGATCGGTGAGCTGCCCTACCTGCTCACCATGGGCCCGCACGGCTTCTACTGGTTCACGCTCAACCCCGACGGGTCATGAGCGACAACCCGGCGGGCGCTGCCGCACTCCTCCGCGACCACGGGATCGCGGGCTGCGAGGCGGCGCTCGGCGCCTACATCGCCCGGCAGCGGTGGGCCGGGGCCCACGGGCGCACGGTCGAATCGACGGTCGTCGTCGACGCCGCCGTCATCAGCGAGCAGTCACCGCTCCTGCTGCATGCGCTGACCGCCGTCACCTACGCCGACGGCGGGACCGTGCGCTACGCGCTTCCCCTCGGGGTCCGCGGCGTGGACGACCCGCTCGCAGAACGCGCGCCCGACTACATGATCCCCTGGCCCGAGGCGCCGACGCCGATGCTCCTGTACGACGCAGTCGGCGATCCCGCGTACATCGAATGGCTTCTCGATGCGATTCGCGAGCGGCGGATCTTCGGCACGTCGAGCGGCGAGGTGCGCTGCAGCTGCCCCGATCCCGCCTTGCTCGACCGGGGCACGCTCTCCTCCGTGCGGTATCTCCGGGTCGAGCAGAGCAACACCTCCGTCGAGGTCGGCGACGCGATCTTCTTCAAGCATCTGCGCCGCGTCGAGGCGGGACCGTCGCACGAGCTCGAGATGTCCGAAGCGCTCGAGGCGGCGGGATACACGCACGTCGCGCCGATGCTCGGCCGCGCCGTCTGGGCGCCGAACGGGGGTGCCGCGTCGCTGCTCGCGCTCGTGCAGCGCTTTCTGCACAACAGCAGTGAGGGCTGGGCGCTCGCACTCACCTCGCTGCGCGCGCTGTACGCCGACGTGGAGATCATGGGGCGGGGAGATCCCGAGGAACGCCGCGCCGCGGTCGCGGCTCAGGACGCGTCGTTCCTCACCGAAGCGATGCGCCTGGGCAAGGTGGTCGCGGAGCTGCACCTCGCGCTCGCAGGTCCGCTCCCGGATCCCGCGATGGCCCCGGCGCCGCTCACCGAGGCGGTGCTCGACGGGTGGGCCTCCGCCATGACCGCGGAGCTCGATGCCCTGCTCGCGCGCGGCGACACATTACTCGACCCGCTGCGCGAGGCTCGCGCCCGTGTTGTCGGGGCATTCGATCAGCTGCGCGGTCTTCGGACCGGCGGATTGCTCACCCGCATCCATGGCGATCTCCATCTCGGCCAGCTGCTCCGCGTCGACACCGGCTGGGTGGTGCTCGACTTCGAGGGCGAGCCCGACCGCAGCCCGCAGCAACGCCGCGAGCTGAGCACCCCGCTGTGCGACGTCGCGGGGATGCTGCGATCGTTCGATTACGCCGCCGCGGCGGCCATCGTCGAACGCGGCGCGCCGGACACCGCCGAGGCAACCCTGCTGCTGGGCTACGGCGACGCATGGGCCGACGACAACCGCGACGCCTTCTGGAACTCATACCTCGAGACGATCGGCGCGCACCCGCTGCTCCCCGCGCCGGCGCAGGCGCTCGTCATCCGTCGTGCCTTCGAGATGCAGAAGGCCGTGTACGAGATCGGGTACGAGCTGGGGCACCGCCCGGCATGGGTGCCGATCCCGTTGCGATTTCTGCTCCGGTCGAGCGCTGCAGCGAGCGACCGTAGTGGCTGAGACCAGGGCGGAGCTCGAGGCGAAGGTCGAACACCTCCTCGCCGGGCGTCTCGCGGGGCCGCATGACCTGCTCGGACCGCGCGAGGTTGACGGCGGCACGCGGATCCGCGCGTTCCACCCCGACGCCGCCGATGCGAGCATCGCGAGGACGGACGGGATCACACCCATGCGCCGCATCAATGCCGCCGGCCTCTTCGAGGTGAGCCTCCCGGCAGGTGGTCCTCCCGGGTATCGCATCCGCTTCCGCAACCGCGAACGCGAGTGGGAGCAGGAGGATCCATATGCGTTCGCGCCGACGCTCGGCGAGCTCGACCTGCACCTCATCGGGGAGGGCACGCACTCGCAGCTGTGGCGCGTCCTCGGTGCGCGGATCATCGAGCACCAGGGCGTGACGGGGACGGCATTCGCCGTCTGGGCGCCGAACGCGCTCGGCGTGAGCCTCGTCAGCGACGCCAACTTCTGGGACGCGCGCACGTGGCCGATGCGCGCTCTCGGTGTCTCCGGCGTCTGGGAGCTGTTCTGCCCCGGGGTCGGACGCGGCGTCCACTACAAGTTCCTGGTCACCCGCAGCGACGGGATGCGCGTCTTCAAGGCCGATCCGCTGGCGCGTGCCACCGAGATGCCACCAGGCACCGCGAGCATCGTCGAGGAGAGCTCGTTTCGCTGGCGCGACGGGGCGTGGATGCGCCGGCGCGCCCGCGCGTCCACGAGCCGCGCGCCGTTCGCGGCATACGAGGTGCATCTCGGTTCGTGGCGCCGTGCACCGGACGGGCGTCTGCTCACGTATCGAGAGATCGCCGAGCCGCTTGCGGCCCATTGCCTCGAGCTGGGGTTCACCCACGTCGAGCTCCTCCCGATCATGGAGCACCCCTTCGGTGGATCCTGGGGATACCAGGTCACCGGGTACTACGCGCCGACCGCGCGGCACGGCACGCCCGACGACTTCCGCAGGTTCGTCGATGTCATGCACCGCAACAACATCGGCGTGATCCTCGACTGGGTCCCCGCGCATTTCCCGCGTGACGGGTGGGCCCTCGCACGCTTCGACGGCACACCGCTCTACGAGCACGCCGACCCGCGCCGCGGGGAGCAGCCGGACTGGGGGACGTACGTCTTCAACTACGGCCGCAACGAGGTGCGCAACTTCCTCGTCGCCAATGCCCACTACTGGGCCGAGGAGTTCCACGTCGACGGCCTGCGCGTCGACGCCGTCGCATCGATGCTCTACCTCGACTACTCGCGGCAGCCGGGCGCGTGGGTGCCGAACATCTACGGTGGCAAGGAGAACCTCGAGGCGATCGCGCTCCTTCGCGAGGTCAACGACTCATTACACGCGCGGAATGCCGGCGTGATCACGATCGCGGAGGAGTCGACGACGTGGCCGGGCGTGACGCGATCCATCGCCAGCGGCGGCCTCGGCTTCGACTTCAAATGGAACATGGGGTGGATGCACGACACCCTCGACTACCTGCACAAGGACCCGGTGTTCCGCCGGTACTCGCATCATCAGATGACCTTCGGGCTGATGTACGCATGGTCGGAGCGGTTCGTCCTGCCTTTGTCGCACGACGAGGTCGTGCATCTCAAGGGATCCCTGCTCGGCAAGATGTCGGGTGATCCGTGGCGGCGCTTCGCCAATCTCCGCGCGCTGTTCGGCTGGATGTGGGCACACCCGGGCAAGAAGCTGCTCTTCATGGGCGGGGAGCTCGGCGACGAGCACGAGTGGGCGCACGACTCCTCGCTCGATTGGGCCCTCCTCGAGGACCCGGCGCACGCGGGGGTGCAGCGGCTCATCGCCGACCTCGGGCACCTGTACGCGGCGACGCCGGCGCTGTGGGAGCTCGACGAGAGCCCCAGCGGCTTCCAGTGGATCGACGCCGGCAATGCGGACCAGAACGTGCTCAGCTTCGTCCGGCGCGATGACCATGGTTCACCGGGGATCGCGTGCATCGCCAATTTCGCCCCGGTCGTTCGCTACGACTTCAAGGTCGGCCTCCCGCTGGCCGGGCGCTGGAGCGAGGTCCTCAACACCGACTCCGAGCACTACGGCGGCAGTGGGGTGGGCAACATGGGCGCGGTCGAGGCGCTGGCCGAGCCCTGGCATGTCTTCAAGTACTCGGCGCGATTGACCCTTCCGCCACTTGCGGTGGTGTGGCTCGCCCCGCAGGCCATTGCTTAACGGTTGCGCACCCGTGAGAATGGGTGCACAAACCCGCGGGGCGAGAGTGGACGCGTGGCGATGGACGAAGCGGTGCCATCACGCGCACACCGTGCCTCCGAGACCGCAATCACCAGACATAGGGGTTCCCCACGACCATGAACACCGACGAGGCCCGCACCCGGCTCCTCAACGAGCGGGCCCGCATCGAGGAACTCCGTCAGGCGGCGAACCGGCTCACGGCTGACGCGCAGGAGGCGACCGAGCGTGAGCTGTCGTCGGCGGAGCAGCATCCCGCGGAGCTGGCCAGCGAGACGATCGGGCTCGAGCTGGACCACAGCGTCCTGCAGCATGCGGAACTGGAGCTCGCCGAGCTCGAGGCCGCCGTCAAGCGGGTGGACAGCGGTGTCTACGGACGCTGTGAGGCCTGCGGGCAGCCCATCAGCGAAGCGCGGCTCGAGGCGATTCCCACCACCCGCTACTGCATCGAGGACCAGGCCAAGCAGGACCGCGGGCGGCGCAACGGGCGCTAACCCGCGCCGGTGAGCGGAGTCGGATCCAGCTGTAACCAGTCAGCCGACGTCCACATCCACTCCCCGGTGAAGTAGCCGTCGGCGCCGCCGACGAGCATGACGTTCCCGGTCATGTCGTCGTAGTACATCGCCGCGTCAGCGGTCGCCGTGGCGGCGCCGATCGGCACCAGCCCGGGGTTGTTGGTCCAAGTGCTGCCGCTCCAGATGTCCGTGCCGTCATCGCCCACCGCGGTGCCCAGGAGCACCACGGTGCCGTCCAGTGGATCGGTGGTCATCAAACTCGTCACCGGGTCGAACGTGGCACCGGACTTAGGGTTCAGCTGCGTCCACGAGCTCCCGTCCCACGCCCACGTGACCGCCGGGCCGATGCTCCCAGCGTTGCCGACCGCGATCACCGTATGAGAGACGGGGTCGTACGCGACGACGAATTCGAGAACAGCGGGAAGCTCGGTCGTCGGATGCTGCCGGGTCCATGTCGATCCACTCCACGTCCAGGTCTGCAGGCTACGTGGCCTCCCTGGGCCGGAGCCGCAACAGGACACGAGCGCCACGACGGTCCTGCGGGCCGGATCGGCGACAAGGTCGTCCACATACCCCAATTGGGTGATGTCCGATCGAGGCCGCAGGAGGCGCCACGTCGCGCCGGTCCACGCCCAGGTCTGGTTGGTGCTGGCGGTCCGGGTGCTGTTTTCCTCGTTGACGACCAGGATCAGGGTGCCGTTGACCGGGTCGTACACCATCGCTCCCATGGCGGGGGGATGTGTCGACGTCGCGTGACGTCTCCACGCCTTGCCGTCGAACGTCCACGTGTCGAGCACGGGCCC
>Ga0209415_10018834_pt1 | contig 10865 bp, 7 predicted proteins | sample PeaSoiSIISIP2007_FD_187696 | JGI IMG/M metagenome (GOLD analysis project Ga0209415, IMG submission 187696) | Peat soil microbial communities from Weissenstadt, Germany - SII-SIP-2007 (SPAdes) (version 2) | ecosystem: Environmental > Terrestrial > Soil > Wetlands > Peat | place: Germany... | reverse complement strand
GACTGGAAGCACATTCTTGCCGACAGCGGCGCCAGCGTGTGCCTGGTCTCCGGCGCAGCCATCGGTCCGCGCGTGGCGTCCGTCGTCCGCGAGGTGCCCGGCGTGAAGCACGTGATCGACCTGGATGCCCCGGCCGATGACCCGCGCGGCTATCTCGGTCTGAGCGCGCTCGGGAGGGCTCACCCGTCGGAAGCCATCACGCCCGACGGAAGCGAGCTGGCCGAACTCGTCTACACCTCCGGGACGACGGGTCGACCCAAGGGGGTGCGGCTAACTCACTCGAACATCGTCTCGAACGTCAAGGCGGTCACGCAGGTCGTTCCTTTGTCGCACGAGGACCGGTCGCTGTCGTTCTTGCCCTGGGCGCATGTCTTCGGCAGCGACGAGCTGCACGGGATCATCTCGATCGGCGCCTCCCTCGCGATTTGCGACGCGATCGACGAAATTGCGCGCGATCTGGCCGAGGTGCGCCCCACGCTGCTCTTCGCCGTCCCGCGCATCTGGAACCGGGTGCACCAGAGCGTGCGCCGCACCCTCTCGGAACAGCCGGCCGTTCTGCGGGCCATCTTCGAGCGCGGCACGCGGGCACTGCGCCGGCGCAAGCGCGGAGAGAAGCTCACGGTAGGCGAAACCGTCGCACTGGGGCTGGTGAGACGACTCATCTTCACGAAGATACGCGAGCGCTTCGGCGGACGGGTTCGGTACGCAGTGTCCGGGGCGGCCGCGCTGTCGCCGGAGGTGGCCGAGTTCATCGACGACCTGGGCATCGTCCTGCTGGAGGCGTACGGGCTGACCGAGTCGAGCGCGTGCGCGACGACCAACCGTCCCGACGACCGGCGCATCGGCAGCGTAGGCAAGCCCATCCCGGGCGTGCGCGTCGAGCTCGACCCGACCGCGCCCGGTGCCGAGGGCGACTCGGGCGAGATCGTCATCTACGGCCATGGCGTCATGGCCGGGTACCACAACCTCCCCGAGGAGACATCGAAGGCTCTGACGAGCGACGGCGGCCTGCGGACGGGTGACCTCGGGCGGTTCGACGCCGACGGCTTCCTGCACATCACCGGGCGACTGAAGGAGCTCTACAAGCTGGAGAACGGCAAGTACGTGGCTCCTGCCGTCCTCGAAGAGCAGCTCACGTTGAGCCCCTTCATCGAGCAGGCTTTCGTCTACGGCGCCGACAGGCCATTCAACGTGGCGCTCGTCGTGCCGAATCGCGAAGCCCTCGACGCCTGGGCGCGCCCCCAGGGGATGGGCACGGCGTCCTTCGAGGCGCTGCTACGACGACGCGAGGTGAACATGCTGATCGAAGGCGAGATCGCCCGCACGAGCAGAGACTTCAAGGGTTACGAGCGAATCGCGGCCTTTGCGTTGCTGGCGGAGCCTTTCTCCGTAGAGGACGGCACGTTGACCCCCACGCTCAAGGTCAAGCGGCGGAAGGTTCTCGACCGCCACCAGGTCCTGCTCCGCGCCCTGTACCCGGGCACGGCGACCCAGGTCGAGCCCGCTCAAGGAAGGGTGTTGGCACGAAGCTCGCTCCCGGGATCGGTGCCATGAAGATCCGTCATGCGCTCCTGTCCCTGCTCCTCTGCTGCGCAGCCTGCGCGCCGCCGCCCGAAGCGCCGCCCCTCTACCCGCGACGGCAGGAACCCCCCGACTTTCCGGTGGCGGTTGCACCACCGGCGCCAGAAGTGCCCCCGGCCGTCCGCCCCACGCGGTCACCGTGACGACGCACGACGTGCGCGCCGACGCAGTTTCTACCCGATCGGTCGAACGGGAGAAGATGGTCCGCGCGGACCTCGCCCGCCAGGGGATCTCCGATCCAAGGGTGCTGGACGCGTTTCGCAGCGTTCCGCGCGAGGACTTCGTCCCGACGGAGCTCGCCGAGTTTGCCTACGCAGACACACCGTTGCCCATCGGCGAGAGCCAGACCATCTCGCAGCCGTACATCGTCGCCGTGACCGCAGAGGCGCTCTGCCTCCGCGGCAACGAGCGGGTCCTCGAGGTGGGCACGGGCTCCGGGTACGCGGCCGCGGTCCTCGGCCGGATCGCGAAGGAGGTCTACACCATCGAGCGGATCCCGACGCTGGCGGACTCGGCGAAGGAGCGTCTCGCGCGTCTGGGCTACGACAACGTGCACGTTCGCTGCGGGGACGGATCCATGGGCTGGCCCGAGCAGGCGCCCTACGACGCGATCGCCGTCGCGGCCGGCGGACCCAAGGTGCCGCAGGCGCTCCGCGAGCAGCTTGCCGTCGGCGGCCGCCTGGTGATCCCCGTCGGCCCCGACGAACGCACTCAACGGCTCGTGCGCGTGACCCGGGAGGGGCCCACCACGTTCAGGGAGGAAGCCCTCGCGGACGTGCGATTCGTCCCGCTCATCGGCGAGCAGGGATGGGACGAGGCCCCGAGCAGGTTTCCACCGGCGTCGAAGGCGAGTCCGGCTGGAACCGTGGCAGAGCTGGTCCGCGAGGTGGCGGAGCCCATCGGCGACATCGAGTCGGCTCCGGTCGAGGCGATGCTAGACCGCATCGCCGACGCGCGCCTGGTACTGCTCGGCGAGGCGACGCACGGCACCAGCGACTTCTATCGCATGCGCGCGCGCATCACGCAGGAGCTCGTCAGGAAGCGCGGCTTCAACTTCGTCGCCGTCGAGGCCGACTGGCCCGACGCCGCTCTCCTGGACGACTACGTGCTCGGGGGAAGGCCCCGCTCGGCGCTCGCCTTCACGCCGTTCACGCGCTTTCCCGCGTGGATGTGGCGAAACGAGGAGGTGGCGACGTTCGTCGACTGGTTGCGCGCGTACAACGCGGACCAGCACGAGCCGGCGGCACGCGTCGGCTTCCACGGTCTCGACCTCTACAGCCTGTTCACGTCGATTGCCTCGGTACTGGCATACCTCGACCGCGTGGATCCGCAGGCGGGCCGCGTGGCCCGCGCGCGATACGGATCGCTGACCCCCTGGCAGAAGGATCCCGCCGCGTACGGACGGGCCGTCCTCGCTGGACGCTACGAAAGCTGCGAGCCTGCCATCGTCGCCATGCTGCGCGAGATGCTCGAGCGCCGCCTCGACTACGCGCGCCAGGACGGGGAGCGCTTCTTCGACGCGGCGCAGAACGCGCGGGTCGTGGCGGACGCCGAGCGCTACTACCGCGCCATGTACTACGGCTCCGCGCAGTCGTGGAACCTCCGCGATTCGCACATGTATGACACCTTGCAGTCTCTCTTCGCATTCTACGGGCCGGGGTCGAAGGGCATCGTGTGGGAGCACAACTCGCACGTCGGCGACGCGTCCGCGACGGAGATGGGGCTTCGAGGCGAGCACAACGTCGGCCAGCTCTGCCGCGCTCAGTTCGGTCGGGGGGCGTACCTCGTCGGGTTCGGGACCGACCACGGCACGGTCGCCGCCGCGGACGACTGGGACGGGCCGATGCAGACGATGCGCGTACGCCCGGCGCATGCCGACAGCTACGAGCGCGTATTCCACGAGTCGGGCGTCCCCGCCTTCGTCCTTCATCTTCGCGACCCGGCGCGGCGTGCAGTTCGAGACGAGCTCGAGGCTCCGCGCCTGGAACGAGCCATCGGCGTCGTCTATCGACCCGAGACCGAGCTCCAGAGCCACTACTTCCTCGCGAGTCTGCCGAGGCAGTTCGACGAGATGGTATGGTTCGACGAGTCGAGCGCCGTGCGGCCGCTATCTCCCGAGCAATCCCGCGGCGGAGATCTCCCCGACACGTATCCTTTCGGAGTGTGACCGTGCCACCGGGGGACAGACCGAAGACCGCGAACGCGCCGCTCGTCCGCCTGCGGACGCGCCTCCTCCGGCACGTCCGCCTCGACGCTGACCCGAGCGCGTCGTCGACCGTCTTTTGCCCGCAGCGCCTCCGTTCTACCGACGTGGAGACGTGCCACCGGTGCCCTCGACTCTCGATGGCCACGGAAGACGCGATCGAGTGCGCACCCGCGCGCTGTGAGCACCTGGACGGCGACCTCCTCGTCGTCGCGCGCCTCGGCGGCGACGCATCCGTCGGCGACGCGATGGGGTACTTCGCCGTCTCCGTTCACGCCGACCTGACGTCGGTCGTCCTCGTGAGCGTCTTCGCGGAGGGAGGGGCCGACGTGGCCATGGTCGTGGACGATGACGGGCGCCTCGTCGGCCTGGTCGACGCCACGACCGCCGCTCTGGCGCGCGAGCCCGTCCCAGCGCACACGCTCGCGCGCCGGGTCACTCCCATCCACGAGGCGGCGCCTCTGGCACACGCCGTAGACCGGATGGTCCACGAGCGTGCCCGCGCGCTGCCCGTGGTCGACGACGGGGGCTGCGTGGTGGCGCTGCTGACCGATCTCGACGCGCTTCACTGGGTGGCTCGGCGGAGCGTCCCGCCGGAGTAGGATGCGCCCCGTGGAGCTGGGCATCGACTTCGGGACGACGCGCACGGTCGTGGCGTGCGCCGACCGGGGCAACCACCCCGTGGTCGGCTTCACCGACCACGCGGGGGACGCGGCGCAGTGGATCCCCTCGGTCGTCGCGGAGCGGGGCGGCGAGCTGTTCTTCGGCTTCGACGCCGTCGCGGCGGCGAGTGACCCGTCGTCCGCGGTGGTCCGCTCCTTCAAGCGGCTGCTGGGCGGCGCCGACGCTGGACCGGGGCAGCCGATCACCGTCGGAAGCCGCACGCTGAGCGCGAGCGAGCTCACGACGGGGTTCCTCGCGTACGTCCGCCGCGCGATGGTCGAGCGATCCGACCTGCGACGGTCCCTGGCGCGGGCGTCCTCGCTGCGCACCGCGGTCGCCGTCCCGGCGAACGCCCACGGCGCGCAACGCCTGGTCACGCTCGATGCCTTCCGCCGCGCGGGGTTCGAGGTGGCGGCGATGCTCAACGAGCCGTCGGCCGCCGGATTCGAGTACACGCATCGCCATCGCGACACGCTCTCGTCCCGGCGCGACCTCGTCGTCGTCTACGACCTCGGCGGCGGCACCTTCGACGCCTCCGTCGTGCGCATGAGCGGGCGCCTCCACGAGGTCCTCGCGACCGCCGGCATCGGGCGACTCGGCGGGGACGACTTCGACGCCGTCCTCGCCGAGGTCGTGCTGACTCGCGCCGGGCTGACGGGGGCCGGGCTCCCTCCTCGCGCCGTCGATCGCCTCATGGACCAGTGCCGCGCCGCGAAGGAGGCGCTCGGCCCGAGCTCCCGCAAGATCACCGTGGACCTCGAGGCGGTGCTCGGCCAGGAAGCCCCCCGCGCCGAGGTGACGCTCGCGGTCGCCGACTTCTACGCAGCCTGCGGTCCGCTCGTGGATCGCACCATCGAGGCGATGGCTCCCATCATGTCCCGCGTCGACGACGTCGCGACCCCGGACCTCACCGAGATCGCGGGCGTCTACGTGGTCGGCGGGGCCAGCGAGCTCCCGATCGTCGCTCGCGCGCTTCGTGAGCGCTTCGGGCGGCGCGTGCACAGGTCGCCCTATCCGTCGGCCGCCGTCGCGATCGGGCTCTCCATCGCGGCCGACCGCGGCGCGGGCTTCGAGCTGGTCGACCGCTACTCGCGCACCTTCGGCGTCTTCCGCGAGGCCGCCGGCGGGCGCGAGATCACCTTCGACCCCATCTTCACGCCGTCCGTCGCGCTCCCCACCGCCGACACGGGTCCCCTCACGTCGACCCGCACCTACCGCGCGGCGCACAACCTTGGCCACTACCGCTTCTTCGAGTGCTCCGCCGTGGACGACGAGGGACGCCCGCGCGGCGACATGACGCTCTACGGCGACGTCTATTTCCCCTTCGCCTCCTCGCTGAAGGACGCGCACGACCTCGCGTCGGTCGCCGTCGAACGCCGTCCGGAGGGGGGACCGCGCGTCGTGGAGCGCTATTCGCTCGATGCGAACGGCATCGTCGACGTGCTCATCCGCGACGAGGACTCGGGCTACGAGCGGGCGTATCGACTGGGAAAGGCGTAGAACGAGTCGCCGTGGCCCATCGTCCTCTCCTGTCGTGGCTCGCGCTGGCGCTGTCGGGGCCCGCTCTCGGCGTGGCGTGTGCGGCGGCGCCGGTGGCTCCCCCGGTGAGCAGCGAGGTTCCCTCCGCGACGCCGGTCGTCTCGGCCTCGACGGCTCCCCTACCGGTCACCTCGGCTTCTGCCGCCCCGTCGTCGTCACCCCCGAGCTGCGGGGACAGGGAGATCCGCGACACCCACGGCAACTGCATCGCGGCCGTCTGCCCGCCGGGCCAGGCGCTGGGGAGCGACGGCAACTGCAAGGCGCCGGCGCCCTGCCTGGATGGCGAGGAGATGATGGGCGCGTGCATCTGCCCCCGCGGAAAGACCGTCGACGAGACGGGCCACTGCGTCTTCGCGAAGTGCCCCGAGGGCACGACGGGTGGAGCGGTCTTTCGCAACGCGACCACGGGCGAGTGCATGGAGTGCCGCCCCCGCACGGTTCCCTGCGGGGATCACTGCTGTCCGGGTGGACCGGGGCGATCGCGCTGATCGTGCGGAGCGTTACGCGAAGCCCACGACCGAGTGCGGTACGTATCTCTCCTCGAGTAGCCTCGTCTCTTCGTCCGAGAGCTCGAGGGATAGGGCTGCGATCGCGTCATCGAGGTGGTGCATCTTCGTTGCCCCGACGATCGGCGCCGTCACGCCTCTCTGACGCAGGAGCCAGGCGAGCGCGACCTGCGCGTTCGGCACGCCGCGCGCCTTGGCCACGGAGTCCAGGCGTTCGAGGACCCGCGTGTCCGCGTCGGCCGTGGCATCGTAGAGCGCCTTGCCGAAGCGGTCGGTCTGAGAGCGCGACGTAGGCTGGGAGGAGGACGCCCCTCTCGCCAGGCGTCCGCGTGCGAGGGGGCTCCACGGGATCATGCCCACGCCTCGATCGCGGCAGAGGGCCGTCATCTCGCGCTCCTCTTCGCGATAGAGCAGGTTGTAGTGGTTCTGCATCGAGACGAAGCGGGTCCAGCCATGATGGTCCGCGAGGTAGAGCGCCTTGCTGAACTGCCACGCGAACATCGAGGACGCGCCGAGATAGCGGACCTTCCCCGAGCGGACGACGTCGTCGAGCGCTTCCAGAGTCTCTTCGATGGGGGTCTCGTCGTCCCAGCGATGGATCTGGTAGAGGTCGACGTAGTCCGTCCCCAGGCGTCGCAAGCTTGCGTCGATCTCGTGGAAGATCGCCTTGCGCGAGAGCCCGTGGCCGTTCGGACCCGCGCTCATCGCGCCGTGGAGCTTGGTGGCGAGCACGACGTCCTCGCGCCGCGCGAGAGCCTTGATCGCGCGCCCGACGACCTCCTCGCTCGCTCCCGCCGAGTAGACGTTCGCAGTGTCGAGGAAATTGATCCCGGCCTCGAGCGCCTTCTTGAAGAACGGTCGCGCTTCGTCTTCGCGCATGGCCCACGGCCATCGTCGCGATCCGTCGGGCGCGGGTCGGTCGGGGTCCCCGTAGCTCATGCACCCCAGGCAGATGCGGGACACCTTGAGGCCGGTGGTCCCCAGTCGCGCGTACTCCATCGTCCTTTCCTCCTTGCCTCGTTGATCTCTACACCTTCCGCTCTAGCGGCGATCGAGGGCGGCGATCTGGATGAGATTGCCGCACGTGTCGTCAAGCATGGCGATGGTCGAGCCCGTCACCTTGGTGGGCGGCATGGTGAACTTCACTCCCAGGCCCTTGAGGCGGTCGTATTCGGACTGCACGTCCTCGACGAAGAACATGGCCGCGGGCTGGCTCTGCTGAAACCTCGCTTCCTGGTAGGTGCGGGCCGCCGGGTTGGTGTTGGCTTCGAGCTGCAGCTCCGGGCCCTCGGGCGCTTCGGGCGAGGCGACGGTCAGCCAGCGATAGCCGCCGTTGGAAAAATCCGCCTTCTTCTTGAAGCCCAGCACTTCGCCGTAGAACCGCAGCGCCTTCGTCTGATCGTCCACGTGGATGGTCATGATCTTGATCTTCATTTGCCTGGCTCCTGTGAGGGACGACTCAGGTGCGTGTCACAATGGGGGCCCCTGGTCCGTCATCCCCATGACGAACGAGGGGAGCCTAACGTGACGGACGCATCCCTGAGCGCGCGATTCGAGGAGAACCGGCCCCGTCTGCGTGCGGTCGCGCACCGCATGCTGGGCTCGACGAGCGAAGCCGAGGACGCCGTGCAGGAGACGTGGCTGCGGCTCACGCGTGCCGACACCGGCAGAGTGGACAACTTCGGCGGCTGGCTCACCACGGTGATCACGCACGTGTGCCTCGACATGCTCCGGGCGCGGAAGACGCGCGAGAATGCGGCGCCCGCGCTGGTGGCCGAGCGCGCGGCAGCGGCAACCGAGCCGACCGATCCGGAGCGCGAAGCCCTGCTCGCCGACGCCGTGGGCTCCGCCATGATGATCGTGCTCGACACGCTGGGCCCGGCCGAACGCGTCGCCTTCGTGCTGCACGATCTCTTTGCGCTCTCGTTCGAGGACATCGGCGCCATCGTGGGGCGCTCGGCGGACGCGACGCGGCAACTCGCGAGCCGCGCACGACGGCGCGTGCAGGGCCTCGGAGAGAGGGAGAAAGAGCTGCCGTCCCAGCGCGAGGTCGCCCAGGCCTTCATGGCGGCCTCGCGCGACGGCAATCTCGAGGCGGTGCTCGGTGTGCTCGACCCCGACGTCGTCCTGCGCGTCGACGGCGTCGGCGTGAAAGCCGCGGCCGCGAACGCAGCGAAGGGCGCGCCGCGTCTCGTCGCCGAAGTGCGCGGCGCCGCCGACGTCGCTCGTGTCTTCCTCGGCAGCGCACAAGCCGCGCAGCCCGCGCTCGTCGACGGCACGCCCGGCGCCGCGTGGGCACACGGTGGCCGCCCGCGCGCCGTCTGGGCCTTCAAGGTGGAGCAAGGCCGCATCGTCGAAATGCAGTTCATCGCCGACCCGAAGACGATCGCGCGGCTCGAAGTCTTGCTGCTGGATTGAGCGCGAGCCGAGCACGTCCCTTCGCGGACGAGGGCGGGGAGCTCGACCCACACGAACGACCCACATTGACGACTTGCGGTACGCTTTGCTCCTGCTGCGATGCTCTCGCCCAAGGCCCAGGAAGCCCTCGCGACGCTGGCTACGTCGACCGCCACGTTTCCGGAGCTCGAGGAGGCCGTGGCCGTCCGGTGGCGCGGCGGCATGCGCGAGGGCGGTCAGCTCCACCTCGCCGTCGAGATCACCCAGGAGCAGCGCGCGGCGGCCGACACGATCTCCGAGGAGCTGCCGCCGCTCACGCGCTCGGAGGCGGGGGTCGCGTCCCTCGCGCCGGTCTTCCTGCAGCCGGCGGGCGCGGTCGTGCTCAACTGGTGCTCGGCCAGCGCCTGGCGACGCGACGTGCGCATGGCGCCGTTGCTCGCCGCCGCCGCGGCGCGAGGATCAGGGAAGCGGGTGTCGGAGGTGGCGCGCGACCGTGTGGTGGAAGGCCCGCTGCTCGACGCGCTGGCCTGCGCTCCCTTGGTGGGCGACGGCTCGAAGCTGCTCCAGCCGGACTACGCGGAGGCGCGGGTACGGCTGGAGATCCTCGTCTGGGAGGCCGGCTCGAGTGCGCGCGAGCTTCCCGACCTGGGCAAGTGGCTCTGGGCGTCGCCCTCGACCTTCGACGTCATGATTGCGGGCCCCGCGCACGGCGCGCTGCGGGGCCGCGTGGTCGCCGCACGATGCCTCGAGGTCAGCGTGGGCGGGATGCCGCCCAGCGCCGACCAGGAGCTCGTCGGCCGGACGCTCCAGACGCTGCAGCCGCTGCTGCTCCACCCCGAGCCGCTCGTGTGGGTACACGCCGCGCGCGCGCTCGGTCGGCTGACGGGCGTGATGGAGGCCATGGAGGGCACGATCCTCGACTGGGCGCTGGGCGAGTCGCGCGTGCTGCGCCAGCGCGCGACCACCGCCTTCGCATCCCTGCCGGGCGAGCGGCTCAAGTTCCTGTCGAGCCAGATGGTGGCCATCATCGACCAGAGGGGCGAGGACCAGCCGTGGGTCCTCGGCGCCGTGGCGGCCGCAACGCCGTATCTGTTCCACGATCACCGCGAGCTGTGGGAGCGCCTCGCCCGTCGCATCCTCGACGGCGACGGCGGCGCGAACGGCGCCAGGGCCATGGCGCGCGGCCTCGCGACGCTCTGGCGACGCGGCGACATGGACCCCGACATCGAGCGCCCGCTGCGCGCGCTCCGCGAGATGGCCCGGCGCGCTCACCCCGACGCGCTCGACGAGGCCCGTCGCTGGATCGAGGTCATGTCCGTCTCCGACTGCGTCGACGGCGCCGAGCGCGACCCGCTCGACATCGAGCTGGGCATCGAGAACCTCGTGCGCATGGCCGCGCAGTTCGACGACGAAGAGGCCGACGCCCGGGCGGCGCGCTTCGCCGGCTCGCTCGCGGCCACGTTCCAAGAGGCGCGCCGCGTCGCCACGGGCGAGGGCCGGCTTCGCCAGCGGGCCGCCGCCATCAACGCGCTCGAGGGCTGCGCGCGCAGCTTCGCGCTCCGACTGTGGTGGCCGCTGCTGGCCACGCGGCCCGCCGGCGATCCCATCGACGAGCCGGACCTGCGCGAGACCTGGAAGCTCGTGTCGTCGGCACCCGCCGAGATCCTCGACCTGGTCAAGGAGCGGCGGCAGAAGGAGGGCGCCGACCCGCTCGCCGACGTGCCGCTGGAGGTCCTGGCCGTGCGCCTGGGCGGCTACGCGCTCGACGCGTGCGGCGAGGACTCCGACCTCGGGCCCGGGGGGGGGCCGACCGCGCACGAGACCTGCCACTGGCTGCGCAAGCTCGAGGGCCTCGCCGACGGCTCGCGCGAGCTGCCGCCGGCGCTCAAGAGCGCGCTCAGCATGCTCTTCTGGCGGCTGGTCGACACGACGCGCGGCACGGCCCTCGGCGAGGTCGACGACGTAGAGTGGCTCGG
>Ga0209415_10018832_pt1 | contig 10865 bp, 9 predicted proteins | sample PeaSoiSIISIP2007_FD_187696 | JGI IMG/M metagenome (GOLD analysis project Ga0209415, IMG submission 187696) | Peat soil microbial communities from Weissenstadt, Germany - SII-SIP-2007 (SPAdes) (version 2) | ecosystem: Environmental > Terrestrial > Soil > Wetlands > Peat | place: Germany... | reverse complement strand
CACCTGGACAGCAGACCCCGAACGCATCATCGCGGCCGTCAGGCGGGGGCACCAAGCGTTAGACTCGATCCACTAGGCTGTGTGTGGACCGAATGCTCACGTTTATCCTACATGAATTTATGTGAAACTCAACGAGAGGGCAGACTGTTGGTCACCTTTCCATTTAGCGCCGCCGAAATCTGCCAGTCTGCAAACGACCCCAAGCGGCCAACGAATGCGTGAGGGGGCAAACAAAGCAGGATTAACGCTTACGTGAATGACCCAGGCCGATCTTCTTGGCCATCTCGGATCGAGCCGCCGCATAGTTGGGGGCAACAACCGGATAATCGGAGGGCAAGCCCCACTTGGCCTTGTACTCATCGACCGACAAGCCATGTCCCGTGTTGATGTGGCGCTTGAGCATCTTCTGCGGCTTGCCGCATTCCAGACAGATCACCGCGTCAGCCGTTACGGACTTCTTGACCGGAACCGCAGGCACGAGTTTCTCTGCTACTTCCGGTAACGCCACCCCACCTTCCAAGCCGCAGAGCGTCTTGAAGACATCGGCAATTACGCCGGAGACGGAGTTCACCGCGACAGAGTTATGGCCGACATATGAGGAGACGATCTTGGCGGTCAGTGCCTTGAGGTTGGTGTCTTCGCTCATAATCCGCTCCAAAACGATGATTGCCAGCTCAAATGCTTGAGCCAAGCCTATGGGCATAATGATGCCGCTACAGAATTGTATTTCAAGAAGATAATATTGGGTTCTTGCCAGTCGTCTCTCAGCAGCAGAACTCTTGAATTTCCACGGATCAACCAGCCACCGGCAGCGCCGTAGACGATCAGCTCTCGCGGCAATTACGTTTGTGTGAACCAGACGTTCGCCCAAACCCACAGGTCCGCAATGGGTCGAGAGAAAAAAGCAGAGCATTTCTATTTCGACGAAAAGTCCATCACCCTCTACTCACGTTCCGGCTCCCGCTATCTGCAAGCCCGCATCATGCTGGAAGATGGCGGCGGGTTTGTTAAATCAACCGGCAAGACGGAGATCGCCGCCGCGCTGAAGATCGCGCGGATGCTCAAGGCGAAGGCCGAGGTCAAGGCCGAGATGGGCATTGATGTGTCATGCCGGACCTTCCGCTATGCCGCTGACAAATTCATGGAGCGCAAGGAAGATGATGTGAGGCTCGGCCTCGCCGGAGCCTCCCTGTTGCCAGACTACACCGGCATTCTTCGGCGCTATCTGCTGCCGTTCTGGGGCAGGCAACACCTGAACGCCATCACCCAGACGCTCTGGGATGAGTACGAGGTCTGGCGCGACAACTATTGGATCACCGGACCCGGCTCAAAAGTCACGCACCAGACCTTTACGCGGAAAGACGGCATCGTCATCAAGCGAAGCTATAAGCCGAAGGCATGCGGGAGGATGAACAACGAGGACACCTTGTTCCGGCAGATCCTTGCTTTTGCGGCAGCGCGGGGATGGTGCGAACTGCCCAGCATGCTGGTGATGCGGACGCAGAGGATGTCGAAGCGGCGGGCCAACGAAAGACTGAAGCGCCGCCGCCGCCCGGCTTTCACCGAAAATCAAATCACAAAATTGTTCGTCACCGCTGATGAGCGCTGCGATTTTAAACATGAGCGCATCCAATATGATCGGCGCGTGTTCTCGACCTGGATCAAGCTGCTCTACCATTCGGGCTTGAGACCGGGCCGGGAGGCCAATCGGCTACGCTGGAGCGATGTATCGAAGGTGGCAGGCGGTGAAGTGACGATCAGGGTTGCCAGCGACACCAAGACCGGCGCACGGACTTGCATCGCGGAACCGGGGATTTGGCCGGTGCTGGAGGAATTCCGGACGCTGACGAAGTGGAACCGGGCAGGCGATTACATTTTCGCCGACTACGTGACTGGCAACCCCATCGTCAATTTCAGCCGGTCATGGCGCAACCTGATGAAGGCCTGCGCCTTTAAGAAAGCGCCCGATGGAAGCGATTACGCCCCCTATAGCCTGCGCCACGTCTATGCCACCGAACGGCTGGAAAGCGGAATGGACGTGCGATTGGTCGCCAAAAATATGGGAACCTCTTTGCAAATGATCGAGCAGCACTACGGCCACGATACGCCGTTGAGCCGGGTCGAAGAATTTGCTGCCGCCCGCGCTCGGGCTATGCGGTAAGAGCCCAACAGGCAAGCCGCAGAAAAAATCACCGAGATTTTTCCCCAACACATTACCCGCAGTAACGCGCATCCGCAGCGCGGGAAACCGCGCTGAAAACTGTGAGCAGGCTGTGAATTGGATTTTTGCGTTACAGAAAAACGCTAGTGCCTTGAAAGGCTTGGCTGGGGCGGGAGGGATCGAACCTCCGAATGCCGGTACCAAAAACCGGTGCCTTACCGCTTGGCGACGCCCCAACTGTGAGGGACCGCACCATATGACAGGTCGCGGCCGGATGCAAGATGGAGTGCTTAGTCTCCCATCACTCCCGCCGTCACCCACCATTGAGGGTGATATTTGGCGATGGCCTGGGCGGCTGCCTGGACCTGGGCTTCTTCGGCGAACAGGCCGAAGCAGGTGGCTCCGCTGCCCGACATGCGCGACAGCAGGCATCCTGCTTGAGCGGCAACAGCCTCCAGCGCCTCTCCGATCACCGGAGCCAAGGATAAGGCTGGTGCGGTCAGGTCATTATTTCGCAGGCGCAAGGCCGCTGCCAGGGCCGCAAGATCGGCGGGAGCCTCGGTCAAGGGCAGGGGCGGGGAAAACGCCGCCTGCCTGGCCTTGAACACCGCCGGCGTCGACAAGGCGATGCCGGGATTGACCAGCAGCATCCAACCCGAGGGCAGGACCGGGGCATCGCTCAGGATTTCGCCGATACCGGCCATCTGAGTGGGTCGCCCCCGCAGACAGACCGGCAGGTCGGCGCCGATGGACAGGCCGATCTCGGCCAGTTTCTGCTCGGAAAAATTAAGCCGCCACAGCCGACATAAAACCCGCAGGGCCGCCACCCCATCGGTGGAACCGCCGCCGATGCCGGAAGCGATGGGCAGGCGCTTGGTCAGGGTCAAGGCTGCCCGTGGCTCAAGTCCCGCCGCCGCCGCCAGGCTGCGGGCGGCTTTCAGCACGATATTATCGGACTCCGCCTGCAACCCCGCCGCCATGGGGCCGTCGAGGCGCAGACTCAGGCCGTCGGACTCCTCCGCCGCCACGGTATCTCCCAGCTTGGGAAAGACCGCCAGACTGTCCAGCAGGTGATAGCCGTCGGGACGACGGCCCACCACATGCAGGTACAGATTAACCTTGGCCGGCGCGAAAAGACTGATGCTCACTTCACCGGAACCGGCGGCTTCAGACCGGACTTCAGCTTGGTTTCCAGCTCGACCTTTTGATCGGGCTCGGGGTTGAAGGTCAAAGCCCGCTGCCACTGATAGCGAGCTTCCTGCTTACGCCCCACCAACCACAGGGCATCGCCCAAATGGTCGTTGATGGTGGATTCCTCGGGATGAAGCTCGACGGCGCGCTGCAGGGTTTCCACGGCCTTGCCGTAATGGCCGGTGCGATAGAAGGCCCAGCCCAGGCTGTCGATGATGTCCCCATCGGTGGGCAATTGCTCCACCGCCCGTTCGATCATCTTCTGAGCCTTGTCAAGATTCATGCCCTTGTCGATCCAGGTATAGCCCAGATAGTTCAGGACATGGGGCTCGTCGGGCTGCAGCTCCAGCGCCTTCAGGAAGTCGGTTTCCGCCAAGGTCCATTGACCGGACCGCTCATAGGCGATACCCCGCGAATAGAGCAGCGCCCAATCTTCCTTTTGCAGCTGAGGCAGAGTGGCCAAAGCCCGGCCATAGGCCGAGGCGGCTTCGGCCCAGTGCAGATGGCCGCGCTGCAAATCGCCCAGAGTAATCAACGGGTCGACGCGATCAGGATGCTGGGCCGACAAGGCTTCCAGCGCCTTCACCGCGCCATCCAGATCGCCCAAAGCGTCCAGATTGGCCGCCAGCCGCAGCTGAGTAGACCAATAGACGACGGATTTGGCATCGACCGAGGCGAAAATAGCGTTCGCGTCCTTCAACCGCCCCATGCTTTGCAAGATATCCGCCACCATCACTTGGCAACCGGGCAGATCGGGAGTCAGGTCCAGGGCCATACGACCGAAGATCAGCGCCAGATCGGCGGCTCCGCCCTGACGCAGGGTCACGGCGCCGCTGAAGAAGGCCTCGGCCAGACCGTCGCGCGGCCCGCCGACGATGCGCTGGGGCGATTCGGCCAGCAGAGCATCGATGGATTCGGGATGTTCCTCGCGGTAGCGATCGGTCAGTTCCTTGACCTTGTCCGGCTGATTGCTGCGGCGATAGAAGGACAGAGCCGCTTCAACGCTGCGCAGGGGCAGGCGGGTATTGCCGGCCAGAGTGCCGCGGAACGCCTCGTCCGCAGCCTTGCGGCGGTCGGCCAGATCGTCGATCAGGGCGGCATGGAAATCATGCAGGACGGCATAATTGGAATGCTGGGACAGGGGCTGCAAGCCCTCCAGCGCGCTATCGGTCAGGCCTTGTCCGTAACGGCTCCAGGCGACGATCAGCGGCACGATGGCCGAATTGATACCCCGACGCGGCAGCTTGTCCACCAAGGCCTCGGCCTCGGCCCAATTGCCCGAGCGGGCTTCCTGTTCGGCCACCAGCATGGCGGGCAAAGCGGCTTCGGAATCGAAACGCAGCAGACGGCGGCTTAAGATCGCGGCTTCCGGCAGATGCCCATCCGCAGCCAAGGCCAGACTGGCCCGTTGCAGCAGCTCGACATTCTCCGGGTCGGCCTTCAAAGCCTTCACTAGGAAATAGGACGCCACGGCGGGATCGTTGTGGGTCTGGGCAAAGCGCCCGGCCAAATAAGCGCCCGACGCCGAGGTTCCGGTGGCCAGGGCCGAATGATGGCCGCCGCCGCCCACGGCCGAACCGTCGTCGCCCATGCCGCCGGCGCATGAGGCCAGGGCGACGGGCAATGCCGCCGCAAAGGCCACGGCGCGCAGACGCTGCCGCAGAAGATTTCCGCGGACCGCCGATGCTTGCATCACCACTGTCTCCACAGGCTGAGGCGACGGGGCCGGACTTGGCCCCGCGCTTTCAAAAACAGGCTTACATATTGGGATAATTCGGTCCACCGCTACCTTCCGGCACCACCCAATTGATATTCTGGGTGGGGTCTTTAATGTCGCAGGTCTTGCAATGCAGGCAGTTCTGCGCGTTGATCTGCAGACGGGGCGATTGTCCGGCGTCGTCCGTTACGATCTCGTAAACGCCAGCCGGGCAATAACGCTGTTCCGGTGCGTCATAGAGGGCCAGATTGACCGTCAACGGCACGCCTTCGTCCTTCAGCTTCAGATGGATCGGCTGGTTTTCCTCGTGGTTGGTGTTCGAGATGAACACCGAGGACAGCCGGTCGAAGCTGACCTTTCCATCGGGCTTGGGGTAATCGATCTTGGGGTAATCCGCCGCCTTGCCCAAAGCCGTATGGTCGGGATGGTGGTGGAAAGTCCAGGGGGCGCGGCCCCGCAATATATAAGTGTCGATGGCCGAATAAGCGATGCCGGCCCACAGCCCTTTATGAAAACTGGGACGGACGTTGCGCGACTGATAAAGCTCGCTCCACACCCAGGAGTCCTTGACCTTGGCGCTGTAGGAGTCCACCTCGAACGGCCCGCCTTCCTCGACGGTCAACACTTCGAACACCGCTTCGGCGGCCATCATGCCGGTCTTCATGGCGGTGTGGGTGCCCTTGATCTTCGGCACGTTCAGGAAGCCGGCGGTATCGCCCACCAACATGCCGCCGGGGAAGGTCAGCTTGGGCACCGACTGAATGCCGCCTTCCGACAAGGCGCGGGCACCATAGGAAATGCGGCGACCCCCTTCGAAAATCGGACGAATGGCCGGATGGGTCTTGAAGCGCTGGAATTCCTCGAAGGGCGACAGATGGGGATTGGCGTAATCCAGCCCCACGACGAAGCCCACCGCCACCTGATTGTTCTCAAGATGATAGAGGAACGAGCCGCCATAGGTCTTGGTGTCCAGCGGCCAGCCGACGGTATGCACGATCTGCCCCAGCTTGTGCTGAGCCGGATCGACTTCCCACAGTTCCTTGATGCCGATGCCGTAGGTCTGAACGTCGCAGTCCTTGCACAAATCGAAGCGCTCGAACAGGGTCTTGGTCAACGAGCCGCGGCAGCCTTCGGCAAAGATGGTCTGGCGGGCCAGCAGCTCGACGCCGGGGGTGTAGTTGCCGGTGGGTTCGCCATCCTTGCCGATGCCCATATCGCCGGTGGCGACGCCGCGCACCGCGCCGCTTTCGTCATACAGCACTTCGGCAGCCGCGAAACCCGGGAAAATCTCGACCCCCAGTTCCTCGGCCTGAGCCCCCAGCCAGCGCACCACATTGCCCAGGCTGACGATATAATTGCCGTGATTGTTCATCTGCGGCGGCGTCATCAGACGGACGGCCTTGTCCTTGGTCAGGAAGAGAAAACGGTCGTCGCCCGCCGGAGTGTTCAGCGGCGCGCCCTTGGCCTTCCAGTCGGGAATCAGTTCGTCCAGGGCGCCGGTCTCGATGACGGCGCCGGACAAAATATGGGCTCCCAGTTCCGAACCTTTTTCGATGACGCAGACGGTAAGCTCGCGCTCGCTGGCCAAAGCAAGCTGGCGAAGCCTGATCGCCGCCGACAGACCCGACGGTCCGCCACCCACGATCACCACGTCGAATTCCATAGATTCGCGTTCCATTTCAACCCCTCTACGGTCTTTTAGTCCTGGTTCTGAAGCCACAGGGGGAACTCTATATCATTTCTGTGGCGCTGTATCGACGGAGAAGCACGTGATACCTTCGCCCCATGAGTTTCGATATGTCCCCACAACAGCTGCTGCGCTGGTACCTGGATGCCGGCGTCGACGAGACCATCGGCGAAGAGCCGCTGGACCGTTACGCCCTGGCCCAAACCCATGCGCAAGCCCAGACCCGCGCCGTCACCCCGGTTGCCCGGTCCATGGCCCAACCGGGATCGGCCGCTCACCCCCATCAACAGACCCCGCACCAGCCCGCCGCGTTTCCGGCGGCTGCGCCCCTGGCGGCGGAAGCCCGCGCCACCGCCAGCCATCTGGCCGCCAGCTGCAAAACCCTGCCCGAACTGCAAGCCGCCATGGAACAGTTCGACGGCTGCCTGTTGAAGAAGAGTTGTCAGCGCACCGTCTTCGCCGACGGCAACCCGGAAGCCCGGATAATGCTGATCGGCGAAGCTCCCGGCGCTGACGAAGACCGCCTGGGACTGCCCTTCGTCGGGGCCAGCGGCAAGCTGCTGGACAAGATGCTGGCATCCATCGGCCTGGATCGCTCTTCGGCCTACATCACCAATGTGGTGCCCTGGCGTCCGCCAGGAAACCGCAAGCCCGAACCCACCGAGATCGAACTGTGCCTGCCCTTCATCGAGCGGCATATCGCCCTGGTGGACCCGGCCATCCTGGTCCTTTTGGGCGGCGCACCGGCCAATGCTTTGTTGGGGCGCCCCGACGCCATCAGCCGGATGCGCGGCCGCTGGTGGGATTATCAGTGCCACGGACTGGCCCGCCCGCTGCCGGCCATGCCCACCTTCCACCCGGCTTACCTGCTGCGCACGCCCGCCCATAAACGCGAAGCCTGGCTGGATTTTCTGGCCGTTCGCAAGCGTCTCCAAACTGTCGCATAAGCCCCTGGGACTCCAGAATAACCCATAATATTTGTAAGGGTATGCCGGTTTTTGTTTGCGCCGGGCGTCCAGGCTCATTTATAAACTTGAACCATCCCATCGAGGAAACCGATTACGCCCCGTCCCGGAGCGCGATCACGGCAAGGAGAGCCCATGCTGAAAAGCGAGCTTCCCTCGGCCCCGAGGACCCTGATTCGGACAAACATGGTTCGAACGAGTTTGGTTCTGGCGGCCTTGATCTTCGGCATAGCCGCGCAACCTGCGCAGGCGGCGCCCAAGTCGGCTGTCGAGGCTGAAGCCGAAAGCATGATGGCCGCCATCACCGGAACCGCCGGCAAGATGGGGCGCCAGTCGAACATTCCCGCCATTCTCTCCGAAACCGACGAGCAACTGTATCGCGCCGCCTTTCAGGCTCAGGACCGCGGCCAGCTGAGCTATGCCGATCGGATGATCGAAAAGATCCACGACCCCATTCTGCTGGGCCCGCTGCTGGCCCGCCGCTATCTGGCCGAGGGCTATCGCCCCCAGGGACCGGAGCTGAAGGAATGGCTGTCGAAATATTATGATCAGGCCTCGGCCGACTCTATCTATCAGCTGGCCCGTCAGCGCGGCCTGTCGGCGTCCAGCCTGCGCTCTCCGTCGGTTAGCCGGGCCTCGCTGCCCAATTCAGGCAACCACGACGATTTGGCCCAGTCGGGGGACTTCCTTTTTGAGACCACCCGCCAGGCCAGCGCCGCCGACCGCCGCCGCCTGGACGCCGCCAAGGACAGCTTCCGCCAGAAGCTGCGGGCCGACGCCTTCGATCAGGCCGCCGCCATGCTGGACGGCCCCGAACTGCGCCGGGTCTTCGACAAGATCGACTATGACGAGATGAAAACCGCCATGGCCCAGGCTTTGTTCGCCGATGGCCGTGACGAAGAGTCTCTGCGCTGGGCCAGCGAAGCGGCGGAACGCTCAGGCGATCTGCTGCCCGAAGCCAATTGGATAGTCGGCCTGAATCTGTGGCGCATGAACAAACATGCCGAAGCTGCCCACTATTTCGAAGCGGTGGCCAACGGCGCCCACGCCGCCCCCTGGCTGAACGCCGCCGGCGCCTATTGGGCCGCCCGCGCCAATTTATCGGCCCGCCGCCCCGAAGTGGTGAACCACTGGCTGCTGGAAGCCGCCGCCAGCCCGCGGACCTTCTATGGCTTCTTGGCCCGGCGCGCTTTGGGTCAGGAAATCCAGTATTCGTGGGATTCCCGCCCCTTTACCGACCTGGACGCCGAGACCCTGAGCCGGGTGCCCGCCACCCGCCGGGCTTTGGCCCTGATCCAGGTCGGCGTCCGTGACGGAGCCGAAGACGAATTGCGCGCCCTGGTGCCCAGCGCCAGCCCTGGTCTGGCCCAGAGCATGTTGTCTCTGTCGGGAGCCGCCGACATGCCGGCCCTGACCGTTGATCTGGGCGGCGTCGTCGCCCAGCAGGACGGACGGGCCCACGACAGCGCCGCTTATCCGGTGCCGGACTGGCGTCCCTCCAGCGGCTGGAACATCGACCGCGCCCTGATGCTGGGCATCGCCCGCCAGGAATCGGACCTGAACCCCCACGCCAAAAGCCCGTCGGGCGCCGTCGGCCTGATGCAGCTGATGCCCAGCACCGCCCGAACCGTCGGCGCCGGCAAGCTGACCGACCCCTCGGTGAATCTTGAACTGGGTCAGCGTTACATCCGCCATCTGCTGGATGATTCGGCCGTGAAGGGTAATCTGCTGTTCCTGGCTGCCTCTTATAACAGCGGCCCCGGAAATCTGGCCCGCTGGCAGCAGGCCATGCACCATAACGGCGACGCCTTGCTGTTCATGGAAAGCATTCCCGTGCGCGAAACCCGCTTCTTCGTACAACGGGTGCTGACCAATTATTGGAGCTACCGCAACCGCCTGGGTCAGGACGTGCCGTCCCTGGACGCCCTCGCCGCCGGAAATTGGCCCATGTATGACGGCCAGGCCACCAATCTGCGTCAGGTGAAGAACTAACCTTCACAGCGAAAAAATGGCCCGGGTCTTTTCAGACGCCGGGCCATTTTTGTTTCCGCACGCCGAATTCAGCGCAGCAGCAAGGTCTTCATGATCACTTCGTCGGGCTTAAAGCCGATGGCCCGCTCCACCGCATGGGACACCACGCCCTTGGCGACCTCGATGCCGGTATCGGGCTGGGCGAAGGCTTCCCAGCGATAGGAAGCAAAGTCTTCCTTGATGGCGGCGGTAAGCTTCTTCTTGTTGCTGCTCAGCAGGGCGGTTCGCTCCTCGCCGGCAACCGAAATCCAGGTTTCCACCTCCAGCTGGCGATATTGGGCCGTGGAATCCTCGGGCACGCCTAACCGGAAATGGGGAATCTGGATATAATTGGCGGGCACCGTGGCCTTAATTTCGTTGCCGGAGCCTTTCTTTTCGCCTGCCAAGGCGGGAAGACTGAACAGAATGGCGGCACAAAGGCCAAAAGCCATAGACTTGCGAAAGACCATAACAGCGCCCTCAATTGATAAAATTATTCGATGACGATTGCTTCGTCTGGATTTCATAATTACCCATGGGCTAGGCGATTGTCAGCCAAAAAATATGGCGCTATATTTGTAAATCTTTTTAAAAAGAGGTGAGAAATGAGGCGGATCGGGCAAGTTGTTGGGCTAAGCCTGCTGGCCGCTATTTTGACATTAGGCTTAAGCTCCGCCTCTCCGGCGCAGGCCAAGACCATCAATCTGGGCGGCAAGGTCAAAGAAGAGAAAAAGGGCTTTCTCATCATCGAGCTTCCCAGCATGAATTTGGCTCTGCCGAAAAAGGACGACTATAACGGCGGTTGGCGACATGTCCGCATCGACGCCTATATCACCCCCAAGGACGCCGAAACCGGCATGAAGCTGGACGGCGTGAAAAGCAGCATCGTCAAACATGCCGAGGAAGAAACCCTGCCCGCCACCGGCTTCGACAGGCTGAATACCCCCTATGGCGGCGAGGAGGCCGCCAAAAAAGCCATCCGCATCGCCGCCGAACGCGCCCTGGGCCATCCCTTCGAGGGCGACGTCCTGATCAGAACGTTTTTGACTTATTAGTCTCCCTCAAGCGCCGGGCGTCGCCGTCCCGGCTCCTTGGCTTTCCTCCGCTAAAGCTCCGGCGCGCTCAATGCGCTAC
>Ga0209415_10018831_pt1 | contig 10865 bp, 10 predicted proteins | sample PeaSoiSIISIP2007_FD_187696 | JGI IMG/M metagenome (GOLD analysis project Ga0209415, IMG submission 187696) | Peat soil microbial communities from Weissenstadt, Germany - SII-SIP-2007 (SPAdes) (version 2) | ecosystem: Environmental > Terrestrial > Soil > Wetlands > Peat | place: Germany... | reverse complement strand
TGCGGGAGTGCCGGAAGACGACCCGCCCATGCCGCCCGGCAGGACCTTGGGATCTTTCACTGTGCCTTTCACGGTGAAGGGAAGAGGAATCGCGCCGACGCTGTACTTCGTAACCTGGCCAAAAGCGCCGCCGAGGAGTTTTTGGGGCGAGCTGCCTCCGCCTCCCTGCTGTGCGCCGCCCGAACCGCTGAGCGTTGCGGTCCCGGCCATGTCGAGCGTCTGATCGAATCCCATGCTGCCGTGGATTTCTATCTTGGCGACGCTGGTATCGGCGGTGGTCTTGGTGGTATAGATTCGCCCTCCGTGGATGTTCAGGTCGCCGTCGATGGCGGTGAACGTCGTCACGCCGCCGCCGCCGCCCGCGCCACCCCCGCCGCCGAGGATGTTCCCGACCTTAGTGAGTTCCTGCAGAGAGCTTACTTTCACGCCAGGGAGCGTCCCATTCCGCAGGGCAAAGTTGCCCTGGCCGGTGATCGAGTTCATCAGGTCGCCGCCCAGCGCCCCGTTGACCTGCAACTTCGCCTCCGCATGGCCGGTAATTTTGCCCTTCGTGCCAGGATCGGTCGCCGCGGCTTTTTCCAGGTCGAGCTGGGAAAGCTGGATGTTCGCGGAAAACTTCTTCGTCGCGCCGGTGTCCAGCCGCGCGGTCACGGTGAGGGTACCTCCGTAGACGGACATCTTGAGGGGGATCTCGATGTGATCTCCGTACGCCTTGAGGTCCGAGGACACCCCGGTGACTTCATAGGGAGCGAAGCGAATTTTGTCGGCGGTGATTTGGCCGGTGCCCACCTGCGCCGGGCCGGGCACCATTGCCTTCTGCAGGTCGGGAACGGAAAACTCCCCTTTCACCCGCCCGGCATCGCCCACTTCCATTTCGTAGTTGCCGGTTGCCGCGCCCTTACCGATCTTCAGCTCTCCGGAGTGAAAGCTGACCGGAGGCGCGCCCGCCACGGTGATCTTCACCCCGGACAGCGGGATCCGGCCTTCCCAATTCGACATCCCTTTCGGGGTGAGATCTTCGAGGCCGCTCAGCTCCACGTTCACTCCGGAAATCTTCACCGAGGAGGGCTCCGGACGTCCCGAGCGCACATCCACCAGGCTCAGTTCCGCATCTTTAATGGAGACGGTGTCGAGCGCCACGGGGGAAGAACCCGAAGAAGGAGTGCTGGGAGCCTTCTGTCCCGCTCCCGGCGCGGAGAAATCGTAGTTCGTCTTGCCGTGTTGGTCCGTGGCGAGAGACACCTGAGGCTTCACAATCTCCACCGAACTCACTTCCACCGCGCCGTGCAGCAGCGCCAGGAGCGACACGGAGCCCTTGATGCTGTCCGCGGTGAGCAGGTTGACGTCGGCAAATCCGGCCGGCGGGCCGAGCGTGACCTTTTCAATCGAGAAGCCGGCAGTCGGGATAATCCGGGCCCGTATCTGCCCGATCTCGATCTTCCTGCCTGTCTTGCTTTGGACTTCCGCGATGATCTGCGGGCGGTAGCGGTCCACGTCCACAACGAAGGGAACAAGAAGACCAATCACCAGGAGCAGTCCGAAAATGACCAGCGCAATCTTAGCCCATTTCGGCATGGAATCCTCCTCTACGGCACCGCCATCCTCGCAGTTCTGCGGGGTTGAGGCAAGTTCCCAAAAAGCAATACGCGGCCACGGGACTCGGACACGGGTGGCCGACTCCGGTTATACTACCTGCCCATGAGCGCCTCTGCTGCGCGCGGGCATGCGCCATCCGGAGAAGAGCAACGGGACAGCGCTGCACGGCCTCCGCTTCCGCTGGGGTCGGCGTGGCAGTGGCCGCAAACGGGACTTTGGAGCGGCGTCCTGGTTCTGTTGCGTGGGCCGGCTCCTCCGCGCGGCTGGCCGGTGGGTCCCTACTTTCCAGACGCGTGGATCCGCGGGGGCACGAATTGGGAGTTGACCTGCCTCTCCGCGGTGCTCCACATCCTGCTGATCGTCTTCCCGTTCCGGATGTGGCATCTGGTGCATCCGGGCGGCGAAACTGCGGAATCGAGAGTGGAAGTCGCCTGGATGGGTTCTTCCAAGGTTCTGTTGCCGTATATCCCCGCGCTGCGCAAGGACGTCCGCAAGGCCGCACTGCACGGAACGGAACCGTCGCCCCCCGGCACCCATGCTTTTGATCCGCGGCAAACCATCGTCTCGAAGCCGAAGGTGGCCACGCACCCGCGGCAGACCCTGATTGAACCCGCGGCGCCCCCCGAACCGCCGAAGATCCTCACGCCACTGCCCGACATCGTGGAGTGGCCGCTTCCGGCGAAACCAGCTCCCCAACGGCACTTTCGCCTGAATCCGAACGCGCGCATGCGGCAGAGACTGTCGCGCCCACGGCCGCACATCGCCGCGCCGGACGTGCCTGTTTCTCCCGCGCTGCCGGAAATCACCTTCTCTTCCCAGCATCCCGATTTGCCGAAGCCCGCGCTCGAAGTGAAAACGAACGCCCGGCCGACGTTTGCCGCCGCGAAGCACGAGGACGAAGCGGCGCCCGAAGTGGCCGCCACGCTCAACACCGATGTGCCCGGGCAGCGCCTGGTGGCGCTCTCGGAAGATCCCGCACCGCCGCCGCCTGAATTGAAGGTGCCGGCGGGAAATCTGACGGCCGAGTTTGTCAAATCTCCGGATGCCAATGCGCCGGGTGCGGCGGGGAGCGCGGCCAGCGGGAGCGGGCCGGGCGCAGACACGAAGCGTGCCAGCAGCGCGCGCGGCCCCGGGATTCCCGGCATCGCCATCGTCGGGGCAACGCGCGGACCTACTTCCAATATCGCCGGGCCGCCGGCCGCGCCGGGAATGGGTGGAAGCGGGTCGGGGACCAGTCTCCCGCCGCCGGAGTCGCACGCGCTCGGCCTTTCCCGGCGGTCCGGCACACCCGCAACTCCCGGCGAGTCGGCCGCCCGGCTGCCGACACCATCCATTCAGGAGCGCATCAAATCGGCTCTCCAGCCGGAGGATTTGCTCGAGCCGGGGCGGATCTACACCATCCACGTGAGCATGCCCAACCTGTCCAGCGCGACGGGCACATGGACGCTGAAATTCGTGGAGTTGGACGAAAACGGGAAGGAGATACCGGGCACGATGGATTCGCCCTCCGTGGCCGGGCCGGTGCCGTTGCGAAAGGTGGACCCGAAATACCCACCCGCGTTCATCCACGCGAGGGTGCAGGGGGACGTGATCCTCTATGCCATCATCCGGCGCGACGGCTCGGTAGACAGCATCCAGGTGGTGAGAAGCCTGGACCCGCAACTCGACCAAAACGCGATGGAGGCCCTGGCGCGCTGGAAATTCCAAGCCGCGCAGCGCGAAGGCCGCAACGTAGAACTCGCGGCCATCGTGCGCATCCCGTTCCGCGCAACCTCGGCGCTCTTCTGATTCAGCCCGGCCAAAACATGCGGGGCAGGACCGTATTTCTACGAAGGCCCGCTTCCAGCGGATTCGCGCAGTTTGACGAGCGCCCAGAGCGTGTGATTGACCGGCGTGGGCACGCCGAGTTCAGCCCCGCGGCGAGCCACAAAGCCGTTCAACGAGTCGATCTCGGTGGGACGGCCGCGTTCGATGTCTTGCGCGGTGGAGGAAGTGGCCGGGCCCAGGGCGCTGGCGAGCTTCAGGCCCATGGCTACGAGATCCAGATCGGGAAGGCGCACGCCGGCGGCGCGCGCCACCGCCGCAACCTCTTCCGCCGCGGCCGCCATCACGCGCTGCGTGGGTTCCGAGCGACCGGCAAGTCCGTAGCTGGCGCGGCCCAGCGCGGATACGGCGTTTCCGGCGCAGTTCCACAACAGCTTCACCCAGAGTTCGGCTTCGATGTTGTCGCTGACGCGGCAGGGCACGCCGGCGCGGGCGAACAGTCGGGCCACGCGCTCGACCGCGGGAGCCAGCGACGCATCGTCGCCCGGACCCATCACCAGATCGCCGCGGCCGCTGTGTCTCAAATGTCCGGGAGCAGACATGGCGGCGCCCACGTAGACAACCGACGGCAACACCACCGGCAATGGAGAACGGCCCGCGGCGCGCAGGGCCTCGCGGATCGCGGCAGCGTTCTCGACTCCATTCTGAAGGCTGACCACGATGGCCCCGGCCCGCAGGTGCGGCGCGAGGCTCGCCACGGCCGAAGTGGTGTCCAGCGTTTTGACGCAAATCAGAACGATTTCCGCGCCCCCGGCGATGGAGGGATCGGCGGAGGTATCGAGGCGCAGGCTTTCCTGAAACTCCGGGCTGTCGAAGTACAGACCGTCGCGGGCGAGAGCCTCAATGCTCGAGCCTGGGCCGGGCCGACCCAGAAACGTGACGAGACAACCGGCGCGCACCAGCCGGCCGCCGAAATAACACCCCACGGCGCCCGCACCGACAACCACCACGCGCGGCCAATTCGCCGCGCCCGGCGGAGATTTCTCCTCCCGCTCGCGATTCCGCGCTTCCAAGTCCCCTCCCCGGTCTCAAACAGTGATGGCGCGCAACAGCTTCTCCATGTCCTCCTCGGTATTGTAAAGATAGGGCGCTACGCGCAGCGCGTGATTGCGCAGACTCACGAAAATCTTCTGCTCCCGCAACCGCTGGTAGAGGGAAACCGTCCTCTCGGGAGTCCGCGCGGCGATGCACAGGTAGGGCCCGCGCGCTTCCGGCTCGCGGGGACTGGCCAGAACGCAGCGGTCTCCGGGCAACCGATCGACCAGGGCCCGCAGCAGTTGGCGGTTGTGGTCGCGCACGGTGGCGGGTCCGGCGCGGAGCACGAATTCGAGCGAGGCCGCGAGCGCGGAGAGATGGAAGAAGCTGGCCGTTTCCGCGACATCCCACCGCCGCGCGCCCAGGGGCGGCTGCCAGGCGTAGCGCCCTGCGGCATCGGGATCGAAGGCCAGGTCGTGGAAATCCCTTTCGGACGACGCGGCCATCCAGAAAAACGGCGCGGGAGCCATGCGCTCGGTATGCTCGCGGCGCGCCCACACAAATCCCGTGCCGTAGGGACCCAGTAGCCATTTGTACGCCGCGCAGACGGCGAAATCGGCGCCGAGTGCGCGAAAATTCAGCGGGAGGGCGCCACACGCCTGGGTCACGTCCAGCAGCAGCCGGCAGCGTGTTCCGGCGAGGCCCGCGGCGAGCGCGGGGGCGTCGAGAAGCGAGCCATCGTCAAAGCGCACCAGGCTGGCGCTCACCAGGCGAGTGCGCGGAGAGAGCCGATCGAGGAAGTCCTGCGCTCGAACGAACCGTTCTCGCGGCGTGACGAAGCGCAGCACCACGCCACGCGCAGTAGCCACCGGAGCCCAGGTGCAGACCTGCGCCGGGAATTCGCCCCGCGCCACCAGGATTTCGTCTCCCGGCTCCCAATCGAGGGCTCCCGCGATTCCCCCCAGGCCGGTGGAGGCGCCGGTGGTCAAGCCGATTTCTTCCGCCTCGGACCCGGTGAGCTGCGCCAGCAATCCGCGGACGCGCGCCGGAAGGTCGAAGTAGAAAGATTCCTCGACGCGGTAGGGACGTCGCTTCCACTCGAGCGAGGCCTCCAGCGCCTTCACCGCCGCGCGAGGCAGCGGGCCCTGCGCCGCCATGGCCAGATAGGTGGCGTCCTCAAACTCGAAAAAATCGTTACGCCAGTCGGTGGAAGGGCTCACAGCGTTCCTTTCCGTGCAGCTCCGTGCGCCACCAGCACGCTGGAGCTGCGAGCCTGCCGCCCCGCAAAAGCCCGTACGAATCGATTCGTCACCCGCTAAAAATATTCGCGCAGGGCGCGAAACGCCTGCAAGACGAGCAGCTTGCCCGGCCCGCTCGACAGTTCGTCGTGCTCGAATTCCCAGGTCTTCGCGTGCGGAATGAACACGGCATTGAGTCCGGCAGCGAGCGCCGGGTTGATGTCGCTGCGCGGGCTGTTTCCCACCATCCAGCCGTGCGACTTGACGATGCGGTGACGCTTCACCAACCCTCGGTAGGTGCGCGGGTCCTTTTCGGCCACGATCTCGACGGCCTGAAAATGAGCTTGCAGGCCCGACCGCTCGAGTTTCCCCGCCTGCTCAGCCGGCTCGCCCTTGGTGCAAAGGATCAGGCGGTGCCGCTCGGCCAGGTACCCGAGCGTATCGGGCACGTCCGCCAGGAGTGTGGGGGGCGTGGCGGAGAGTCCGGCAACCAGCGTTCCTATCTGTTTCACAATGTCGCGCCGGGCGATGTTGCCCGCCAGCTTCAGATACGTTTCCTCGAGCGCGCCGTGGAAGCTGCGGACACCAAAACCGAACTGGCGAATGTTCCGGCGTTCGGTTTCGTTCAGGATGCGGCGCACGTAGGGGCGCGAGAAGCCCAGGTGTTCGAGCATTCCGAGGAAACCGTCAATCACGCGCTCAAAGTGGACCTGGCTTTCCCAGAGCGTGTCGTCAGCGTCGATGAGCAGGGTTTCACGCCACATGTGAGGTTGAAAATTCCATTATCGCAGAAGGCGGTGGGAATTGCGTAGCTGGGCGGAGAGCGGCCGCGGGTCAATTTGGCCGTCCGGCCACGCGCCATCGCCGCAGGGCTACGAAACACCAGACAATTTCCACGATACCGAATGGCCAAGCCCCCTGGAGAAATCCATAGGCCGATCCCATCAGGCAGGAGGCGGCAAATGCCAGCGTGAACCGCGGGCTTCGGTCTTCGAGCGCGTAGCACAACATCATGGCCGTTACCGCGAACAGTCCGAAAATCGTGAGCGGGTCCATGCTGGTGTCCTCCTCCGCAGAGATCGGGCTCCAGATCCGAGACTGGCCTGCCACAGGATCCGCCGGGAGGCAGTAATCCCCTGGGCGGAGGGATCCAGTTTCGCCGAACGTAGGGAAGCCGATCCGAAAGGCGGGCGCAACTCAGGAATGTTTGGGGCGGTGCGCCGCGAGCGCTTCCAAAATACCGCGGCCAGTCCGTTGCGCCTCGCCGAACTGCGACAGGTAGTTCTGGAATTCGCGGTTGACCTCGAGCGCGGCCTGGGGATCAAGTTCGGTGCGAAGGATCATGTCGCGCAACCGGACGGGATGGGGAAGCACCGCGTCCTCGTTCAATTCTTCGAGCGCGCTACCGATATCGTATTTTCCCATGGAGACCTCCGGGAGAAGCGGGCTGAGGGCACACGAAGCGGGCTGCGGGAAGCCTTCAGGCCATCGCGGAAACGAACTCGTAGCGGTCAATCCGGGCGGCCACGCCGCGCCGGCTCTCGAAGTCCTCGACGCGCACCACGGTCCCATAACATTGGATGTGGACGTCGCCCGCCATGGTTACTTCTTTCGGCAGCGTGAGGACAAACTCGACGGGCATGCCGGCCTGGAATGCGCTGTCGATCACGAAATAAAGGCCTCGGAAGCTGACGTCGCGGGTGCGGGCCTCCTGCTCCACCTTCAGAGTGCCGTTCTGGAAGCGAATCATGAGCGGCAGATTCATATTGAAACGTCGGGACATGCGGCGTTCCATCTCGTTCATGCGACCGCCCTCACACTTCCAGGAGAATTATTGTTTCACCCTATCACCGAACCGACCTGGCACGCAATGGGGCCTGGGGCAGCCAAACCGGTGTAGTGGAAGCGGTCCACAGCTTGACTTGGAGTCGCGCGGCGGCTACTTTGCGTGTGCGTATGCCCGATGGGAGCGAAGGCCGGGAACGACCTCGAGTACGGACCGAGTTGGCCATCCGGGTGCGGCAAACCGGACCGCCGCGCGAATCCATGGAGGTGGCCACGACGCTGGACGTGTCGCGCAATGGCGTGCTCTTCCGCACCAGACAGGCATACGAGATGCACAGCACGGTCTGGGTGATTGTGCCCTACGACCCGAAGTCCATGGGCGGTGAAGTGGAGTTTCCCGCCACGGTGGTGAGGGTAGACAGTGCGGCCGACGGATCCGCGGAGGTCGCGGTGCGATTCCTGAACGCGAGATCCGATCCGACGCCAGTGAACATCCAGTCGCGCAGCGTGATCCAGGTACCGACGGAGCGGCGCTCGAAGGATCGCTCGAAGCTGACGCTGCCCATCCGCGTGCGCGATGAGAATGGGACGGAAGTGACGCAAACGGTGGACTTCTCCCGGACAGGCGCGCTCTTCCGCGCCACACGCTCCTACACGGTGGGCCAGTCCGTGTGGGTAACCGTACCGTACAAGCCGGAAACGCCTCTCGAGGAAATTGACGCCCGGGTCGTGCGCATCATCGAGCGGTCGTCCACCCTCTGCGTGGCGGTTCAGTACACGCGGACGACCGGCATTCGCACGCCGGAGAAATGACCCGGAAGACTTCCCCTTTCCCGTTCCTGCCCGAAGGCATATGGACGCTGCCAACAAAGTCTTCCACCGCAACCTGTTCCTCACGAGCCCGGCCGGACGACTGGAAGCCCTGCTGTGGACCAGTGAAGCGGCGGCCCCGGCGATGGCGGGTCTAGTGTGCCATCCGCATCCGCTGTTCGGCGGCACTATGCACAACAAAGTGGCCTTCCAAGCGGCAAAAAGCCTGCACGGCGCGGGCCTCCCGGTGCTGCGCTTCAATTTTCGAGGCGCGGGGCTGAGCGAGGGCGCACACGATCACGGCCGGGGAGAACGGGACGACGTGCGCTCCGCGCTCGATTTTCTGGCCGCGGAGTATCCCGGGCTCCCCGTCGTGCTGGCGGGATTCAGTTTCGGCGCGTGGGTGGGGCTCCGCGTGGGGGCGGAAGATGCGCGCGTCGCGAAACTCGCCGGGCTGGGCATCCCCGTGAACGATTCCGATTTTTCCTACCTGCACGAATGTGCGAAGCCGAAGCTGTTCGTGGTGGGGACGGACGACAAATTTGCCGAGCGCAGCCGCGTGGAGAGCCTGGTCGCGTCCCTACCCGAGCCGAAGCGGCTCGTATTCGTGGAGGGCGCTGACCACTTCTTCACCGGAAAACTCGACCAGTTGGACCGCGCGATTACGGAGTGGATGTAGCGGCGGGTTTGTCTCGCCAGCCCTCCACGTAAGGACGGAAACCCCGGACGGCGGCGTAAAGCCGCCTCCACATCATCCGCATCCGGCGCCGGTGCGAGCGCCGCGGGTCATGCTTCACGGAAGAGACTCCAGAAGCGTTCCGCAGGCAGCGGCGATTCCCCAACAAGCCGGAGATTCGCCCGGACATGCTCGACCCGGCTCATGCCCACGAGCGCGGTGGTTAGGCCGGGCGCGGAACGCGCGAATTGGACCGCCCGCTCAAAATCGGTCTCCAGGCCGAGCGTCTGCGCGAGCGCGGGGGGCAGGCCGCGGCCCAGCCGGCCCTGAAGCGTGGGTGCGCTGGCGATTACGGTCACGCCGAGTTCCGCTGCGGCAGCGAGCAGCGGCACCGACCGCCCAGCCACTAGCTGGTTCGGAAGCACCACCGCTTCCGGCATCATCAGATTTAACGGGAGCTGTACGAAGCCGAAGTGGTGGGCGTCGCCCGCAACCTCGCGAGCCGCGGCCACAATGTCCGGAAGCGAATGGAGCGCGGGCGAATCCGCGGGCTGGCGAAAGCCGTTCCAAGTGGCCAGGCCGTACGCTCCGATTTTTCCACCGGCCACTGCTCCTTCCAGAAATTCAAAGGCGGCGCGGAGGCGTTTGCGGAATTCCTCCGGTGATACCTCGTCGAGCTGCGTTTCCGGATTGTGCAGGTAATAGACGTCGACGGAGGCGAGGCCCAGGTTGCGCAGGCTGCGGGCGAGCTGATCCTCGAGATAGCGCGGCGTCATGGCGTGGCACCCGGCGGCAACGTCGCCGGGGCGAAGGATGGCCGGCGAAAAATATTCGCGGGCAAAATACTCGCGCGCGTTTGCGGGCATTTCGCCGTCGGGAGACAAGTAGCCGCCCTTGGTGCAGATGAGCAGCGCTTCGCGGGCCACTCCGCGCGAGGCGAGTTGCGCGAGCGCCGCGCCCATGGAGCGCTCGCTGCGCTGGAAGCGGTAGTTGATGGCGGAATCGAGCACGTTGATGCCGCCGAGGACGGCCTCCACGATCGCTTCCGTGTAGTTCCGGTCGGTGGCCGCGTCGGGCTCGCCGAGGTAGGTGCCGATGCCGATCGAGGAGAACGTCAATCCGCGGCAGTCGCGGAAGTGGCCGGGCGCAGCGTTCGCGGAAAATCCCGCGGCGTAGGCGCGCGTGGCTTCCGGTGTGGCGAGGTGAGGCATGAAGGCTCCCTTCGGGAAAGAGGCCGCAGTATAGCAAAGGCGGCGTGACGGTTTCGGAACGTGTGGGGAAAAACCGCAGGGCTTCCCGATCCCGAAGCTTCGGGATTCGGGGCGCCCTGGGCTACATCTGCGCGGAGTGCTGACCTGCCAGCAAGCGGGAACACGCGCGCACGATGCGGCGATAGGGCCAGCCGCCGCGCGCGGGATCGAAGTAGAGGATTTCTCCACTGCGCGGCTTGGAGTAATACCAGCGCGCGAGCAGCGAGAGATGGTCGGACAGGCGGTCGAGTCCTGGCGCGCCGCCGGGCAGATCCGCCGGCATCTCGGATTCGAGTTGTTCGCGGAGGATGGCCTCGACGGAACGCGGATCCGCGGCGAGGGAGCCGAATTCGAGCAGGAAGGGGGGGAGCAGAAATCCCCGGCGCACGGGAAATACGGCAATCGCCTGCTCCGCCGTGGCGCGTTGGAGAACGACGGCAGTAACATCTTCGATTTTACGGGCCAGCTCGGGGAGCAGGCGCAGCGCTGCCGTCACTTTTTCCATCTTTTTGTGAATCGCGGCGCTGCGTTCAAAGTCCAAAGCGGCGGTGGCGGCGTCGCGGCTCTGCTCCAGTTCTCCGGTGAGCGAGCCGCCGCTGGTTGCAAGGAACGCCTCGACGCGCACCACTTCCGCGCCGTACTCCTGGTCGGTGCAGCCGGCGAAGCAGGGCGCCATGCACATCTTCATTTCCGAATAGAGGCAGCCGGGGA
>Ga0209415_10018830_pt1 | contig 10866 bp, 11 predicted proteins | sample PeaSoiSIISIP2007_FD_187696 | JGI IMG/M metagenome (GOLD analysis project Ga0209415, IMG submission 187696) | Peat soil microbial communities from Weissenstadt, Germany - SII-SIP-2007 (SPAdes) (version 2) | ecosystem: Environmental > Terrestrial > Soil > Wetlands > Peat | place: Germany... | reverse complement strand
TCCTCGCGCGGGGTCAGGAGATAGGCCTTCAGCTCCTTCTCGCGCCAGACGTCCTTGTTCTCGATCATCGCCTGGGCACGGTCGAAGCGCCAGGCGACCATCTTCGGGTCCTCATGACGCGTCGTCACCATGTAGGTGACGAACTTGGTCTTCGAATCGATGGGCGGATCGGGCAGATTGGCGAGATCGAAGGCCGGTGCTGTGGGAGCCGATGCCGTCTGGGCATGGGCCGCGGCGATGGCGCAGAATCCGAGCAGCAGGGCGAGACCGGCCCGAAGCCGCGGCAGGCGAACACGAATCAAGAAATCCTCCGAGTCGTCCGAGGGTTAAAAGGTGCCGGACTATGCCGACGGCTCATTCCAAAGTCCATAGACAGCAGCTCGCTAACATGGACTCGTGGCGAAATTGCGGCTAGGCATGAGCCACACAATTGCGTGACTTCTACGCCATGGACGCCAGCCGGTTCGAAAGCCTTGCCGATGCCACGCTCGCCCGCCTGCAGGCCGCGATCGAGGAGCAGGCCGAAGGCGATATCGATGCCGAGCTGGCGGCAGGGATCCTCACCCTCGAACTCGAATCCGGGACCAAGTACCTGATCAACAAGCATGGGCCCAATCGCCAGATCTGGCTCGCCTCGCCGGCGAGCGGCGCCTGGCATTTCGCCTGGAGCGAAGACGACCAGGCCTGGGTTTCCACCCGTGGCGGCGAAAGGCTCGATGAACTCCTGAGCGGCGAGTTGTCGCAGGCCTCGGGCCGCAGCCTCAGCCTCGGATAAATAGGGCCATGCCGGCCGGCGGCCTCATGGAGACGTTCCGCCTCGACGGGCGATCCGCCCTGGTCACGGGCGGCGGACGCGGCATAGGCCGTGCCATCGCGCTCGGCCTTTCCGAGGCCGGCGCGAAGCTTGCCGTGGCAGATATCGACCTTGCTGCCGCCGAGGAAACGGCGGCTGCGATCCACCAACGGGGAGGCGAGGCCATGGCCGTCGCCCTCGACGTTGCCGATGAGGCCTCGATCGAGGCGGGCTTCAAGCGGGTCGCCGACACCCAAGGCGGCATCGATGTGCTGGTGAACAACGCCGGCACCGCCATCAGGCGCGCCAGCGTCGAGCTCGCCCTTGCCGACTGGGACAAAGTGGTGGCCGTCAACATGACCGGCTTGTTCCTCTGCACCAGGACCGCGGCGCGGCAGATGATCGCCCGGCGCGGCGGCAGCATCGTCAACATCGCTTCGATCATGGGGTTGTCGGGCGGTGGGCTCTATCCCAACATCTCCTATCAGGCGACCAAGGGGGCGGTCGTCAACATGACGCGCGCCTTTGCCCTGGAATGGGCCCGGGCGGGCATCCGGGTCAATGCGGTGGCGCCCACCTGGGTGCGCACGGACTTCATCAAGGCCCTGCTGGCCCAGCCCGGGTTGATCGCGCGGATCGAGGCGATGACGCCGCTCGGCCGCCTGGCCGAGCCGTCGGATGTGGTGGGAGCGGTCCTGTTCCTGGCGAGCCCGTCCTCGGCCATGGTGACCGGCCACACCTTGCCGGTCGACGGCGGGATCCTGGCACAGTAGGGCGGGCTGTCTCAGGTCAGCTTCGGGCGATCGACGAAGTCCTCGATATAGGCCTGAACGATCGCGTCGAGGCTGGCATCCGGCGCGAGGCCAAGGGCGATGCCGCGCTCAGCCTCGGTTCGGGTAGGCCAGCCGGCGACGATCGCCTCGATGAAAGGATCGCGTTCGACCGTGATCTTGCCCATGGGCCGCGAGCCGGCGACGCGGCGCAGGCTTTCGATCATCTCGCCGACGCTGACCGCAAGGCTGGGGAAATTGATCGCCCGGTCCTCGCCGATTGCCTCGCCGGGCGTCTCGTAAAGCTTCAGGAACCCCTCGACGACGGTGCGATAGCCCGAAACCGGCATCACGGTATCGAGGCCGACCGGAAGGACGCAGGCGACCCCGGCCAGCGGCTCGCGGAACACGCCGCTCGCGAAGCTGGAGGCCGCTTTGTTGGGTTTGCCGGGCCGGATGATGACGGTCGGCAGGCGGGCGCTGCGCCCGTCGAGGAAGCCTTTGCGCGTGTAGTCGTTGATCAGCAGCTCGCCGATGGCCTTGGTGATGCCGTAGGTCGTCTGGGGAGTCTCCTTGGTGGCATCGCCGACCGTCTTGGGCATGGCCTTGCCGCCAAAGACGGCGACCGAGCTCGCGAAGACCACCCGCTGGCGCGAGGCGCGCCGGCGAAGCGCCTCCAGGAGATTGAGGTTGCCCTGGAGATTGACCCGCATGGCGAGATCGAAATCCTGTTCGCCGCCGCCGCTGACGACCGAAGCGAGATGGAACACCCCGACATCATCCCGGTCGATGAGGCGGAAGACGGTATCCCGATCGGCGATCTCGCCCGTCACGATGCCCACGCGCTGGTCGAACCAGGCCGGACGTGTTGATGGCCCGGCGACGTCGAAGAGCAGGAGCTCTTCCACCGGTTCCACTTTCCCCGAGGGGCCTGAGAGGCGGCCGAGCTCGAGAATCCGGCGCGCCAGCAGCATGCCGATGAAGCCGGTTCCGCCGGTGATGACGACTTTCATGCTTTCAGACTCGGCAAGCCGTCAGCGCCGGCATGCCGCTACCGCTGATCCAGTTTCAATTCGATGCGCCGGTTGCGCCGATAGTCCTCCTGGGTCTCCCCGTCGACCAGCGGGCGGAACTCGCCGAAACCGGCGGCGACCAGCCGGTTGGGCGGGATACCCTGTTCGATCAGGAACTTGACGACGGCAATCGCGCGGGCCGTCGAGAGTTCCCAGTTGCCGCCGTAGACACCCGTGTACGGCTGCTTGTCAGTGTGACCGTCGACCCGCAGGAGCCAGTCGATGTCCGTGGGGATATGCGGCACGATACTCTTCAGTGTGTCGGCAAAGGCGGCCAGCTGGCGCTTGCCGTCCTCGCCGATTTCGGCGGAGCCGGTGGCGAACAGCACTTCCGACTGGAAGATGAACCGGTCGCCCACGATCTGCACGTCGGGCCGGTTGCCCAGGACCTCGCGCAGCTTGCCGAAGAACTCGGAGCGGTAGCGGGCCAATTCCTCGACCTTGCTCGCCAATGCCTCGTTCAACCGCTTGCCGAGGTCGAAGACCTGCACTTCGTCGGCCTTGGCCTTGGCTTCCGAGGCGTCGAGGGCGACCGTCAGCTTGCCCAGCTCATCGCGCAGCGCCAGGAGCTGGCGGTTCAGCAGATCGATCTGAAGACCGGATTCGCTGATCTGTTGCGTGCTCGTGCCGAGCTGTTCTTTCAGGCTCGCGACCTGGGCCAGCGCGGCGTCGAGCTGCTGCTTCAGACCGGCCGACTGCGACTGGCTCTGGCTCAGCTGCTGTTGCAAGCTGGTCGACTGGGCGGTGCTGGCGGCAAGCTGTTGCTTCAGATCGTCGCGCAGGCTCTCAAGGACGGCGATGTCGCCGAGCAGGGTCTGGACCTTCTGCTGGTCGGCGCTGATGGTCTTGTAGGCGTCCTCAAGCTTGGCATCGACCTCGGCCTTGGCCGCGGCGGTGGCGGCCGACCTAGTCTTGAGATCTGCGAGCGCGGCGGCGAGCTGGTCGCGGTCGGCGCGGGTCGCGGCCAGCTGCTGCTGCAGCTTGTCGCCCGTAGCATTGGCTTGCTGCAGCTCGCCCGATAGCTGGGAGATGCTGGTCCTGAGATCGGTGTTGGTCGTCTTCTCGAGGGCCAGCATGTCGGCGAGTTCGGCAGCATGTTGATTGAGCTCAGCCAATGCCTTGTCGCGCCGCGAGAGCACCTGGCCCAGGAAGAACTGGCCCATGACGAAGACCATGAGCGTGAAAATGATGACCATCAGCAACGTGCTGAGGACGTCGACATAGCCCGGCCAGATGTCGAGATAGCGGCGGGTTCTGCCTCGAGCAGTCGCCATGACCTGGCCTTCCTACCGGCGTTCCGCCTCTTCGGCGAGCGCCGCGATGGTGCGGGCGAGAACCTTGATTTCGCTGCGTAGCTCCTGCACCGATTCCTGGCGGCCGCGTGAGCTCTCGTCGATGAGGCGGCCGATCTGCAGGTCTAGGCTGCGCAGATGCTGGCGGCTCTGGTCGTCGAAGCCGAGCGTCCCGCTCTTCAGAAGGTCGGCGAGGCGGGTCAGCATCGGGCGAAGGTCGGTTTGGCTTTCGGCCAGCCTGCGGATGTCGGCGCGAAGGTCCGGCAGCTCCGACTGGCGTCCGCGCGCCGTTTCCTCGATCAGCCGGCTCAGCAGCGGGCGGATGTCCACCTGCCCGTCGGCCAGTTTCTTGATGTCGCTGCGCAATTCCAGGAGCCCGGCCTGGCGGCCGCGCACGGTTTCCTCGATGAGGCGCGTCAGCAGCGGGCGAACATCGACCTGGCTGTCGGCGATCTTCTTCAGGTCGCCCCTCAGATCCTGGATGGTGCCTTGCCGGCCGCGCCCGGTTTCCTCGGCCAGACGGCTGATCTCGTTGTCGATGCTGCGCAAATGCTGTCGGCTCTGCTCGTCGATGCCGAAGCGCCCGCTCTGCATCGCTTCGGCCAGCATGGCAATGACGGGCCGCATCTCGCCCTGGCTCTCGGCCAGCTTCATCATCAGCTGCGCCTCGGTGCGCATCTGGTCGGTCAAGCCCCCCAGGCGCTCGAACAGGGTATTCATCTGGGCATTGGCCTGCATCCGGCTTTCTTCGCCCCGGCCCAGAATGCGCTGGAGGTTCTCCAGATTGTCCGCCGTCTGCTCGAGGAGGGCCTGGATGTACACCGGGATCGGCTGCTCGCCATCGCCGACCGGGCCGGCGCCGGTAAGCCGCGTGCGCTCGGCCAGCCAGTCCTCCAGCTCGGTGAAAAAACGGTTCTGGGCCTGGCTTGCCTGCAGCTCAAGGTAGCCCAGCAGGAGCGAGCCGGAGAGGCCGAAGAGCGAGGCGCTGAAGGCGGTGCCCATGCCGGCCAACGGCCCTTGCAGGCCCGCTTTGAGCTGCCCGAAGAGCGAGGCGATATCACCCCCGCCGGCGACCGATATGGCGCCGATGGCGTCGGCCACGCCGCCGATGGTGCCGAGCAGGCCCCAGAAGGTGCCGAGCAGCCCGAGGAACACCATGAGCCCGATGAAATAGCGCGAGATGTCGCGAGTCTCGTCGAGCCGGGCGCTGATGCTGTCGAGCAGCGAGCGAAGGGCCACCGCCGAAAGGGTGAGCCGCCCGGTGCGCTCGCGCACCATGGCTTCCATGGGCGCCAGCAGACGCGGCTCGGGGTCGTTCGAGCCGCCCAGCTCGCCGCGCTTGAAGCGTTCGATCCAGGCGATCTCGGGATAGAGCCGGATCACCTGCCAGAAGATATAGGTGATGCCGATCAGCTCGACGACGAAGATGCCGGCATTGAGTGCCGGGTTGTGTAGGAAGGCGCGGTAGATCTCGTCAAAGAGCAGATAGGCAAGCCCGGCCACGGCGACGAGACCGATGGCCATCCACACCAGTCGCCCGCGCGGCGAGGTCATCGACCTGTCGCTTGGTTTGCGTAGGGCCGCTGCATCATGAGGCTTTCGGCAGGATGTCCACGCGGTCGGCCGGCTCGCCTTGGACGTTGCTGCCGAGCGCGCGCACGTCCATGCGTGTGCTGACCACGCCCTTGTGGATCAGGTACGAGCGCACGGCGAGCGCCCGCGACAGCGACATGCGCCGCGCCCGGCTCGCCGTGTCGGGCGTGCCGCTGGCATAAGCCAGAAGCTGGATGCGCATGGCTTCGTTGGCGGTCATCTTCTCGGCCAGGCTGTCGAGCTCGCTCTTGGCGGCATCGGGAATGTCCGCCGAGTCCTTCGGGAAGGCGATCTGAAGCTGGCCCTCGACGGGCGCGGCTGGAGTCTCGGTCGCCTGCGTGCCGGCGGACGCCGTCGTGGTTTGGCCGGTCGTCGCGGCGGTGGTTGCCGTGCTCGAGCCGGTCGCAGCACCCGTTGCGGCAGTTGACGACTGCTCGGTCGCGGCGGGAGCGGCTGGCACGGCAGGAACAGCAGGCGCGGCGGGAGCGGCAGGCGCGGCCGAAGTCCCGGTCGAGGTCGCCGCCGCCGTCGTTTCGGTCGAGGTCCCCGTCGCGGCAGCCGCTGTGCCGGTCGCCCCTTGCCCGGTCGTCGTTTCGGCCGTACTGGCAGTCGCCTCGGTCGATGCCGCTGGCGCGGTCGCCGTGCCCTGGTTGGTCGCTTCGGCGGGCGTCGGAGGGGGCGAGGGCGGCGGCGGCGGGTTGGCCGCGACATTGGCGGTCGAAGCGGTTGCCGCCGGCTGCTCCGGGACATAAGGCGTCGAGCCGGGCGGTGGCGGGACGGTGAGCGTGCTGACCGGATTCTGAGTTGGCGGGTAAAGCAGGTTCCCGGTCGCCTGGGTTGGGTAGGGGTTGTAACCGCTATAGGCCGGCTGGGCATAGGCCGGTTGGCCATAGGCGGATTGGCCATAGCCGCTTTGACCGTAGGCCGGGGGCGCATATCCAGGCGCCTGGCTGTAGGGGTAGTACCCGCCCGGCGTGGATGGAGCACCCAGCTGGTTGAGCACGCCGAGGTCGATGGTAACGGAGCCTTGGGCGGCCGTGACCTGCTGGGCAGCGACCGGCGTCGCGGCGATTGCCAGCGCCGAAAGCCCGGCGAGCCCGATCAGGCATGGCCGGCGTCTCGGGCGGCGAAGCAGCATGTCCATCGAAGCCCCTGCGGATAGTATTTTTCTGATTTGCCAATGATATAAGGCCGCGGAGTATAGCCCAGCCGGGAAACGGCCGTAAACGCTTTTGCCTTCGCCGGTACCGACTTTGGCGGAAAGTCGGTCCATCGTTTTGAGCCTAAGCACCGGATTCACGCAGAAACTCGAGACCACGGCCAGGCCACGAATTTCTGCGATCCGCTGCCTGGCCGGATTTCACGCCTTGGTCAACGCCGCCTTCAGCGCCCCATGGAGATGGTCGTTGGCGGCAAGGGTGTCGCCGCTGCGGAGCGGATCGCCGTCGCCGCTGGGTTCGCTCACATAGCCGCCCGCTTCGCGCACCAGCAACAGGCCGGCGGCGATATCCCAGGCGCCGAGCCCGTATTCCCAATAGCCGTCGAACCGTCCGGCCGCGACATAGGCGAGGTCGAGGGCGGCCGCGCCCATCCGGCGGATGTCGCCCACCTGGTCCATCAGGCTGTCGAGCTGACGCAGGTAGCGGGGCCGCCCGTCGCTGCGCTGCCCGTAGGGCGTGCCGGTGGCGAGGAGTGCCTGGCTCAGCTGGCGCCGCGAGGAGACCCGGAGCCGCCGATCGTTGAGGAAGGACCCGATGCCCTTCTCGCCCCAGAACAGCTCGTCCTTGATCGGGTCGTAGACTACGCCGGCGACGATATCCCCGGCCCGCTCCAGCGCGATGGAGATGCAGAAATGGGGCAGGCCGTGAAGGAAATTGGTCGTGCCATCGAGGGGATCGACAATCCAGCGATGCTCAGTGTCCTTGCCGGCGCTAGCCCCGCTTTCCTCCATCAGGAAGGAATAGTCGGGCCGGGCCTTGCTCAGCTCCTGGCGCAGGGTCCGCTCGGCCTTGAGGTCGGCAGTCGAGACGAAATTGCCCGGGCCCTTGAGGGAGACCTGGAGCTGCTCCACCTCGCCAAAGTCGCGCCTGAGGCCTCTGGCTGCCTTTTCGGCGGCCCGGGTCATCACGTTGATGAGTGCTGAGCGGGGCGCCATGACGGCGGGCGTCAGTCCTTGGCCCGCTCGACGTAACTCAAATCCGTCATATTGACGACGATGCGCGTGCCGGCTTCGACATGGGGCGGCACCATCACGCGCACGCCGTTCTCGAGCTTCGCCGGCTTGTAGGAGGAGGAAGCAGTCTGCCCCTTCACGACCGGATCGGCCTCGGCAATGCGCATGGTCACCGTGCCCGGCAGGGTGACGCTGAGCGGCTTGCCTTCGTGGCTCTGGACCGAGACATGCATGCCTTCCTGGAGGAACGCCGCCGGTTCGCCGATCAGCTCGCCGTCGACGGTGATCTGCTCGTAGGTCTCGTTGTCCATGAAGGTATACTGGTCGCCATCCTTGAACAGGAATTGGTAGTCCTTCTCGTCCAGCTGCACGCGCTCGACCACGTCGGCGGGCCGTATCCGCTCGTTGAGCTTGGTGCCGCTTTGGATGTCCTTCAGCTCGACCTGCATGTAGGACCGCCAGTTGCCCATCTGCACGATATGCACCTTGACCGCGCGCATCAGGCGACCCTGGTATTCCAGGATATTGCCGGTACGAATTTCGTTACCGTTGATCTTCATCGCGACGTCTCATTGTCGGGGGCTGGTCGAAAGCGGCGCGGAAGCTAACAGCTTGCCCGGCCTGGCGCAACCAGAGGGGCCAGCGGTGCCGGGCTCTCAGGCGATCGCCGCCGCCAGCTTTGCTGCGGCCGCCGGCGCTTCGATCGGATCAGCGAAAATCGCCCCTCCCGCCGACACGAAATCCGCGCCCGCCGCGGCGAAATCCGCCGCTCTTGCGAGATCGCTGCCGAGCTCGGCCACCACCGGCACCACCATCATCTCGGCCCACCAAGAAACAAGATCGAGTTCGGCATCGAAGGCGACATAGTCGGCGCCCGCGTCCGCCGCCAGCATCGCGGCATGACGAGAAATGCCGCAATGGACGCCAACAATTTTCTGCTCGCCCAGGAGACGCCGGGCGGCGGCATAGTCCTTGCCATCGGCCAGATGCACGCCGTCGGCGCCGAGGCGCTGAGCCAGCTCTGGGTTGCCGTCCAGCAAAGCGGCGACGTCGCGCGCTTGAGCGAACCGCAAGAGTTCAGCCGCTTCCGGCAAGGCCGGCAGGCGAAGGCAGGCGATTGGCGCCGCGTCCAGCACCGCTCCGAGAATCGCCGCGAAGCCGGGCGGGAAAGCCGCCGGCGCTGCCAGGTAGAGCTGGCAGCGCGCGGGCATCAGGCCTTGCCTTGGTAAATCTTGATGATCTCGTCCAGCATGGCGAGAGCCTCCTCGCGCGGGCGCTGGAAAGTGTTGCGGCCGATGATCGAGCCGTTGCCGCCGCCGTCGCGGATCGCGCGGGCCTCGTCGTAAATACCGGCAAGGTCCTTGGCAACGCCGCCCGAGAACACCACGATGCGCCGGCCGGCGAAGCAGGCCTGCACGACATGGGCGATGCGGCTCGCGAGCGTCGAGCCGTCGATCTTTTCCTTTTCGTAGACTTTCTTGGCTTCGGCCTGCTCGAGATGGGCCGTGGGCGGCTTCACCTTGATGATATGGGCGCCGAGGAGCGCTGCCATATGTGCGGCATAGGCGGTGACGTCGAGGGCGGTCTCGCCTTCCTTGGAAATGCTGCCGCGCGGATAGGACCAGATGACGACGGCGAGCCCGTGGGCCTTCGCCTCCTCGGCCAGCGCGCGGATCTCCTCCATCTGCTCGAAGGCCTGGTCGGCGGCGGGATAGATGGTGAATCCGATGGCCGAGCAGCCGAGCCTGAGCGCGTCTCGCACCGAGCCGGTGACCGCCTGGTCCTTGGCCGTGGCGAGGCTGTTGGAGCTGTTCAGCTTGAGGATCAGCGGAATTTGCCCGGCGAAGGTCGCTGCCCCCGCTTCGATCATGCCCAGCACGGAAGCATAAGCGGAGAGACCGGCATCGACCGCCAGTTGGAAATGATAGTGCGGGTCGTAGGCGGGCGGGTTGGCCGCGAAGCTCCGGGCAGGTCCATGCTCGAAACCTTGATCGACCGGCAGGATGACCAATCGCCCTGTGCCGCCGAGCCGACCTTGCATCAGGATCCGGGCGAGATTGGCCTTGGTTCCCGGGTTATCGCTCTCATACCAGGAGAGGATCTTGCGGACGCGCGGCGTGATCTTCATGGCAGCCGTTCCTTCGCCCCGGTACCGACTTTCGCAGAAAGTCGGTACATCGTTTTAGGTTTTGGTATCGGATTCACGCAGAATTTCGCGACAATGCCCCGAGTCACGAATTTCTGCGATCCGATACCAGGAAGCGAGGCTGACATAGCGGAGGCCGGCGGTATTTTCAACCGCTGCCCAGGAGAAGCCGGCAAGCGGCGCCGGGATCCTTCGTCTCGCCGAGGTCGAGGGCGCGCGGCCGTCGCCGATGAAGCTTGGCCCGTGACTTGGCCGCGATCTCCGCGAGGCGTTCGGCCAGACCAGCCTTGCCGGTGAAGCAGGCCTCCTTGATGCCCTCGCGGAAGGCCTCCTGCACCAGGTCGGCGCGCTCGCCGCAATCGAGCACGAATTCGGCAGAGGCTCCTGGGCTGGCGGCCCGGGCCCGGCGCTCGACGGCGGCGAACCAGCCCGTCCCGGCGTAGATCGCGGCCTCTGGCGCGCTCCAGATCGCGATCCGGCGACCGGTCTCGCTGGCCGCGGCGAGCGCGGCCTTCGCTTCGGCCAGGTCGTGGACGATGACGGCGGCGATGGCTGCCGCCGTCCGCTTCTTCATCCGAGCCCGCCGAGTGCCACGGCCGTATCCAGCATGCGATTGGAGAAGCCCCACTCGTTGTCATACCAGGACAGCACGCGGACCAGACGCCCGTCGATGACCTTGGTCTGCTTCACGTCGAAGATCGAGCTGGCGGGATTGTGGTTGAAGTCGCTGGAGACCAGCGGGTGATCGTTGATCGTGAGGATGCCCTTGAGCGGGCTGTTGGAGCCGGTCGCGGCATCGATCGCCGCCTGGTTCACTTCGGCCTCATTGGTCGCTTTCCTGGCGATGAACTTGAAGTCGATCAAGGAGACGTTGGGCGTGGGTACGCGGATCGCCGTGCCGTCGAGCTTGCCCTTCAGCTCCGGCAGCACGAGCCCGACCGCCTTGGCGGCACCGGTGGTCGTCGGAATGATCGAGAGCGCCGCGGCGCGTGCCCGATAGAGATCCTTGTGAAGCGTGTCCAGCAC
>Ga0209415_10018829_pt1 | contig 10866 bp, 9 predicted proteins | sample PeaSoiSIISIP2007_FD_187696 | JGI IMG/M metagenome (GOLD analysis project Ga0209415, IMG submission 187696) | Peat soil microbial communities from Weissenstadt, Germany - SII-SIP-2007 (SPAdes) (version 2) | ecosystem: Environmental > Terrestrial > Soil > Wetlands > Peat | place: Germany... | reverse complement strand
AGCGGCAGGATCAGCATCACCACGGGAAACATGTTGATCACCAGGAACTGCACGCGCAGCACCTGGCGGCCGCGGAACCGGTAGCGCGAGAACGCATAGGCCGCCGGCAGCGCCAGGCTCAGCCCGAGGGTCAGCGCGCCCGACGCCACCACCAGGCTGTCGCGCAGGTTGTAGGCGAACGAGGTGCGCTGCAGCAGCTCGATGTGATGCACCAGCGTCAGCGTCTGCGGCCACAGCGTGATCGGCGAGCGCGTCAGTTCCGCATCCGGACGGAACGATGACAGCACCATCCACACCCAGGGCAGCAGCGCGAAGCCGAGGATCGCCAGGATCGGCAACTCGGTGAACAGCAGCCGCCGCCCCCGGGCGAAGCGCCTGTGCCGCATCATTGCCGATGGCTCCGCAACACGTGGAACACCACGACGCCAAGCAGGATCAGCGTGAGGATCACGGCGAGCGCCGAGCCCTGGCCGTAGTTGCCGCCCGACCAGGCGGTGAGAAACGCGTGCAGCGGCAGCGTCTGCGTCGCCGTCCCCGGACCGCCGCCGGTCATCACGAAGATCAGGTCGAGCGAGTTCGCCACCCAGATCATGCGCAGCAGCAGGGTCGTGGCGATGACCCCGGCGAGCCCCGGCAGCGTGACGTAGCGGAACTGCGCGACCGGTCCCGCGCCGTCGATCGACGCGGCCTCGTAAAGATCGAGCGGGATCGCCTGCAGACCGGCCAGCAGGGTGACGGCGAAGAACGGAAAGCCCTGCCAGACGACGGCGAGAATCACCGCCATCATGGCGGTGTTCGGTTGCGCCAGCCAGGCAACCGGCCCGGCCAGCAAGCCCAGCCGCACGCCGATCTCGTTCAGCACGCCGAGATTGAAGTCCAGCATCCAGGTCCAGATCAGGCCGATGATCACGCTGGGCAGCGCCCAGGGCACCACCACCAGGGCGCGGGCAATGCCGCGCCAGGCAAAGCTGCGGTTCAGCAGCAGCGCCGTGCCGAGGCCAAGCGAAAACTGCAACGAAACCGCGCAGCCGACCCAGACGACCGAGTTGCCCAGGCTCGACCAGAACACCGGATCGGCGACGGCGAGCGCGTAGTTGGCCAGCCCGACGAACGGCGCGCTGCGCGGGCGGAACAAAATCACGTCATGCAGCGACAGCCAGAATGTCTCGACCACCGGCAGCAGCACCAGGAACGTCGTGGCGCCCAGCGCCGGCGCCAGCATCACCCACGGCGTGGCCCGCTTCGCCGTACGCTGGCGCCAGCGCGAAACGCGTCGGTCCGTTTCGCGGCCCGACCCCGCTGCGCGAGAGAGGCCTGCCCCCGGGCGCCTGGCCCGGGGGGCCGGGGTGAGGGCACTCCTCAACCGAAAAAGAGCTTGTCGAAAGTCCGCATCATGGCATCCGGCGTGATCTGGCCGAGCAATGCCTGCTGCGTCGTCTGCGGCCAGACGGTGCGGGTAAAATCCGCCGTCTGCGGCAGGTTCGGCAGCACCTGGGCCATCGGCAACGATTGCGTCGTGGCCTCGATGAACCGCCGCGGCTGGACATCCCAGGTCGCCGCGCCGGAAGTCGTTACGGTGACCTGCCCGGACAGCTTGTTGAACGTGACGTTGGTCGCGCCGGTGGACAGGTAGGCAGCCCATTTCCAGGCGGCTTCCCGGTTCTTGCTCGCGGCGAAGACGGCCGACGATCCGTCGCCATAGGTCGCCCAGCCGCGGCCATTCGGCCCACTTGGCACCGGCACGGCGGTGATCGCATCACCCAGCGCCGCCGTCAGATCGTTGGCGGAACCGATATGGTGGATCGTCATCGCCGTGCGCCCGGCCTTCATGTTGTTGACGGTCTGCAGGAAGGCATCGGTCGGCGCCGAGGGCGGGCAGACATGGTGGACGCGATGCAGATCGATGAACCATTGATTGGCCGCGAGCGCCTGCGGCGAGGTCAGTCCGCCCTTGGCGATTTTTGCCCCGTTGCCAAGCACGAACGTCGCCCAGAAATCGTGACCGCCGGAGCCGCCACGCAGTCCAAAACCCCAGCGGTCGCCGCCGGTCGTCGCTTCCGCCGCCGCGAGAAACGCGTCGAACGTCGTGGGTAGGGGGAGATTCTTCTGCGCCAGCCAGTCCTGCCGCACGTAGAGGTACAGCACCACGTATTGCAGCGGCAGGTAGTAGCGCTTGCCGTCGGGCGCGGCGTGCAGCCGCCACAGGTCGTTCGAGATGTCGCTCTTGCCGGGCCAGGTATCGATCCATGTGTCGAGCGGGACCAACGCCTCCATCTCCAGCAGCCGCGCCTGGTTGACGAACTTCACCATCGCGACATCCGGGCCGTTCCCGGCAATCAGCGCGGTGTAGAGACGATTGTCGTAGTCGCCACCGCCGCCCCAGGGGATGTTCTCCGCCTCGACATGGATGCCGGGGTTCGCCTTCTCGAACCCGGCGACCAAGGCGTCCGGCGTCGCCTTGGGATCGTCGAAATGGTACCACCAGCGGATCGTCGCCGCCTTCTGCGCATGCGGCCGCGCGAGCGGCAGGCTCGCCAGCGTCGCCGCCGAACCGGCCAACAGAGTGCGTCGTTTCATTTGCGTGTTCCTCTCGCTTGTCATGCAGCGTTGCGCCGCTCGACGATGGTGTCCAGATGATGGCCCAGGGCGCGGCCAAGCGCGGCGGCCTCGCCGTTGCGCAGCGCGGCCAGGATCGGTTGGTGGCGCAGCGCGGTTTGCAGCAGCGGACGCTGATGCCATGGCGCCCACAGCCGGAAGCGGCTGGTGTGCTGGATGCAGCGCAGCAGGATGGGTTCCAGCGCGTGCAGCCCACCGACGCGGAACAGTGCCAGGTGGAAGTCGCGATCATGCTCGATCAGCCCCCAGGCGTCGTTGGCCTGGGCGGCCGCGACCATCCGATCCTGCAGCCGCTGCAGGGCGTCGAGGTCGCCGGCGGTGACCCGGCGGGCGATGCGGCGCGCGGCCCGCACCTCGATGCGCCGGCGCAGATCCAGGATCTCCATCGCCGCGTCGGCATCCAGCTCCGTGACCATGGTGCCCTGCCGGCCGGCGCGGCGCACCAGGCCCTCACCCTCCAGCCGCAGCAGCGCCTCGCGGACCGCCGACTGGCTGCAGGCGAGTTCGGCCGCCAGGCCGAGCTCGGTCAGCACGGAGCCCGGGGTCAGCTCGTTCAGCATGATGCGCCGGCGGAGCATGGACGGCACGCTGTCGCCGCGCGTGCGTGAGGCGGATTGGATGGTGCTTCTCGATCGATTATCGATATCGGCGGGAACCTATCGCGACCGGCTGGGCCGTGGCAAGGGGCGCCGCGGACCGTCGGCAAGGCGAGGCCGTCGTGGGGTGTATAACAATCCGATCGGCCGCCGAATCGGCGTAAGCCCTTGAAATATAACGGCCGACATCGGCGAGGCCAGCGCCGGGGCCGGTGAGTGTACAAGCGAAATATACTGATCGGCCGCGATCGCCCGGCCCACGAGCCGGTTCGGGCGGCTCTTCTTGCGTCTACCACATTGATTAATATGGCTATTTTGCCCAGCCGCCAGTTCTGGCACGCAGCTTGCTTTACTTGGCTCAGACAACAGCAGCGAACCAAGGACAACAGTCATGAACGCTCAAAGAAAAGTGCTGGTCGTGGACGACGATCCAATCGTCAGCAAGAGCTTTAACCGCGTGCTGGCCCGGAAAGGTTACCTGGTCGTCAGTGCCGGGAACGGACTGGAAGCGCTGAGCAAGGTCGCGCACGAGGACTTCGACGCCGTGTTCACCGACATCAAGATGCCAGGCATGAGCGGCATCGAGGTGGCGGAGCGGATGCAGGCGAAGCGCCCGTGGACCCCGGTGCTGATCATCACCGGCTATGGCTCGGCCGAGCACGAGGCACGGGCAGAGGCCGCCGGCGTGCGCGGGTTCCTGCGCAAGCCGCTGTCGCCGGAAATGATCGAGAGCAGCTTGGCGGCCGCGCTTGCCCCGGCGGCGCCGGTCGCGGACCGGCTCCCACAGGGTGCCGTGGCCGCAGTGGTGGCACCCGAAGCAGCCGCCGTGGCCGCCCCGCAGCCCGCCACGCAAGGCGAAGCGAGCACCGGCGGCGTCGGCCGGCTGCTGAAGAACATCGCCCTGTTCGTCGCCGCGCCGTTCGTCGGGCTGGCCGGCATCATCCTGTTCCCGATCATCGGGTTGGCGCTGCTGGCCTGGACCGCCGGAAAAGCCTGGCGCCAGCGGAAGGTCGCCGCGGAAAGCGAACCCAGCGCGGTCCGCAGCATCGCCCGGTTCGTGAAGAACGTCACCCTGTTCTTCGCCGCGCCGTTCGTGGCGCTGGCCTACATCGCGCTGTTCCCGATCATCGGGCTTGGGATGCTGGCCTGGACGGGTGGGCAGGCCTGGCGCCAGCGGAACGCCGCGGCCTGATCGCCCGAGATGATGCCTGGCCGAAGCTGCCGGGCCTGGCCGAAGCCGCCGGCACGGTGGAAAGGGGGGGCCCCGAGCGCCCCCCTTTCCCGTGCCGGTCACCGATGTCGGAGGCCGGCGCGCGCGGTGTGGCGATCGGTCCCAAATCCCCGAATTTTCGCCCGGCCCCGCCGCTGACAACGCGCGCGGCGACTGATCTGCATCAAAGACCGGCGCGGCGATCGCGGGCAGAATGGGCGCAGCGGGCAGAACGTGGCTGACTAGCCGGAGCGGGCAGACGGGTGCCGTGTCGTGCTCCGGCGGCGGCCGACGGGGTTCAGACGGAACGACGGAGACGCATGTGGCGAAGCCCAGCTTAGGCGGCAGGATGGGACGCGGACCATTCGCCAGGGGCACGATCGGCGCGGCGGTTGCCGCCGTCGTGCTGGCGCTTGCCGGGATGACCGGGTCGGCATCCGCCGCGACTCCGTCCACGGCCGACCAGCAATGCCTGGGCTGCCACGGGATGCCGGGGCTCGAGAAGCCGCTCGCGGACGGCGGATCGCTCTCGCTGCACATCCCAGGCGACAGCTTCGCCCAATCGGTCCATGGCGGGCTCGGGTGCACCGGCTGCCATGCCGACGTGAACCTGGCCAGTCATCCGCCGGCGGCGAACCCGATCAGCAGCAAGCGCAACTTTTCCCTTGCCATGGTCCAGGTCTGCCGCACCTGCCACAGCGACAAGTTCGACGAGTGGGGCAAAAGCGTCCACGCGGCCCTGGTCCGCGAAGGCAACCCGGCCGCCCCGATTTGCACGAGCTGCCATTCGCCGCACACCGTGGTCAAGGGCGTGGCCGAGTCGATGGACACGGTTCCCTGCAAGGCCTGCCACGCCGACATCTTCACCGCGTACGCCGCGAGCGTGCATGGCGTGTTGCGCTGCGGCGGCCTGACCCAGGCGCCGCTTTGCTTTAGCTGCCACGGCGCCCATGGCGTGAGCGTCCCCACGGCGGGGGTGGGATTGAAGAATGTCTGCCTCGGCTGCCACACCAACGCGCTCGCCGCGCACCAGACCTGGCTGCCGAATACCGAGCTGCATTTCGACGTGGTGTCGTGTCCCGCCTGCCACGCGCCGCAGGCGCAGCGCAGGGTCGATCTCGTGCTCTATGACAGCACGACGCAAACCGAGGCTGCCGAGCCGGTGGGCGTGCCCGAGTTCGCCAGTCCGACCGGTTCGCCGGCGGCGGCGCGGCCGGGCCTGGACCCGGCGACGCTGTTCACGCTGCTCAGGACGCTGAATCGCCCGGGGGTCGAGGACAAGACGAGCCTCAAGGGCCGATTGGACGTGCGCACGGGCGTTGAGGCGCACCAGCTCACCCCCAGTAGCGCGGCGATCAGCGATTGCAACACCTGCCACCGGGCGGGCGCCGCGGCGTTCCAGAGCGTCACGGTATCCGTCGCCGGCCCCACCGGCATCCCGAAAAGCTATGGCGCCAGCAACGAGGTCTTGAACTCGGCCTTCTCCATCTACTCGATCGGCGGCTTCTACGCGATCGGCGCCACCAGGATCACCATCCTGGACGCGCTGTTTGTCCTCGCTCTGCTGGCCGGCATCGGCGGGCCGCTCGGTCATCTGACCCTGCGATGGGCCTTCAGGCTATACCTGAACCGCAGGTCCCACGAGCAACGGAAAGGCTAGGCACGATGCATCGGCTCTACATTCACCCGCTCCCCGTGCGGATCTGGCATTGGATCAATGCGGTCACCTGCGTGATGCTGGTGCTGACCGGGATCCAGATCCGCTACGTGGGCCTGATCAACGTGGTGCCCTTCAGGATCGCCGTCGCCGTGCACAACTGGCTGGGCTTCGTGCTGATCGCCAATTTCTTCGTGTGGTTCTTCTTCTATCTCTTCTCCAACCGGATCAAGGTCTACCTGCCCGAGCTGGACCCGATAAAATTCTTTCGCGGCAGCATGCGCCAGGCCATCTATTACGGTTATGGCATCTTCAAGGGGGCGCCCAACCCGTTTCACGTGAGCATCTACCGCAAGTTCAATCCGCTGCAGGCGATGACCTACCAGATCATCATGCTCCTGCTGCTGCCCATTCAGTGCGTGACGGGAATCCTGCTGTGGGATCTCACGCGCTTCTCTGGCGCGGTGGCGCTGGTCGGCGGCGTGCGCGTCGTCGATACCGTGCACGTGCTGATCTTCATCGTTTTCGTGTTCTACATCCCGTTCCATGCCTACCTCGGAACGCTGGGCCACACGCCGATGGCGCACTTCAAGGCGATGTTCACCGGCTACGAGGAGCTCGAGGTAGGCGAAAGCGCCGAGGGGATGGAGTGACGCCCCGCCACGGGACGCGGAACTTACCCCCCCTCCCACCCGTCATGGCCGGACCTTGTCCCCGGGCACTTGTCCCGGGGACAAGGCCCGGCCATGACGGATAAGCGGCTGCGCGAACCGGGTTGCAAACATGCTGCTGCTCTATGCCACGCGGGATGGCCAATCCCGGCGAATAGCCGCGCACATCGCCGCCCGACTTGCCGAAGGCGGCATCCCCGCACCGCCGCACGACCTGGCGGTCGCGTTTCCGGCGCCGGCGGACCTTGCCGCGGCCCCATTGGTGGCTGTCATCGCGGCGGTGCGATACGGCCGGCATCTGCCGGAGGCGGAACGATTCCTGGCAACCCACCGGGAATTGCTGGCGCGGGGCCCGCTGGTCTTCGTCTCGGTGAATTTGACCGCCAGAAAACCGGGCAAGGACACCGCCGAGGGAAACCAGTATCTGCGCAAATTGCTGGCCCGACATCGGCTGACCCCGGCGTTCGCGACCGCCGTCGCCGGGCGCCTCGACTACCCGCGTTACACCTGGCTCGACCGGCAGATCATCCGGTTCATCATGAAGCTGACGGGAGGGCCGACCGACCCGCAAAGCTGTGTTGAATTCACCTCATGGCAGGCAGTGGATCGGATTGCCGCGCGGATTGCCGATCTGCATGGCGAGGCTGGGCATTTGACGTAGCGCGTGCTCACGCAGAGTGGAATTCACCCCCTGTCATTGCAAGGAGCGTAGCGACCCTCGGGTCAAGCGCCCGAGGGCAGGCGAAGCGCAATCCCCCGCCGCGGGAGATTGCTTCCCCGGGTCAAGCCCGGGGACCGCTGCGCTCCTCGCAATGACAGGGGGCGCTTCCGGCAACGACATAATGCCTACGACGCATCGGACTCGTCGGACTCGTGCTCCGAGTCACGAATCCGAATATTGTATTTCTTCATCAGCGCCTGGAAGTTGGCGCGCTGCATGCCGGTCTCCTCGGCACTCCTGGTCGCGTTCCACCCATTCCGCCGCAGCGCCTCAAGCACGAACAGCTTCTCGATATTCTCGACCGACTTCTCGCGCGCAAGTTTCTTGATCTGCTTGAGCTCCTCGCCGGTGCGCGGGATATCGACCGCAGTCCCCGGCGACGCCTCGTCGATATTGACCAGATGCGCCCGGCGAATGACCGGCTCGGTCGCCAGGATCACCGCGCGCTGCACGGTATTTTCCAGCTCCCGCACATTGCCCGGCCAGTCGTAGTTCATCAGCACCGCCATCGCCCCTTCGGAGAACTCCGCCACCTGCTTCCCCATCTCCTCGCTGAAGACGCGCAGGAAGTGGAATGCCAGGGCGGGAATGTCGTCGCGGCGTTCGCGCAGCGGCGGAACGCGAATCGGGAAGATGTTGATCCGATAGAACAGGTCCTCGCGGAACCTGCCGTCGGCCACCATGGCCTTAAGGTCCTTGTTGGTCGCGGTGATCAACCGGAAGTCGGCGGCCTGCGTCCTGGTATCCCCCACCGCCCGGAACTCCCGCTCCTGGATGACCCGCAGCAGCTTGGCCTGGGTGGTCAGCGAGATGTTGCCGATCTCGTCGAGAAACAGCGTTCCGCCGGAGGCGATTTCCAGCATGCCCTTCTTGTTTCCCACCGCGCCGGTGAACGCGCCCTTGACGTGCCCGAACAATTCGCTCTCCAGCAGCGTCTCGGTGAGCGCGTTGCAGTCAACCGGAATGAACGGCTTGTCCTTGCGCAGGCTGTTGTAATGAATAGCGCGGGCGATCAGCTCCTTGCCGGTTCCCGACTCGCCGGTGAGCAACACCGTCGAGTTGGTCGGCGCGCACTTGGCGAGCAGCCGGTAGACGCTCTGCATCTGCGGGCTCGACCCGATGACGTTCTCGAAGCGGTACTTGGCGCCGACCTCGGCCTTGAGGTTCAGGTTCTCGGCCAGCAACTGCCGCCGCTCCAGCGCGCGATGCACCACCAGCTTGAGCTCGTCCGGATCGAACGGCTTGGGCAGGTAGTCGAACGCCCCGAGCTTCATCGATTTCACCGCCGTCTCGATCTGCGACAATCCGGTGATCATGATGACGTCGATGTCCGGGTGCCCCTCGCGCACCCGGCGCAGCACCTCGAGGCCGTCGATCTTCGGCATCATGATGTCCAGAATAAGGATGTCGTAATGCGCCTCGTCGATCTTGCGCAGCGCCTCCAGGCCGTCCTGCACGGCTTCGAGCTGATAGTCGGCGTTCCGCAGGATGCGCAGACAACTGTCGATAATGATCTGCTCGTCATCGACGATCAATATTTTCACGCTCACGAGCGGCTCCCGCTGCTGGCGATTTCCGCGACTTCGGGCGACCGGATCAGCGGAAGCTGGACCCGGAATGTGGACCCCTTCCCCACCTCGCTTTCGACTTCGATCGTGCCGCCATGCGCCTCGACAATTCCGTGGCTGACCGACAATCCCAGTCCCGTCCCCGTGCCGATCTTCTTGGTGGTGAAAAAGGGATCGAAAATCCGCCGGAAGTTTTCCTCGGGTATGCCACATCCGGTATCGGTGACCGACAATTCCACCATCGGCACGGCGATGGCCCCGGGGCGCAACGTTCTCGGCTGCGGCAACCGCCGCGTGCGGACGGTGATGCTGCCCTCGCCGTCGATCGCGTGCTGGGCATTGACCAGCAGGTTCATGACGACCTGCGTGATCTGGTCCGGGTCGACCCAGACCTGCAGCAGCGCGGGATCGAGCTCCAGCGTGATGGCGATATCGCGCAAATTGGCCGGCCGTTCGACCAGCCGCGCGGTGGTTTCGATGATCTGGTTAAGGTCGGCGAACTTCTTCTCCGGCGGCTTCTCGCGGGCGAAATCGAGCAGCCGTCGGATGATGCTGGCGCACCGCTTGGTTTCCCGGATCACCAGGTCCATGTCCTCCGCGTCCGGGCTGCCGTCCTCCATCTTTTCCCGCAGCAGGTGCGAGAAGGTCAGCACGCCGGTCAACGGATTGTTCAGTTCGTGCGCGATGCCGGAGGCAAGCAGGCCGACCGACGCCAGTTTTTCCCCGCGCGCGGCTTCGGCCTGGGCGATGCGAAGCTGCTCGGTTCTTTGCTCGACCTTCTGCTCCAACGTGCGCGCCCACTCCTGCAGCTCCGAGCGGGAATTCCGCAACGCTGCCGTCATGGCGTTGAAGGATTCCGCCAGCTCGCCGAACTCGTCGCCGCTGCGCACCGGAATCGGCTGTTCCAGATCCCCCGAAGCGATCCGCCGCGCGCCGGATTCCAGGTCGCGCAGCGGCAGATAGATCAGAGGATGCACGAAAGCCCCGACCGAGAGCGCGGCGACCAGCACAAATCCCAGGGAAAAGGCGGTGATCGTCAGCGCATTCCCGCGGATCCGCTGATCCATTTCGTTCAGGGAATAGCGGATATCCAGCACACCAAGCACCGGGGTGCCGCGGGCGTGCTGATGACAGGCGGCGTTGTAGCAGGAGGGCGCGTTGCGGATCACCTCCATGCTGCCCAGCAGGCGCTCCCCGCCGGGGGAGGTGAAGGTCCAGGTCCGCTCGCCCTTGGGAACTTCCTCGAGCGGCTTCGCGCTCTCGTGGCAGAGCGAACAGCCTTCGGCCTTGCGGTCCACGATCTGGCCGATCTCCGGGGCATAGGTCGAGTGGGTGATCCTGCCGTCCTGGCTAAAAATCCTGATCCGGTCGATGCCGTCCTGCTGCGCCACGTCGCGGATGATCGTATCCACATAGGTGGGTTGATTCTGCAGCATCGCGAAGCGCGTGCTTCGGGTGATGACCTCGGAGAGCTGGATGACGTGACCGGCCACGGTGTCGAGCAGTTCGGTCCGCTGGTACCAGACCACCAGCCCGGTAAACAGCACCACCGCCAGGGAAAGCGCCACGGTGAGATAAAGACCGACCTTGAACTTGAGGGATTGTCGATTCATGCCGTTCTTCGGCTGCCACCGCGCCGCCCGCGACCACTATGCACGCGGACAGCTTATCCCTGAATTTCCTGCTTGGATCAACATGGTATTGCGAAGGTATGGTACTGCGAAGGCGGGGCGATCGGTCGAATGGCAGAAAGGCGGACGAAACCCGGCTCCCTGTCATTGCGAGGAGCGAAGCGACGCGGCAATCCCCATCCAGGTGCGCACCTGG
>Ga0209415_10018827_pt1 | contig 10869 bp, 10 predicted proteins | sample PeaSoiSIISIP2007_FD_187696 | JGI IMG/M metagenome (GOLD analysis project Ga0209415, IMG submission 187696) | Peat soil microbial communities from Weissenstadt, Germany - SII-SIP-2007 (SPAdes) (version 2) | ecosystem: Environmental > Terrestrial > Soil > Wetlands > Peat | place: Germany... | reverse complement strand
ATCACGTCCTGCATCGACTCGCCGCGCAGCTCGGCGGCCTTGCTCTCGCCCAGCACCCAGCGCACCGCGTCGATGACGTTGGACTTGCCGCAGCCGTTGGGACCGACGACGCCCACGAGGCGGCCGGGCACGTCGATCTGGGTCGGATCGACAAAGGACTTAAAGCCGGCGAGTTTTATCTGCCGCAAGCGCACGCTGCTGTTCCCGGGGTGTTTTACGTGAGGCGAAACTATAATGATAGCGAATCGATGGATCCGCGCTCCGGTCGCAGTCGCTGCCAGGGCTGGCGGGCCCGCGGCAACCGCTCCCGCAGCCATGAAGAACCGCGCTCCCAAGACCCTGCAGACCTTCCCCAACCCGAGTCCCGAGCGCGACTACCTGGTGCGCATCGAGATCCCCGAGTTCACCTGCCTGTGCCCGATGAGCGGCCAGCCCGACTTTGCGCGCTTCGAACTGGAGTTCATCCCCGACCGGCGCAACGTCGAGCTCAAGAGCCTCAAGCTCTACGTGGTGGGCTATCGCGACCAGGGCGTCTTCCACGAGGCGGTCACCAATCGCGTGCTCGACGACCTGGTGGCCGCGATCGCGCCGCGCTTCCTGCGCATCACCGCGCGCTGGAATGTGCGCGGCGGAATCTACACGACGGTGGTCGCCGAGCACCGCAAGCGCGGCTGGAAACCCTTGCCGCCGATCGATCTGGGGGCCGGCGCGCGCCCGACGGACCGGCCCGAGGCGCACCGATCTTGACCTTGCGGATGAATCCCGCGCTGGAGCTGCTTCGGCCCTACCCGTTCGAACGGCTGCGGGCGCTGCTCGCCCCCTTCGCGCCGGCGCCCGATCGGGCGCCGATCAACCTTTCGATCGGCGAGCCCAAACACCCGACCCCCCGCGTGCTGCTCGAGGCGCTGGCCGGCGCGCTGCCGACGCTGGCGCAATACCCCGCCACGAAGGGAACCGATGCCCTGCGCGAGGCCCTCGCGGGCTGGCTCGTGCGCCGCTACGGCCTGCACCGGATCGACCCGCATACCCAGGTCCTGCCGGTCAACGGGTCGCGCGAGGCCCTGTTCGCCTTTGCCCAGGCGACCATCGACGCGCGGGGCAATGCGCTGGTGCTCGTCCCCAACCCCGGCTACCAGATCTACGAGGGCGCCGCCCTGCTGGCCGGCGCGCAGCTGCGGTATTTGCCGACCACGCGCTCCGGCGGCTGGCGCATGCCCTGGGAGCGCGTGAGCGCCCAAGAGTGGGAGCGCGTGCGCCTCGTCTACGCCTGTTCCCCGGGCAATCCGACGGGCCATGTGATGTCGCTGCAAGAGTGGCAGGAGCTCTTCGAGCTGGCCGACCGGCACGACTTCCTGATCGCGGCCGACGAGTGCTACTCGGAGATCTATTTCGACGAAGCCCAGGCTCCGCTGGGCGCCCTGGAGGCGGCCCAGCGCCTGGGGCGCGCGGACTTCGCGCGCCTGGTGTGCTTCGGTAGCCTCTCCAAGCGCTCCAATTGCCCGGGATTGCGCTCGGGCTTCGTCGCCGGCGACGCCCGGGCGCTGGGGCGCTTTCTTGCCTACCGCACCTATCACGGCTGCGCCATGAGCCCGGCCACCCAGGCAGCGAGCATCGCCGCCTGGAACGACGAACAGCACGTGATGGACAACCGCCGCCGCTACGCCCGCAAGTTTGCCCAGGCCCAGCCCCAGATCAGCCGGGTGCTGACGGCACCGATGCCCCAAGCGGCCTTTTACCTGTGGGCGCAGACGCCCGGCGACGACGCGCAGTACGCCGGCGCGCTCTACGCCGAGCAAAATGTGCTGGTTCTGCCCGGCAGCTTCCTGGCCCGCAGCGTCGAGGGGTCCAACCCCGGCGCCGGCTACGTGCGGATCGCCCTGGTTGCCGACGAATCCGAGGTCGCCGCCGCGACCGAGCGCATTCTCGCCCACGCCGGGCAATTGCCCTGCTAGCCTTTCACCGGAGCCCCCATGACGCACCAAGAGACGATCGATCAGGCCTGGGAGCAGCGTGCCCAGTGGAGCAGCGACAGCGCGCCGCCGGCGCTGCGGGAGGCGGTCGAGCAGACGCTGGCCCAGCTCGACGCCGGTCGGCTGCGCGTGGCCGAGAAGCGCGACGGCGGCTGGATCGTGCACCAGTGGATCAAGAAGGCCGTTTTGCTCTCCTTCCGCCTGCAGGAGAACCGGATCCAGGGCGGCGGGTCGGACACGGCCCTGCGCTTTTACGACAAGGTGGAGACGAAGTTCAGCCGCTACGACGAAGCGCAGTTTCGCGCCAGCGGCATCCGCGTGGTCCCCCCGGCCGTGGCGCGCCGCGGGGCCTACATTGCACGCAACGTCGTGCTGATGCCCTCGTTCGTCAATATCGGCGCCTACGTGGACGAGGGAACCATGGTGGATACCTGGGCCACGGTGGGCTCCTGCGCGCAGATCGGCAAGAACGTGCACCTGTCGGGCGGCGTAGGGATCGGCGGCGTGCTCGAACCGGTGCAGGCGGCCCCGACCATCATCGAGGACAATTGCTTCGTTGGCGCGCGCTCCGAGGTGGTCGAGGGCGTCATCGTCGAGCAAGATGCGGTGCTGTCGATGGGGGTGTACATCGGCGCGAGCACGCGGATCTACGATCGCGAACGCGGGCAGGTCCTGTACGGGCGCGTGCCGCGCGGCGCGGTGGTCGTGCCCGGATCGATGCCGGCCAAGGACGGCACCCACAGCCTGTACTGCGCGGTCATCGTCAAGCGGGTCGATGCGCAGACGCGCGCCAAGACCGCGATCAATGACCTGCTGCGCGAGGCCGGCGCGTAGGCGGGCCGCATGGCGTACGATCGAATAAGGAGGGGCAACCAATCATGATGACGCTGGATCGACTCTTTGTGCTGATGGCCGAGAAAAAGGCCTCCGACCTGTTCCTGGCGAGCGGGTCCCCCGTCACCATAAAGATCAACGGCGTGTGCGTGCCGATCAACCAGGAACGCCTGCTGCCGCAAAACGTGATCGACCTGCTCACCGAGCGGCTCAGCGACGCGCAGTTCCGGGAACTCGAAGAATCCAACGAGCTCAACATCGGCCTGCCCGTGCAGGGCCTTGGCAGCTTCCGGCTGAGCGCCTTCCGCCAGCGCGGCTCGATCTCCGCGGTGCTGCGCTACATCCCCAGCGAGATCCCGCGCCTGGACGAATTGCGCCTGCCGCCGGTCTTCAAGGACCTCGCCCTGTCGCGGCGCGGCCTGGTGCTGGTCGTCGGCGCCGCCGGCTCGGGCAAATCGACCTCGATCGCCTCGATGATCGACTACCGCAACGAACTGCAGACCGGCCACATCCTGACCTTCGAGGACCCGATCGAGTACCTGTTCCAGAACAAGAAGTCGATCATCAACCAGCGGGAAATCGGCACCGACGCCACCTCGCTGGCAACGGCCATGCGCAGCGCCATGCGCCAGGCCCCCGACGTGATGTTCATCGGCGAGATCCGCGACCGCGAGACGATGGCCGCGGCCCTGGCCTACGCGATGTCGGGACACTTTCTGATCGCCACGATGCATGCAACCAACAGCGCCAACGCGCTTAACCGGATCATCAATTTCTACACGCCCGAGACGCGGGCGGCCCTGTTCGAGGATGTCGCGACCTCCCTGCGCGCCGTCATCTGCCAGCGCCTGGTGCGCTCGCGCCGCGGCGGCCGCGTGCCGACGATCGAGGTGCTCATGAATTCGGGCCATACGCGCGACCTGATCATCCGCGGCGACGTCTCGGGGATCAAGGAGGCCCTGGCGCAGAGCCTGGTGCCGGAGAACCAGTCCTTCGAGCAGAGCCTGTACACCCTGCTCAAGGACGAGGAGATCACCCGCGACGATGCGCTGGCATCGGCCGATTCGCAGAACAACCTGCTCTGGTTCATCAACAACGCCGGCAAGGCGCGCCCCGAGGTCTCGGCGAGCGCCAGCGCGGCCGATACCGGCTCCTCGTCCTTCACCGAGATCACCCTCAACATCTGATGCGCGCCGCCACGCAAGCCCGGGCCGAGTCGTCGGCAGCCACCTCGCCGGCGCTGGCGCTGGTCAAGGAGCTGGCCGCCCGGCGCTCGGTGACGCCCGCCGACGCCGGCTGCCAGGAGCTGCTTGCCGAGCGGCTGCGCGCCAGCGGCTTCGTCGCCGAGCGCCTCGACCGCAACGGTGTCGCCAACCTCTGGCTGCGGCGCGGCGCCCAGCGCCCGCTCTTTGTCTTCGCCGGGCACACCGACGTGGTGCCCCCCGGCCCGCTCGAGCGCTGGCAATCGGACCCGTTCGTGCCGGTCGAGCGCGACGGCTTCCTGGTGGGCCGCGGCGTGGCCGACATGAAGACCTCCGTGGCCGCGTTCGTCGTCGCCGCCGAGCGCTTCGTGGCCCAGCACCCCGACCATCGCGGCTCGATTGCCCTGCTGCTCACCTCCGACGAAGAGGGCCCGGCAGTTGACGGCACGGTGGCCGTGGTGGAGGCCCTGGCGGCGCGCTGCGTGGGCGTCGATTTTTGCCTCGTCGGCGAGCCGAGCAGCGTGCAGCGCCTGGGCGACACCATCAAGTGCGGCCGTCGCGGCTCGCTCTCGGGCCACCTCCTCGTGCACGGCCGGCAGGGCCATGTGGCCTATCCGCAGCTGGCGCGCAATCCCATCCACGAGGTCGCGCCAGCCCTGGCGGAGCTGGCGACCACCGTGTGGGACGCCGGCGATGCCGATTTTCCGCCGACCAGCTGGCAGGTCTCCAACATCCACGCCGGGACCGGTGCGGGCAACGTGATCCCGGGATGCTGCGAGGTCGATTTCAACCTGCGCTTCGCCCCGGTGTCCAGTCCCGAGCAGCTGCGTGGCCGGGTCGAGGCCGTCTTGCGCGCGCACGGGCTCCAATACGAGCTGCAGTGGACGCTGGGCGCGCGGCCCTTCCAGTGCGCACCCGGAACCCTGGTCGAGGCGTTGAGCGCCTCCATCGAGCAGGTGCTGGGCCTGCGGCCGGCGCGATCGACGGCCGGTGGCACCTCCGATGGACGCTTTCTTGCCGCGGTGTGTCCGCAGGTGGTGGAATTCGGCCCGCTCAATGCGACCATCCACATGGTCGACGAGCGGATCTGCATCGCCGACATCGAACCTCTGACGGAGGTCTATCGCCGCACGCTCGCCGGGGTGCTGCTCGCTTGAAGGTTCCTTTCCCCTTCGGAAAACGCCAACAATGACAATCGATGCCAAGGCCAACCTGCGGACCGTGCGCGACGCGTTGCGCTTTGCCGTGACGCGCTTTAACGAGGCCGGCCTGTCGTTCGGCCATGGCCAGGTCGATGCCTTCGACGAGGCCTCGTTTCTCGTGATGCGCGCGCTCTCGCTGCCGCTCGAGCGCATGGACATCTTTCTCGATGCCTTTTTGACGATGGGAGAGATCAATTCCCTGCTGCAGCTGATCGAGCGGCGGATCAAGTCGCGCATGCCGGCCGCCTACCTGCTCAACGAAAGCTGGCTGCAGGGCTATCGCTTCTACGTCGACACCCGCTGCATCATCCCGCGCTCGTTCATCGCCGAGCTGGTCAAGGACGAACTGCAGCCCTGGGTTCCCGACCCCAATGCCGTGCGCCGCGTGCTCGATCTGTGCACCGGATCGGGCTGCCTGGCGATCATGGCCGCCAACGTGTTCCCCGACGCCGAAATCGACGCCATCGACGTCTCGCTCGATGCCCTGGCGGTGGCCACGCGCAACGTCGAGGAGTACGGTCTGCGCACCCGCGTGCGTCTGCTCTCGTCCAATCTCTTCGAGGCGGTCGAAGGCCGCTTCTACGACCTGATCCTTTGCAACCCGCCCTACGTGAGCGATGCCTCGATGGAGCAGTTGCCGCCCGAATACCAGCACGAGCCGCGCGTGGCGCTTGCCGGCGGCGCCGACGGCATGGAGCTGATCCGCCGCATCGTGCGCGAGGCCCATTCCCAGCTCGAGCCCGGAGGCGCCCTGATTCTCGAAGTCGGCGATGGCCGCGGCGCGATCGAACGCAGCTTTCCGGAGCTGGCGCTGACCTGGCTCACGACCAGCGCGGGCGACGACATGGTCTTTCTTGCCCACCGCGAGGACTTGCCCGCCTAGGCCCTGGCTGCCCGGGGACCGCCCCTTCGCCCTCTCGCCCCTTTCGCGCACCCTTCTCCCATCCCTTTCGCGCTTTCGTCCGGCCGCCTTGGGCCGCCGGCGCAGCAAGGCAGCCGTGCTTCGACTCTCTAACCTTTCCCTGGCGCGCGGGGCGCGCGTGCTCTACCAGCAGGTGAGCCTGATGGCCACCGCCGGCGAGCGCATCGGCCTGGTGGGCGCCAACGGCTGCGGCAAGACCAGCCTGTTCTCGGCGGTTCTGGGCCAGCTCTCGCTCGAAGCGGGCACCATCGAAGCGCCTCGGCCCGAACGCATCGCCCACGTGGCCCAGGACATCGAAACCGCACCCTCGAGCGCCCTCGAATACGTCCTGCAGGGGCACGCGCCGCTGAGCCTGGCGCGCGCCGCCCTGGCGCGTGCCGAGGCGGGGCACGACGACCTGGAACTGGCGCATGCCCACGCCCAGCTCGCCGAAGTCAACCCCGGCGCGGTAAGCGCCCAGGCACTGACGGTGATGCGCGGACTCGGATTTGCGCCCGATGACGCACACCGGCCGATGGAGAGCTTTTCCGGGGGCTGGCGCAACCGCCTGGCGCTGGCCCGCGCGCTCCTTCGTCCCGCGGACCTGCTGCTGCTCGACGAGCCGACCAATCACCTGGACCTCGATTCGGTCGTCTGGCTCGAGGCCTGGCTGCGCCGCCAGTCGGCCACCGTGCTCCTCATATCGCACGACCGTGAGTTTCTCGACCGCTGCGTGAACACCATCTGGCACGTCGACGGCGGCGCCATCCGGCGCTACGCGGGCGATTACTCGGCCTTCGAAGCCGCCCTAGTTGAGCGCAACCGCCAGCAGGACGCCCAGGCGCGCAGCTACCAGCGCACCGCGGCGCACCTGCAGCAGTTCGTCGACCGCTTCCGCGCCCAAGCCACCAAGGCCCGCCAGGCGCAAAGCCGCCTGAAGATGCTCCAGCGCCTGGTCGAGGTCGAACCCTCGCGCGCGCAGCACGAATGGCGCTTCGAGTTTCTGGCGCCGCGCAGCCTGCCCGAGCGCCTGGTCGACGGCGCCGACCTCACGCTCGGATACGGCGACAAGGCGGTCCTGCGCGAGGTGCGCGTGGTCGTCGAGGCCGGCGACCGGATCGGCATCCTCGGCGTCAACGGCGCCGGCAAGTCGACGCTGGTCAAGGCGATCACGGGAACCATCGCGCCGATGCGCGGCGAGCTGCGCCGCGCGGCCGGGGCCGCCATCGGCTATTTCGCGCAGCACCAACTCGACCAACTCGAGGGCGCGGAGAGCCCCCTGGTACAGCTGCGGCGCCTCGCGCCGCAGGCGCGGGAGCAGGAGTTGCGCGACTTCCTGGGCACCTACCGCTTCTCCGGGGAAATGGCCACCGCGCCCGTCGGCCGCATGTCCGGCGGCGAGAAGGCGCGCTGCGCCCTGGCGCTCATTGCCTGGCAACGGCCCAACCTGCTGGTGCTCGATGAGCCGACCAACCACCTGGACATGGAGACGCGCGAGGCGCTGACGGTGGCGCTTTCCTCCTACGAGGGGGCGCTGCTGCTGGTCTCGCATGACCGGCACCTGCTGCGTGCCGCCACCGACCAGCTCTGGCTGGTTCACGACGGCCTGCTTGCGCCCTTCGACGGGGATCTGGACCAATATACGGCCCTGGTCCTGGCGAGCCGGCGCGAGCGCGCCGAAGCGCTGTCGCCGGAGGCCGACAAGGACCCGACGCGCGATGTCGGCCGCCGGCGCGAGGAGCGCCGCCAGCAGGCGCAGGAGCGTGGTCGCCAGGCGCAGCTGCGCCGCCCCCTACAGCAGCGCCTGCAGCGGATCGAGCGCGAGCTCGAAAGCCATGCCGCCGAGCTGCGGCAGATCGACCAGCGGCTGGCCGATCCGAATTTTTATCATGCCGGCGACACGACCGAGGTGGCCGGCCTGCTCAAGCAGCGTGCGCAGCTCAGTGAAAAGGTCGAGCGGCTCGAGGCGCAGTGGCTGCAGGGTCACGAGGAGCTCGACCGGGCGAACTAGCGCGCGGCCAGGTGGCACGGGGCCGCAAATCGGATACGATTGCCCGCTACGAGTGGACAACCAACGAAAGCCAGCGATGACCATAGACCTGTATTCGTGGCCGACGCCCAACGGGCACAAGATCCACATCATGCTCGAGGAGTGCGAACTGCCCTACCTGGTGCACGCCGTCGATATCGGTGCCGGCGAGCAGTTCTCCTCCAAGTTCCTGGCGATCAGCCCCAACAACAAGATCCCGGCCATCGTCGATCCCGACGGACCCGACGGACGTCCCCTGTCGCTTTTCGAATCGGGCGCGATCCTCATCTACCTCGCGGGCAAGACCGGTCGCTTCCTGCCGGCGGACGAGCGCGGCAAGTTCGTCGCCCTGCAATGGTTGATGTTCCAGATGGGCCACGTCGGCCCCATGCTCGGCCAGGCGCACCATTTCCGCCGCTACGCGCCGGAGCAGATCGAGTACGCGATCAACCGTTACACCAACGAGGCGCGGCGCCTTTACGCGGTGATGGACAAGCGCCTGGCGCAGGCCCACTTCTTCGCCGGCGCGGGCTATTCGATCGCCGATATGGCCATCTACCCGTGGACGCGCTCGCATGCGGGCCAGGGCATCGATCTGGAAGCCTATCCGCACGTCAAGCGCTGGTACGAGGAAATCTCCTCCCGCCCGGCGGTCCAGCGCGGCCTGAAGGTGCTCGAGAGCCAACGCCGCGTCCTGACCGACCAAAAGGCCCGCGAGAACCTGTTCGGGGCCACGCAATACCAGCGGCGATAGACGCGGGGCGCGCGCGGCTCGCCCGGACCCATGCGCAAGCGACGCCATCGGTCCGGGCGCCAGTGCCCGGCCCAAGCCTTTTGGATCTGGCCGAGGGCGCGTCGGCCCCTTCGCCTGCAACGCAGCGCCGGCGCCCGCTGCCGGGCTTATGCCGTTACTCAGTCGATGACGATCCGTTTGCCCGTCCCCGCCTCCTTCTTGGGCAGCACGAGTTCCAGAACGCCGTTGGCATACTTGGCCGCGGTCCTGGCGTCATCGACCGCCTGGGGCAGGGTGAACGAGCGGTACTGCCTGCCGTAATAGCACTCGCGCAGCACCACCTGGTCGCCCTTCTTCTCTTCCCTTTCCTTCTTCGTCTCGGCGCTGATCGTCACCTGATCCGCGTTGACCGACACGCTGATGTCCTCCCGATTAACGCCCGGGATCTCGGCGCGCACCTTGTAGTTCTTCTCGTCCTCGGTCACGTCGATGGGGATGTTTCCCGCGGCCGCTTGCTGGAACGGCACCGGGGTCAGGAAAAAGCCCTTGAACAAATCCTCCATCTCGCGGCCGAGCGGATCAAAACGGGTAAGCCCGCGGAACGGATTAAAGCGCGTGATGTCCGCCATGTCGCTGCTCCTTTCTTTGCTCGTCGTGCCTTGTTCTGCGGTTTGCCTGGCGCCGGAAGAGCCGGCGCCGGGGTTGACCGCCCCTTCTCAATGCGCCTGGCCCTGCTCCTCGAACTCCGCTTCGGCCTGCAGCCAATCATCGACTTCGCGCCCGGGCACAAAGCCGCGCGCCTGCGCCTTGTAGTAGGCCGCGGTGGCGATGCAATTGCGCCGCTGCTCCTCGAAGTCGGCCGCCGCGCTCTCCAAGATGACACCGGCAGCGGCCGAGGCGCCGTTGCCGCTATTTGCTTCCATCGTCTTCATTGCGTATCTGCTCCTAGGGGGTTTATGGTCCAAACACTGCCCGCGGCACGTGCACGAGCACGCGCACAGGCAGGCAGCCGAGAACCTGGATCGCGGCCGCGGCCACATGGCTAACGTTCTTCTTTTGCTCGAGTAGGCTACGCGCGGTTACGATGCCAAGGGAATACGCATACCTACGTAGCCGGTTTAGGTGATCGGCGACTTCATCCGCCGGTCACGATGCCGTGCCGCGGGCATGGGACCGCCGCGCGGCCGGCGTGGCGACAGCGCCTCATGCAGCCCGCGCGGGCTGGCGCAGTAAGGCTCGCGTTAGGCAAGCAAGCAGTGCTGCTCGAGTTCCGCAATCCGGTACGGGTTTCGATGCGTGATCGCTCGGACGTCGCGCCGCACGCGCAAATCGCTCTTTGGGCGCGCTGCCGATAGCCGAGACGGCAGGCGAAAGCGATCCTCCTGTGGCCCCGGGGATCTGCAAGCTGCGGCGCAGCTCCCCAGCCGTATCCCTTGCCCTACCTGCGCTCTGTACTTGCCAGCCGAACCCAAGCGCCTCGGCCATGAACCAAAAGTTGTGCATGACGCGGCCCAGGCTCATGATGCCCCGCACCTCACCTTCGGAAGCCGGCGTTGGCTTGCGCCGGTCGTAGACCACGATCCGCAGTGCCGGGCAAGGCGCCAGCCCACGGCCAAAAAAGGCCTGTTGCGGCTCGCCAGCGCGCGAGGGCCGCGGATTCGGGGTTCGCCGGGACGGTGGAAGCATGTTGGCCAGCACGCCGGTCCGTTTGCGCGCCGGTTCGTCCCCGGATAAGGAGGATTGCTCATCGTGCTCGCGCAAAAACGTCGCCGAAGGCCCCGAGCGGATCGCGCCGATGGCCGCCAGGGCCCCCTTGCCATCGACCAAGACGATCTGGACGTTTTGCATGTTGTGCGCCGTGGGCGCCCAGCCCGCGGCCTCCAGGAGCTGGTGCAGATCCTCGTCGAGGATCGCCCGGTCCGCGTCGAAGGGGCGTTCGGGCGCAACGCCGCCAGCAAAATGATTTCGAGCCGGTTGCGCGTCGGTAGCTCCCGAACT
>Ga0209415_10018826_pt1 | contig 10869 bp, 11 predicted proteins | sample PeaSoiSIISIP2007_FD_187696 | JGI IMG/M metagenome (GOLD analysis project Ga0209415, IMG submission 187696) | Peat soil microbial communities from Weissenstadt, Germany - SII-SIP-2007 (SPAdes) (version 2) | ecosystem: Environmental > Terrestrial > Soil > Wetlands > Peat | place: Germany... | reverse complement strand
TGCACCAACAATCGGGAACCGTGCCCTGGCGAGCCGCAGCAGATCTGGGAACTTGCCTTCAATTCGCCAGCCAAACTAGCCTGCTTGGGAGTCCTTTTTGGGTTTATCGTGTGCGGAAAAGCTAGGTAGGAAAAGGGTTTTAGGTTGGAGACCTCAAAATTGACCCAGCAGAAGTGCAGCTTTCGATGAGTGTAAACGCCTGATTTCATTCAAATTACAATAGTCGCGGCGTAGAATGTTGAGGTTCCGGAGGAGGAGGCCATGCATCGAGAGGACCAGTTCATTCCCGAATTGATCGTGCGTAACGCGCCTGCCGCGCTCGATTTTTACAAGAGTGTTTTTGGTGCTGAAGAAGTGCACCGAATGATTAAACCGGGCAGCGGGAAGATCATGCATGGCGAATTAACTTTGGATGGACACAAGTTCTTCGTGTGCGATGAGTTCCCTGCGAGCGAAGGTGGAACCTGTAAGTCACCCGAGACACTCGGGGGGACAGGTGTGCGCATCACCCTCCTTGTTGACGACGCGCGCCGGGTTGTCGAGCGTGCAGTGGCTGCCGGGGCCCGCGTGAGCATGCCAGTGCAGGACATGTTCTGGGGAGGACGTTACGGAAAGGTCGTCGATCCTTTCGGCCACGAGTGGGGAATCAACCAGCAGATCAAAGAGCAGAGTCACGCGGAGACGCAGGTCGCGGCTGACGAATTCTTCGCGACACGAAAATGACCCGACCGTCGCTGTCCCGGCGTTAGCTGCCTAACGGTATCGGAACTGTTGTTTGTGGTGTTGGCCTTGGTGGCTCATCGGAATATTGCTGAACGTGCTTGATCTCACTGCTGGGACTCATTTCACTAAAGACCCCGATGTTGGTCCGGTGATTTGCGTACTATTTGTGCCGTTTACTATTGGCTGCTATCTGGTTGCGCGCAAGCTTGGTTCTCGACTTGACGAGAGTTTATTGGCATTTCTCGAACTGACGCTCGCCGCAAGCCGTGTTGGCTAACTGGCGTTAAATCGCGCATTGCACTCACAGCCTGGGTTCTGAGCCGACCGGGATGGGCGAGATGAAATTGACGTCGCGAACCGGGCGGCGTAGGCTCACGTTGAAACAACCACTAGAGCGTTGCTGAGGCGCAAAGACATCCGGCGTTACAAACCCAAACTCTAAACTAAAACATCGGCCCCGAGGTCATAGTGGCACTTGCGGCTGAGAGTTGGCGGAGTTGGATATGGCGCTCACCACTCGAAGACAGTTCGTCCAGCAAACGGTGTTCGCGGCAGAGGCCCTTTGCGGAAGCCCGATTAAAGCGCTTGCCGGGACGCGGCGAATGTTCGAAGCACGCGAACAGAATGCCGCTCCGCTCGACGCGGCGGCGATCCGAAAACTTGTTTCCCAGATTAGCGGGCACGTAATCACACCGGAGACGCCCGACTATGAAGCGGCACGCCTGGTTTTCAACCGCGCATTCGATCGGCGTCCGGCACTGATCGTCCGCTGTGCCGGTGCGCCCGACGTCGCGCGGGCGCTTGCATTCGCCGAAGACCAGAACTTGCCACTGGCGGTGCGCGGCGGAGGCCATAACCGAGCCGGATTCAGCGTGTGCGATGGCGGCGTGGTGATCGATCTCTCCGGGATGAACCGGGTCGAAGTGGACGCAGGCAAGCGCGTCGCCCGGGCAGAGGCAGGTGCGCTGGTCCGCGACCTGGACCAGGCAACGCAGCGTTTCGGCCTGGCCACGACGTCGGGTGGTTGCCCGAGTGTAGGAATTGCCGGCCTGACGCTCGGCGGAGGAGAGGGGTTGTTGATGTCGAAGTACGGCGCCGCTTGCGACAACCTGATGTCGGCGCAACTTGTGACGGTGGATGGGAGGCAAGTCGAAACCAGTCAGAACTCCAATCCAGATCTTTTTTGGGCGATTCGCGGCGGAGGCGGAAATTTCGGCGTCGCCACCGCGCTCGAGTACCGGCTCCATCCGGTAACCGACGTTCTGAAGGGAACGCTTACCTACCCGCCCGGGCGAATTCCGGAACTCTTGCAGGCGTTTGTTAAGTTCGTCGCTACCGCCCCGGATGATATGAGCGTGGTTGCCGGGGTCTTTCCCTCCGAACGGGGGCCGCGATTCTGGATGCTTGTCTGCTATTTTGGCCCGCCGCGCGACGGCAACGACTTGCTCAGACCGTTGCGCGCGCTCAAACCGCAGGAGGACAATGTCAGGGTTATGTCCTATCTGGAGGGTCAGTCGGGCGCTGGTTTTCTTCGAGCGCCCATCGCGCATTTCCAAACGGACCTGTTCCTTCCAGAACTTACCGCGGCCGCAATTGTGGCGATCACATCGGCAGCCAACGGTGCGCCACCAAACACCAGGGTGTTCGTTATCCCGCTTTATGGCGCCATTTCGCGGGTGGGATTGCATGACACGCCTATGCGTTGCGGCAGCCGGGCTACGAGGTGGACATTCTGGGTACCTGGAACGCGCCAGCAGAGAAGGCGACTGCGGTGCAATGGGTCAAGTCTCTGCGCGACAATTTGCAACCCTTCGCGCATGGAGTGTACGTCAACCAGCTGGGCGAAACCAGCGAACAGCTTGTCCGGGCGGCGTACGGGTCGAACTACGCTCGCCTGGTGGAGATCAAGAAAAAGTACGACCCCAGGAATGTGCTGCGGCTCAACCAGAACATCAAGCCGGACTAGGCAGTCGAATGATTAAGAAACGCACTTGCCAAGTCCCGAACTCGTCGGCAACCCGGAAACTATCGCAGTAGATGGCGCAACATCGCCATCTCACCAGTAATTCTTAAGTAGTGTAATGGCCTTGCATGAGAAGGCCGGTCGGTGTCAAGAACAGTTTTTGGCCATTCCGATTGCCATCAATGCCCCAGCGGGCTGAAGTGGAGACCGAGAAAGTACGGCCACAACACGATTGCGAGAACACCGTTCCAAAAAGCTAGGTGCAGAAACCCGATTGTGAAGAGCCAGGCGGCGACCCACACGGTCCCCATGAAGGTGTGCTGCTCGATCCGTATTTTCTGCATTTGTTCTCCCTGGGCATCCGCCTTCAAGTGACTTCCTCCATGGGTAAGCGGTCTTCACCAATTGTTCATGGAAGGCTCCATTAGACTGAAATGAAACGATAGAAAAGTTCTCAGCCCGTGCAATAAGCATCACGCGTTTGTGTCTCGTTTCACGCTCGGGGAGTTTGTGCTCCGCCAATGTGACGGGCACAATTGGATCTTCGGAGGGTTGCTGTTGCAAAATCGCCTTCTCTAACAATGTCGGCGGTGTCAAAGCACCTTCCGCCCGGACCCCTGCATGCACTCCGAGAAGAGCGCCATTTCGCTCTAGTTGAAGTTTGCCAAACCAATCTGGGCTCGCTCGCAAATCGTTTCGGTCAAGAACTCAGTCCGGCCCACGACTTTCAGATATATTCTCCTAACACCGAAGTACCGGAGAACCGTCATGGACAGGCGTAGCATGCTCGTTCTCGCGCTCTTATGCCAAAGCCTTGTTTGCGTTCACGCGCAGAACCCAGCGCCAGCTTCGCGGCCATCAACCGAGACCCAGGCCGCTGGAACTCGCCCTGCAGAACCCAGAAAAACCAGCACGCCCTACACCGGCGATCTTTCCATCTTCGATTCGCCGGGGAGAGAGGAAAGGCTGCAGATCAATCGCGTGATGGAAATCCTCGGCGTCGCGCCCGGCGAGGTGGTGGCTGATATCGGCGCGGGATCGGGCTGGTTCACCGTGCGGGCGGCAAAGCGCGTGACGGAGACGGGCACGGTGTACGCCGTGGACATCAATCCTGAGGCTATTCGCTACATCAATCAGCGCATTCAAAAAGAAGACCTGCACAATGTAAACACCATCCTGAGCAAGCCTGACGACCCGCTGCTCCCCGCGAACCAGATTGATTCTGTCCTGCTGCTCAAGACCTACCATGAAGTCGAGAAGCCTGTGACCCTGCTACGTAATCTGCGACCCTCGCTTCGAACCGGGGCCAAAGTTGGAGTCATCGACCGCAACGGAAACGGAGAAAACCATGGAGTGGCGCGCGAGGTCGTGATTCGCGAGGCCTCACAAGCTGGCTACACGCTGCGGGAGCAGTATGACTTCGTCAAGGGTGACGGCATGGATTACTTCCTGGTTTTTACTGCGGAGTAGGCCCACCGCTCCACAGACATCCCAGCTTTGTCGGATACTTGGCCTAACATCGCCATTGCGCTCATTGACCGGGGTCGTGAGTGAAACCGCCTGATTGCGTCAGTTGAGATCGAGGGTCCGCTGACAGCGCCGTGCGGGCGCTGCGGCTAGGAAACGCTTCCTGACATCACGAACAGGCGGGTGAGGCGTACAATGTCGCCGTTTACCTGTTGGAAAAGGAAATTCCAGATGAAAAAGCTGCTAACGTTTGCTGTGATCGCTTGTGCATGTTGGATGCTGGATTCTCCGATGTTGGCGCAGGAGGTAGTGACGGTCTCGAGTTGCCCCGATCGGCCGACTTTGCCCGTGACATTTGTCGTGGACTGTTCGCATGTGGCGGACGCGGCGACGAAGCAGTTGTGCCGACCCTTTGCCGAAAACCAAGCGTGTAAAGTCTTTTGGGCGTACCGGAGCATCACCGGCATCCGTTTGGAGGAGAAATGTCCCACGTTCAAGTACACGATCTACGACCGCGATAAGTTTCCGCATCAAGAAGGAGAAGGCGGCCTGGCACTGCATTGCGGTGCGGATTACATGGCCGATTATTCTCTACTCATCAATGATCCTAAGTTCAATAGGAGCAAGAGGAGATCGGACATCGGCCCCTTTGATGTTCACGAGATACTGCACGGTTATCAGGAGAGGATCGCGCCGCTGCCCTATGTGCACGTGCTCTTCTCATCCAGCATGCTAGAAGCCGAGCGTGAGGTCGGGGACGAGAAGCTCTATGAATTCGACGTGGACCAGAGGAAAGAGGAGTTGCAACGCATCGAGACCGGTTTTGAAAAAGGAACAATTCCCGCCGACAAACAATGTCAGCTTGCGGAGGAATACGTCGAAATGAACTTGTATTTCAAGGACCCCAAGAATCTCGAGCAGTTCTATCGCAAGCTGGAACCGGGCGGGAAGAACGACGTGGCCGACCCGTGGCCGCGCTTCTTGCGTATGCTCGACGCAGTTTCCGGCGGCAGCGCAAGGCAGTACCTGCTGGCACACTGCCCGCGTTTCTGACTTGCTACCTTCCTAGGTCAGCGTTCAACAGCTAAGGTCAAAGCGCCCTGCGCAGCCCTATTCTGTGACTCTAAGCGATTGCGCTGAAGCCACCGACATTTGCGACGACGGGTGGTTCGGCCTCAACGCTCCGCCGATAGGCGAGCCGGTGGCTCCGCTTGGCAGTCGGGTCATAGACGACCGGCGGATCGAATTCAGCTCTCTTCCCATCTTTCAGGGTGCCATGAACCCGAATCGAAGGACGGATTTAGAGGAGACAGCAGCGCGGAGCCGGACCTTCGGGGGCTACACCTGGTTGGGAGTGGTTGACTTTATGTCGCCATAGCGCTCATTGAACCGGCAACGGGGTTTTGAGTGCTATCGCCTTTTTACATCAACTATGCCACCGATGTCACTTGACCGTGTGACCGGGGCGAGGCGAATTCCGCGCGGCTAACGAGGAGCTATACTTGTTTGCGGTGACATGATGGATGCCGCGCATCGTTCGATGTGTTCCCGCAGTATCATCAGAGCATCTCTCTACGCGAACTTTTTTCTTTTTGCCCTATTCGTAGTACCGATTACACATCACTGGGTAGACCAGGGCTTCTTAGCTCTAAGGGCTATTAACTTGGAAGACGCCGTTGGCCGCTCCATGCAAGGTTGGATCGTGGCATCCACAATCGTCGCTACAGCTTTATTTGGACGAATGGTCCGGAAAAATCGCCGAGCCACATTGCCCGTCACGTCGCTGAGGTCCGAGGGAATGTTGCTGCTCGCGTGGTGGCTCATGCTGCTCGGAGCGTGTGCTTACGGCTTTATGCTGGGCTTAGGTGGATGATTCTAGCCGAGCCGAAGGTGGCAACTAGGCTGACTGGCGTAACATCGCAATTTCACTCATTGACCCAGCTAGCTCAAGGGAAATCGCTATCCGACGTGCTGCGGCCCTCGCTTGCACCAGGCTCTGCAACACCGAGCACGATACCGACCTAAGCCAGCTCGGAACTGGTCTTGCCACATGCACGCGACAGGAGTGATTTCGTAATTTCCAGCCATTCTTCTTGGAGTGTGGCACGGGAAGGAGTTCGGTCCGCCCGCAGGTACCAATATTTGGCATTCGAGGCATCCCCTTCCTTGCGATGCAAATAGGCGTGCACCCATGATCCCGCCGGACCTTCATCCTGCTGAGCGGATTCGTGCGCTTTCGTCCAGTTGCCCTTGGCATCCCACCACAGCCCCGCCAGCGCAAAATCCAAGCCGGCCGGAGGATCGTTGCGGCGGAGCGATTCGCTAAATTGTTCGACGGTCATAAAAGTAGAGTAGCACCGCGAAGTGACGGAGGTGAGTTGGCGAAACCGCTATTTTCACCAGTAGTCCGGCAAAACGGGGGGTGTGCGGAAGGCTCTTCTTTTCCGCGCAGGAAGAGGGAAGCCGCGTAGTCCCCGCGCGGCGACTGGCAGCTGTGTAAAAGCGCAATCGCCGCAGGAAACTCAGCCCATGATCCCAGCCCATGATTGCTTCGGCTTGCGCGTGTTTGCAGAGCCTCCGCAAACCTGTAAGTAGTCGTCGGGTCAGGAAAGCATCTTCCCTTGGCTATGCTCGAGGCGACCACGGCTTTTCCGTTTCCTAGGTTTTGCGATCTCGTGTATCTTGGGCAACGAGGTATCTGCCGATGAGAGCGATTTTTTCTGTACTGGCGTTAGCCCTTTGCATTGCCCAGCTTTCCATGGCGCAGGTGGATCCACGATGGAAACCAAACGATCCGGACCGTCCGTTGCCCCCGGTGATTGAGGCTGGAACGGCGAGCACGCAGGATGTGCCGGGGCGTCCTCCATCCGATGCCATTGGGTTGTTCGATGGCAAGGACCTTTCCCAGTGGGCGGGCGAAGATGGCCAGCCAGCGAAGTGGAAAGTAGCGGATGGCTACATAGAAGTGGCGCCCCATAGCGGCTACATCCATAGCCGCCAGCCGTTCGGGGACTGCCAATTGCATGTGGAGTTCACGGAGCCCGTGCCTCCGGTTGGCGAGGATCAGGGACGCGGCAATAGTGGCGTGTTTTTGATGGGCCTGTACGAAATCCAGGTGCTGGATTCGTATCAAAGCAAAACCTACGCCGACGGCCAGGCTTCGGCCGTCTATGGGCAATTTCCCCCGCAGGTGAATGCCTCACGGGCGCCCGGACAGTGGCAGACCTATGACATCATCTTTCACGGTCCGCGTTTTGACAAAGACGGCAAGGTGCTGCGCCCAGCGCGGGTGACGGTGCTGCACAATGGAGTGCTGGTGCAGGATAATGTGGAGCTGTCGGGTCCTACGGCCCACCACCAGCGGCCTCCCTACAAGCCGGGTCCGGACAAGCTGCCGCTTAGTTTGCAGGATCACGGCAACCCAGTGCGCTTCCGGAACATTTGGATTCGTGAGCTGGGCGAAGGGCAGTGACTGTCGTGGTGGCAGTGTCGTCAGAAGAAGGGAAGCGGGCAGCTGCGTGCCTCGTCACAGGGCATCGGCTTCAGCCGTGCCACGGCAGGTGTTGAGTCAGGTGTTGAGTATTGACCTTCGCGCCCAATGGGGCGCACTGTCACGGGCCTGTTCAAGCTTCTCGGCAGGCGCGCCTTACTGGCGCGAATCTTAAATCTTTGGTTCCTGACCGGCACGGCCAAGGCCGTGCCCTGATACGCCCCGATCTATGGGCGACTCAAGCCGTCGTCTTCGCTGGCCACGCGCTCTGACCGCCGTGGTGGTAGGCCAGGTTGGCGATTTGGCCTGCCCGCGCGGCGGCGACTCCGGTTTCCACCGGCGCGCTCGGTTCTTTGCGGGTCTTAATGCACTCAAAGAAATTTTCCATATGTGAGATGGTCCCGTCGCGGAAGCTATGTTCGGTGAGCACCGGATTTTGCCCATTCTGCGCGCCCTCGCGATAGACGGCGAAGCCGCTGCGATCGATCTTCAAGGTTGCTTCGGTCCCGCGGAATTCAAGGCCACCGTCATCGATGGAGGAATTCATCATGCCCTCGTATACCACATCAAACCCGGGATAGCGGAAGGCCGCCTGGACGGTGTCGGGACAGTCCCACTGATCGAAAATATATTTGTCCGCCAGCATCTGTGCGTCACGTGCCTGGTCAGATTTCATCGCCCAGTGCACCACATCGATCCAGTGGGTGAATAAATCGGTCATGGCGCCGCCGCCAAAATTCCAGAACCAACGCCAATGGTTGAATTTTTCCTCGCTGAATGGCTGATCCGGAGCGGATCCGAGCCAAAGCTTCCAATCGAGCGCCTGTACGTCGATGGGCTTGCGCGCCCAGTTCCGCTGATAGTTCTGCCACCAATAGGTTCGCACCTGCGGGATGCGCCCGAGGCTGCCTCCCTGAATCATATCGACGGCATCACGAAAGTGAGTCCAACTGCGCTGCTGCATGCCACACTGCAGAATCTGCTTGCCGGAACGAACCGCGCGGGTGAGTGTGGCGCCTTCCTCGATGGTGTGGGTGACAGGCTTTTCCAGATAGACGTCTTTGCCGGCCGCCAGGGCATCGACTGCCATGCGAACGTGCCAGTGGTCTGGGGACGCGATGAACAACGCATCGATATTCTGCTCGAGTACTTCACGGTAATCCAGGTGGGTAGTCGCGATACCGTTGGACCGTTCCTTGACGGCATCGCGGTGCGGGGCATAGACGTCGCTCACGGCTACGATCTGGTAAGGGCCGACCTTGTCAGCAGCATCGAGCAGGTCCCGCATCCGGCCGCCGGCGCCGATGACTCCGACGCGAACAGTATCGTTTGCACCAAGCACTCTGGTTGAGGCAAGTGCGGTTAGTCCGCTTGCAATGAGAAAGCTGCGTCGATTAAGCATATTGGCATGGCCCTCCAGTCCGTTTGTTCGCGTCGATCTTATCAAGTTACGGTCGAGCGCGCAGAAAGCTTATCAAAAAATGGAATGCAGAAGTGCCCACAGTTAACATTTCTGAAAACCCCACGAAATGGGCTCAAGGGGCACAATATCCGCTATGGCCGGTTGATTAAAGGTCATCGCCGACGATGGTGGAGCCAAGCCTCCCTGCCCGCAGGACAACGGCTCTTGACAACCATTTTGGATTGGCAGTAACGTTCGCAGCTATCGTCCGCGTGGAATACCTAAATTTGTAACTCATTGCACTATCGCAACCACGATTCGAGCAGGCTGTCGTGAAACCGAGAGATAACGGCCATGGGAACAACCTCTGAACCGCTAGTTACGGTGCCTCAGGCACATCCCTCTGTCCCCGACACCGAAAAAGCGACAATCCTGCGTGAATTGCGCAATATCCTTAGCAGTCAGCCTTTTCGCAACAGTGTTCGCAGCAAACAATTCCTGTCGTACGTTGTTCAACACAAGCTGGAAGGACGCGACGAACTGCTCAAGGAGCGAACGATCGGAATGGAGATCTTCCAGCGCAAAGCGGATTACGCGACCGCAGATGATTCCGTCGTTCGAGTGCAGGCCGGCGAGGTTCGGAGGAGGCTCGAACGGTATTACCACACCGCCCCTAGTCCCCCACCGGTTCGTATCCAAGTTCCACTCGGTTCCTATGCTCCTGAGTTTGATTGGGCCTCAACTTCGGCGTCATTGGATGTAAACGCCGTCAGCACACAGAAGAACGGTTGGCTGCCCTGGGCTGGCATGCTCAGTCTTGGCCTTGTTTTGGTTGTGGCGCTCGCTAGCGGGCCTCCTAACTCCAAGCCCAAGGAGTCCGCACTGGACCAATTCTGGTCTCCGGTTTTTTCCACTTCGCAGCCCGTGCTGATCTGCTTAGCCAAGCCGATCCTCTACCGGCCATCGCAACAGATTTACCGGGAATATTCAAAGAGTCATCCTGGCACCTTCCAGACGGAAGTAGAAAGATACAATCAGCCACTCCTCCTGGATCCGAATAAGAAGCTGGCTTGGCGTGACATGCTTCCGCAACGCGTCTACGGTGTAGCCACCGGAGACGTATATGTAGCCGCAAGGGTTTCTGCGTTGTTCGAGCATATAGACAAGCCGAGCCAGGTCCGGATTGGCGCCAACTACTCGTTCGACGACCTCCGCAACTCTCCCGCCGTCGTGGTTGGAGCGTTCAACAACCGTTGGACGATGCAAATGACTTCCAACCTCCGTTTCGTGTTCGCGGAACAGGGTGGGAATTTTAGGATTCAGGAACAAGGACCCTCGGAACGGGCTCGGTCCTGGGTACTCGACCCGAATGGAAAGGTCCTGGAAGATTTTGCGATTGTCACCAGACTGCTGGACGCCAAGACCGGCCAGGTGCTTATCGCCGCCGCCGGACTGGGTGCGGACGGGACGCAAGCGGCGGGCGAATTTATTTCCAGGCGAGACTATCTGGAAGAGGCCTTCCGGTCCGCTCCGCCGGACTGGCAAAAGAAAAACCTGCAGGTGGTCCTGCAGACCACGGTGACCGATTCAGTGGCTGGGCCGCCTCGCGTTGTCGCTACCTACTTCTGGTAGCGCAGGTTCGATCCTGGCGATTTCACGGTCAGCGTCGGCGGCGGACAGCCCAGCAAAACACTGTTGGAATCGAAACAGGCGGTGAAGTTCGCGCTTCCCAAGTAAGAACCACTGGGCTTGCCGACCTGGGAAGAACAATAAGGTTGTGTCGATACCGCCGTGCGGGTTGAGGCGACCCGGGTCGGGCTGTCT
>Ga0209415_10018825_pt1 | contig 10870 bp, 7 predicted proteins | sample PeaSoiSIISIP2007_FD_187696 | JGI IMG/M metagenome (GOLD analysis project Ga0209415, IMG submission 187696) | Peat soil microbial communities from Weissenstadt, Germany - SII-SIP-2007 (SPAdes) (version 2) | ecosystem: Environmental > Terrestrial > Soil > Wetlands > Peat | place: Germany... | reverse complement strand
ATCTGCGCCGCGCGGCGCGCACTGGTGCTGGTGCTGAAGGGCGTGGCATCGGCCGAGGAGGAGTCCCTGAGCGCGGTTCATTCGGCGCGGGCTGCCGTGCGGCTGCCATCGGTGATCCGATTGCTGGAATACCGGCGGATTCCTCACCAGACACGAGCGCTATCGCGCAAGAACATTCTGATGCGCGACCGCTATACCTGCCAGTATTGCCATCGGGCACTGCCCTCCGGGGAGCTGACCCTGGACCACGTGATTCCGCGATCGCGGGCCGGAGAATCGGCGTGGGAGAACCTGGTGGCCTGCTGCCATCATTGCAACAACCGGAAGGGGAACCGGACCCCCGAGGAGGCCGGCATGAGACTGGCCCGCCAGCCGCGGCCATTCAGCCTGCACACCAGCCGTCACCTCATGCGGATGTTGGGCAAGGGCGATGCCCAGTGGCGCAAATACCTGTTCTATTGAGGGTGCGGCGCTATTCAATTTACACGTGTAAATTGTGCGGGCCTTCGCAGAGTTGCGGCGTCTCGGCTTATAGAGTATAGTCGTTGCTAGGCCAAAGGAATATTTCAACTAAGAGAGCGAGGTATCTACGTGAAGAAACTGCTTGTGGTATTTGGGATTGCTGCGATGTCGGCGATGGCTGCGGATTGGACCGGCTACGTCATCGACAAAAACTGCGCGAGCAAGAAGGCGATGTGGGGCAACGAAGCTTGCGCGCAGAGCTGCATCAAGAAGGGTGCGCCGGCCGTGTTCGTGACCGAGGACGGGAAGATTTTCCAAGTCTCGAACCAGGACAAGGTCCTGGACGTGGCTGGGAAGAAGGTATCGATTTCCGGCACCATGAAGGGCGATACCATCACGGTCGACAGCGTCAAGGCATCGACGTAGGCTGCAAAGGACTTTTGGGGGCGGGTGGGGAACCTGCCCCCGCGTATTCAACCGGCCCCTACCATTTCCCTCATTTCCTGCACCAACGCCCGCAGGTTGTCGGCGTTTCCGTTGAGTTCTGTGCCTGCGGAGGCGCTCTGTTGTGCTCCGGCGGCGGTCTTTTGGGTCACCTGTTCCATCTGCAGAATAGCCCGCGAGATCTGCTCCATTCCGCGTGCCTGCTCCTGGCTTCCCACGTTAACTTCATCCACCAGGGACTTCACTCGTGTCGAATTTTCGGTCATGGTCCGCACCGCTCCGGCCATGCGGTCTAACCGCTGGTTGCCGTCATGCGAGGTGGCAATGGATTCCTCGATGAGCGCCGCAGTGTCCTTGGCGGCTTGCGCACAGCGTTGAGCGAGGTTGCGCACCTCGTCGGCGACCACCGCAAACCCGAGGCCGGCTTCACCCGCGCGGGCCGCCTCCACGGCAGCATTCAAGGCCAGAATATTGGTCTGGAATGCGATTTCATCGATCACCTTGATGATGCGCGCGATCTTGTTGCTGGAGGCGTCGATTTCCTTCATCTTTTCGACCATGCGATCCAGGGTCTGGTGGACCTCGCCGGCGTTCCGTTCGGATTCCTGCATGAGGCCGGCCACCTGCAAGGCACGGTCGGCGTTCTTCCGGGTGATGGACGCAATTTCTTCCGTGGAGGCCGAGGTTTCCTGAAGAGAAGCGGCCTGTTGGGAGGCCCCTTGGGCGAGCGATTGGCTGGCCCCGGAAACCTGCGAAGCGGCACTGGAAACGTGTTCGGCGCTATCGGACATGCGGCCGGCCATTACGTGCAGAGAGCCATTGGCATGGCGCACCACCCAGAAGACCGCCGCTCCCACACCCAGGGCAAGGAGCATAAGTCCGATGGTCAGGTTCCGTCCACGCGCCGCTTTTGCGGCTGAGGCAGCGGAGGTTGCGGCCAGGTCGCGATTCTGCTGATCCACCAGGGTCGAAGCATCGCGCCCGATCTCCTCCAGCCGCGGCTGGACTTTTTGCGCGAAAATGCTCAGGGCCGCGTCCATTTGTTGTTTCCCCATGGCCTGGCGCAACTCATCGTGGGCCTGCGCCACCAGCGATGCCTGCGAATCGAGGGCTTCGAGCAAAGTCTCCGCCTCTTTGGTTTCGGCTACTTTCCGCAGATCCGAGAGCGCCGTCTGCAGCCGGGTTTGGGCCTCCTGGAATTGTTCCAGGTATGCATCCGAATGCGGCTTGTCGCCGAGCATCACCGCCAGCACGCTGCCCCTTTCGAGGCTCGTCATGTCGGACGCGGCGGCACGCACGCCACCGGCCAGATACTGCTTGCGCGCGGTCACCCGGGCCGCGCGGTCCAGATCTCCATTCAGATCTCCAATCACCAGCAATGCGGCGCCGCTGAGCACAAACACCAGCGCGATCATCGCGCCGAAACCACCTAGCAGTTTTCTACCTAAACTCATCTTTTTTCCCCTCGTTTGGTGTCAAAGGCTGAAATCGAAGCTGACCGGGGCCAGCGCTTTGACCGCCTTGCCATCTGAGGTAAAGGGTTTGAACCTCCACTTCTTCAGTGCGTCGGCGGCAGGCTTCGTCAGTACCGGATTGCCGCTCACGATGTTCACCTTCTCTACAGTTCCGTCCTCGGCCACCACCGCCTCCACCTCCACCGCGCCGTGAACTTTCAATTGTCTGGCCAACGGCGGGTATTCCGGCTGAACCTTGGATTGCACCGCAGCCAGCGCCTCGGAGCGTGAGACCTTTTTCAGATCTCCTTGCGCCCATCCGGCCACCGAGCAGGTTGCCAGGAGTGCCAGGGACCAAACGATCGTACGAAGGGAATTCATTCGAGCCTCCTCATAAGCCTACGTTTGGATATATCGGTCGAAATCCGGGAAAGTTTATGAAATCGAGAGAAAAATCCGAGGCGGCGGGGAGGGACCCTAAACAAGGAGACAGAAGTCAGGAGCCAGAAGCCAGAAGAAACACCGCGCCGCTGTGGAGGCGAGGCCCAGGGTAAACAAGGAGACAGAAGCCGGAGCCAGAAGCCAGAAGAGACACCGCTCCGCTGTGGAGGTGAGGCGCAAGGACTTCCGGCGTTGTGTTTATTCGGCGCGCAGCGCCCGCACCGGGTTGATGGTCGACGCGCGGTGCGCGGGCAGGTAACTGGCCAATGCCGCGGCGGCGAGCAGACCGGCGGCGACGGCGGCATACGTGATCGGATCGAGCGCGCCGATGCCGTACAGGAATGACGACAGGACGCGGGTCAAGCCGGCCGCCGCGGCGAGCCCTATGGCTACGCCAATGGAGGCGACCAGCATCCCGTTCCTGACCACCATCAGCCGCAACACACCCTGCTGCGCCCCCAGAGCGATGCGAATGCCCATCTCCCGCGTGCGCTGCGAGACCGAATAAGAGATGACGCCGTAGATTCCCACGATGCCGAGCAGAAAGGCCATTCCGCCCGCGATTCCGATCATCACCAGGGTAAACGAACTGCGCGCCATAGACTCGCTGTACACCTGTTCCATGGTGCGGACGCGCGACACCGGCAGATTGGAATCGAGGGACCACACCGCCTGGCGGACTTGCTGGAGGAAGCTCTCCGAGCCGGCCCGCTCGGAGCGGATGGCGAAAACCACGCCGCGTTGCAGGAAGATGGGATTGTCCCAGAAGTTCTTCATCAGGATCGGCCAATACACGGTGGTGGGAGATTTCTGGTCGGGGCCGTCGTGGCGCACATCCGCCACCACCCCGACGATCTCGCGCCAGGGATCGCTCATGCCTTCGCGGATGCGCTTGCCGAGGGCCGACGCGGGATCGTGCCACATCTCGCGCGCCAGGTTCTCCGAGACGATGGCCGTCAATCGCTGATCGTAGAGGTCGGTCCAGGTGAAATCGCGTCCGGCAACCAGGGGGGTTCCCATGGTCTGAAAGAATCCCGGAGCCGCGAACTTGAAGCGGCGCAGCGGCGGAAGCTGGCCCTCCCGATAAGTCCGGTCTTCGGCGTAGAGCAGATCGGTGCTGTTGTTCCCGTCGGTCGGAACGGAGTTCGCGAAGGCCACCGAGCGAATGCCGGGGATCTCGGAGATTTTCTGCTGCATGTCTTGCATCATGCGGACCGCGCGCACCGGATCCTTGACCTCGGCTTCGGGAATGAAGACGCGCGCGGTCTGCAGTTCGGCGGGATTGGTGAATCCGGGCTGGACGTGGCGCAACGCCTGAAACGTGCGAATCATCAGGCCGGAGGCGATGAGCAAAACCACCGCCAGCGCCATTTGCAACACCACCAGCGTGTTGCGCGCGCGGTGCGCCTCTTTGCTCTGGCTCAAGGTTCGTCCACCCGCGCGAAGGGAGGTGGTGATGCGCGAGGTGGCGTGCTTGACCACGGGGATCAGTCCGAACAGGAGGCCGGCCAAAACCGAGATCGCCAGGGTGAACAGCAGCACCGTCGGATCGATGGTGAGGTTCTCGAGGCGGGGGAGGAACGGCGGCGCGAGTGACACGAGCATTCGCAGGCAGCCATACGCCAGCACGAGGCCGGCGGCGCCGCCCAGCAGGCCGAGCAGGACGCTCTCCATGAGAAGCTCCGCGGCCAGTTGAGCCGAGCCGGCCCCTATGGCCGCGCGGATGGCAAATTCCTGCTGGCGGCTTTCCGCCCTTACGAGCAGCAGGTTGGCCACGTTGGCGCAGGCGATCAGCAGCACCACGCCGATGCTTCCCATCAGCACCCACAACACTTTCCCGAGGGTGCCGACGACATCCTGTTTCAACGGGCGGACGCTGGACTGAATGTGCGCCTCCTCGAAGAGCTTGACGCTGAAGCCGGGGGGCGGCGGGAACTTGGTATTGACGATGGGGATCATGCGCGCGACATCGGCATCGGCCTGCGCGAGCGTCACGCCCGGCTTGAGTCTGGCGATGCCCTGATAGCTGAAGTTCCCGAGCTGGGTCTTGCCGCGGTCGAACCGAAAGGGTTGGATCAGATCCGGTTTTTCGTCGAGGAAGCGAAAGCTCTGGGGCATGACGCCGATGATTTCGGTGGAATGCCCGTCCGCCATAATTCGCTTCCCAACGGCCGATGGATCGCCGCCGAATTTGCGCTGCCAATATCCATGGGTCAGGATGGCCGTCTGCGGAGCGCCGGCACGGTCGTCGGCGGGGGTGAACCATCGTCCGAGAACGGGCTGGACGCCCAGCGCCGGGAGCGTGCCGTCGGTGACCAGAAGGCTCCGCACCTGCTCGGGGGCAGCCATTCCAGTAACGCTGACGGTGTTGCCCGTCCAGATGCCCATCTGCTGAAAGGTGTGGTTTTCCTCACGGAACGTAAAGTAGTCGGATGGCGACAGGTTCAGATTGTCGATGCCGATGGCGTGGGCCGATTGCCAGAGGCTCACCAGCGCTTCCGGTTGGGAGTAGGGGAGGGGCTTCAGCAAGATGCCGTTGATCACGCTGAAAATCGCGGCGTTGGCGCCGATTCCGAGACCGATCGTGACCAGCGTCACGAGGGTGAACATCGGCGAACGCATCAGGCTGCGTAAGACGTGTTTGAGCTGTCTGCTGAAGTTTCCCATGGAGTGTCTGATGATGAATACGCTGGAACGCGGCGAAAGTTCGCAGTTTCTTGGTTCGGTTACACTGATCTGAGCATGACCCCGGACGATCTGGTTCTCATTCCCGGCGGCGAGTTCCTCATGGGCCAGGAAGACGGCCGCGACGAGGAGCGCCCGCTGCACCGGGTGACGGTGGCGCCGTTCCGCCTGTGCCGCTACCAGGTGACCAACGCCGATTTCGCCAGGTTCCGCAAGTTTGCCTTCGAGTGCGCCACGCTGCCCGTGACCTCGGTGAGCTGGTTCGACGCCGTGGACTACTGCCGCTGGCTCTCCGCCGAATGGGGTCTCGAAATCCGATTGCCCAGCGAGGCCGAGTGGGAATTCGCCGCGCGCGGAGGTGTGGAGCAGCAGGTTTACCCCTGGGGTGGGCAGGCAAGAGTGTATGCTGCGGGCCGCTGGCAGAGCGGTCCCGAGCCGATCGGCCAGACGCCGCCGAACGGTTACGGACTTTTCGACATGTGCGAAAACGTCCACGAATGGTGCTCGGATTGGTACGACCAGGGATACTACGCGGTTTCGCCGTCCGAGAATCCGTTGGGGCCGGAGAAGGGCACGCGGCGTTCGTCGCGCGGCGGGGCGTGGCGGCACCACATCAAGTTTTCGCGCTGTGCGGCGCGGAGCAGTATTCCTCCCGAGTTCCGGTATGCGGATTACGGTTTCCGGGTGGCGGCGAAAGAGCTTGAGCCACGAAGAAGCGGCTGAAATCGGTGGTTCGCGGTTACTTCCAATATCACGCGGTACCGCGCAACGAGGGTCGAATGAAAGCGCTCCGATACGAAGTGCTGCGGATGTGGTGGTGGCAACTTCGCCGGCGGAGTCAAAGATCCCGCTGGACCTGGAACAAATTTCGGGAGACCCTCGGGAACCTGCTACCGGAAGTCGAGATTCTGCATCCGTATCTTAGGAGCGCCAGCACGGATCTGTGCGGGGGGTGCCGGGTAACCGGCATCCCTACCGCGACCCAACCGGTCTTTCTCAGCTTCTACGCCGTCAGGTCTGCGACTGAAAGTGGCCGGCCTCGACGCCCGCCGCCGCCGCGTGGATCGCCGCTCCCACCCGCATGTTCTCGACATCGTAATGAAAGCGCTTCCCGCAATCGAGACAAGCCACGTAGGCGGCTGCCGGTTGACTGCGGGGCTTGCGGGCCGGAGTGATCGGCCGCGTCAACCGTCTGTGGCGGCATCCAAACAAGAGGCTCAACATCCTGGTGACCATATTTCGACACTCCTCCGAGGCGGATAGACGGGATTTCGTCTCTGTCAGCTTGCTGCCCTCATCCGGGGCAGTCTTTTTGCGTCATCGTGCCGATGGCGCCAGTGCAGCCACGCCAGGCTGACACTGCGGGCCAATTCGCGAACGTCAAACGGCTTCGCCAGAACGTCGTATGCTCCCAAATTCAGAGCCTCGCTCCACAGCCTCTCGTCGGCCAGCCGCGACGTGACAATCAGGGGCGGAGCGTCCGACAAGAGCTGCAAGGGCGCCAGCAGGTCGATCCATGTGCCCGGCTTTAGATCGCGTTCGCAAAGAACTACGCCGATCTCGCGTTCTTCGAGGATCGCCAATGCGGCCGCGACCTCGCCGGCCTGGTACAGTGCCCAACGGGAGTGGCCGACCATGCCTTCGATCGCGGAGTGGTCCTCCCGGTCGGGACTGACCGAAAGGACAGTTACGATTCTGCGATTCTGCTCGATGGCAGGCTGCTTTTGCATATCGGAACGTCCACCTTGAAGACTTTTTGTGTGCAAGCCAATGGCCGCGCGAATCGTCCCCGGCACCACGAACCCGTGGGACTCCGCGAGATCGATCGTCGGCGGATGGAGCCGCTATGTTTTCAACAACGGCCGCCGCCAGGGCCTCGCTGTGCTATCGGAAGTTAGTATTCAAAACTACCGGGTCGCCGGGCGTTCGGCGATCAAAATTACACACGGGCCGCCAGCTACTGGACCGTCAACGTCCCCACCGACTGCCAGTCGGTATTATTCCCGCCCGCCGAATCCTGCCCCGCAGCATAGAGAACGCGATTCCCGGCGAAAACCCCCTTGAACGTCATGTTCAAAGTCACCGCGATGGTGCCCGGCGACGGCGCCACCGCCGATCCCGCGCCGCTCACCATGCACTGGCTGTTTTGGATCGCGCCCGAGCCCCCGTTCAGCACCATCGTCCCCGCATACGGACCACCCGCATCGCCCGCATCGTCGATCAGGATCAGCGTGTTGCTCGAGGCCACATACGCCAGGTAACACGCCTGCCGCCCGTCGATGAAATTGTTGATCAGCACATTGCCCACCCCGAAATCGCCCGTCCCCTTGCTATCCGTGAATGTGAACGTCAACTGCTGGCTCGTTCCCGATGGCGCCGCCCCCCGCGCCGGAGCCACCGTCACCCCGATTTGCCCCGCCGTGTACGGCACCTGCCACACCCCCAGCGGCTGCCAGTTCGAGTTCCCCGTCCCCTGGTCACGCGCCGCCACGTACGTGATCCGGTTTCCCCCGAACCCCGCCTTAAACGTCACGTTCAGGACCAGCGTCAAAGTCGCTCCGCTTCCCAGAGCCGAGGTCAGCCCCACCGCGCACTGACTATTCTGAATGGTGCCCGAGCTCCCCAGCGCCACCGACCCGGCGTACGGCCCTCCCGCATCTCCCGCGTCGTCCACCAGCACCAGCGTCGTGGACGCCACCACGTACGCCAGGTAGCAGGCGTGCCGCCCGTCCAGGAAATTGTTGATCAGCACGTTCACCACTCCCAGATTCTGGTATCTCGAAGGATCCGAAAACTGAAACGTGAAACTCTGTGCCCCGCCGCTTCCCGACGCCGGCGTCCCGCCCGCCGCCACCGGAGTCCCCGGCAGCACGATGAAACTCACGCTCGACGTGCCCGCGAACAAATCCAGATTCACCTCGTCGCTCGCCGCGCTCACCGGATTCTCCACCACCGTCCCCGCCGCCACTGACGGATCCACCTGCGCCACCACCGTCACCGTGGCGCTCTGGCCCGCCCCCAGCGTCCCATAACTCACTTGCACTTGGTTGCCTGCCACTGTACTGCAACTGGCTCCGCCAGTGGCCGTACAGATCACCGGGTTCAGACCCGTCGGCAGGTTGTCCCGGATAGTCACATTGGTTGCCGCCTGAGAGGGATCGGAAGTATCATTCACTAACTGACTGGTAAAAATCACATTCGACCCCACCGCCACTGATGTACTCCCAGTCAGTGGGGCCTTGGCGGCGACTGACACCAGCGCGGGTGACTGTGCCGAATGCAACAGTGTCGTGATCCGCAGGTTCGTCAGCTTTTGCGGCACCGAAAAGTCGCGGTAGCGCGGCACCGGGGCGGTGGCGCTCGGCCCACTCACGTCGCTCAGCGGCGCCAAGGTCCCAGCCACCGCGATCTGGTTCAGATCGGCGGTAGCGGCGTTCAGCACCACCAGCGGAAATGTAAACGTCTCGATCTGTGCAGGGTCGGCAGCCAACACCACCCATGTGGCCGTGACAGTGCCGCCGGTGACCGGCAATTGCTGATAGGTTCCTCCGGCAAACGGGCTTCCCGCCACCGGCGATCCGCCCGCTCCGTTGGCATCCGCGGAATACAACTGCGCGCGTGTTGCGCCTTCCACGGGATACACGGGCGCATACACCTGAACCGTCGCGGGCACGTTGCTCAGCACCATGCGCAGCCGTGTGGCGTTTGTGTTTCCCAATGCCGCCTGGAACGCGGCCGCATACGCCTCCTGAAACAGCAGAGGAATGCTCGTCTGTGCGCCGCCCGTCGGCGGATTCGCCTGGCTCTTCGTGAAAGCCAGCGACGCGGAGGCGCTCGCCATGGTCTCGAGCGCGCCGTTCACCGGCACACCGCTGACCTCCACTTGGCCGGTGATCGAGGCCGACTGCAAGTTGTCCGCTGTGCCCAAGAGGCTGGCATCGGCCCGCACCTTGGAAATTCGCACGGAAGCGTTGCCATTGGCCGCGGGCACGATCGAAACTCCGGGCCAGCGGAGCGAGTTGTAACCCGCCACCTGCCCGTTCTGCGAGCCATTCCCGTTCACCGTCAGGATAGCGTCCGTCAACCCGCCGGTGAGAGCATTAGTCACGTTGGTACTCAGCGCGAGCGATATGTCCGTCTTCAGCGTGCCGGTAAGCCCGCTGCAGGTCAGCAGGTAATCTCCCAGCGTTTCGGTGCGGCCTTCGATCGCCACCTGCGGCACGGACGGAACGCTGGCCGTGCAGCTCGCCGTATTTCCGCTTCCCGCCTGCGATACCGTATACGGCAGGTTGGCGATGCTCAGGGTCCCGGAGCGCGCCGCTGTCGAGTTATTCGCCGTCACCGAGTAGGATACCGCTCCATCCCCCGATCCAGTACTGGACGTAATCGTGACCCACGGGACTCCGCTCGAGGCGGTCCAGTTGCAGCCGGATGTCGCCTGTACGGCTGCCGTACCACTGCCGGCGACCGGTCCGAATGTCTGACTGGCGCCGGGAAGCGAGTAAGTGCAGGTCGTTCCTCCCTGAGTCACGGTGAACACCTGCGTGCCGATCGTGATGGTGCCCGTGCGGCTGGTGGCGGCGTTGTTTTGTCCCACCGTGTAGCTTAGGACGCCACTACCCGTGATGGTCGGATTGCCCACAAAACCGATCCAGGGCGCGCTAGTGGTTGCCGTCCCGGTGCAATCGCTCGTGGAGCCTGTCACCGATACACTGCCCGAGCCGCCGGCGGCTCCGAAGCTAGCCGCCGGCTGGTTCAAGTTAAAGGTACAAGCGCCCGGCGCATTGACCGTGAACGATACTCCCGGAGTAGTCACTACACCCGAGATGACGGTAATCGTAGCCGTGCCCGTGCTGGCGAGGAGATTGGCCGTAACCGCAGCCGTCACTTGCGTGGAACTGACAAAGGTTGTGGAGAGCGGCGTGCCGTTCCATTGGGCAACTGCGCCAGCGGCGAACCCGAGCCCGTCGACCGTCAGCGTGAAGCCGGCGCTTCCGGCTGCTGCCGCGGCAGGGCTGAGCGAGGTGATCACCGGGGGATTGGCGACATCGCCAGTGACGCTAAGCTCGGGCAAATTTGTGGAGAGGGTGGGGGAACCAAATGGGCTGGCGGGCGGGTACGAAGCGGTGGGATTTGGATAGAAGTCCAATTCCCCAAGCACCGCAACGCCTGGGGCGGTCGTCGGTGTGATTCCGAAGTCCCAGACCTCCCAACCACCGCCGTTCTGCGGATCGACGACCAGGTAGTATGTACCCGGTCCTAGTGTCAGACCCGTGAACAAGGTTACAAGGCCCGGGCTGAATGCGACCCCGGTGACCGAATAGGAAGCGCGGGCCACCTCATTGGCTACCGTCGTTCCGGCCCCGACCTGTGTCGTGAGGTAT
>Ga0209415_10018824_pt1 | contig 10870 bp, 10 predicted proteins | sample PeaSoiSIISIP2007_FD_187696 | JGI IMG/M metagenome (GOLD analysis project Ga0209415, IMG submission 187696) | Peat soil microbial communities from Weissenstadt, Germany - SII-SIP-2007 (SPAdes) (version 2) | ecosystem: Environmental > Terrestrial > Soil > Wetlands > Peat | place: Germany... | reverse complement strand
GATATTCACTGAGGAATTTCACCGAGTTCCTCCTTCAGCGCGCCCAGTTCTTCGAGGTACTGGAAGACGCGCTTGGCCTCGTCCTCGTCGATCACACTGATGGCGAAGCCCACGTGAACGAGAACGTATTTTCCGATTTCCGCTTCGGGGACATAGGCAAGGTTGATCTCCTTGCGGATGCCGCCGAAGTCCACTTTGCCCACGCGGAAGGCGACGTCGCCGCCATCGATGATTTCAACCACCCGGCCTGGAACCGCAAGACACATGATGGAACCTCCTAGTCGCCTCGTAGCGCCGGCGTCCCGCCGGCTGTCGCGTGGGCGCCTCGCCCACGCAGCCGGACAGCAGGACGTGTGCGAGCGCAAGATGCGCTCGCGACAGCCGCCGAGTCGGCGGGCGCTACAACCTGCTCATCACCGCCTGCCCCAGAGAAATTCCGCCATCGTTGGGCGGAACGCGCTGGTGCGTGTACACCACAAAGCCGCGAGACTCCAAGGCGGCGGCGGCTCGCTCCGTCAAATACCGGTTCTGAAAAACTCCGCCGCTCAGTACAATCTGCTTCGGCTTTACGGCGGCGGCGACCTCCAGAATCCATGCGACTAGCGCATTGTGAAACCGCGCTGCGATGACGGGCACTGCGACTCCAGCAGTCTTGTCGGCCATCACCGCCCGGATCAGTGGCTCCCAGTCTCCGCCCGCTAAAGCATACGCCTCTTCGGTCCGCAGAAGGCCGATTTCATTTTCGAGGAGCATGGCCGCCTGGCCCTCAAAACGGTTCTGTTGGGCTACACCAGTGATGGAGGCCACGGCGTCGAACAGCCGTCCCACGCTCGTGGTAGGAACGACGTTGAAGCTTCGCTCCAGCATGGGACGGACTCTGGAGTCTGTGGCCTCGGGACCGAAGACTTGGAAGATCAGACTGGCGGCCGAACGCCAGCCTTCGCGCACCGCGGCATCGCCACCCGGCAGCCCAAACGAACGCAGGTGCGCGACGCGCTCGTACTGATTCCCTTCTACGTGGAAAAATTCGCCGCCCCAGATCGCTCCGTCAAGCCCGTATCCAGTGCCATCCCACGAGAGGCCGAGGTAAGCACCTTGCACACCGTTCTCCGCCGCGCACGCCGCCACGTGTGCCAGATGGTGCTGCACCCGGATCAACGGCAGCCCCGACTTCTCCGCCCAGTGGGTCGAAGCGTAGTCGGGATGCAAGTCGCAGGCCACGACCTCCGGCTTGAAACTGTAGAGGCGGCACAAGTCGTCAATCGCTTTCTCGAACGCGCCTCTCGCTTCGAGGGTTTCGAGATCGCCAATGTGCTGGCTGAGGAAGACGTCATGCCCCACGCCGATCGCGACCGTATTCTTGAGATGGCCGCCGACCGCGAGCACGGGCGGCAGACTCATGGGGACGTGAATGCCCAGCGGAGCGTAGCCGCGGGCGCGGCGCAGGATTCCGGCGCGTCCGCGGGTGAGGCGCACCACCGAATCGTCGCAGGCGCGCACGATGGACCGATTGTGCATCAGGAAATGGTCGGCAATGTCCTTGAGGCGGGCCCTCGCTTCGTCGTTCGCGGTCGCGATGGGCTCGTCGCTGCGGTTGCCGCTGGTCGCGATCAACGGGAAGCGGCACTCCTGCATCAGCAGGTGATGCAGCGGCGAGTACGGCAGCATCACGCCCAGATAGGGCGAGCAGTGCGCTACATTCCCGGCAATGTCGGTGCCCGGCTTTGGTTGCAACAGCACGATAGGCGCGGCCTGCGATTCCAGCAGTTGCACTTCGGCCGGCGATATTTCGCAATATGCCCGCGCCACTTCGAGCGACGGCATCATCAGCGCAAACGGTTTCTCCTCGCGATGCTTGCGCTGGCGCAGTCGGGCCACGGCCTCGGGATTCCGGGCATCGACCAGAAGCTGGAATCCCCCAATGCCTTTGAGCGCAACAATTTCGCCCTGGCGCAAAGCTTCGACCGCGTCTTCGATCGTGCCATCGAGTTGTGGGCCACACACCGGGCAGGCGTTGGGCTGGGCATGAAAACGCCGGTTCGACGGATTCTCGTACTCCTCGCGGCAGGCCGGGCACAGCGTGAACTCGCGCATCGTGGTGTTGGGCCGGTCATACGGAATGTCGACCACGATGGTGTAGCGTGGGCCGCAATTGGTGCAGTTGGTGAAAGGATATTCAAAGCGACGGTTGCCGGGATCGAACAGTTCTTCGCGGCACTCGGTGCAGGTGGCCAGGTCCGGCAGTACATTGACGGTCTTGCCGGAATCGTGGTCGCTGGCCAGAATCTCGAATCGCGTCGAGCCTTCGGCGGCCAGCCACGCGAATTCGCGCACGCTGACCACCGAAGCCTTCGGCCGTTCCTGCTCCAGCCGTTGCTCAAAGCGGCTCACCTGCTCGGAGGGACCTTCGACCTCGACCACTAGGCCCGCCGAGGAATTCAGTACCCAGCCGGTGAGCGACATTTCGGTGGCCAGACGGTAGACGAATGGCCGGAAGCCGACTCCCTGCACCGCTCCGTGCAGCGTGATCCGCAGGCGTTGCACCGCGGGTTTTGCTGTAACCGTCATAACAGAGACCGAAAGCCGGCGGGCCGAAATCGAAGCCGGCTACGTTCACGATTCTAATGCTTGTCGGAGTCTGGAGGAACCGTTGCAGGAGATACCAACTGTTCAATCAGGGCTTCAATCCGGGTCACCAGGGCGGGAAGGGCGGCCGCCACCACGGGCGAAAGCGCTTCGCCGTGATCGAAACACTCACCGGTCAACGTCACCGCGTATGCGCGAGGACTGGCAGCGTAGAGTTGGCGGGCCAACGCAATCACCGACGCTGGAGATAGCTGGTGAGAAAAACGGACGGGGCCTTCGGACAAACCAACTTGCGCGCAGCGCAGTTCCCCGGGATGACCATTGCTTTCGCCGGCAGCGGCAGCGTCAATGAAAATCACGGCTTCGAAACGGCTGACGGTTTCCGCGAGTTCGGGCGCAAGCTGATGCGTGCGGAGTATCTCGACGCCCGCGCCGACGATTTTATCTTCCAGCTCGTCGGCGGCGCGCCATGCCACGCCATCATCCGAGCGCAGCGGATTCCCGTAGGCAATGATCAGCGCGCGAGGCATGGTGTGGATTTTATCGTGTAAGGGCCTGTGTGGGGACGGGGCGCCTTCGCCCGTCCCGCCAAGCGCAGCGAGGCGCGGCGCCACCCCAACTCCAGCCATCGTCACGGCCGCGCCACTTCGTCCAGTACTTCCCCGTCAGGACTGAGCAGCTGAACCCGCAGCGCCATCTCGCCGAACGCGTGGGTCGAACAACTCAGGCACGGATCGTAGCACCGAATCACAGCCTCCACCCGGTTGAGCATGCCCGGAGTGAGCCGGTTGCCGTGCACGTAATGCTTGGCCACCTGCAGCACGCTGCGGTTCATGGCCAGATTGTTCTGTCCGGTGGCGATGATCAGGTTCACCCAGCGGATCAGGCCCTGCTCATCAATCTTGTAGTGATGAAACAAAGTGCCACGCGGAGCCTCCGCCGCGCCCACGCCTTCGAGCGCGTTGGGCCGGGCCACGGCGCGCACGTGCTTGGAGAGTATGTCGGGATCGTTCAGCAGTTGTTCCAGCCGCTCGATGCAATACAGGATCTCGATCAACCGCGCGTGATGATAATGAAACGAGCTCAGCACGGCGGTGCGCTGCAGCTCGTGAAATTCCGCCAGTTCCTGATCGGCCCGCGGCGTGCCGCAGCGGTCGGCCACGTTCAGGCGCGCCAGCGGTCCCACGCGGTAAATGCCGTCCGGAAATCCTTTGGGCTTGTAGTAGGAAGATTTGAGGAAGCTCCAGGGTTCGACCTTTTCGCCGATATAGCTCTCGTAGTCGGCCGGATCCAGTTGCTGGGCGACGATATGGCCCGATGCATCGACGATGCGCAGGTTGCCGTCATAGAAGGTGAGCCCGTTGTCCTTTTTGACGATCCCCATGAACAGTGTGGGAAAGTTGCCGAACACCGAAATCTCTTCCCGAAAGCGCTCGGTCGTGCTCTTGAACCATTCCAGGGTGCGCTCGGCGATGGCGAGAGCGTCCGGCAGCGCGAACAGGATAGCGTCGCGGTTCGCTTCGGTGAGCGGTTCGCTCACACCGCCGGGGACGATCCACGCGGGATGAATGCGCTTGCCACCCAGCCGCTCGATGATGCGCTGGCCGAACTGCCGCAGGCGGATGCCGTCGAGCGCCAGCTCCGGATTCTTCTCCGCGACTCCGAAAATGTTGCTGGTCGCCGGATCGGCGTCCATGCCCAGAAGCAGGTCAGGCGACGACAAGTGAAACAGGCTCAGCGCATGCGACTGCGTCACCTGGGCCAGCCCGAAAATGCGGCGCAGTTTATCCGCCGTAGGCGGAATCCTTACGGCCAACAACTGATCGCAGGCCTTAGCGGAAGCGATCAAGTGGCTGACCGGGCAGATGCCGCAGATGCGCGCCATCAGCGACGGCATCTCATAAAACGGGCGTCCTTCGCACAGCTTCTCGAAGCCGCGGAACTGGGTGACGTGAAAGCGGGCTTCCTCGACCCGCCCGTCTTCGTTCAGGTGGAGCGTGATCTTGGAATGGCCTTCGATGCGTGTAACCGGATCGATGACGATACTGCTCTGCTTCACGAAGTCTCCCTTGGTAGCTTCTAGCTCCTAGCTTCTAGCTCTTCAGCCATTCGTCGAACTTACGGTTACGCTCCGAAACGAGTTTTCGTGCTCACGTCCGGCTGCCGGCCTTCCAGCAGTTCACTCACCACGTAAAAAATCGTGTCGGCCGATGGCGGGCATCCCGGAACAAACACATCCACGGTGACAAATTCGTGGATGGGCCGCGAATTTTCCAACAGCGCGGGCACAACCTGATCGGGAATACCGGGGTCGAACGTCACATTCTCGCGGTATGCCCGGTCGCATACGGCCCTCACGCCGAACGGATTCCGCATGCCCGGAACATTCGCCGTGACCGCGCAGTCGCCCAGCGAAACCAGCGTCTTCGTCCGCTCGCGCACGATCTTGATCTTGTGCAGATCTTCTTCGGTGCTCACCGCGCCCTCAACCAGCGTCACGTCGACGTCCGCGGGAAATTCCTTGGCGTCCACCAGCGGGCTGTAAACCAGATCGGCCATGCCGGCCACCGTGAGCAGCCGTTCGTCCATATCAAGAAAAGACATGTGGCAGCCCGAACAGCCATCCAGCCAAACCGTGGCCAGCTTCTTCTTACTCATTGGACCCATTTCAATCACCACGAAGGTCACGAAGTTTCACGAAGGACTTCAGTGCAGTCCTTTCCTTCGTGTGACTTCGTGTCCTTCGTGGTTCAAGATTTTTCTCCCCCACTCATTCATTCTCTTCCCGCATCATGGTCAGGTAGGGCAGGAACTGCCGCCGCTTGAGCATCTCGGCGACCGAGCGCCCTTTTTCGAACAACGCCCCCGTCGGGCATACATGTACGCACTTGCCGCAACTGGTGCAGGTTTCCGACGAGCCCCAGGGTTCGTTCAAGTCGGTGATGACCTTGGCGTCGATGCCTCGGCCCATGATGTCCCAGGTATGCGCGCCTTCAATTTCGTCGCACACGCGCACGCAGCGGGTGCATAAGATGCAGCGGTTGTGGTCGATCACGAAACGGTCGTGTGACGCGTCCACTTCTTCCTTGGGATAGCGATACGGGAAGTGCACGTGCGTGATGCCCAGCCGCTGGGCCAGCATCTGCATCTCGCAGTGTCCGTTGGAAACGCACACTGAGCACACGTGGTTGCGCTCGGTAAACAGCAACTCGAGAATCATGCGGCGGTAGCCCTGCAGGCGCTCGGAATCGGTGGTGACTTCCATGCCTTCCTCGACCACGGTGACGCAGGCGGGCAGCAACTTGTTCTGTCCCTTAATTTCGACCAGGCACAGGCGGCAGGCCCCGACGTCGGAGAGCCCGTCCATCTCGCACAGGCGCGGAATGAAAATGTCATTCTGCCGGGCCACGTCGAGGATGGTTTCTTCCTGGCGTCCGCTCAAATCGCGGCCATCGATTCTCAGCGTTTTGACCGGGGCGACGGGGCTCATGCGGTTTCTCTTTCTTCGGCTGCCGCGGACTGCGCGCCGCAGACTCCAGCCGGGCATTTGTGATCTTCAATATGCGCCCGGTATTCTTCGGCGAACGAGCGCAGCGTGCTGACCACCGGATTCGGCGCCGACTGTCCCAACCCACACAGGCTGGTATGCTTGAGCAGGTCGCAGAGTTCTTCCAGCATCTTCATGTCCTGGGGCGTCGCGCTCATATTGGCGATGGCGGAGAGAATGCGGTGCATCTGGTAAGTCCCGACGCGGCACGGAATGCACTTGCCGCACGACTCGGTCATGCAGAAATCCATGAAGTATTTGGCCACGTCGACCATGCAGGAACTTTCGTCCATCACGATCATGCCGCCCGATCCCATGATCGACCCGGCGCGCGCCAGCGATTCGTAATCGACCGGCATGTCGAGACAGTCCGTCGGCAGGCAGCCGCCCGAGGGCCCGCCGGTCTGCACCGCCTTGAACTTGCGCCCTTCGGGAATGCCGCCGCCGATTTCGAAAACCATTTCGCGCAAGGAAATTCCCATGGGCACTTCGACCAGCCCGGTATTTTCCACGCGCCCGGCCAGCGCGAAGACCTTCGTGCCTTTACTCTTCTCGGTGCCGATCTGCGCGTACCACTCGCCGCCATTACGGATAATGGGCGCGATATTGGCAAATGTCTCTACATTGTTGATGAGCGTGGGCTGGCCAAACAGCCCTTCCATCGCGGGATACGGCGGCCGCGGGCGCGGCGTGCCCCTCTTGCCTTCCACCGAGGCGATCAGCGCAGTCTCTTCGCCGCAGACGAAAGCTCCGGCTCCAAGGCGAAGGTCCACGCGAAAGCTGAACCGGGTGCCGCAGATGTTCGATCCCAGCAGGCCGATGCGCTCGGCTTGCCGAATGGCGTTGCGCAGCCGCTTGATGGCCAGCGGATATTCCGCGCGCACATAAATGTAGCCTTCCGACGCGCCCACCGCATAGGCGGCGATCAGCATCCCTTCGAGCACGCGGTGCGGATCGCTTTCGAGCACGCTGCGATCCATGAACGCGCCAGGATCGCCTTCGTCGGCGTTGCAGACCACGTATTTTTGCGTGCCCAGCTTCTGCGTGCCCACGGATTTCGAAACCGTGCTCCACTTCAGTCCTGTGGGATATCCCGCTCCGCCGCGCCCGCGCAAGCCGCTCCTGGTCACCTGCTCGATGACTTCGTGCGAGGTCATTTCGGTCAACGCCTTGATCAGCGCGGTGTAGCCGTTGGCGGCCACGTAATCTTCCACGCGGTCGGGATCGATGACGCCCGAATTTTCCAGCACAATTTTCTTCTGCCGCTGAAAGAATGGAACATCGGTGCGGCAGACCAGGCGCGACACGGGCTCGCCTTCTAAACTATCGAGAATCGCGGGCCCATCCGCCGCTTCAACCTTTTTGTAGAGGACTGCGTTGCCGCTCGACACCACATTCGTCGAGACCAGCGGCCCTTCCGAGCACAGCCCCATGCAGCCCACGCCTTTCACCTGGCAATGGTCTTTGATGCCGCGGCGCGTAACTTCCTGGTCGAGCGCGTCCTTCACCGACTGGCTCTGGCAGGAGAGGCATCCGGCGGCGACGCACACATTCACCCTCTGGGTGAACTGGCTCTGCGCCTCGCGTTCGGTTTCTGCGATCTGGTCAAGTTCTTCGGGGGTCATGCGTGGGTCCATTTCTTCAAGTGCTCGCGCATGGCCGCGGTTCCAACCTTGCCAGCGACTTCCTGGTCGTAGACCACGGCGGGAGCCAGCCCGCACGAGCCCAGGCAGCGGGCGGTCAGAAGCGAGACTTTCTTGTCGGCGGTGGTCTCTCCCGGAGCAATGCCGAGGTCGCGCTGGACAGTGTCGAGGAGTTGCTGCGATCCCTTGATGTAGCACGCCGTGCCCATACAGATCACGCAGGTGTGCTCGCCGGCCGGCTTCAAGGTGAAGAAATGGTAGAAGGTGGCGACGCCGTACGCCCGGCTCAAGGGCACACGCAACGACATGGCAACATAGCGCAGCGCCTGCGTGTCCAGGTATCCGAACGCTTCTTGCACGGTGTGCAGTGTTTCAATCAGGCCGCGCTGTTGCTGGCCCTGGCGCCGGATGGTGGCGTCGACCAGCTTCCAGCGCTTGTCCTGAGTGGGAGGAGTAGGTTTGGCAAGGTATGAGAGCATATCCGTTCTCTATCGTCTATGAATTAAAAATCTATAATCGCAGCACGACCGCGAATTAAGAAATAATTGTAGTCCCAATGCTTGTGCTGAAAACGAGCTTAGCTGTGAAAAACCTCGCGCCGCTGTTTCATTTTGGTTCTAATCCTATACGTCACACTACCCACACTTCGACCTTCACCCCACCTCCCCCGGCCAGACGGGAGTGTTGGAATTCGCGCTGGCCGCAAAGGCCGTTCCCCGAATCTTCAGGACCGCAGCGTCAGCACCGGACAATGTGCCTGGGCAATCACATGGTGCGCCGTGGACCAGGGCAGGTGCGTGGTCCCGCCCTGCCCGGAAGGACGCGCGCCCAGCACGATCATGTCGGCTTCCCGATCGGACGCGACCTTCAGAATGCGCTCCGGCGCCGAGCCGAATTCGAGCGCGGTTTCCGGCGCGTACTGCAGAGCGGCATCGTTTGGAATTAGCGACTTCAACCGGCAGACGTTGTCCTCCATAAGATCGGAGCGGGTGCCCAGATGGGTATAGTCCTCGATCACATGCAGGAGCGTAAGCCGGGCTCGGAATTCCACGGCCAGGGCGACCGCCTCGCGCGCCGCATTCATCGAGTACTGGGCAAAATCGGTGGCAAACACGATCTGCCGCAGTTCCAGTTCGATGGGGGCAAGATCGCGTCCTTGGCCTTGCAACGCAGGCAGTTTGGCCCGTCCCGAGACCTTGGGACCAACCGTCAGCACCGGGCACGGAGCGTGGCGCAGAATGTCCTCCGCCACGGAACCGAGCAGCAACTTGCCCAGCCCGGAGCGGCCGTGGGTGCCAACCACGATCAGGTCAATGTCGTTTTCGTCGATTACTCCCGCTAACGCCTTCCACACCTGGCCGTGACGGACATAGTTGCGGTGCTCGATTCCTTCCGCGTGCGCCGAGATCTCGTCGAGCTTCTTCATGGCCTCGGTGTGGGCGTCTTCGTAGATCGTGCTCATGCTGACGTAGTCCACGCCTCCGGTCATCATGAGCAAGCTGGCGTCGGAAAGCACATGCGCGGTGTGCAGCGTTGCACCAAAATGCCGGCAGATGGCCGTGGCGTAGGGCAGAGCTGCGTCCGACGTCGCCGAAAAATCGGTGGCAAACAATACATTCTTGACCGCGAGCGCTGTCCGCGGTTTCGGTTCGACCACAGTGCCATGCAGTTCTTCTACAGGGGCCATGGAACACCTCCCACACCTACCTTCCAAGATCGACGATAGCTAGGTTTTCCGGTATGCCCCCTGTCACCTCTTTTCGTGATTTGGATCACGTACGCGAGGGTGCCCCACCCTTGTCGCGTTTTATGCGACAGGGTGGGGATTTTGACCTGGAATGACCTGTTCTGACGATCCGAAGATCGAGTTGTAGAGACGTAGCTTGCTACGTCTCTGCCGTCAGCGCCCCAGACCTCGAAGGGGCGTTCGTGGCGCGCGCAAGACGTTGCAAGCAACGTCTCTACTACTGGTGAAGTCAAAATCCCCACCCTGTCGCATAAACCCGCGACAAGGTTGGCACCCATTCATTTTCACTTCCTCAATCACTTACAGACAAGATCAATAACTTACAGATAATTACAACGAGTTAGGGGAGGGTAGGAAGCAAGAGGATCGCTGAGGCTGGCAAAACGAGTCTTGCTCGTCGCTCACGATGCTGTTTCCGGAGCCGGACACGGGGGCTAATTTCGACGACTGGAAACCGGGGCAAGGAAAACCTCAGGGGCAGGATCGGAGCGTGCCCTGTGGCGGCGTAGAGTGGTTCTACGACAAGTCAATCACTTACACGAACCGTCAATAACTTACAGATAAGTACAACGACTTGCAGATAAAATCAAGCACTTACGGGCAACTGCGTCTTTACTGCGCGAAGCCGTCGGCCTGCGTGACCGCGCCGATCGCGACCGTGTGGTCGATGTAGACTCTGCCGGCGTCGAGCGCTTTGCGGTCGAGTTCGAGCAGCGCTGGATTCTTGACCTTCGCTTCCAGCACCTGCATCGCAGTCGCGGGCGACAGGCACTCCGTCTCTTCGAGCAGCGCGCCCATCATGACCACGTTCGCCACTTTCGCGGAACCGAGTTTGTCAGCAATTTCGGAGGCAGGTATGCAGACCACCTGCGCCTGCGGGATGCTGAGGTCAGCGGGCAAATGGTCGCGGCCATAGATAATCGTGCCGCCGGGCGCAATCTGTGCGTAAAACTTGCGCAGCGAAATCTCGTTCATGGCGATCAGAACCTGCGGGCGCGACAGCACGGGCGATCCGATGCGGTCCTTCGACAGGCACACGTGGCAGTGGGCGCTGCCCGAACGCATCTCCGGCCCATACGATGGCAGCCAGCTTACTTCGAGCCCTTCGCGCATGCCCATCTCAGCCAGCAACTGGCCCAGCAGCAGGACGCCTTGTCCACCGAAGCCTGCAATCTTGATGCTGAGGTCGCGGAAATGGTGATGCTTTCGGGGCACCGGCGTCTCGCCCGAAGCTTTGCGCTCGCCTTCCACCAGTTCGGCGACGGTCTTGTGCGGAGGCACGTTGTTGTTCGGAATCTCCACCTGGCGGTCGCGAAAGACGTTTAACGGGAATTGTGGAATCATCTT
>Ga0209415_10018822_pt1 | contig 10871 bp, 9 predicted proteins | sample PeaSoiSIISIP2007_FD_187696 | JGI IMG/M metagenome (GOLD analysis project Ga0209415, IMG submission 187696) | Peat soil microbial communities from Weissenstadt, Germany - SII-SIP-2007 (SPAdes) (version 2) | ecosystem: Environmental > Terrestrial > Soil > Wetlands > Peat | place: Germany... | reverse complement strand
GCTCCTTGTTCCGGACGGCTCGCTCCAGGACCTCGGCCAGGACGCGGACGTCGGAGATGGCGAGGTTGAGGCCCTTGGCCCCGGTGGGGGGCACGGTGTGGGCGGCGTCGCCGGCCAGGAGCAGATTGCCGTATCTCATCGGCTCGCTGACGAAGCTGCGGAACCCGAGGACCAGCTGCTCGACGATCGGCCCTTCCTGGAGCGCGAAGCCGTCTTCGCCCGCTACGCGGGCCTGGAACTCGGCCCAGATACGGTCTGGCGACCAGGCCGCGGCATCCTCGCTCGGGTCGCATTGGAAGTACATTCGCTGCAGGACGTCACTGCGCTGGCTGATCAGAGCGAATCCTCGCGCGGAATGGGTATAGACGAGCTCGGGAGCGCTGCGCGGCGCCTCGGCCAGGATGCCGAACCAGGCGAACGGGTACTCGCGGAAGTAGTGTCGCCGCTCGCTCTCGGGGACCTGCATCCGGCAGATGCTGTGCGACCCGTCCGCGCCGACGAGATAGGCGCACCGGATCTCGTGCTGCGCGCCGGTTTCGTCGGTGAACATGATGCCGGGCTGGTCGGACGTGATGTCGACGACCTTTGTCCCGCTCACGCCGAAGCGGACGTCCCCGCCGTCGCGCTCGCGGGCATCGGCCAGGTCGACGAACACGTCGTTCTGCGGGTAGAGCCACACCGACTCCCCCACCAGGGCCTGGAAGTGGATGCGGTGGCTGACGCCCTCGAAGCGAAGGGAGATGCCGGCGTGCTCGTGGCCGTGGGTTAGGACGCGGTCCGACACCCCCGATTCGACCAGGAGCCGGACGCTGTCGCGTTCGAGGATGCCGGCCCGCACGGTTTCCGCGATATCGCGCCGGGTGCGATGGTCGATGACTACCGAGTCGATCCCGACCAGAGAGAGCAGGTGGGAGAGCAGGAGGCCGGCCGGACCTCCTCCGACGATGCCGACCGTGGTGACTGTGAGGTGGCGGTGGCTCATGGCGCGCTGGTCCGCGGCGGGTTCATCGCTCGTCCCACGCGTAGGACTGCCAGGGCGGGTCGAAGAAGCGCTGGCGGGACGCGCCGAGGACGTCGATGCGCTGCACGTCGCCGGGGTCGAGGTCGAAGTCCAGGACGTCCAGGTTCGCCGCCAGCCGCTCCGGCTTGGCCGTCTTGGGGATGACGACGGTCCGCGGCTTGCTAAGCAGCCAGCGCAGCGTCACCTGCCCGGCGCTCTTGCCGTGCTTGGCGCCGATCGCGGTCAGGACCGGATCGGCGAAGACGCGGCCCTCGGCGAAGGGCGCGTAGGCGGTCAGCGTCAGGCCCTCCGCCGTCGCCAGCTCGCGCAGCGTGTCTTGCGGCAGGTAGGGATGGTGTTCGACCTGGATGGTGGCCAGCGGGGTTACGGTCAGGGCCCGGCGGACCAGCGCGGCCGGGGCGTTGCTCAGCCCGAGGGCCCGGACCACGCCGTCGGCGATCAAGGGCGCCAGCGCCCCGAAGGTTTCCTCGACGGGGACCTCGCCGTTCGGCCAGTGCATCAGCAGCAGGTCGACGTAGTCCAGGTCAAGAGCCCGGATGGAGGCCCACGCGGCGTCCACTGCGTCGCGCGCGCCCGCCAGCGTGTGCGGGAACTTCGTGGTCACGAAGACCTCGCCGCGCGGCAGCGAGCTGTCCCGCACGCCCTGGCCCACCCCGGGCTCGTTGTCGTACCGCATCGCGGTGTCGATATGGCGGTATCCGACCTCTACCGCCCGGCGGACCAGCGCCCCTACTTCGTCGGGCGGGATGTTGAATGTGCCGAGGCCGATCCGGGGAATGCTTACTCCCGCAGCGTTCAGGGGCGCCCGCCCGGACTGGCCAGTGAGCGGGCTCATCGGGGCGCGTCGTATTCGTCGATGAGCGCCACCTTGGCGGCCGAGGCCGACTGCTCGTCGAACTCGTGGGCCAGCCACTCCCTGGTGAGCTTTTCCGCCAGTTCGGCGGCGATCACCCTGGCTCCGAAGCAGAGCACCTGGGCGTTGTTGGATAGCACGCTGCGCTCGACCGAGTAGGAGTCGTGGGCCACGGTGGCGCGGATGCCCTGGACCTTGTTCGCGCTGATCGCCACCCCGATCCCGGTCCCGCAGCAGAGCAGGGCCCGGTCGGCCTGCCCCGTGCGGACCGCCTGGGCGGCGTTGAAGCCGACGTGCGGGTACGGGAGGTCGTCCGCCGGCGAATCGACCCCGAGGTCGATGACCTCCGCGACTCGCTCGTCGGACTGGAGCACGGCCTTGAGCCTCTCCTTCAGCGGGTAGCCGGCGTTGTCCGCGCCGACGACGATGGTCAGTGGTTTGCGGCTCATGGGTCGGACTTCCTCTAGAACGGGTACGGCGCGATGTCCGGGCGGACCGTGAGCCACTGGGTTTCGGTGAAGGCCTCGATGTTCGCCTGCGCGCCGCCGAAGCGCGATCCGGTGCCCGAGGCCGCGACGCCGCCGAACGGCGCGTTGGCCTCGTCGCTCACCGTCTGCTCGTTGATGTGGACGATGCCGCTGGGGATGGCGTCGGCGAGCCGCATCGCCTGGCCGACGTCGCCGAGGATGCCGAGGGACAGCCCGTACTCGGCGTCCCTGGCCATCGTGATGGCCTCGTCGACGCAGCTGAACGGCAGGACGGGCGCCACCGGGCCGAAGATCTCCTCGCGCCAGGCGGCCATGTCCGGGCGGACGTCGGCCAGCACGGTGGGCCGGTAGAACAGGCCCTCGTAGGTGCCGCCGGCCGCGAGCCGGGCCCCGCTGTCCACCGCCTGCTGCACGATGGCGTCGACCTTGTCCAGCTGGGACTTGTCGATGATCGGGCCAAGCGCCACCTGCGCGGCGGCCGGGTTGCCGACAGGCAGATGTTCGGCGGTGGCGGCGAGGGCGTCCACGTAGGCGTCGTGCAGGCTCTCGTGGACCACGTGGCGGCCGGTGGTCATGCAGATCTGCCCCTGGTGCATGAACGACCCGAACGCGCCGGCGGACACCGCCTTCTTGAGGTCGGCTCCGGGCAGGACGATCAGCGCGTTGTTGCCGCCCAGCTCGAGGTGGGCGCGCTTGAGGTGCTGGGCGGCCAGGGCCCCGACCGCGCGGCCGGCGTTCGTGGACCCGGTGAACGACACGACCCGCACCTGTGGCGCGGTGATCGTGGCCTCGCCGGTTTCCCGTCCGCCCGGCAGCAGCTGGAGCAGGCCGTCCGGGAGTCCGGCCGCCCGGAACACCTGCACCAGCGTGGCGCCCCCGGACACCGCGGTCCGCGGGTCCGGCTTGAGGAGCACCGCGTTGCCGAGGGCCAGCGCCGGGGCGACCGACCGGATCGACAGGATGAGCGGGAAGTTGAACGGCGCGATGACGCTGACGACTCCCACCGGGCGGCGCCGGGCAAAGCTCCACCGCGGCTCGTTGCTGGCCAGCACCTCCCCGAGGGGATGGCTGGGCAGCGCGGCGGCCTCGTAGCATTCCTGCGCGGCGATCGCGGTCTCCAGGGCGGCCTTCGGCGGGATGGCGCCGGTCTCGCGGACGATCCACCCGCCGATCTCCTCGGCGTGCTGTTCCCAGAGCGAGCCGGCCTGGCGCAGGATCGCCGCTCGCTCGGTCGGCGGCACTGCCTGCCAGGACTCTTGCGCGGCGGCGGCCAGCTCGGCCGCCTTTTTTACGTCCGGCGGGCTGGCGCTGCCGATCGTCCCTAGTTGCTCGCCGGTGGCAGGCTCGGTGACCCGGATCGGCTCGCCGCCGCCTGCGGTCCAGCCGCTGACGAAGATCGTGCCTTCCCAGTCGTGGCCCAGGAAACTCATTGCGTGTGCTCCAGAGGAATCAAAGGGGTGCGGGATCATGGCCGGCGCTCACCGGCCGGACCAGCGGGGCGGGCGCTTCTCGACGAAGGCGCGGACGCCCTCCACCCGGTCTTCGCTGAGGTAGGGGTTGGGTCCGACGTTCAGCCGCAGCGCGACCGGCACCGGCAGGTCCCAGCCCTTGGTGGCCATTTCCTTGTAGCGGCGCAGGGTCAGCGGGGCGTTGGCGGTGATCTCGGCGGCGAGCCCGCGTACCTCGGCGTCGAAGTTCTCCCGGGTGACGACGCGGTTGACCAGGCCGATCCGATGCGCTTCTTCGGCGGTGATCGAGCGCCCGGTGTACAGGAGCTCGAGCGCGATCGCGCGCGGGATGAGCCGGGGCAGCAGCACGGAGCCGAGGTTGGCGCCCATGCCGCGCTTGGCCTCGGGCAAGCCGATCAGGGCCCCGGATACCGCGACCCGCAGGTCGCAGGAGAGCATCAGCTCGCAGCCGCCGGCCAGGGCGGCGCCGTTGACGGCGGCGATCGTGGGCTTGGGCGTCTCGAGGATCACCTCGAACACGTTCCGGTGGGTGCCGGTCATCGGGACCGCGATGTCGCGGCCAGCCCGGGCCGTCTCGTCCATTTCCTTGAGGTCGCCGCCCGCGCAGAAGGCGCGGTCGCCGGTGCCGGTCAGCACGACCGCCCACACGTCCGGGTCCTCGCCGGCCCGGACGAACGCGGCGATGAGCTCCTCGGTGGTCTGGACGGCCATCGCGTTGCGCCGTTCCGGCCGGTCGATCCGGATCCAGGCGGTGCGGTCCTCGACCTCGTACACCACGTGCTGATCGGTCATGGCGTCACCGTCTGCTGGCTGACGGTCTCGGGCGTAACCTGGGCGACCTGGGCGACCTGGGCGCGGATCAGTTCGGCGATCTCTGCTGGGTCGCGGCCTAGATCGGCGAGGACCGCGGCGGTGTCGGCGCCGAGGGCCGGCGGGGCGTTGCGGTGCGGCAGGTACGCGCCATCGAAGGTGACCGGGAGGTTCACCACCGAGAAGCCGGGGACACGGTCGTGCGCCAGCGGGCTGATCGCGCCGATGGCCGTGACCTGCTCGTCGGCCACAACCTCGGTCAGCGTCTGGACCGGGGCGCACGGTACTCCCGCGGCGCCGAGCCGGTTCAGGACCTCCGCGGTGGTGAAGCCGCCGGTGACCGCGCTCAGCTCGGCTTCGACCGAGCTACGGGAGCGGACCCGCTCGCCGTTGGTGCGGAATCCCTCCTTGTCCCGCAGGGGCCCGGCGTCAAGCGCCTCGCAGAGCCTGGCCCACGCCACGTCGTTCCCGGCCGACATGAACACGTAGCCGTCCCTGGTCGGGTACGCCCCGTAGGGGACGACGCCTGACAGCCCGGAGCCGAGCCGGGGGGGCGGCGGGTTGCCGGCCAGCACCGTGAGCAGCGGCATGCTGAGCCAGGTCAGGGCGGTCTGCAGAAGCGACAGCTGGACGTGGCAGCCCTGGCCGGTCGCATCACGCCGGCGCAGCGCCTCGTAGACGGCCAGCACCGCCCACATGCCTGTGCCCATGTCGAGCAGCGACACGGGAACCCGGGACGGCGGGCCGCTGTCCTGCCCGGTGATGCTGACGATTCCGCTGTAGGCCTGCAACAGCGGGTCGTAGCCGGGCTGCCCGGCGCGCGGGCCGTCCGGACCGAACCCGGTCATCTCGATGTTGATCAGCCGCGGGTTGAGCTGGCGCAGGTCGGCCGCGGCGAACCCGGCCGCCGCGAGCGCGCCGGGCCGCAGATTGTGCAGCACTACGTCCGCGGCCTTGATCAGGTCCTCGAGCACCTTCCGCCCGCGCGGGTCTTTATAGTCCAGCGCCAGCGACTGCTTGTTCCGGTTCAGCGCTAGGAACGTGACGCTCTCGCCGTCCCAGTGCGGCGGCGCCCAGCTCCGGCTGTCGTCCCCCTGGCCTACCCGCTCGACCTTGATCACGTCGGCGCCGAGGTCACCGAGGATCTGGCCGGCCATGGGCGCGGCCACGCTGGTCCCGATCTCGACCACCCGCAGGCCTTGCAGCGATCCGGTCGGCGCGGTCATGAGGTCTCCTTGGGATGCTGGATCTGCTCCTCCACCGCGTCCCGCGCGGCGGAACGGATCGGCGCCTTCCATGGCGCCGGCGCGCCGACGTAGACTCCCGGCCCGAGCCGGAAGTGCTGCGCCTGCTCGATGGTCTCGACCAGGGGCATGTCCATCGGGTACAGCGCGTCCGGACCTGGCCGCGGGCCCGCCTTCGACACGTGGCCGTAGAGTTCGCGGCCGACGACCCGTTCGGCCAGGTGCGCCGCCTCGATCAGGGCGGCCAGGTCAATGCCAGTGTCGATGCCCTCGCCCTGGAGGAAATGGACCAGGTCCTCGGTGGGGATCATCTTTGTGGCGCGCCCGTTGCCGCAGTAGGGGCAGCCGCCCATGCCCCCGACCGAGGCGTCGATGATCAGCTTGTGCCGCTGGTCCAGCTCGTCCAGGGCGGCGTACGCGGAGGTGAGCGCGGCGCCGCGCCCGTCGTGCAGGTGCAGGTGGATGGTGCGAACCGATGGCCAGCGCCGGACGATCTCGCGGACCTGCGACCGCACCGCGCGCGGGGTGTTCCAGCTCATTGGGTCGCCGAGGTAGATGCCGGTCGTCGTGATCCCGATCTCGGACCAGGCGTCCATCTGAAGCTCGATGCACTCATGGCGCTGCTGCTCGGTGAACTCGCCGAGCCAGTTCGACCCCCAGGCGGCGTTGACGGCCACGATGGCCTCGGTGGCCCCCTCCTCGGCGGCGGCCCGCACGATCTGGGGCAGGGCGGCGACCTCGTCGGCTGCGGTCCGCGCGGTGTTGCGCTGGACGAACACGTCGCACAGGTGGACCATCGACCGGCCGTACCCGTCGGGCGGCGCTAGCGGCGGGACAAACGCGGCGCGGCGCTGCGCGCCCTGGGCGTTCAGCGCCAGCGCGGTGTAGGTGACAGCCGGGTTCGGGGTGAACTTGGCCAGGATCTCCTCGATGGACGCCATCTGCGGCACCCACCGGGGGCTCACGAACGACCCGACCACGATGTGGCGCAGACCGGTCGCCGACAGCGCGTCGAGCAGGTCGACCTTGGCGGCGACACTGATGCCGGTGCTCTCGATCTGCATGCCTTCGCGCATGCCTTCCTCGATGATCTCTACGTTGGGACGCGCGGGCGGTGTCATGGGGGTGGTCCTCCGGGACGCGCGGGCGAGGTCATGGTGGTTCTCCGTGGTCAGTACGACTTGGGCAGGCCGAGGGTGCCGTGCGCGATCTGCGCCAGCACGAGGTTGTTGCTGATCGGAGCGATAGATGGCAGGCGCGCCTCGCGGAACCGGCGCTCGATGCCGTACTCCTCGGCGACGCCGTATCCGCCGAAGGTGTCCATCGCTGCGTTGGCGGCCGCCCACAGCGCCTGGGAGGAGAGCAGCTTGCAGGCGTTCACCTCGAAGGCCGGGTTCTGCCCCTCCTCGAACAACTTCGCGGCCTGCCACCGCATCAGGCTGGCGGCCTGCAGGTTCGCGTACGCCTGGGCCAGCGGGAACTGGATGCCCTGGTTCTTGCCGATCGGCCGGCCGAAGACCTCGCGCTGGTTGGCGTATTCGACCGCGCGGTCGATGAAGTACAGCCCGGCGCCGATGTACTCGGACGAGACGAGGATCCGTTCGGCGTTCATGCCGGACAGGATGTAGCGGAAACCCTTACCCTCCTCGCCGATCAGGTTCTCGGCCGGGACCTGCAGGTCACGGATGGTCAGCTCGTTAGTCTCGTGGTTGACCATGGTGCGGATCGGGCGGGCCTCGATCTGGCCGGCGTCGATGGCCTGCGGCAGATCGACGAGCAGCACGCTCATCCCGTCGTGCTTGCGCGCCACCTCCTCGTAGCGGGTGGTCCGGCACAGCAGCAGCATCAGGTCGGAGTGCTGGACCCGCGAGATGAAGATCTTGCTGCCGTTGACCACGTAGTGGTCGCCTTCGCGGCGGGCAAAGGTCCGGATCCGGGTGGTGTCGCTGCCGGCGTCGGGCTCGGTGACGCCGAACGACTGCAGGCGGAGCTTTCCTGCCGCGATGTCCGGCAGGTAGCGGCCCTTCTGCTCCTGGCTGCCGTGGCGGAGCACCGTGCCCATCGTGTACATCTGGGCGTGCGCGGCCCCGGTCGAGCACCCGGCACGCTCCAGCGTCTCCATGATCACGGCGGCGTCGCTGATCGTCCCTCCGCCGCCGCCGTACTCCTCGGGGATCAGCACCGCCAGCCAGCCCGCGTCCGTCAGCGCCTTGACGAACTCGTCGGGGTAGCGCTGCGCCGCGTCGACTTCGGTCCAGTACGCCTGGTCGAATTGCTCGGCGAGGCCGGCCAGGGCCTCGGCCAGGTCCTGGTGGTGCTCGGGTAGGTTGCTGTTCATCATGCGGACCTTCGGTCGGGATAGAGGGCGGATGCTGTCGCTGATGGGGAGGCGGCGGCCACCACCGCGCGCTGGCCGCGGGGACTGGCGGGCGACACGGTCACGTCGACCAGCAGCGGCTCGGACCGGGTGGCCAGCGTCGGGATCGCCTCGTCGAGCACGCGGGCCAGCTCATCGCAGGTCTGTACCCGCACCGACGGGCAGCCGAACGACCTGGCCAACTGCCCGATGTTGACGTCGCTGAACGACGGCCACGGCGGCTGCCCCCCGGCCGCAGCGGCCAGCGTGTCCATGATCGCGTAACCGCCGTTGGACAGCACCACGTACAGCACCCCGGCTCGGTAGCGCTGTGCTGACCACAGGCTCTGGCACGCGTACAGCGACGAGCCATCGCCGATCACGGCGACCACCGGCCGTTCCGGACAGGCCAGCTTGAGGCCCATGGCGGCCGGCATGGCGAAGCCCAGGCCGCCCATGGCCGCGCTCAGGAACCCCAGCGGCGCGCGGGTGGGCACCATGTCCTGCAGTTGCGGCCGGCTCGACGGCGTTTCTTCGACCAGAACGGCGTTAGCCGGGAGCCTCGCGCTGAGCGCGGCGAACACGTCCTCGGCGCGCAGCGGTTGGCCCGGCCGCCCGGGGCCGCCCGGTAGGGACCCGTGCTCCTGGTGCCCGTTTGCCGACGGCCTGACGACGGCCGGCTGGTCGGGGCGCACCCCCGCGCGCCGGGCGACCAGGCGGGTCAGCAGCTCGCAGAAGCCGGTCAGCGGGGTCAGCACGGCGAGGTCGGCGACGCTGCGAGAGGCCTCCGCCAGGTCGTCGGTGACGACCACGACCTTAGTATCAGCCGCGAACAGCGGGCCGGGTTCGTACCCGTACTGTCGCAGCGCGGCGGCCCCGGCGACCAGAACCAGGTCATGGGGGCTCAGGGCGTCCCGGAGGGCCGCCCGGCCGGCCGGCAGGTACCCGACGAAGCGCCCGGAATCCTGAGGGAAGCCGGCCCGCGCTCCGAACGCCTCCTGCCAGACCGGGCAGCGGAGGACTTCGGCGAGCTCAGCCAGCGCGGCCCAGATCCGCGGGTGGTCGGCGCCGGCGCCGGCCACGATGGCCGGGGCGCGCGCGGCCAGCAGCCGCCGGGCTACTTCCGAGCAGAGCCGGCGGTCGACGCCGGCCCCGATCTCCAGCTGCAACGGCGCCGGCTCCCGCACCGACTCCTCGTAGGGCTCCATCCAGTCGTCCATCGGCACGATGACGACCGCGGGGCCCCGCTCGGCCACGGCGTGGTGCCGGGCCTGGCTGATCAGCGCGGGCACGTCGGCCGCGCGGGCCGGGGTCGCGGTCCACACCGGGTAGCGGCCGGCCAGCCCTTCCAGCTCGCCGGTCAGGAACGGCTCGTAGGCGAGGTGCCGACGGTCCTGCTGGCCGACGACGATGACCACGGGGGCGCGGTTCACCCGGGCGGTGGCGATCGCCCCGACCGCGTTGCCCAGGCCGGCCGTGGTGTGCAGGAGCGCGAGCGCCGGCCGCTGCTTGCCGAGCGACCAGCCGGTGGCGGCGCCGACGGCGGACGCCTCGTGCAGGCAGAGCACGAACTCGATGTCCGCAGGAAACTCCGCGAGCAGCGGGATCTCGGTTGACCCCGGGTTGGAGAACATGGTGGTCATGCCGTGACGGCGCAGCACATCGAAAAACCCGTCGCGAACGGTAGTCATACCAGGCACCGCCTGCGGGTTGCCAAGATCCAAACACCCAATACAGTCGCGTGTATGCGCGATCCCGCGGCGGACCAGGACGCCAGGTCGGTCCTGCGCCGCGGGCTGATGGTCCTGGAATGCTTCGCCGAAGGCTCGACCGAGAAGACCGTGGCGGAAGTGTGCGCGCGGACCGGACTGCCGCCGGCCACGGTCCACCGGCTACTGGCCGTGCTCGTCGACTGGGGCGGCGTGGAGAAGGTCTCGCGCGGCCGGTACCGGCTCGCCGTGCGGCTGTGGCGTCTGGGCGCGCGGGTGCCCGGGGCCAGGATGCTGCGGGACGTGGCCCTGCCGTATCTGGAGGACCTGTACGAGGCGACGCACGGCGTCGTCCACCTCGCGGTCGCCGACGGGACCGACACGCTGTACATCGAGAAGATCTCGGGCCGGCGCGCGCCGCGCGTTTCGTCCAGCGTGGGCGGGCGCCTGCCGCTGCACGCCTGCGGCCCGGGCAAGGTGCTCGTGGCGTTCGGTCCGCCGGACGTGCTCGACCGTGTCCTCGCGGCGGGCCTGACGCCGCGGACCCCGCGGACGATCACCGACGAGGCGGCCTTCCGGCGAGCGGTGGCCGAGATCCGCAGGACCGGGTTCGCGGTGTCCCGGGAAGAGAGTTCACTCGGCACCGCATCCGTGGCCGCGCCCGTCTTCGCCGAGCGCACCGCCGTCGCCAGCGTCTCCCTGGTGACCACACCGGACCGCTTGCGGGTCCCGGTGCTCGCGCCGCTGGTCACCACCGTCGCCCGGAGCATTACCCGGGCGCTGTCCAGCGTCCAGGATCGGTAAGCGGTGGCGGCCGAACCGGGGGCAGCCGTACCAGGACGTGCGCCCCGGCTGATCTTGGCAGGATGCGGCGGCATGGCTCAGACCGGTTCCAGGCCGACGATGATCCCGGCGCGGGCG
>Ga0209415_10018821_pt1 | contig 10871 bp, 6 predicted proteins | sample PeaSoiSIISIP2007_FD_187696 | JGI IMG/M metagenome (GOLD analysis project Ga0209415, IMG submission 187696) | Peat soil microbial communities from Weissenstadt, Germany - SII-SIP-2007 (SPAdes) (version 2) | ecosystem: Environmental > Terrestrial > Soil > Wetlands > Peat | place: Germany... | reverse complement strand
CCCGCCGCTGCCGGCGCAGCGGAATTGGGAACAATCGTGGCCTGAGACGTGACGGCCATCTGAATATTCAAGATCGGGATCGCGACGGAAAAATCGAGGCGGTTGGTGATTCCGTAGGTCGCATAGAGCGTGTATTGGTGAATGGTGAGGTCGATGTTGTTTGACGTTTGTATGAAGTCGCGCACAAAGCATGGGTCATTTGCATAACCATTCGCCGCGGTTAGCCCTGTTTGGTTACTGCACGATGGGATGTTGAAGGCATTAGGCACAGGAAACGGTTGATGCTGAAGGACGGTCGGGATGTTGCTCAAGCTTTGCCCGTCGATCGAGCCGAAATTAAAGTATTGGTAGCTGAAGCCCAGGAAGAGTTTGCGCCTACCGATCGTGGTCGCGCGATTGCCCACGATTGGCCCGAGACTCTCATCCGTGGAAGGCGCAAACGTCTTCAGGGCTGGGTCATAGACGAAAGTGATGCCGGACGAAGGCGAAGCCAGGGGCAACTGTGAGGCCTGGATGCCGACGGCCTCATTGATTGGCGCAAATGTGGCAAGGAAGTCGCTCGAGAAATGCGCCTCGTGATGGTCCCCAGTGAACAACACCGACTGGGTTGGGTCCGTAGTTGTACCGAAACCAAACGCGCCATACACCTGTGGGATCTGGCAGACCAGTTTGTTGCTCAACGTGCCGTTCAGCGGGCACGTCTGAGCTGAGGCGCTCTCGGTGACTAGAGAAGACAAAACCGCAAAGAAGCATAAAGCGAGATACCCCAGAAGTGCACGATTGAACATGGCGCCGCTCCTTGAGATTGAGAGGTCAGGTCAGGCTGGCTGACCAGAAGATAGTGATCGAAACATCTGTTTCATATCACCGAATATGAGTTGGGGCGAGTCTATCCAGCTAGCCTAATTTGGTCAAGGTTTTGTGGGGGGGCCGCTCGGAATCTGGCTTATTGAACGCTTGTGATGACCCAGGCGCCATTCGACTTTGCGAATTGAAAGATGGTCTGGCCTTTTACGCTTCGGGGCTTCTGACCTTGTGGAGTATATTCCTCTGTGAATTGTGCGGATATGGTGGCCGTGTTGCCGTCTGGGGCGATTTTCACGCTTTCCGTTTGGACCTGCATGCGAATGGAACTAGCCTTTTCAAAGGAATTTTTGTAGCCAGCATACAGCTTCCCCATCGTTGGCCAAATATGCAAAAGGGCATCTGGATTCCTCTGCTCAAAAGCCTGTGAGTAACTTTTAACAAGGGCGAGCAGTGCGTCACTGTCGGCACTAGACGACACATCGGGCTTGCTGGGAGCTACGGGAGGAGGAGGCGGCTGATTGAGCGTCGCCAGTTTCGCGCTGATGTCATCCACGAGCTTCTGGGCCTCACCTGCATGCGGGCCTCCGGCTTGCGCGATAGGCTGGAGACCAGTGCGGGCTGCTTCCAGGCCGCCCTTATCGTTGGCAACCAGGGCCGCCTGATACTTCGCCACAATTTGCTGGTAGGCCGCATCAGAACGTTTGTTGGCCGCACGGTCGCGCACTTCGCGGATCGCGGCGGGTATGTTGTTGACAAAGCCCTTAGCCTCGTCCGATCGTGGACCAGCGCCGTCAGCGATCGCTTGGAACCCTCGCTGTAAGTTACCGAGTTGCTGACCTGCGGCATCATCGTCGCTCTGCCTAAGCTGATTAAACTGTCCCTCCAATTGTGTGAGGCGGGTCTGTTCGGCCTGGTCGATCTCCGAGATCAGAGCCCCCGCATCGCCGCCGTTTTGTTGGATGAGACCGGCTTTCAGACGCGCGGCACGAAAATCGCCACGCTGCAAATCCTGACGGGCTCCACTCGTGTAATTGCTGGAAATCCGCGCCCGGACATCCTGGAGCATCTTTTCCGCGTCTGGTTTCCGCGGGCCTTCAAGAGCAATCAGGTGCTTTAAAACCTCGGAAGCATTCTGGAGACTGCTCAAATCGCCATTTTGAGAAGCTTGTCTGGCCTGGGAGAACAGTTTTTCTTCTTCCTCACGAGCTGGGAGCGTGTGCGCGAGGTATTGTTGAGCGTCGTTTTTGCGCAGACCTCCGTCACCCAGAGCGAGGATTTGGCGCAGTTTTCTCTGTGCATCGGCAAACCGTGCGCTGGCCACATCGTCGTTTGCCTGCTGCCATAGCTGCTCTTCTTTGCGCCGGAGGTCACGCAGATTCTTGTCCTGCATCGATTCTTGGATCCCGGCTTCCTTTTTCTTGATCTCCGAAGTCAAAGGACCATTCAGGTTCGCAGCGGCGGTTAGGGTTCGCAGCGCGCCCTCGAGGTCATTCGCCGCAACGAGTTTATCCGCCGAATTCATTGCGCTGCGCTGCTGCACCTCCAGAGGATCTGGCCCTGGTTTAACAGTTGGCTTTGGCGTGCTGGGAGTTCTGTTCTCATGTGGGCCAATCAGTGGAACTATGCGCGTAACTCCCCAGATCACCGTAACAGCGACCACAGCCAGGGCAACCCATCTCGCAGGCTTCTTCCAATCAAATGGTGAATCCGGCATGGGCTCAGTAGCCGGAGCTTGGTGATCAAACCGCTCAGGTTCTGTCGGAGGAATAGGGACATCTCTTGGCGTAGCGGAAGGAGCCACCCGCTCGGCAGCGGGGATACTGGAAGAGCCAGCGGGGGCAGAGACAGACGATAGACTGTCCGGAACAGCAGGTGGAACATCCGAGACTTGGGGCAACGAAACCGTGTGAGCTGCTGAGGCTTTCGCATCCAGCACGTCCGATGGCGAACGCGTCTCTTGCGGCGGGGCGACTTCTGGCTCAGGTGGACCCTGAAGCCAGGCATACTCCTTGGAAAGGCTTAACGCTGGCGTCTTTGTTTCAGTCGTTGCCGATGCAACAGCGGCAGATTTCGCTTGTTCGAGTTCCTCACAGACGCGTTGGACACGCGGATCGAACACCTCCAGGATCTTATCCGCGACGGCTTCGTCCAGCGCTCGTGTTGCCTCGACCAATCTTCCGGAGCCGATGAGGGCGCGTATTCCTTCAATCTTTCTCTCTTGCTCTTTCTTCTTCTCGCGCGCTTCATACTCGACCCGCGCAGAATTGAGCAACTGGGTTACGTCTGTGTCGGGGCCATGGGTCATCAGAGTCTGATTCGCCAGGTCGATTGCTTCGCTGATCTTTCCGCGGTTGATCTTGACCTTGATTTCGCGAATCCGTTCTTCGATGTGCTGGCGAGTCTCGACCTTCCTTTGCTGGCTATCGGATCGCTCTCTCAGGAGTTGTAGTTCCCTATTGTCGGGAAACGTCTTTAGGCCGGCCAGAGACAGTTGATAGGCCTCCTCGAATTGAGCGGAATCAAAAAGCTTCCTCACTTCCTGAAGGATCTTTTGTTGCTGGGATTCTCGTTCGATCTGGGCTTGTTGTGTCCGCGAGAATTCGAGGAGCCGCCCAAAATCAGCATTGCCGGGAAACTCTTTCTGGATTCTTTCCGACTGTGCGAGAACCTCAGGATATTTCTTCTCGCTGACCAACTGCTTCACAGCGCTCAATTCCCGTTGCAGGCGCTCGAGGCCGGCTTGTTTTTCCTTCTCCTGCAGGACCAGGGATCGTAGCTTGATAATTCCAGAATCCTTCGGGTGAGCTTCACGAACGAGTTCGAGCGCGTTCATGGCTTCTTCAAATCGCTGGGCGGCGAGATGTTTTCTTGCCTCTGCGAGTTGGCGCTGCTTCTGCTGTTCCGCGCGATCCTCGCGCGCTATCTCGAGAAGTTTTCCGATGTCGCTGTCTTTTGGGTACTGGCTCTGAAGTCCGACAAGTAATGAAATGCATTCTTCATAGTTCCGCGAAGTCAGTAGACTTCGGGCTTCCGCCAAGCTTTTCAGTTTCTGCTGCTCGGCCCGATCCTCCCGGGCGGTGTCCAGGAGCCTGGAGATATCGTTGTCATTGGGATGTTCGCTCAGCAACCTGGCCAGCAGCGCCAGGCATTCTTCGTACTTCCGTGAGCCGAGAAGATTTCGGGCTTCTGTCAAACCTTGAAGCTTGCGTTGCTCGGCCTGCTCCTTGCGGACAACATCCAGGAGTTTGGGAATTTCGTCGTCCGCCGGAAACACCTTTAACAAATCCAGAAGCAGCGTTTCGCACTCTTCATGCCGCCGGCTGGTCAGTAGCTTTCTCGCTTTCGCGACACCTTGTTGGCGTTGTTGTTCGGCTTTATCTGCCTGTGCGTTTTCGAGCAGCTTCGAGATATCGTCTTCGTCCGGAAACTCTTTCTTGAGGGTCGTCAGCCGGGAGATGCTGTCGTCGTAACGCTTCGCTGCCAGAAGGTTTCGGACCTCGCTCAGAGACTCCAGCATCCTTTGCTTTCTCTGATCTTCAATGACATCCTTTTCCAGCTGCAGGATTTCTTCGTCGTTCGGGAACTCTTTCAGCAGTGATTTCAGGAGAGAACCACAACCGTCATAGCGCCTTGCCGCAAAAAGACTTCGAGCTTCGGCAACAGACTGCGCCCTTCGCTGCATTCGCTGATCTTCGAGCACGTGCTTTTGGAGCTGCAGGATTTCCTCGTCGCCGGGAAACTCCTTCAGAATGGAATTCAAGAGAGAACCGCAATCGTCGTAGCGCCTTGCTGCAAATAGACTTCGAACTTCCGTAACAGATTGCATCCTTCGCTGCTTTCGCTGATCTTCGCGCACGTGCTTTTGGAGCTGCAGGACTTCCTCGTCGCCGGGAAACTCCTTCAGGATTGAATTCAGCAGAGAGTCGCAATCGTCGTAGCGCCTTGCCGCCAAGAGGCCTCGTGCTTCCGCGACAGCCTGCGACCTTCGTTGCTTTCGCTGATCTTCGATCACCTTTTTTTGGAGTGCGAGGATTTCATCGTCGCCAGGGAACTGCTTTTGAAGGTCAGCGAGAAGCGCTTTGCACTCGTCATAACGCCGGCTCGCAAGCATGCTGCGAGCATCCGCCAGCCCTTGCGATCTTTGCTGGTTTGCCTGATCCTCCCTCGCGGTCTCAAGCAGCCGGGGGATCTCTTCTTCGCAGGAGAATTCCTTTTGCAGTTCGAGCAGGAGCTGAATGCATTCCCCGTAATTCTGTTGTGTCCACAAGCCTCGGGCCAGCTGCATTTGCTCGTGAAGCCGCAGCCGCTTCTGACGCTCCGCCTTCTCAGTACTCACCTGAAGTTGAAGTGACTTTGCTTGTGGGTTGGCGGGTTCAACCTCCAGAAGTTTGGCGAGCAATTCCTCGGCTTCTTCCAGCATTCCCTGAGCCACGCGCTGCTTGGCGGCATCCATCCACTCCGCCAACTGTCGAACCCGGTCAATCTCTGCCTGAACTTCCTTCAGGAGGGCCTGGCCAGGCTCAAAGCTGGAGTCCAATTGCAGGACGATCTCCGCTTCCGCCTTCGCCTCCTGCGCCTTCCCTTCGGCGAGTAACGCACGGCCTTTTTCCACCTGCTGTTGCAATTTCGGCCGCAGAAGGCTGCGCCGGAGTTCGGAATTAACTTTGTCCAGAAGATTCCTGGCCTGCGTATTGGTCGAATCGATCTGAAGGACCTGACGCAGGAGGTCGCGCGACTGGGAATACTCACCCTGCTCTGACAACTCGCGTGCCTGGACAACCAAGGCGACAACGGATTCCGACTGAAGGCTCTTGCAGATTGGATCCAGGTCGAGGAGGAGTTCTTCCATCGACTGATATCGTTCGTCCGGGGATTTCCGCAACACTTTTTGGATTACTTTTTCAAGAGCAGGCGGGCAATCGGAAACTACGTCGGGCAAAGGTATGGGTTCTTGCTGGCAAATGCTATGCATGAGACTGGCCGGGGTCTGTCCCTTAAACGGTCTCTGGTAAGCCAATAGCTCATAGAGCAGCACGCCGAACGACCAGATGTCAGAGCGCGCATCGGCGTGTTCGCCGTGATACTGCTCGGGAGACATGTAGGCGAAAGTACCGAGAAGCATCCCGGTTTGCGTTTTGGAAGTTTCGAGGACGCGCGCGATCCCGAAGTCCACTACCTTGACGGTGCCATCCTTCGTAAGCATCACGTTGTCGGGCTTGATGTCGCGGTGAATGATGCCGCGCTTGTGGGCGTAATCGAACGCGCGGCACGCTTGCATGGCATAGGCGAGCTTCAGGGGTACGGGCAGCGGCGTCCGGCGGCCGATGAGTTGATCTAAGCTTTCACCCTCCAACAATTCCATGGCGATGTAGGGGATGCCTTGCTCGTCCCCGAGGTCGAAGATGGTGACGATGTTAGGATGCTGCAAGCCTCCGGCGGATTGTGCTTCCTGGTAAAAACGTTGAAGCAAATCGGGGAATTCGGCCAGGCCGGTGGTGATCGTCTTCAGCGCGACAAGACGATTAAGAATCGGATCGCGAGAGCGGTAGACGACACCTCCCGCCCCACGGCCCAACTCTCCAAGAATCAGGTATTTGCCCAACTTCTCCAAAGCTCACACCTCGGCGCCCGAGAACCTGTCGAAACCACTTGGTGTTACTCTTCCAAGAAGATTCCCGATGCGTACAATCCCCTGGCTGCAGGCAACTCCGTTGATATCGCTCTTTCGAGGTTAATATACCCTAAAGGGGGCCGCCCGATAAGACGAAGGCTTTATCGCTTGCAAAAAGACTCATTTTCGCACATTCCTATCCGTTGCTGTTTAGAACCCTGAGAAGGTCGCTGTACTAACGCAAAAACTGTTGAAGTTGGATTCCACTCTTGAGCGTAGAACGAAGAAAGTATTTGCTAGTTGATTCTAAAAGTTTGGCTGGGAGACCTGGACTCGAACCAGGATAGCCAGATTCAGAGTCTGGAGTCCTACCAATTGGACGATCTCCCAGCCGTGGGAGGAAAAAAACGAACCGCAGCACTTCCCCGAGGATCGGGTAGCCACGATTCTCCTCATCTAATTTAATCGGGATTCGCTGAGGCGTCAACCGCGCGCAGAGGTTGCCGGCGCGGAATCCGCAGTCGGTAAAGGGGCTACCGGCACCATCACGCCCTTGCGCACCGTGTACTCCTGACCGCCCCAGACGATGCGGTTGGAGACAAAACTCGCAAGCCAGATCAGCGAATATAGAGCATCGCGCAATGGCACCAGCCATAGCTTGCGGCGCAGGACGTCGTCGCGCACTCCCCAGACGCCAACGGTCCAAGCCATCACGTGACGCAGGAGAAGGTAGCCAGCCAGGTATGCCGCGGCAACCCACTTCGTGGGCGCAACGATCGCCGCTAAGACGGCCCAGGGTAGGCCAAGCGTGAAAATCAACCCAAAATAGGATAGCGGCCGGCACAGCCGTACGGTCCTGGCCCACCGAAGCTGATGATCCCAGAATTTTTTGGCAGTTTGTGCTGGATACATCGTCCAGACAGCTTCGCGCGAAAGAAGCACTCGTCCTCCGGCTTCGGCGATGCGGACACCTAGTTCGTAGTCATCCGCGAGCATTCCAGCAATAGATTCGAAACCGCCGATTTTCGCAAGCCATCGCTTGGTCGTGACAATAGAAGCGCCAAGAGCAAAGTTAATTCCCTCGGTTAGGTCCGCCATCAGAACGCCGCCGAAAAAATCGCTGGACGCTCCGATCGCTTCAAGTTCCGCCCCGAGATTTTTTTCAGCGATTCCTCGATAGAAAGAAGTGACCGCGCCGGTGTTCTCTTCGACGAATGGCGCGACGACTTCGCGGAGGTAATTAGGACCGACGCGCACGTCCCCGTCCGTAAGTGCAAGTAATTCATGCTGCGCCTCATGGGAAAGGCGCGCGAGCTTGTTGACCTTGCGATTGGCGCCCAGATTTTCCGCGCCGATGAGCAAGCGGATCCGCCGCCCAGGAAATTCGGAGATCAGGCGATGAATCAGGGGAACTGAAGGGTCCGTCGCTTCATTCACGGCGAAGAGTATTTCGTAATCGGGATAATCCTGGCGGCAAAAGCTTTCGTAGTTTTCGTAGGTGGCGAAATCCATACCGCGAACGGGCTTCAGTAAGCTCACTGGAGGAGTGAAGTTTCTAGGAGTGTCCGTGCGACCGCGCGCTCGACGAAAGAAGCGCCAGGCGGCAAACACGGTCGCGATATAGTAGGCCAATGGCGCAGCCGCCAGAAGGAGTACTGCATCGCGCCAACCTGAATGAAATGTCGTCACGCTAGCATTCTCACCGTGCTTGCCAGAACTCGCGGAAACGTGGATTGAGCATTACGGAACTAGCTTGCCACAAAGCGGATGCGCACGGTATTTCCTGACGAGGAATTAGTGCAAAGACTCACGGTGACTTGAGAATCGGAAGTTTGATTGGTGCTCAACTGAGATATCAAATTGGCTCGGTCCGATGGCAAAACAAATCGGCGGCGGCGGCCATCAATCGGCTAGTGCGCGGCGCCCCTGTTGACTACGGGAATCAGCAGGCCCTTGCGCACTCGATAGACTGAACCACGCCAGACGATTTTATTGAAAAAGAATCCGCCGACCCAGATTCCAAAGTTAATCGCGTCATGCAGGGGAACAAGTAAAAGCTTTCTTCCAATCTGGCGATCACCCAGGCCCCAGTTGGCCGTGGTCCAAACGGCAAGAAGCCGAAACACCAGGTAGGCCAGTGCATAGGCAATGGCAATGCTGCTCCAGCCCGCGGCGAGAGCTACTGCTCCCGCCAGAAGAGTCCATGGCAGCCCATGCGTAAACAACATTCCTATATATCCGAGAGGACGCACGTTTCGCAGTCCGATGGACCATCGCAATTCATGTTTCAGAAATTCCGGAAAGCTTTCATCGGGAAGTACCATACCTACTGGCTTTCGCATGAGCTCCACGCGGTACCCCAACTCCGAGATGCGGTTCCCCAGCTCGAAATCATCCGAGTGATGATTTACCATCGACTCAAAGCCGCCAATCTCAGCAAGAACTCTTTTCGTGATGGCCATCGTCCAGCCAAACGCAAACCGCATGTTGCCTTCCAGTTTGCGCGCTACAAGTGCTCCCGGCGCCGAGTCTGTGTACATTCCCAGGTCTTCCAATGCCGATGCGAGTCCCCTGCCAGAAATGCCTCGGTAAAGAGCAGTGACTACTCCCACTTGTGCATCCAAGAATGGCGCCACCACAGTATGGAGATAGTCCGGCTCTACACGCACATCGCTGTCGCTTATTACAATCAGTTCGTGGATGGCTTCGTGTACGGACTGGCAAAGATTATTAACCTTATTGTTGGCGCCCAAGTTTGCGACGGAGGTCACCAATCGGACGGATCGGTTGGGGAAAGCCTTCTTCAGGCTCTCAATGACCGGAATCACCGGGTCATCTTTGTCTGCAACGGCAAAAATCAATTCGTATTCGGGGTAATCCAGGCAGCAGAAACTGGCGAAGTTCTTGTACGCCTCCCGGTCTAAGTTACGCACCGGTTTAATGATGCTCACGGGAGGCGCGAAAGAACGATCAATAGGCGGCAGTCTGCGAATTCCTCGGAAATAGTCCAGGACACAGTATAGAGACAGCAGATAGTAAGCCAATGGAGCGAGAGCAAACGTAAGAATAGACAGGCGTATGATATTCGACACGGACTACCTCGTCGAAAAATACCTTAAGCGTTCAAGAGCCTAATTCCGGGACTCCGTCAAGAATCGCGGGAATTTCAGAAACGCGAGCAGCACCATGTTCGTATTCGAGACCTATGGCCTGAAACTATATGGCCACCTACCACTTGGTACCTTGAGTATACAGATGCAAGGTGTCAATGGAAGGATGTTTTGCATAGACGAAGCCCGGTGGAATCTCGGCGGCAACCGCGTTCACTCTGTAGAACAATTCACCGCTTACCTAGCCAGACAAGAGTCACTCCAATGCAGACGATAAGAACTCCAGCCCAGCGGCGTGGAGTGACCCGCTCGCCCAATAAAAATTTACCCCCTAAAGCGCCAGCAGCATAGTTCAAGGCCGTTACCGGCACGACAAAACTTACGTTTTCAATGGAAAGCACCGCTAGCAAGGAGAAGAAAGCCAGCGTCATCATGGCAATCCCGATCCACATCCACGTAACTTTCATTGCCCGCAGGATGACTCGCACAAGTGCCAGCGGCCTGAAATCCGTTACTTCACCGACGTGTTTCATGGCCCTCGTGACACAAATCTCGCCACCAGTTCCGCTGACCACGACCAGAAATAAAAGCAGTGCTTCGCGCATTCTCAGCGTACCTCTGTCGTACGCGGCGGAGTATTACCGACAACGAAAACGCCCAGACAAATCACGACGATCCCCGCCCAGTGCAGGGGTGAAATTCGCTCGCCAAGGTAGAAGTAACCTAAGAGCGCAACGACAAGCATCGCGATCGAGGAAGCCGGTTGGACGTAACTAAAATCAGCCCACGAAAGAATTAACATGTAGGCCACGAAAAACGTCAGGAGCGACGCGATGCCTAGCCAGATGTAGCCCGATGACAGAACCATCGAGGCGATATGCGGCAAGCGTGAAGGCGCCCACGAGACAGCTGCGCCGACATTTTTCATTCCCTTGCCGAGAAGCACATTCCCGAGCGGCGCGAAAACGACCATGATCAAAAGCATGCAATATGTTTTAAAGTGCAGGCCAGAAGACGAACTCATGCAGCAGGCGCGCCAGGAAGAAGTGTGGGTAAACTATCCAAACTAATGGAAACCTTTGGGCCGAGTTTCGAGGACATTGGCGATAGTGAGGGACAAAACAAAGTCATCATGCGAATAGGCTCGAACACTTTATGAAGCCCTTCTCCTTCATTATTGCATGATTCTCGTAGGCATCCCAAGGGCCGCGCTTCGCCTCCAGCATATCCACTTCGCATTGCCGCCACTCAATCGTAGATGTCTGTCAAAACTGCCAGAAAACAGCATGAGCAGATTTGGCAAAGTGAACTTTCTCCCTATTTGCTATTCTTTTGTGGCTCGC
>Ga0209415_10018820_pt1 | contig 10873 bp, 9 predicted proteins | sample PeaSoiSIISIP2007_FD_187696 | JGI IMG/M metagenome (GOLD analysis project Ga0209415, IMG submission 187696) | Peat soil microbial communities from Weissenstadt, Germany - SII-SIP-2007 (SPAdes) (version 2) | ecosystem: Environmental > Terrestrial > Soil > Wetlands > Peat | place: Germany... | reverse complement strand
GGGCGCGAGAACCCGCTCTACGAGCACTTCGACGAGGTCTGCGCGATCCTGCGCGAGCATGACGTGACGATTTCGCTTGGCGACGGGCTGCGCCCCGGCGCCACCGGCGACGCCACCGATCGCGGCCAGATAGCCGAACTGCTGGTGCTGGGCGAATTGACCGAGCGCGCGCGCGCCGCCGGCGTGCAGGTGATGATCGAGGGGCCGGGCCATGTGCCGCTCGACCAGATCGAGGCCAACGTGCAACTAGAAAAGCGCATCTGCGGCGGCGCGCCGTTCTATGTGCTGGGCCCGCTGACCTGCGACGTCGCTCCCGGCTACGACCACATCACCGGCGCAATCGGCGGCGCAATCGCCTCCGCCGCCGGCACCGACTTCCTGTGCTATGTCACCCCGGCCGAGCATCTGCGCCTGCCCGATATCGACGACGTTCGCGAGGGTGTAATTGCAACCCGAATCGCCGCGCACTCGGGTGATCTCGTCAAAGGCGTGCGCGCGGCCAAGGTTTGGAACGACCAGATGTCGCGCTATCGCAAAGCCCTTAACTGGGAAGGCATGTACGCGATGGCGATGGACCCGGACAAGGCGCGGCGTTACAAGGAAGAGAGTGAGGCCTCGGGCTCCAACGTATGCAGCATGTGCGGCTCGTTGTGCTCGGTGAATATCGACAACGCGGCGATCAAGTTCGCCGCTCGCCGCGCGCTCGGCGAGGACGAGGCTCATGCCGTCCACTGAGGGATTGCGTGCCGGCGACGACTTGGGCGCGGCGGCCGAGATCGCGCTTCGCGACCAGCACGGCAACGAGCGCCGGCTGGCGGAGTTTCGCGGCCGCGGCTTGGTGCTCTACTTCTACCCGGCCGACGACACGCCCGGATGCACGGTCGAGGGCAAGGAGTTTCGCGACCTGGATGAGGCCTTCGCGGGGCTCAAATGCGCGGTCGTCGGCGTCAGCGTCGATTCTGTGGAATCCCATCGCGCATTCGCCGAAAAGCACGCTTTCCCCTTCGTCCTGCTCTCGGACCCCAAGGGCGAACTGGCGAGCGCCTTCGGCGTGCTGCGCGGCAGGGTCGCGGCGCGTTCAACCTTCATACTCAACGCCGACCTGCGTGTGGCGCGGGTCTTCCATGAGGTCACGCCGCGCGGCCATGCCCAGCGCGTGCTCGACTTCGTTCGCTCGATACTCGAATCGCATCGGATGCTCGGCGGCTGAACGCAAGCCCGGGGGCGTCGACAGGGCCGAAATGATGGTTATTTTTGGCTCTGGCGTAATAGATGACTAATCGCGTAATCTAAGGATTGAATCCTCAGCCTGTACGGTCCAAAGCTATGGCCAAGACTTCAAAGAATATTCTCGACGAGGCGCGCGCCCAGATTAAGTCGATCGATATCGACGAGGCGCGCCGGATGCTGGAAAAGCCGGGCACGGTACTGCTCGATGTCCGCGAGGGCGACGAATGGCGCCAGGGCCACATTCCGCAGGCGGTGGGTATCCCGCGCGGCTTCCTCGAATTGCGCGTCGAAGAAAAGGTGCCCGACCACAAGACGCCCGTTATCCTGCAATGCGCCTCGGGCACACGCTCGCTGCTGGCGGCGCGGTCGCTGCGCGAGATGGGCTACGAAAACATCTACAACCTGACCGGCGGCTTCAACGCCTGGAAGGACCGCGGTCTGCCGTGGACGGCTGATCGCCAGTTCACCCCCGACGAGCTTGCCCGCTACTCGCGTCACTTCGTGATTCCAGAGGTCGGCGAAAAGGGGCAGGCCAAGCTGCTTGACGCCAAAGTGCTGCTGCTCGGAGCGGGCGCGCTGGGCTCGTCCTCGTCGCTTTACCTGGCGGCGGCTGGCGTGGGCACGCTGGGATTGGTGGACTTCGACGTGGTCGATCTCTCGAACCTGCAGCGCCAGATAATCCATACGACCGACCGGGTCGGGATGCTCAAGACCGAGTCGGCGCAGAAGTCGATCAACGCGATCAACCCCGGCATCAAGGTCAACCGCCACGAGGTCCGGCTCACCTCGGACAACGTGATGGACATCATCAAGGACTACGACGTCGTCGTTAACTGCGGCGACAACTTCCCCACGCGCTACCTGATCAACGACGCTTGCGTGCTGGCGCACAAGCCGCTGGTCGACGGCGCGATCTTCCGCTTCGAGGGCAACGCCACCGTTTTTTATCCGGCCAAGGGCGGCCCGTGCTATCGATGCCTGTATCCGGAACCGGCGCCGCCCGACATGGCGCCGTCGTGCGCCGAGGCGGGAGTGCTGGGCGCGCTACCCGGAATAATTGGCTCGATCGAAGCGCTCGAGGCGATCAAGCTCATCCTGGGCGCGGGCGAGTCGCTGATCGGCCGGATGGTTTACTTCGACACGTTGTCGAAGGACTACGTGCGAGTGCTCAAGATCAAACGCGATCCGAAATGCCCCGTCTGCAGCGATCATCCGACGCAAACCGGGCTCATCGACTACGAGGCCTTTTGTGGACTGGCGGCGGCGCCAAGCGCAGGCGCGGTGGTAGCCAACGGGCATGCCGAAGCGGCCCCGGCCGCCGGGCGCTGAGGTTCCCCTCGCGCTGAAATCTTGCGGACCGATCCGGCCGGCCAATCCGGCCGATCGATACAGCGGATCTCTGCTGTGGTTTCCTAACCGCTCGTTTCCTCACCGCACTTCAGGTTAAATGTGGGCGGGTGCCGTTTGCGAGGCGCCCGCCAAATGTTTTAGCGGAGCGCGGGCGGAGAAGTATGGCACTGGGGCCGTTCTACGTGGCGGAAAAACTCAAACAATCCGGCGGTGTGCGCGGCGTCGCGCTACTGATGCGCCATGGCGAGACGCCATGGAACCGGCAGGGTCGCGTGATGGGCTGCAATCCGGTCGAACTCGATCCTCACGGCCGCGCGCAGGTCGCCGGGCTGGTCGACTTCGTTCGAGCGCTCAAGCCCGACCTGATCGTGACCAGTCCGCTGGTGCGTGCGCGTCAGTCGGCCGAGATAATCGCGGCCGGCCTCGGCGGGAGCGTGCCGATTCGCGAAGACCAGCAAATCGCGGAGGTCCAGTACGGACGCTGGGAGGGGATGACCTACGAGGACCTGATCATCGACGACGACTATCTGCGCTATCGCGAAGAGCCGATCCTGAGCTCGACGCCCGGCGGCGAAAGTATCGGCGAGGTCCAGGCGCGAGGCGTCGAGGCGGTGATGCGAACGCTCGGCGAGACCGACGGACAGCGCGTGCTGTTCGTCTCCCACGGCGATATCATCCGCACCGTGCTGTGCCATTTCATGGCGATGGAGTTGCGCCACTTCCGCCGCATCAGGGTCGACAACGCGGCGCTCTCGGCGGTCCAGGTCGCCGGCGATTTCGCCGAGGTCAAGTTCCTCAATGTCATCCCGGACATCGGACGCACTTTCGTCGCGCCCTTCCCGGTAAAGTCGCAGTGAACCCGCTCATCCCACACTTTCAGATGATGGCGCGCTACAACCGGCTCGCCAACGAGCGGTTGTACGATTGCTGCGCCCGGCTGTCCGACGCCGAGCGCAAAAAGAATCGGCAGGCGTTTTTCAAAAGCATCCACGGCACGCTGAACCACATCATGGTCGGCGACCGCAACTGGATGACCCGCTTCGAGGGCGGCACCGCTTCGTCGGCCCATCTTGACGCGATCCTCTACGACGACTTCGATGAACTGCGCGCGGCGCGGGTGCGCGAAGACGAGCGGATCGAGCGCTTCGCCGCCAACCTCAGCGAAGAATTCCTGAACGGCGAGCTCGCTTACGTCACCAACGAAGGCAAGTCACGTCGTAATCCGGTACGAATGCTGCTGGCGCATCTTTTTAACCATGAGACGCACCATCGCGGCCAGGTCCACGACATGCTCTCGCAAGCCGGCATTGCCACGCCGGTGCTCGACCTGCCCTGGGTGATAGCGCCGTAATAAAATTTTCCCGCGCGACATCGCGACGATACACCTTACAGAGAGCGCGATCTCCCTCGGCAAACGCTCTTCCGCTGCAAATGGGACGGATCGATGGCAAATCCCAGCGCAAGATGGCAAAATCGAAGCGTGGGAGCCAGACTTACCCTCGACAAGGCTGGGCGAATCGTGTTGCCCAAGCCGGTCCGCCAGAAACTCCAGCTCGCGGCGGGCGACGAGCTTGATCTCGAGGCCTCGGAGGACCGAATTACTCTGCGCCCGATCCGGGGAAATGCGCCGCTTCGCAAGAAGCAGGGGGTCTGGGTCTTTCGCTCTGGCGAGCCGCTACCGGCCTCCACAGTTCAGGAAACAATCGAGCGCGTAAGACGCGAGCGCGATGAGACGAATCTCGCGCGCAGTCGTTGAAAGCCTTCTTCGACACGTCTGTCCTCGTACCTGTCTTTATGGAGGACCATGAACATCATCCGGCGAGCTTGAAAGTCTTCGTTGAAGCCAGTCACCGCGACGGTTGCTGCGCGGCACATAGTCTAGCCGAGGTCTACTCGACTTTGACTAGACTGCCAGGGAGGCATCGCTTGGCCGGCGAGCAGGTCATGCTTTTTCTTGAAGACATTCGCGAGCGGCTCGTAGTGGTCTCCCTCGGCGAACGCGAATATTACGCCGCTATTAAGAAAGCCGCTGCGGCCGGAATCGTCGGAGGCACAATCTATGATGCGCTGCTCGCGCACTGCGCAGTCAAGGTCAAAGCCGACACGATCTATACTTGGAACATCAGACACTTCGAGCAGTTCGGGCAAGTCATAGCCGAACGTCTCAGGACCCCTTAAGGATCCTCTGTCGGCCATTTACTAGCGGCCGACCCTACGGACCCCCGTCAGGCCCGGCGTACTCGGTGCCCGAGCCCACCGTCACGCCTTTGCGCACGCGCACCGAAAGCTCAGGCCTGCCCGGCACGTCGACGCGCAGGCTGCGGTAGCCAGAGCGCGAGGCGTCGGGCGCCACGAAGCCGGCCGTGTACTGCTCGCGCAGCTCGTTGCTAATCGCGGCGCTGTCCTGGCGCAGCGCCTCACCGTCGCCGACTTCGCGCACCACGAAGGTGCGCGCGCCGCTCTCGGTGGACAGCTCGGTAAGCGTCTGCGTATCGACGTGATCCATATCGCCGCCGAACATGAACGGCCCGATCGCGATTCCCATTCCGCCCGAGTTCGGGTCGCCGATTCCGATCGAATAGATCAGCACACCCATCCGCCGCGCCTGCGCGACTACCTGCTGCAACGTCGCCTGGCTCGTATTATCCATTCCGTCGGTCACCACCAGCAGCGCTTTTTTGTCGTAGCGCCCATGCCTCACCATGATCAGGCCGTCCATGATGGTGTCGAAGAGCGCGGTCTGGCCATAGGCGTGGAGCAGCGCAAGCCGGCTCCTGACCAGGAAATGGTTGGTGGTGAACGGTTGGAGCAGGAACGGGCGGTTGGAAAACGCGAACAGAAAGACGTCGTCCTGCGAGTTGAGGTCGCCGATAAATTGCGAAATCGCGGCGCGCAATTGTTGAAGCTTGGGCTCCATGCTGCCCGAGGTGTCGGCCAGGATTCCTACCGACACCGGAGTGTTGAGGTCCTGGCGCAGAAACTCGAGCGGCCGTTGCTGGCCGTCGACGTAGATGCGGAAGTCGCCCTTTTGCAGACCGGTCACGTAGCGGCCGTTCTGATCGGTCACCGTTACCGTCACCTGTTCGTAGCCCGACTGATTGCGCAGCTCGCGCGAGGGCAATTCCAACTCCTGCCCCGGCTGCGGATTGAGCCGCGGCATCGTCAGCGCGTCGGTGCTGCCCTGCTGGCTGGCCGGCGGCGTCGTCGGCAACTCGAGCACCGAGCCGCCCTGGCCGTTGTTTAGCGGATGAGACGGCGGAACGTACCCGTGCTGTTGCGCTGTCGCCGATCCTGCTGCGGCGAACAGGAAGACCGCGAGCATCGCCACCACCGCTGTCGCTGTCGCCGCCCGACCGCAGCCCATGCGGCCCCCTAAGCTCAGCATTGCGACTGTCCTCGACTGCAAGTTTTCAACCTCGGCTCTCGAAAGGCTCCCCGCACTCTCCGATAGTTTGATCTTCCTATTTGCCCCCGCCTTGAGCAAGCCGGGACAAGCGTCGGGATAAGATCGGACGCTCGCCCATGCAGCTTTATTCGGCTTTGCCCGATTCCTTGAAGCTCCGCCCCCTATTTCCCTCAACCAATTAGACGCATCCGAGCGTTCCCCGTTTCGGCTATTGTCCCCGCGATGGGCACCGTCGTAAGGTGGCGTGGAAGCCCTCGCGGGCTGCCCGGCGGGCCGGGCGCAAGGAGGATCGGATGAAATTCGGTATTTTTATGGCGCCATTCCACCGCGCCGGCGAAAACCCCACGCTCTGCTTCGAGCGCGACCTCGAACTGATCGAATGGCTCGACCGTACCGGCTATGACGAGGTCTTCATCGGCGAGCATCATTCCTCGGGATGGGAAATCATCTCGTCGCCGGACATTTTCATCGCCGCCGCCGCTGGGCGCACGCGCCGCATCATGCTCGGTTCGGGCGTGGTCAGCGTCCCGTACCATAACCCGTTCAACATTGCGAACCGCTACGCCCTGCTCGACCATCTGACACGCGGGCGCGTGATGCTCGGATGCGGTCCGGGTGCGCTCGCGGCCGACGCGCACATGCTGGCCATCGATACGACCCAGCAGCGCCGACAGATGGTCGAAGGCGTCAAGGCGATCATGCGGCTCTTCACCGAGGAGGGCGGCATCACGCTCGACGGTTCCTTCTTCCGCCTCAACGACGCGCATCTCCAGGTCAAGCCCTACCAGCAGCCGCACATGCCGATCTTCGTCGCCAATACCATCTCGCCCTCGGGGATGGTCGCGGCGGGCGAGCTTGGATGCGGCGTGCTGTCGGTCGCGGCGTTCGCCACCGGCGGTCTCGAGGGGCTGCCCAAGCGATGGGCGGTGGCGGAGGAGACCGCCGCCGAGCATGGCAAGACGGTCAGCCGCGCCAACTGGCGGATGGTCATGCCGATCCATCTGGCGGATTCGAAGAAGGAGGCGCTCGAGGACATCCGCGAAGGCGGCAACTCCTGGATCCAGGACTATTTCATCGACACGCTGGGCGCGAAGATCCAGTTCGAAGAATATCCGGGCCAGCCGCGTGAGGAGATGACCGTCGATCGGATGGTGGCGCGCGGCGGCGCGATCGTCGGCACGCCCGACGACGCGATCGCGCGCATCCGCGAGGTCCAGGAGGCCAGCGGCGGTTTCGGTGGCCTGCTCGGGCTGGCCCACGAATGGGCCTCGCGCGAGAAGACGCTGCGCTCGTACGAGCTGTTCGCACGCTACGTGATGCCGCAGTTCCAGGGCACGGTGGCCGAAATCGAATACTCCCAGCGATGGGCGGCCGGACAGCGCGAGCTGTTGTTCAACAAGTCGGTCGCTGGAATCATGACCGCGATGAACGACTACAAGCAGCATCGCGAGGCGATGGGCGAAAAGCCGTCCGAAATAGCCGACCAGCCGATCACGCGCATCCGTCCGTAAGCGTCGTGCGGTAAGCGTTCAACGCGCCAGTTCAACGCGCGAAGCCGTCCTCATGTAGGCGGCTTCGCGATGTAGGCGGCTTCGCGCGTTTTGGTGGAATGGCCTCCGTCGTTTCGCGCTCGTGCGCGTCGCCTTTCGCGCTCGTGCGCGTCCGAACGACGCGCACATTTCACACCGCAATCGAACTACCGTCGAGTTACTGCGTTGACCCGCCCACACCACGTCGTTAGCGTGATCGCTATCGCTGGATTCGCGCGCCTCGGGCCGGAGGCGCGCTTTTCCCCTGGAGTTAGCGGTTGTCACATTTGAGCGAAGCGCAGATTCTTCGCTTCCTGGTCCAGCTTGCCGTGCTGCTGTTCGTAAGCCGCACGATGGGCGATCTGCTGAAGCGTCTCGGGCAAGCTCCGGTCATCGGCGAGCTGCTCGCGGGAGTCATCGTCGGCCCCTCGGTACTTGGCAACCTCGCGCCGGGCCTGTCCGCCGCGATTTTTGGAGGCGACCCGGTCTCACGCCATCTGCTCGAGGCCTTCGCCTGGACCGGCGCCATCCTGTTGCTGCTCTACATCGGGCTTGAAACCGACCTCGATATCCTTCGCGGCCAGGGACGCGCCGCCACCTGCGTGTCGGTGTGCGGGATGGTGATTCCGTTCGGCGCGGGGATGATCCTGGGCCTGATGCTGCCGGCGCAATACCTCGCCGCTCCTGACCAGCGGCTCATTTTCGCGCTCTTCATGGGAGTGGCTATCGCAATCTCGGCGGTCCCGGTGATCGCGAAGATCCTGATCGAGCTCGGCCTGATGCGCCGCGAACTGGGGATGCTTATTCTGGCGGCCGGATTGATCGACGACACCACGGGATGGCTCCTGCTGTCGCTGGTCGCGGGGCTGGCGAGCGGGCGCGCGCTCTCGCCCGCCTCGATCGGTCTGTTGCTGGGCGAGGCCGCGGCCTTCATCGCGTTCTGCTATTTCGCCGGCGTGCGGCTGGTGACGTGGCTGATGCGATGGGTGGACGATCGCGGCGCGGCCGAGCATGGAAAGTTCAGCGCGATGGTGCTGGTCGCGTTCGCCTGTGCGATCGTCACCCAGGCGATCGGTTTGCACGCGGTATTCGGCGCGTTCGTGGCGGGGTTGATGCTGGGCCGCGCGCCGCGCGTGCGGGCCCGCGACCGCGCCGAGATCGAGGCGGTCACGATGGGCCTGATGGCGCCGGTGTTCTTCGCTTACTCAGGCCTGCAGACCAATCTCTCGGCGCTCGAAAGTCCTTACGTCCCACTGATCGTGCTCGGGGTCGCGTGCACGGCGAAGATCGCGGGCGCCCTGTTGGGCGGGAAGCTCGGCCGGCTTGAGTTTCGCGAGGCTCTGGCGGTCGCGTTCGGGATGAACGCGCGCGGCGGGATGGAGATCATCCTGGCCCTGTTGGGACTCAGCCTCGGCGTGCTCACGCCCGCGATGTACACGGTAATCGTCGCGGTGGCGGTCGTCACCTCGGTAACCACGCCGCCATTGCTCAACTGGGCCCTGCGCGGAGTGAGCCGGCGCCCGGGCGACGCCGAACGCGCCGAGCGCGACCGCATCCTGGCCCGCCTGCCGCTGCGCACCGCGGGCGCGAAGCTGCTGGTGCTGAGCGGCGGCGGTCCGCATGCGGAACTGGCGGCCCATCTCGCCGCCACGCTGGGCAAATCCTCCGACGCGAGCATCACCGTATTCCACGCCGCGGCCGGCGATTCCAAAGAGCGCACCGGCGGCGCCGCCGCATTCGAGGAGCAGTTCGCGCGCCTCAAGCAGATCGCCAACGCCGCGGGCGCCACCAACGTCTACCCGCGCACCGGCAGCGGCGAGTCGGTGCTCGAGGCAATTCTCCAGGAAAGTGAACGCGGCTACGACGCCATCTTTGCCGGCGCCTCGCACCTCCACGGCCACGCCGTGCTCGGCGGCGATATACTGCGCGGCCTGCTCGCGGCCGTCCGCGCGCCCGTGGTGATCGCGAGCAACGCCCGAGCCGCGATGCCGATGCGTAAGCTGCTGGTGCCGGTCAGCGGGGCGTCGTTCGCACGGCTGGGCGCGGCGGTCGGGATGCTCTATGCGCATGCGGCCGGCGCCGAAACCACGGCGCTCTATGTCCGCCAGCGCTCGATCCTGGACTGGCGCACCCTCACCGGCGGCGCGGCGGCGGGCGGCGAAGGCCAGGAAGCCGTGGGCGAGATCCGCGAACTCGCCGAACAGCTCGAACTGAACGTCGCGACCCGGATCGAAACCGGCGTCAACCCCGAGAGCGTCATCCTGCGCACGCTCAAGGAGGGAGAATTCGACCTGCTCATGATGGGCGCGCTGTTCCGCTCGGCCGAGCAACGCCTGCACTTCGGCAGCCGGGTCGACCAGATTCTGCGCCGCGCCGGATGCGCGGTCGCAGTGGTCGTCGCGCCGGAGCAATCGCCGCGGCTTTGAGCGGCGTGGAAAGAATCTACAGCTTCGGAGTTGGCCGAACGTTTCGGCGCTCCGCGTGATGGCGGCTGACCGCGGCACGCGTGCTCTGGTACCATGCGTCGTGGGCATTGCGTGAGGCGAGTTCCCGCCAATCGCACGAATGCGAGCGTCGAAGGAGTACCCGATGGCCATTCATGACGAGATCTGCCGCTCGATCGATCGCTTCAAGGATCAGGCGATCGGCCTCGGCCGCCAGATCCATGCCCATCCCGAACTGAAGTTCGAGGAGCGCTTCGCGGCCGAACTGCTGGCCGGCGCGCTCGGCGAACTAGGGGTCGAAGTCGAACGCGGCGTGGCCGGGCTGGAGACCGCCTTTCGCGCCGAGGCCGGCAAATCTGACAAATCCGACAAATCCGATAAGTCTGGCAAGGCTGATAGGTCGGGACCGACCGTCGCCATCCTCGCCGAATACGACGCGCTGCCCAACGGCCACTCCTGCGGCCACAATCTCATCTGCACCGCGGCACTCTCGGCCTTCGCCGGCCTCGCCGCGATCCGCGGTCAATTGCCCGGACGCGTCGTGATCCTCGGCACTCCGGCCGAGGAAGGCGGCGGCGGCAAGATCGTCATGCTGGAAAAGGGCGCGCTCGAAGGCGTCGACGTCGCGATGATGGCCCATCCGGTGGACGGCGAGTTCGCCACCTTTCCCACGCTCGCCACGCGCCACCTGCGGCTCACCTTCCATGGACATGCCTCGCATGCGGCGGCTGCGCCATGGGCCGGCGCGAGCGCGCTGGCGGCGGTGATCCAGACCTTCCAGAGCGTCGACGCCGCGCGGCTGCATTTTCACGACGGTTCGCGCATCCACGGCATCATCACCAATGGCGGCCAAGCGGTGAATATCATCCCCGAGAAGGCCGAATGCGAGTTTCTGTGCCGCGCCCACACGACCG
>Ga0209415_10018819_pt1 | contig 10873 bp, 8 predicted proteins | sample PeaSoiSIISIP2007_FD_187696 | JGI IMG/M metagenome (GOLD analysis project Ga0209415, IMG submission 187696) | Peat soil microbial communities from Weissenstadt, Germany - SII-SIP-2007 (SPAdes) (version 2) | ecosystem: Environmental > Terrestrial > Soil > Wetlands > Peat | place: Germany... | reverse complement strand
GACGCCGCCGGCGATGCGCTGGCGTGACGCTCCGGGTGGGGCGGCCCGTCAGTGCAGCGGCCGAGCGGGTGCCGGGTTCCCCCTGGCGCGCGAGACCATGTCGTCGAGGGTGAACGAGTCCAGGTGGCCGCGCATGTGCTCACCCACGTCGGACCAGACCGTCAGCAAGATGCATTGGCCCTCGTGCTCGCAGGCTCCGTTCTCGTGCGGCCGACCGAAGTCGCCGGCAACGATGGGCCCGTCGACGGCGCTGACGATCTGCCCCAGGGTGATCTCCTCGGGTGGCCGGGCCAAGACGTAGCCCCCACCGACGCCTCGCTTGGAACGCACCAGCCCTGCCCCCTTCAGGGCCAGGAGGATCTGCTCGAGATAGGGCTGGGGCAACCCGGTCCGCTCCGCGATGTCGCGCACAGAGGTGGGGTTGTGCGAATCGTCGTGCAGCGCCAACGAGAGCAGGGCGCGGCTGGCGTAGTCGCCGCGGGTGGAAACCTTCACACTTCGATGCTACCTGTGAGGCTGTGGCGGATCGGCTGAAGGGGGGGCCGCGGCGCGGCAACCGCGGCAGGTGGGGGCGGCATTCGCCGATGGGTACAGTGCCGCAGATGAGCGACGACCCGGTCACCGGCGGAGGTGCCGGTCCCGTCCCGCGCGCCCCCTCGCCGGTATTGCCGGACTACGGCGGTGGGTGCCTGGCGTCGGTGATGCCCGCATTGTTGTCGGGCGGCGACGCGGGCGCGCCGGAGTGGGTCCCCGACCCCTTAAAAGGAGCGCGCCAGGTCGTCTTGCTCGTCCTCGACGGGATGGGATGGGAGCAGTTGCAGCTCTTCGGGGCTTCGGCTCCCACCTTGGCCTCGGGATCAGGTGGCCCGATCACCTCGGTCGTCCCGACCACCACCGCCACCGCCCTCACCTCGCTCACGACCGGCGTACCCCCGGCGGTGCACGGGATCCTGGGGTACCGCCTCCGGGTCGACATCGACGGTCCGACCACCGACGGGGCCGGTGAGGTGATGAACGTCCTGCGGTGGCGTACCGGACACGGGGACATGCGTCGTCAGATCCCTCCACCGCTGTTCCAGCCGGTCCTGCCATTCGGAGGCCGCGCCGTCCCCGCCGTCACGCGGTCGGAGTTCGCTTCCACCGGATTCACAGCCGCGCACCTCACCGGCGTTCGCCTGTTCGGGTGGTCGGTCCCCTCGGCGTTGGTGGTGAGCGTGCGCCGACTTCTCACCGACGGCGAGACGTTCGTGTACGCGTATTACGACGGGCTCGACAAGATCGCCCATGAACACGGTCTGGGCGACCACTATGTCCAGGAACTCAGGTCCGTCGACCGCCTGGTGGCCGATCTTCTCGACGTGTTGCCCCCCGGCGCGGTGCTGGCGGTCACCTCCGACCACGGACAGGTCGAAGTCGGCAACGCCACACGACTGCCCGCCCCCGAATTGTTCGACATGGTCGAGCTTTTCTCCGGTGAAGGCCGCTTCCGCTGGCTCCATGTTCGCGAGGGAGCCGTCGACGACGCTGTCGCGGCGGCGGAGGAGGCGCACGGGGACGAGGCATGGGTCCGGACGCGGGACCAAATGGTCGAGGACGGGTGGTTCGGAGGACCGCTGACGCCCGCGGCCGCCCGACGGCTGGGGGACGTGGCCCTGGTGGCTCATGCTCCGGTCGCCTTCCTCGACCCCGCCGACACCGGGGAGACGCGCCTGCTGGGTCGCCACGGGTCGCTCACCTCGGCCGAGATGGCGGTGCCGTTCGTGGCCTGGGCGGCGGACTGACCGGGTCCGACCCGGTGGAACCCACGGCCGCAACGGCGGAAACCGGGCGCCGAGCGGCTGCGTTTGGAGGGGGGATCACCCGTTTGGGAGGATCGCGTCCCATGGACCAGGAAACCGAACAGCCTCTCGGTGACGAGCCAGGCGAGCCGGTGCTCTTAGAGCCCGGGGAGCGCCCGTCGAGTCTCGTGCCCCCCGGCACGGCGGGATCCCCGTCCCGGACCCCGGGCGGCGATGGCGGGGACGACGACGTCATGGAGTCGGTGCAGCAGCCGGCCAAGGTCATGCGGATCGGGTCCATGGTGAAGCAGCTCCTGGACGAGGTCCGCGCCGCCAACCTGGACGATGCGAGCCGGAGCCGGCTGCGCGAGATCTACGAGCAGTCGGTCAGGGAGCTGGCCGGAGCCCTCAGCCCCGATCTGGCGGCTGAGCTCGATCGCATGACTCTTCCCTTCGACGACACGTCGATCCCTTCGGAGGCGGAGCTGAGGGTCGCACAGGCCCAACTGGTCGGGTGGCTCGAGGGGCTCTTCCACGGCATCCAGGCGACGCTGCTTGCCCAGCAAATGGCCGCTAGGGCCCAGCTCGAAGAGATGCGCCAACGGGGCCTGCCGCCCGGGCCGGGGAACCCCGACACCCTGCCTCCTCGGGCCGGCACCTACCTGTAGGGCTGCTATCGTCGAATGACAAGTATGTGATTTCTCCACAGGTCGCGGGTCTTCCTGTGGATCCAGCCGGGGTGGTGCGGACCAGGGCGCCCACACAGTGTTTTTCTTGGCCGCCGAGGAGGACGGCTCATGGCCGCCACGGGATCGTTTGCGCATCTGCACACCCATACCGAGTACTCGATGCTCGACGGTGCATCCCGGCTCGACGACCTCGTCGAAGCAGCGGTGGCCGACGGCCAGCCCGCGCTCGGGATCACCGATCACGGGAACATGTACGGGGTGCTCGACTTCTACGCCGCGTGCCGCAACCAGGGCATCAATCCCGTCATCGGGACCGAGGCCTACATGGCGGGCGAGTCCCGCCACGAGCGACCCGTGCGCCGTGGCCGCGTCGATGACACCGGTGGCGACGTCGACGGGGGCGAGAAGCTCTACTACCACCTGACCCTGTTGGCCGAGACGACGACGGGATATCGCAACCTGCTCAAGCTCTCCTCGGCTGCGTATCTCGAGGGCTACTACTACAAGCCACGCGTCGACTGGGAGCTCCTCGAGCGCTACCACGACGGGATCATCGCGACGACGGGTTGTCTCGGTGGCGTCGTGCTCCAGGCGTTGCTGGCGGACGACGAGGAACGAGCCCTGAAGCTCGCCGGCCGGTTGCAGGACGTGTTCGGGCGCGACGGCCTGTTCGTGGAATTGCAGGACCACGGCCTTCCCCAGCAAGCCCGGACCAACCCCGCCCTCGTCCGCATCGCCCGGCAACTCGGCGCCCCCCTGCTCGCCACCAACGACAGCCACTACACACATCGTGAGGACTCCGTGGCGCACGATGCACTGTTGTGCGTGCAGACGGGCGCCCTGATCGACGATCCGAAGCGCTTCAAGTTCGAGGGCGAAGAGCACTACCTGAAGCCGGCGGCGGAGATGCGAGCACTGTTCCCCGAGCTCCCCGAGGCGTGCGACAACACGCTGCTGATCGCGGAGCGGGCCGACGTCGAGATCGAGTTCGGTGTGAACGCCCTCCCCGAGTTCCCTGTGCCCGAGGAATTCACCGGTGACACCTATGAGCAACGGGCCGACGCCTATCTGCGCCACCTGACCTTGACGCGGGCCCGGACGCGGTACGGCTCGTCCTTGTCGGTGGGGGTGAGCGAGCGGATCGACTATGAGCTCGGTGTCATAGCCAGCATGGGGTTCTCGGCGTACTTCCTCGTGGTCTGGGACCTGATCCGCCACGCCCGCGAGAGCGGGATCCGGGTGGGACCGGGGCGGGGCTCGGCCGCTGGGTGCTGTGTGGCGTACTGCCTCGGGATCGTGGACCTCGACCCCATCCGCTACGACCTGCTCTTCGAGCGGTTCCTGAACCCCGGGCGAAAACAGATGCCCGACATCGACATGGACTTCGACGAGCGCTACCGGGCCGAGATGATCCGCTATGCGAGCGAGCGCTACGGCGCCGATCGCGTGGCACAGATCGTGACCTTCTCGACCATCAAGGCACGGGCTGCGGTGCGCGACGCAGCACGGGTCCTGGGATATCCGTATCTGGTCGGGGACCGGATCGCCAAGGCGATGCCGCCGCTCATCATGGGCCGCGATACGCCGCTGCGGGCATGTCTCGATCGCACCGAGGGTTTCGACGACGGGTTCGCCACGGCGCAGGGCCTGCGCGACATGTATGCGACGGACGAAGAGGCTCGACGGGTCATCGACGTCGCCAAGGGCCTCGAGGGATTGCGGCGCCAGGACGGCATCCATGCCGCGGCCGTGGTCATCACCAAAGAGCCGCTCACCGATTACCTCCCCATCCAACGCAAGCCCGAGAGCGGCCAGAACCCGGCGGAGGCGCCCATCGTCACCCAGTACGAGATGCACGGGGTGGAGGAGCTCGGGTTGCTCAAGATGGACTTCCTTGGCCTGCGCAACCTCTCGGTCATCGAACGGGCCTTGGACCTCATCGCCAAGACCGAGGGTGTCCGCCCCGATATCGACGCCATCCCGCTCGACGACGACGCCACCTTCGCCATGTTGCAGCGGGGGGACTCCATCGGCGTGTTCCAACTCGAGGGCGGCCCCATGCGTTCGCTCATGCGCTCGCTCGCCCCGACCGGATTCGATGACGTCGCCGCGTTGGTCGCGCTCTACCGGCCTGGGCCCATGGCCGCCAACATGCACCGGGACTACGCGGATCGGAAGAACGGGCGTCAGGCCGTGAGCTATCTCCACCCCGATCTCGAGCTCATCCTCGGCGACACCTACGGGCTCATGATCTACCAGGAGTCGGTCATGCGGGTGGCCCAGCGATTCGCGGGTTACACGCTCGAGGAGGCCGACAACCTGCGCAAGGCCTGTGGCAAGAAGATCCGCGCCATGATCCAGGCCGAGCGCGAGAAGTTCGTGGCGGGATGTGTGACCCAGGGGTACGACAAGGTCCTCGGCACGAAGCTGTTCGACATCATCGAGCCCTTCGCCGACTATGCCTTCAACAAGTCGCACTCGTACGGATATGGGTTGGTGGCGTACCAGACGGCGTGGCTCAAAGCCCACTATCCGGTGGAGTACTTCGCGGCCCTGCTGACATCGGTGAAAGACGACAAGGACAAGACCGCGGTCTATCTCGGCGAGTGCCGGAGTCTCGGTATCGAGGTGCTCGTGCCCGACGTAAACCGCTCCGCAGGGGAGTTCACACCCCTGGTCGGGGACGACGGCGCGCATCGCATCGTGTTCGGCCTCGCCTCGGTGCGCAACGTGGGGGAGAGCCTGGTCGACCGGATCGTGGCCGAACGTGATGCCAACGGCCCGTTCGGCGACTTCTACGATTTCTGCCAGCGTGTCGACCCCATGGTGCTCAACAAGCGCACCATGGAATCGCTCATCAAGTCCGGTGCTTTCGATTCGCTCGGCTACCGGCGTCAAGGGCTGTGCCTTGTGTTCGAAGAGATCGCCGACCGCACCCTCGAGCGCCGGCGCGAGGAGCAGGCGGGTATCTCCACACTTTTTTCGACTCTGGAGGGCTTCGGAGATCCCGATGCTGTCGCCCCGGTGGGATACGGCGATCCCCGCGTCCCGGTACCCGATGCGGAGTTCGCCAAGACCCAGCGCCTGGCCTTCGAGAAGGAGATGCTCGGGCTGTACGTGAGCGACCACCCCCTTCGGGGATTCGAGGCGGCGGTGTCCCGGCTCACGGACTGCTCGATCGCAGACCTGAAGGATCTCGACGACGTGGCAGCCGACGGCTCGGGTCGCGACGGACAGGTGCGCACCATCGGCGGGGTGGTGACCGGTCTCGTCCGGCGCTACACCAAACGGGGCGAGCTCATGGCCACGTTCGTGCTCGAGGACCTCCGGGCCTCGATCGAGGTGTTTGTGTTCCCCAAGGTCATGCAGGAGATCGGGGCCCTGCTCGCCGACGACGCCGTGTTCGTCGTCCGGGGTCGGCTCGACACCAGGGACGACCAGGTGAAACTGGTCTGCATGGAGGCACACCGCCCCCAGCTGGCCGCCGACGGTGTGGGCGAGCTGCGGGTCGAGCTGCCCCTGGGCGTCCTGACCGATCCCGTGGTCGACCGGCTCAAGGCGTTGCTCCGGGAGCATCCCGGGGACGAGCCCGTCTTCCTCCACGTCGGACAGACCGTCTTGCGCCTGCCGGCCGAGTTCAACGTGGACAGCCGCCGGGGGCTGCTCGGTGAGCTTCGGATGCTCCTGGGCCCCAGCGTCATCGTGGCCTGATGAGCCCCGCGACCGGGGCTGTCACCTGCGCCCGGGGACACCTCTGGCGTGTCGAGTGGGCCCGGGGTCTCCGCGTCCCGTATCCTGGTGGGTACCCCCGAGCCGACGAGGACCTTGGTCGTTCCATCGTCCGAAGCGCTTCAGGGTTGACGAAGCAGCTGGACGAGCACGGAGCAGGCTATGCCGTTTGAGGTCGGGACCAAGGACTGCACAGCGCTGAGCGACGCCGAGCTGGCCGAGATGGCCGATCTGTGCGTCGACCGGGCGCCGGGATTCGATATCGGCTTCCTCTCCAAGCAGTGCGAGGAGTGGGTCCTCGTCAGCCTGGTGCGTGAGGGCAGCAAGCTGCGCGGATATTCGTTCTCCACCCTGGAGCGCATCGGTGGGACCCCGTCGCTGCTCGTGGGCGTGGCCACCGTCGACCGGACGGTGAAGGCCGAGCAGGCCATGCGACTGCTGCTGGGCGACCAGTACCGCCGTGCCCTTCTCGCCTTCCCCGACGAGGACGTGCTGGTCGGGACGCGCCTGGCGTCGTGCGAGGGGTACAACTCCTTCAATGGTCTCGTCGACGTGGTGCCGCGGCCCGGTCATAAGGCCTCGGGGGAGGAGCGGGCCTGGGGTCGTCGTCTGGCCAAGCGCTTCGGTGCAGAGGGTCGGATCGACGACCGCACGTTCATCCTCGCCGGCGACGGTTCTACCGCCGGGGCCCTCGACTTGGGCGGGCCCAAGGTGCGCGTCCCCTCCGACGACGTGGCCGCACTGTTCGCCGGCCTCAACCTGAAGCGTGACGACCGCCTCGTCGCGTTCGGATGGGCCATGGCCGAAGACCTCGCTTCGGGCCGCCTCGCGGCGGGGAAGGCCTCCCGCAGCTAACGCTGCGTGCGCCTCCCGGGCCGGCAACGGTGCGGGGCTCGGGATGATGGCAATACGACCACGGTCGGGCAACGATCACGGTCGGGGCAACAACGCCGCCACGATCTTGTAGCAGTGTCCGTCGCGGGGCCGGCTGAGCACCACCACGAGAAAGTGGGGCCGGAAGCCGAGCGCCGTATCGAGGTCCCGTCCCGACAAACGGTCGCGACGGGCCCGCTCCAGCGCGGCGATGGCCCGACCGTCCTCGAGCGGTAGCCAGTTGTCACTGCGGGGCCAACCGAAACGCGCCCACACGGTGTCGTCGTCGCGGCGGCGGAAGACGACGGGGCCGCGGCTCGGCACCACGACGGCCACCGATGGTCGCATGCCGCGGAACTCCCAGTACGGAGCAGAAGATCCGGGGAAGCCGAGCAGGTGCTGCTGGGGAGGGATGGCCACAGCCCGCAAGACGTGGCGCGCCCGGCGGCCCCTCAGGGCGCCCAGCACCGACGGAACGTCGTTGATCGTGACGGCCTCGGGCTGGGCCAGATCGTCGCGCTCGGGGTCGTCGGCCCACACGACATCGACGACGTCAAAAGGAGCGAGGTCGGGTTGGCGTTGCTCACCCCAGTCGATGCGCAACCGCACGACTGCGCCGCTGTTGAGATCGACAGCGGTGGTGTCCTCGGCGCTGCAGGCGAGCACCATGCACCGGTGGGTGCCGGAGGCCTGCGGGGGTAGGCGCTTGTGTCCCGGGCGGCGGCCACGCCGCATGAGTCGGCCGCGCCGGCCTGAGCCGTCTCGATCTTCACGCCCTGACGCGCCGAGCTCCGCGTGGGCGGTCATGGCCGGGAAGGTGCCGCCGCCACCGTGGCGCGTGCGAGCTCGTCGTCCAGCCGCTGCGTCAGCTCGAGCGGCGTGGCGGCGGGCGTCGTGCATACGAAGTGCCGGCACACGTACCCTCGGCCCACGTCGCGTCCGGCCCACAGGGGTGACGGGGTGGGTTCTCCCCAGGCGAGGACCATGGTCGGTTCGAACCGGGCCCGGGCCGCACTGAGGAGGTCGGGCCGGTCTCCGGTGATCACGACCTCGGTGATGCCGCCTCCCGAGAGCTCGAGTGCGGCCACCGAGGTGGCGCACGCCAGCGGATGTTCAGTGGCGAGAGGGAGGAGGGCCCGCAGCAGTGACTCACCAGCGTCGGTCAATTCGGGTTCCGCCCGCAGCGCACCGAGCCTGAGCAACGCGGTGGCGGCGACCCCGTTGGCCGATGGGACCGCCCCGTCGAGGACGTCGAGCGGACGAACGAGCAACCGCTCGGCGTCGTTGCCCGTGGTGTAGAGCAGCCCCCCCTCACCCGTGAAGAGCCCGAGCATGGCCGACGATGCCTCTTGGGCGCGATCGAGCCACACGGCCGTGCCGGTGAGCTCAGCCAACCGGGTGAAGAATTCGACCACCCAGGCGTAGTCCCCGGCGTAGCCGAGATGCCGGGCGCGGCCGTCCTGCCAAGAGCGCAGCCACCGCCCGGTCGGAGCCGAACGCAGCTCGGCCAGCAGGAACTCGGCGATCCTGACCGCAGCATCGGACCAGTCCTGGCGCCCGGTGGCCGCGGCCGCCTCGGCCAGCGAGGCTCCGAACATGGCGTTCCACTCGGTAAGCACTTTGTCGTCGAGCCCGGGGTGGACCCTCGACCGGCGCGCCGCGAACAACAGCTGCCGAGCTTCTTCGACTTCGGGCGGTCGCGCCAACGGGGCACCCACCGGGCGCCGCAGGATGTTGCGACCCTCGAAGTTCCCACCGGCGCTGACCCCGTACCAATCAGCGGCTACGCCGGCCAGCGCGGGACCGACTGCGGCGGCCAGCTCGTCGGGCGTCCACAGGTAGAAGCGACCCTCTTCGCCTTCGGAGTCGGCGTCCTGGGCCGAGTACAGGCCACCCCCGGGTGATGCCAGTTCGGTGAGCACGTAGCCGATGGTCTCCTCGACGATCTGGAGCCAACGGGGGTCGCCGGTCGCCTGCCATGCATGCACGTAGGCGCGTACCAGCCCGGCCTGGTCGTAGAGCATCTTCTCGAAGTGCGGCACCGTCCATGTGCTGTCGGTGGAGTACCGAGCGAAGCCTCCCCCGACATGGTCGAAGATCCCCCCGGCCCCCATCGCTCCGAGCGTGGTGGTGGCCATGGCGAGCGACGACTCGGCACCGGTCACCCGGTGGTGACGAAGAGCCAGCTCCACCAGCTGCGCCTGGGGGAACTTCGGGGCGGGCCCGAACCCGCCGTCCCGCGCGTCGAAGCGCGTCGCCAGCTCGCCGATCGCGGCCCCGAGCAGCGTTGTCGCAGCGAGCTCCTCGACCGCACTCCAGCCGCCGGGGGTGGCGGTGAGGTCGGGGGGGATGCGGGTGCGGCGGCCCAGGGCTTCGGTCAGCGCGTCGGCCTGGCGATCGACGTCGGAGCGGCGGTTGTGCCACAGGTCGTCCACCGCGTCGAGGACGCGCCGGAAGCCCGGCAGGCCGTGGGCATCGAGCGGGGGAAAGTACGTCCCTCCGAAAAATGGACGGCCGTCGGGGGTCAGGAACACCGTCATCGGCCATCCGCCGCTGCCCGTCATGGCCTGGACCGCCTCCATGTAGACGGCATCGACGTCGGGCCGCTCCTCGCGGTCCACCTTCACCGAGACGAACTTCGCGTTGAGCTCCCGGGCGGTTTGTTCATCCTCGAACGACTCGTGCGCCATGACGTGGCACCAATGACACGCGGAATAGCCCACCGACAACATGACGGGCCGATCCTCGGCCCGGGCCCGGTCGAAGGCCTCGTCGCCCCATGGGTACCAGTCGACAGGGTTGTGGGCGTGCTGGCGGAGATACGGGCTCGTCTCCGACGCCAGTCGGTTCATCCGTGCGAGCCTACGGCCCCGACACCGACAGGCGGCCCATAGGTCGGGAGCCCCCGGGGAACTGGACGTGCCAACCGAGAGGGACCCGAGCAGCCGAACCGGAGTGCACCGGGTGGCCGGCAACGGGGCGGGGCGGTCCTAGGGTGGGGCGCCATGGACCTGCGGCTCGACGGCAAGGTGGCGTTGGTCACCGGTGGGTCGCGTGGCATCGGCCGGGCCATCGCCACCCGGCTCGCCGAAGCCGGGGCCCATGTGATGCTTTCGTCGCGCAAGCCCGATGCCCTGGCGGCGGCGGCGGCATCGATGGCGGGTCTGGGCGGGGATGTGGCATGGCACGCAGCCAATGTCGGTGACCCTGACGCCGCGCAAGCCTGCGTGGACGCGTGCATGGAGAGATTCGGGTCACTCGATGTCCTCGTGAACAACGCGGCGACCAACCCGCACTTCGGGCCGTTGATGGAAATCGACCTCCGCCGCGCCGAGAAGACGGTGCAGGTCAATCTCGAAGCCGGCCTCGTGTGGACGCAGTGCGCGTGGCGTGCTTCGTTGGCCGAGCGCGGCGGCTCGGTCATCAACCTGTCGTCGATCGGCGGGATGTCGGTCGAACGCGGTATCGGCTGGTACAACGTCACGAAGGCCGCCCTCGTGCATCTCACCCGTCAGCTCGCGGCCGAGCTCGGCCCCGGGGTGCGGGTCAACGCGCTGGCACCGGGCTTGGTCCGCACCGACTTCGCCCGCGCCCTGTGGGAGCACGCCGGCGACGCGGTGGCGGCGCGGCTCCCGCTCAAGCGACTGGGCGAGCCCGACGACATCGCCAAGGCGGCGTTGTTCCTGGCCTCGGAGGCCGCGTCCTGGATCACGGGCCACGTGCTCGTCGTCGACGGTGGGGCGCTCGCCATGCCGTCGGGTGGCGTGTGAGGCCGGGGAAGGCTTCGACAATGTCTTCTCGCTC
>Ga0209415_10018818_pt1 | contig 10874 bp, 10 predicted proteins | sample PeaSoiSIISIP2007_FD_187696 | JGI IMG/M metagenome (GOLD analysis project Ga0209415, IMG submission 187696) | Peat soil microbial communities from Weissenstadt, Germany - SII-SIP-2007 (SPAdes) (version 2) | ecosystem: Environmental > Terrestrial > Soil > Wetlands > Peat | place: Germany... | reverse complement strand
TGGCATGTGCTTGCCCTGGCTTAATGATCGCTCAAGTTTCCAGGGCCAGGCGCTGGGAATTTCCCTTGTTGTTTTGCTGGTCATGGCGCAGAAGCATCACTAGCCCGGCACGCTCGCTAACATTTCCCGAAGTCAAGGCGTGCAAAGCAGTGGGCGAGCAAATAGTCTGGCAAACGCGTTCGATCTTAGAATTGGGACAGCGCAACCCGCCTAACTCTACTTTCTACTGGTGGTCCAGACGGAACGTGATGGTTACGATGAGCTGAACAGAAATCGGCTCATCATTCAGATAAGTAGGTTCGTATTTCCATTGGCTGAGGGCTTCCAGCGCGGCGGAATAGAAAAGCGGTGGACCCGAAAGTACTTTCATCTCGGTGACGTTGCCGTGTTCATCGAGAATGGCGTCGATGACCACCTCACCGGTGATATGCGCATCGCGGGCGAGCGGCGGGTACCGGGGTGTAATCTGTTTGATCACTTGCGGGCGCCGAACTCTGCCGCCAACGCGGACAGGCGCCTTTGAATGAGCAACTGGCGCCGCAAGGGGCTTTACCGTTCCTGGGATTCCGCCGAGCACTCCTCCAATCACACCACCCATCTGGCCGCCGGGCACTCCACCAGGCACGCCGCCCTCTACGCCGCCAAGCGCATCGGGTTCCAACGGCGCTTCCTTGATCATGGCAATGTCCTTGGGGACAACCGTCGGGGCGAGCAGTTTGCCGTCATTCATGAAGACATGCTTCGGCGCCTGCGTCCGCACGATGGCGGCTGCGGCCGGAGGAGGAGGCGGCGGTGGGGGGGGCGGCGCCACCAACAACATGGTCGCGAACTCTTTCGGACTGAGAGTGGCGGTGAACATCAGCCCCGCCAGAATGGGTATACCAATCACGATGGCATGAAACGTAACCGCCACAAGCAGATCCAGGGCTTTGGAAGAACTTTTAACGCGATGGCTCTCCAGCAGGGCTCCCTTCAGAAAGGTACCCCCGCTCGCGCGGTTCTCTTCGCTTGCAGCGCTTGGCTGCGGCGAAGCCGGGCGCGGCGGCAATGTGATGACATGTTCTAGATGAACTTCAGGTAGAGGAATTTCTGTGATGGCGTGCGGCGTCATGGGAGATACCTCCGCAGGGCCTTGAATGAGCGCCCTTGCAGCTAATGGAAGTCTCTGCCCAAAGGGCGGAGGCCGCAGTAAGCCTCATCACAAATCCCTGTGATGGTCGTCACGCAGACCGGCGGAGAGTGCGCGCGACATTGCGAGCCAGGCGCAGGCGACTTAGGATGGTGAGTCGCCCGGAGTTTCTATTGCGGGCAGGGCTTGTGGAATTCGAACAGCGGCATGCCGTACAAATCGGTGATTTTGCCAGAGCGTCGATAGCCCAACTTTTCGTAGAAGCGTATGGCGCGCTCCAGCGGTGTGGTGGTGTCCAGAGTGATGCGAGTGCAATTTTGGCGGCGAAGTTCGGCTTCGGCGTGCTGAAGCAGCACGGTGGCGATTCCGGTGCCTTGCCAGGCTGGAAGAATTGCCATGCCCCGGAGATGTCCTTGGCCGCAGTTCATGGCCTGGCAAGCAATCGTTCCAACGATTTGGCCGGCGGGGTTCTCACCGACGAAAACCCGCATGTGCGCGAGACGGTCTTGGAGAGTTTCAGGAGTGAGGACGGTATCGAGGTAAGCAGCGGAGCAGTACGAGTCGCGAAAGGGCGCGAAGGCCGCGTGCAGGCAGGCTAGGATTTCCGGGGCGTCGGTGTTGGTGACGCTGCGGATGGAAATTCCAGGGAACTGCCGAGATGCTGGCATGGTGCGCATAAGTCAAATTGAGGATAGCAAGGGGCCGTAGCCAAGCGCCATTTTGGATTTCACTCGAGAACTTGCCGGGACGAAAACTCTCAGCAAGAAATGTTAGTGCCGGCGCAAAAAATCAGAAGGCTAGCGGCTGCGAAATTGGCGAAACCCGCGGACGACGCCGGCGGCGTCTTGGTGATGGTCGTGGCAGACGGTTTGTCTGTAAAATCCGCCCGTGTAACGAGCGATCGGGAATTCTTTGCAACCTCGACTCCCTGCTTGGTTCAAAAATCAATTGACACTCTGGGGCCATGCTTCTAGAGTCTCGGCTAAGAAGTATGTTCGCTAGCTAGCTAAATACCTTGCGCGGCGCGTGCGTTGTTTCACCTTTTGGTCGGGCGCTCGTTCCCGGTTTTCATTGTCGCGGGAGAGGGTCTAGCTGCACCGCAGACAGCCGACTATGCGATCTGTTGCATACACGATCTTGGGGAATCCACCGAGACTGGGAACACGGGTCATCTGCGGAGTTCTCCTCGTTTCTTCGATTATGGCAAGTCCTTCCAAAGGCGAAACGGTTGGTGCGCAACTCACCCTTGATTCCGTGAACGTGAAGCAGGAAGGTTCGGTGACCTTTTCGGTCCGGCCTGATGGAACAGGGAGCCGTGCTGATTTCCCCGAACAGCAGTTCATCCCCGGCCAAACCGACGATGGCGCCTACCGGCTGTACGCGGATGTCGACAGCATCCAGCAAGTCCGATTTAATGCCTTCACTTTCACGGCTTACCTTGTCGACGCGAAAATGGGCGGCCAAAAGTCAAGCAAGTTTCAAGTTACAGGCAACCCGACGGGCTCGTTCCGCGATGCCGCGGTGAGAATTTCCTTCCACGTTAAGGGCGCAGGAACCAACGCTATCGGGGTGATCCTGATGCCGGTTTACAACGCCACGAAGACGGACCTGCTGCAAGTGGAAGAGCAGAAAGAACCGGCTTATGTAAGCATTTCGGGCACCAGCCCCGTGCAGATTCGATTCGCAAATATCCCTGACGCATTGGGAATTTCTGTCACAGACGTGTCGGTGAGCGCAGGGTGTCCGAAATGCTGGAACCAGATTTCATCAAAGGTGAATGACAAGCACCCCCTAAACATCGATCCGGGTTCTAATGCCATTCTGTCCGTCGATCTCCTTCCCAATTCCATACCCGCCCTAATGCAGGGCGCGCTGATGATCAAACCCGATGTGCCACATGACATGCTCACACTGACCGTGACGTACCACACCGTTCCAGGGGGAGCTGATAAGAAGCAGAGCGTGCCCTGTAAGATTCGGTTTGGGCCGGGTTTGTTCGGCCTGGCACTAGCGCTTTGCGGCGGAATTGCACTGGGACTGACGGCACGGTATTTGCTTACCGGTAAGCTGGGTAAAGACAATGAACGCGCGCTGCATGCGATTCTTTCGGCGTTTGTACTGGGGCTCATTGCCGAGGTTGTCGGCGTAATGATGACAGCCTATGGCAATTCGAAACTGGTTCTCTTCGATCTGGATATCGATCCGCGTCAACTGTTTCCCGCTTTCATTCTCGCCATGCTAGTCAGCGGCGGCTCAGCTGTTGTTTCCTCGATAAAAGGCATGCTCGGCAAAACTCCATGAGGAATTTCCCTCCAACGCGGCACGCTTGGCAATCGTGGCAGAAGGTCATGGGCGGGTGCTCGATTCTGGTTTTGGTCGGTCTCTTCCCGTCGCTCTCAGAAGAACCCCCCGCGCAGTCCAAGTTCGAACGGCCCATTATGATGGATAGCAACGGTCCGGGCTCCCAGCTGTTTGTTCTGGACAACTGGGGAACTCTGCATGAATTCCGGGTAACAAGCAGCAGCCTTGAGGAATTCCGAAGCATCGCTTTGCCCTCAACGCTCACTGCGGCGGACATGACCGATTCTTCGGTCAGCGGGCAGGAATCCGTGCTCATCGCAGGGACGCAGTTGGGGCGCGGAATTGTGGCGAGGTACGCTCTCGACGGGAAGCAGCTGCAAACCTGGATGTTTCGAAACATTTGCTCGGGCATCGACTTTGGTACGAGCAGCCACACGGCGTACGTGGCCACGTCGGATTCAAACGAGATCTACCGGCTGAATCCCGAAGGATCCAAAAGCACTTTTGTGGCCCGCATTCCCGATGCGACAAAGCTTGGTCCGCTGGCGTTTGACGAGGGCGGTCAAAAAATATATGTCGCGGATGTGGCTGCTGGAGCCATCTACCAGTATTCGCTGAAGGTAAAGTCGTCAAAAGTGCTGGTTTCGAATCTAAGCGCGCCGACGGCGCTGTCCTTCGAGCCCGAGACGGGCCGGCTGTACATCGCCGATCCGGGCCGCCGGGGGATATTCACGGTGGATACGCGTTCGGGCAACCCCGTGGCGACCGAATTTGTATCCGGCCCGCTGAAATCCCCGTACGGCATGGCGCTGCTGTCGAGCGATCGCATGGCCGTGGCGGACTATGGCGCTAACAGCGTTTTCGTTTTTTCCAGCAAGGGAAAGCTGCTCTTTCGCTTCCCGCCGAAAAACTGATCTCCCTCATAAACTGGCCTCCATTCAAAAAAACTAAAGGCCCTTGGATTGGCGGAATCCGCGGACGACGGCGGCGGCGTCCTGGTGCTGGGCGTCGACGGCGTAGTTGAGGCGGCGGATATCCGTGGCGGAGAGTTTGCCGGCGAGATCGGAGAGCGCGGCGCGGAGCTGGGGAAATTGTGCGAGCGTGGATTGGCGGACGATGGGGACGGCATCGTAGGGCGGGAAGTAGTGACGGTCGTCTTCGAGGGCGACCAAGCCGAGAGAGTCGATGAGGCCGTCGGTGGAGTTGCCCGCGACAATGTCCACTTGATGATCGACGAGCGCACGGTAGATGAGCCCGAGATCCATCACTTTGGGAGACCCGGAGAAATGGAGATTATAACGCTCGATCCAGCCGCGGAAACCGTCGGGGCGCTCGAGGAATTCATAGCCTACGCCGGCGCGCCACTTGGAAGTGATCGGAGCGATGTCGGATATTTTTTGCAGATGGAGATTTTTCGCGTCGTCGCCGCGGATGACCATGGCGAATGTGTTTTCGAAGCCGAGCGGCGCGGTGACTTCGAGTTGGAAGCGTTCGGCGTATAGCTGCTTGACGCGATTGTAGACGGCGCTCGAATCGCCTTGCGGAGTTTCATTCAGCACGGCAGTGAGAGCGGTGCCTGTGTATTCGACGTAGAGATCGAGCTCGCCCGCGAGCAACGCTTTGTGGACGAGGAGGCTGCCGCCCAGGTTAGTTTTTCGGACGACCGGGATGCCGGTTTTGGCTTCGATGTGCTGGGCAAGCAATTCCGCAAGAATGACTTGCTCAGTAAAAAACTTTGAGCCGATCGTGATTTTGGATTGAGAAGGCTTGTTGCAAGCGGAAATGAAGCAAAGAACGCTCAGAAAATAAAGGAGACAGAGAAATCGCAGCAGGGCGTGGCGCATGTCAGGTGACTTTCAATCTACGCTCAAGCAGGCCCAGGAGGAAATCGGCGAGAAGGGCCAGGAGTGCGGCGGGGATGGCCCCCGCGAGGATAAGCGCATCGCTGACAAGAGCGACGCCGCGAAAGATGAACGTACCAAGGCCGCCGGCTCCGATGGCAGCAGCAATGGTGGCCACGCCGATTGTGATGATGGTTGCGGTCCGAATGCCGGCGAGAATGACGGCGCGCGCGAGCGGGAAGCGCACACGGAAGAGAATCTGCGCACGGGTCATGCCCATGGCTTCAGCGGCTTCGAGGACTGCGGGATCGATGCCAGTAAGTCCAACGTACGTGTTACGCAGAATAGGAAGAAGCGCGTAGAGCACGAGAGCGACTATGGCGGTGCGCTTGCCGATGCCGCCGATGAACGGAATGGGAATCAGAAACCCGAAAAGCGCGAGGCTCGGAATGGTTTGGAAAATGCTGGCGATACCAAGCGCTATGGTGCGCAGCGCGGGGCGCTGCACGATGAACATACCGAGCGGCACGCCGATGAGAATGGCTATCACCATGGCGATGACCACGAGTGTCATATGTTCGACGGTAGCGCCGAGAATTTCCTCGCGATGTTCGGTGAAAAAAGACCAGGAGGTCATTTGCGGGCTCACGCGGAGGCCCCCGGCGTCAGGTTGAGAGATGACGTGAAAGCGCGAACTTCGGGGTGGTGCAAACGGAGAAATTCCTGCGGCGGGGCGCTGGCGACAATGCGTCCGGTTTCGAGCAGAACGATTCGCGAGGCGAGAAGCAGGGCCTCACGCAGATCGTGCGTGACGAAAACAATCGTTTTGCCAAGGCGCCGCGCCAAAGCGCTGAATTCGCGCTGCAGTTCGGCGCGGGTGACGGGATCGAGCGCTCCGAACGGCTCATCCATCAGTAGAATGGGAGGATCGGCGGCCAGGGCCCGCGCCACGCCCACCCGCTGGCGCTGGCCGCCGGAAAGTTCGCGAGGGCGGCGATGTGCGAATTCGCCAGGGTCGAGGCCAACAAGTTGGAGCATTTCCTGAACGCGAGCGGCGGTACGGGCAGCATCCCAGCGTTCCAAATTGGGAACGAGTGCGACGTTTTCGGCAACTGTGAAATGGGGGAAGAGCCCGGCGTCCTGAATGACGTATCCGATCCCTCGGCGGAGGCGGATGAGATCCCAATCGCGGGTCGAGCGGCCCTCGACGAGGATTTCTCCTTCCCTAGGCAGTAACATTCCATTGATCAATTTGAGGAGAGTGGTCTTGCCGCTGCCGCTGCGGCCGAGCAGAACCAGGGTTTCGCCCTCAGGAATCTCTAAGGAGATGCCTGAAACGATTAAGCGTTTAAGAATATCGTTTATGTGGAAGGAAACTTCCCGGAATGCAATATTTTTTTTCGAAGAAAGTGCAGTTTTCGTATTCATTTCGATTGACAGCCGCAAGACAGGGAGCGACCATCTTAATCCACCAAGCCCCCGTGCGCTGAATTTTGGCGCACCCTTCGCGTGGAAACTGCATCCAACAGAAGGGGTAAAACGTCATGGGAGCAGTCGCCTTTGCTGTCCGCATCCGGCATGACCTTCATAGCAGATTACTAGATGCCCGCGCGCGCACCGACGAGATATTTCGCGTGGTTCGCGACGAAGCTATTTACGACCGGCCCATCCCCGAGCGGCACCGCATTATTTTTTACGTGGGACATGTCGAAGCATTTGACTGGAATTTGCTCGCGGAACGCGCGTTCGGCCTGCGCCCGTTTCAGCGGACCTTCGATCACCTGTTTGCGTTTGGCATTGACCCCGTGGATGGCGGATTGCCGGCGGATACTCCGGCCGATTGGCCAGCGCGCGAAGAAGTCGAGCGCTATAACCGGCGTCTGCGCGAAGAATTGGACCGCGCCATCGAGCATGCCCTGGAGAGGCCCGAGGAAGGGCACCCGCAACTGATCACTATGCTGGAAGTGGCCATCGAGCACCGGCTGATGCATGCGGAGACGCTGGCGTATATGCTGCACCGCTTGCCGAGCGACAGAAAAATCGGCGGACCGGAGAATGCGGCGTGGAAAGCGCACCGCGTGAAATCGCATCTCGTGGAAATACCGGCGGGAACGGCAACGCTGGGGCTGGATCGGATATCCGGCGATGAATTCGGTTGGGACAATGAATTTGGCGCGCACGAAGTCGCCGTGAAGGAGTTCGCCATCGAGAAGTACAACGTAACGAATCATGATTATTTGCGCTTTATGCAGGCTGGCGGCTACGAGAACCGCGCGCTGTGGAACGAGGAAGCCTGGGCCTGGAAAGCCAAGGAAGGCGTCGAGCATCCGATGTTCTGGAGGCGTGACGGCAACCTCTGGGTTTACCGGACCATGTTTGGCGAGATCCGTTTGCCGCAGGAGTGGCCAGTTTACGTAAGCCATGCGGAGGCTTCGGCGTATGCGAACTGGCTGGGGCGCAAGCTGCCAACCGAAGCGCAGTTTCACCGCGCGGCGTTTGGAACGCCGGAGGGCAAGCGAGACCGGAGTTATCCCTGGGGCGAGGAAGGGCCAAGCGTGGCCAAGGGGAATTTTAATTTCAAGTCGTGGGATCCCTCGCCGGTCGGCGCGCACCCCGCGGGGGCGAGCGCTTTCGCGGTGCACGACCTTGTGGGGAACGGATGGGAATGGACGCGGACAGAGTTCGCGGCATTTCCGGGATTCACTTCGATGCCCTTCTATCCGGGTTACTCTGCGAATTTCTTTGACGGCAAGCACTACGTGATGAAGGGTGGCTCGCCGCGCACCGCTGCATGCATGCTGCGGCGGTCGTTCCGAAACTGGTTCCAGCCGCATTATCCGTATGTCTACGCAACCTTCCGTTGCGTCGAGGACTAATCCAAGCCCAAGCTGGGGAGACCCCATGGCGACGCCTGCACTGTCACTATCGCTCCGGCATGTGTCTGCATTCGCGGCGGACGTGCGCGAGAGCCTTACCAAACCTGGACAGCGGGAACTGCCTTCAAAATATTTGTATGACGAAGTGGGCTCGGCGCTGTTCGAGACGATCTGCGTTTTGCCGGAGTACGGGCTGACGCGAGCGGATGCGCGGCTGCTGGAAGAATTCTCAGTAGAGATTGTGGGGAGGCTGCCGTCGCCGATTCAGGTGGCGGAGCTGGGCAGCGGCTCGGGAAAGAAGACGCGTTGGATTCTGGAAGCGTTGTCACGGCGGCAAAAAACGTATTACTACCCCATCGAGATTTCGCCATCGGCGCTGGCGGCGTGCGCGAAAGAGCTCGGGCAAATAGATATGGTCAGCATCGTTGGATACGAACAACCGTACCTGGAAGGGTTGCGAGCTGTCGCCGATGGCCGCGGCGGACAAGATCATTTGCTAGTGCTATTTCTGGGCAGCACCATCGGCAATTTCGATCGCGACGCCGCGGAAAAGTTTTTGAGAGAAATGCGGGCGATCCTCAAGCCCGGAGATGCATTGCTGCTCGGCACGGACCTGGAAAAGAACGTCGAGTTGCAGTTGCTGGCTTACGACGATCCGGCGGGCGTGACCGCAGCGTTCAATTTGAACTTGCTGGCGCGCATCAATCGGGAACTGGGCGCTGATTTTGATTTGAGCTGCTTCGAGCACCATGCACGCTGGAACAGGGTGGAACGACGGATCGAGATGCATTTGCGCTCCACGCGTCGCCAAACGGTGCACGTTCCGGCAGCCAGCCTGCGTCTCATGCTCGACGAAGACGAAACCATCTGGACAGAAAGCTCGCATAAGTATCAAGCCGAAGAAATTCCCGAGATGGCGGCGCGCACCGGCTTCCGCTGCGACGGGCAGTGGATCGACCGCGAGTGGCCGTTCGCGCAGAACCTGCTGATTGCGGGATAGCTGAGGGGGTGGGGATTACTGACCCGTGTCCTGTGGAAAATAGGTCCAGCATATGCCGCGCGGCTGGCAGTGGGACAAACCCTCACCCCTGAAGTGCTGCGGAACAACCGCCTAAGAATTAGCGTCTAGTTGACCATAACTGGCCCCCACCCCCCTGTTTTTCATAAGTGTTGGGTGTTGATTCTATATAACTTAACACCGGATGGTTCTCTGCCAGCCGGCGGGAGCTAGCAGGCCTCCCGGTTCATGAAGCGCTGACACGAGATCGAGATTTGCCACGCCGGAAACAAAAAAAACGGCAGTGAAGCTGCCGCATTCGGAGAAATCCCGCACTCTTACCTGCGAAGTACAGTAGCATGGGACATATAAAGGGTCAAGATATATTTTGGTGTAATATTTCGCCAAGTGTGCCCGCTTGGGATCAAACTTAAATTTTGCCGGAGTCGGCGGGATTATCGTGACGTTAGGAGGAGTGCTATGAGATGCCTCGTACTTGTTGCGTTCCTTTCGATGTGGCAAACAACCTCGCCCGCACAAGAACCCTGCAAGTACGGGTCTGAAGATGCGTTTGACGCGTTGGCGAAGGACCTGTCTCAAGCAAAGTCATGTAATGCGGCGGCCGCCAAAATGCGCGAGTGCGCCTGGGGCTCAAGTGCAGATACGCAACTAGCGCCCATTGTCATCGAGAAATGCGAGAAGACGTTCTTGCCCAGTTTGTCTCCAGCGGCACAGAAGCGTTACGCGGACGAAATGCAGCTATGCGCTTATGAGTACGCAGGGCAGGAAGGCACGATGTATATGTCCGCCGCAGCTTTGTGCCAAGTTGACGTTGCCGCGCGTTTTGCCGCGGACCCCGTGGCCGCCAGTCGGACCTCTCTCCGCGCCAGCTTCGACTGTGACAAAGCCCAAACACCGCTCGAAAAAGCAATCTGTTTCGATATACGGATTGGCCATGCCGACGTGGTCTTATCGCGGGTCTATGGCGGAATGCTGAAGAATTCCGATAAGGAGGAGAGGCCTGCGCTAATAAAGAGCGAAAAGGAATGGCTGCAAAGCATCCCGCCAAAATGTGGCCTCTCGGGGACGCCATTTTCGCAGAAGTCTCTCAGCTGCGTGCGCGACGAGTTTGAAGTTCGCTTCACAATGCTAGACTCCTGCTCAGAAAAGATCTCCTACTGCTTGCAATCGTATGCCGACGATGCCATGCGACCGCACAATGTGCCATCAGTGCCCTCGGCGCCAAGCCAGCGCGCCAGTTTCGACTGCGAAGCGCCGTCAAGCGCCTTGGAAATTGTGATTTGCGCCAATGCGGACCTTGGACAGACGGACATCCTGTTGGCGCAGGCCTACCAGGACGCGAGCACGGCTATGACCGGTGCGCAACACAAGGATTTGGTTGACAGCGAGCGCCAATGGCTTCGCTTTGTCAGCGGGACTTGCCCGCTAGGGACAATCGGTGGTATTCCGTCCGTCCTCGCGCGCTCTTGTGTCCGTGCCGCGTTTCAAACACGCATCGCACAATTGCAGACGTGCCCGCAGAGGAAGCTGCCGGAGCGAATCCCTTGCTTGAATGATTTTCACGTCTCAGAAGAGCAGCAGAGTGCGCAATGACGTTTGCGGCCTGCCTGGAAATAATCGTTGTTGACCTTACTAGCCCGCTTTTCTCACCAGGTGTAGTTCGATTGTAGATTTGGCGGCGAGTTGGCTCATTTTTCTTTGTTTTGGTT
>Ga0209415_10018816_pt1 | contig 10876 bp, 7 predicted proteins | sample PeaSoiSIISIP2007_FD_187696 | JGI IMG/M metagenome (GOLD analysis project Ga0209415, IMG submission 187696) | Peat soil microbial communities from Weissenstadt, Germany - SII-SIP-2007 (SPAdes) (version 2) | ecosystem: Environmental > Terrestrial > Soil > Wetlands > Peat | place: Germany... | reverse complement strand
CATAATGTAGTTGGTCATCTGGTTGTTGGCCATGCGGCCGTTCTGCCAGACAACTTTTTCGTAGAGGGCGTAGCCGATTCCCTGCGCGATGCCGCCTTCGATCTGCCCTGCGGCCAGCACCGGATGCAGCACGCGGCCCACCTCTTGAACAGCCCAGAAATCCTCCACCTCGGCGGAGAAAGTCACCGTATCAACGGCGACCTGTGCCACGTAAACCGCCCATGCATACGCAGGGTACGCCTCGCCGCGATACGCCTTGTCGTCCCAATGAACTCCAGGAGGCGCTTCGTAGCGGCACGTCGACAGAACCGCGCCCCTCATGGCGCGAAATCGCTCGCATGCGGCAAAAAACTCATCGGTCGTATGGCTCGCGCCGAGCCTCGCATGATCTTGAAGCAACTTGACCAGCTGCAGGCTCGCGCGCTCGATCAGCCGTCCCACCACCATAGATGTGCGCGACGCGACGGTCGGCCCACTGTTCGGCACTTCGCCTGTATCGGGGGGCGCCATTACGACGCGGTCATAGTCGATGCTCAGCGCCTCGGCCGCAATCTGCGTGAGAATCGTATTGGTCCCCTGGCCAAACTCGGTGTTCGAGACCAGCACGCGGGCCTGGGCTCCGGGGGTCACGTCCACGCCGGCCAGCGAATTCAATGTGACCTCGCCCGAGCCCGTGAATCCCGAGCCGTGATAAAAGGCGGCAATTCCCATGCTGCGCTTTATTGGGTTGGTATGGTTCTCGCCAACGAAACGCGCGCGCTTTGCGTAGTAATCGCTCTCCGTCAACGCGCGGTCAAGCAGCTGATCCATCATCAGCGGTTCACGCATCACCTGTCCGGTTGCGGTCGCATCCCCTTGATGGAGAAAGTTCCTGCGGCGCAACTCTACGGGGTCCATGCCGATGGCCGCGGCGATCTCGTCCATGTGCCGCTCCATGGCAAAGATGGTTTGCGGAGCGCCGAAGCCGCGAAACGCGCCGAAGGGAACCATGTTAGTAGCCCATGCGCGCGAACGGACGCGCACGTTCGGGCAAACGTATGGCCCGGTCGCGTGCAGCGTGGCCCGCGACAACACCGTCGACGAGAGCGTGGTATATGCGCCGCCATTGGTGGCGAGATCGATGTCGATTGCGAGAAGCCTGCCTTCACGATCGAGCGCCGTGCGATGCCGTATGCGCGCGGGATGCCTCTTCGTCGTGGCGGCCAGATCTTCCATGCGGTCGTGCATCATCTTCACCGGATGCGCGCTCTTCATAGCGAGCAGCGCCGCATGGCACGCGAGATTCGACGGATAATCCTCCTTGCCGCCGAAGGCGCCGCCAGTCTCGGTCTGAATCACGCGCACCTTTTCATCGGGCAAGTCGAAGATGCTGCGCAGCGCCTTGAATACGTAATACGGGCACTGCAGAGAGCCCCACACCGTCACCCCGCTTTCGGCGCTGTATTCCGCGATCATGCCGTTGTTTTCGATGTAGAGATGCTCCTGCGCGCCGGTGCGGTACTCGCCTTCGATAATGTGCGCCGCGTGTGTCCACACCGAATCCACGTCGCCCTTCTCGAGCAGAAAACTCTTGATGAGGTTGTCCGCGCCCCAAACGATCGTCTCCTGCCGCTCGCTTTCTTCGATGGTGAAGATCGCCGGCAAGGGATCGTATTCGATGTGCACCGCCTCGACTGCTTCGCGCACTTTATGGCGGTCCGCATGCGCGATGAGCAGGATCGGTTCTTCGCGGTGATTCACTCTGCCGTCGGCCAGGCAAGGCTGGTCGGCAACGATCAGTTGAATGCGATTTTCACCGGGAATATCCGCCGCGGTGACTACGGTGAATTCACTCCAATCGATCCTGCGGTCGAAGGAGATGGAGCGAATGATGCCACGCGGTATCGCACTGCGCACGGTTGCGCCATACCACATGCCTTCGCGCTCCAGGTCGTCCACGTAGCGCGCGCGGCCCAGCAGCTTGTCCACGCCCTCCTTGCGGGGAACGGGCGCGCCAACGATTCGGGTTGATGCATGCGTTGTCACGATTGGTAGGCGAAATCGGCCAACAGGTTGAGGCATAGCATACAACATAAAGCAGGGACCGAGGGACCGAGGGAACAAGGGAACGAGAAGAAGCAGGGACGAGGGGACAGGGGGGCTAGGATCAGCGGACGGCTTCTTCCACGATAAGGCTGTGAAAGGATCGGGCTCCCTTGTACGAGCCATGAAGTGAAATTGCATCTAACCGAAGTTCGACGTGCCCGCGCGGATCTCTATGCCGCCAACAGCGCGAGCGTCCGGGCCAGCACGTGCACGCCACTGCCGATCCACTCCGGCGAGGCGTATTCATCCGGCCGATGGCTGACTCCGCCGCGGCAGGGAATAAACAGCATCGCCGTGGGCGCGATGCCCGAGACGAACGACGAATCGTGATAGGCGCGCGCCACCATCCTTTTGTAGGTCTTGCCCGCGGCAATCGCAGAGGCTTCGAGAGCGGCAAGAATCGCGGGATCGCACACCGTTGGCGGATCGGCATTGATCAGCTCAGTCGCGATCGTCACGCCACGGCGCGCGCTTACTTCGTTGCCGGCAGCGGCGAGCGCCGCCAACACGCCATCGCGCAGCGCGGCGTCGATGTCGCGCACATCGGTCGTGATCGTCACGCGCGAAGGAATGCTGTTGACCGCGCCGGGAAATACCTCGCAAACTCCAACGGTACCGACGGTGTCGATCGCCCCCGTCGACTTGGCCGCGGATTCGAGCGCAAGGATAAGCTCCGCGGCCGCGGCCAGCGCATCTTTGCGGCCTGGCATCAGCTTGCCGCCGGCGTGCCCGCCCTCGCCCTCAATCACGATACGCTGGCTGGCAGGAGCGGCAATCGCTGTCACCAGGCCAACATCGAGTCCTTCGGCTTCGAGGGTCGGGCCTTGCTCGATGTGCAGCTCGACGAATTGGTGGAAGTGCCCTTTCGCCGCTGCGACGGATTCGAGCGCCCCGGTGAATCCGGCTTGCGCGCGCCACTCCTCCAACCCGCGGCCGCCTTTGTCACGCAAGGCTCGTGCCTGGTGCGGCGAAAGCACACCAGCCATCATGCGGCTGCCCAAGCAACCGATTCCGAACCGCGTGGGCTCTTCCGCGGTGAAGATTACGAGCTCAATGGGCCGCCGCAGTTTGAAGCCCAGCTTCTTCAGAACGCGAATCGCCTCCAGCCCGCCCAGCACTCCCACGCATCCGTCATAGAGTCCCGCATTGGGGATGGCGTCGATGTGCGAGCCGGTAGCGACCGGCGGCAGGCTCGGATCGCTGCCCTCCCAACGCGCGAAGGTGTTGCCGATCGCGTCGTGGCGTACGGTCAAACCGGCCGCCTCGCATAACCCTCTCACATAGGCACGCGCGCGCAGGTCGGCTTCGCCGAAGACCACGCGCGTAACCACAGGCGGCTCGGCCTCGGAGATTTGTCCGAGCGCGATCAACTCGGCCATCAACGCGTCGATGGTGAGTTGCGGCGTCGCCTGCGATTCTGCTGCGCTCATTTGGCTTCTACTGCGAGCGGGTGCCGGTTGCAGTCTTTATAGAGCAGATACTTCGCTGGCCGTTTTCCCAGCGCGCCAAACCACTGCGGGCAAAACGCGCCCATCCAGATGAAGTCTCCGGCGTGCACTGGATGCCAGTCGTCGCCGAGCCGATAGATGCCGCCGCCCTCGATCATCAGCAGGCCGTGCTCCATTACATGAATCTCCACCAGTGGCAGCGACGCGCCAGGATCGTAGGTCAGCACGTTCACGGCGAAATCGTGCTCCGGACCGCCGGGCAGCAGCGCGCGCACGCGCAGCGAATCGTCGCCCATTACGGCTGCAGGCTTCACTGCGTCCTCGTCTCCGACAAGCAGTTCGAGAGAACCGGCTCCAGGCTGCGGATCGTATGGCTTCTCGATCAGCGCGGCACGCGCTATGCCGCGCGCGCTCAGCGAGTGCTCCGTGCCCTGCGGCAGATAAGCAAACTTTCCCGGAGCGAGCGGGTGTTTCTTTCCAGCGGCCTTCAACTCCAGCTTGCCGTCGAGCACGTAGATGAAACGCTGCCACTCCCCGCCTTCGAGAGAGCTGCCCGCTGTGAACTCCGCGGTCACCTGCGTGAAGCGCGCGCCCAATTGCGGCGCCGCGTGGATGATGAACTCCACCCCCTCCGCTCCGGGTAACGGCGAGCGAATGAAGGTGTCGGGAGTTTGCAGCAAATAATTTACCTTCGCGCAGCTGCGCGTCGATCCGAGTTGATGCACGAGCGGCCTTCTTTCAGGGGGGCAAAACGCGATTCACCGATTCTAACGGAATTCCACCGCGAGCCGTTCCACAAACTTCTGCACAACCCGCAGCGCAATTTCCACATCCTCTTCGCGCACCGTTTCGCCGGGATGGTGACTGATGCCGCCGGGGCTGCGCAGGAAGAGCATCGTCGCAGGCACGCGCGCGGCCATCACCATCGCATCGTGTCCGGCGCCGCTCGGCATCCGGCGCGCGGGAATCCCCAGCGACTCCATCGTCTCGGTCAGGAGCGCCGCAAGCCGCTCATCCATCGGCACGGCAGGTTGATCCATCTGTTTGTTGAAGTCCATTCTCAGCCTGCGCTGCTTCGCGATTGATTCCGCGCGCCCAAGCAGCGTTTCCGCGGCCTCGCGGCGGACTGCGTCGCTGACATGCCTCACCTCGAATCCCAAACGCACCTCGCCTGGAATGACGTTGCCGGCGTTGGGCGACGCCTCCACACGCCCAACGGTTGCAACAAGACCCTCGGTCCGGGTGGCCAGCGCTTCCACCTCGCCGATCCACTCGGCCGCGCCGGCCAGGGCATCGCGCCGCAGGTGCATCGGCGTGGTTCCTGCATGATTCGCATGGCCAGTGAACTTCACGGCATAGCGCGACTGCCCGGCAATCGATGTGACGGCCGCGACACTCAGGTTCTCGGATTCCAGAATCGGTCCCTGCTCGATGTGCATCTCGAAATAACCCGATACGCCATCGCCGATCACGGCGTCGGCGATCTTTCCTGGATCGAGCCCGAAGGCGCGGATTGCGGCATTGAGCGTTACGCCGTCGCGATCCTGCAATGTGAGAAGCGTGGCATCGAAGCGCCCCGCCACGGCGCGGCTGCCGAGAAACGGGACGCCGAAGCGGACGCCTTCTTCCTCGGAGAAGGCGACGATCTCAATCGTCAGCGGCAATCTTTGGTCCCGAGCCATCTCCACCAGTTCAAGGGCCAGGGCAACGCCGAGCACGCCATCGAACGCGCCAGCGTCGGGCACTGTGTCGATGTGCGAGCCCACAATGAGGCGCTTGGCTTGAGCGTCTTGCGGAAGCCACATGCCACGCAGATTACCCGCGGCGTCCAGCGTCACCGTTATGCCAAGCGCTTCCATGCGCCCGCGCAATAGCGCATGGACGTCGCGAACCGGCGAAGTCAAGAACCGCCGCGTGATGCGACCCGGTTCTTCGCTCATCGCGGCGATTCGCCGGCATTCAGCGATCGCACGTTGCGCGCGAGCGCGCAGGTCAAGTTCGCTCACCAGCGCACCTGCTCTTTACCCCGCGCCTCGCCAATGAATTGGCCGTCGCGATAGATGGGCTCGCCGCGCAGCCAGGTTTGGCGCACGCGCCCGCGCAGTTTTGCGCCCAAATACGGCGAAGTCTTATGTCGAAAATGCAAATCGGCGGGCATCACCGTCCACTCCGCGTCCAGATCGAAGATCGCCAGGTCCGCATCGGCGCCGTCCTCGATCGCGCCTTTTTGTCCGGTAAGGCCGGCCAGCCGCGCCGGTTCCGCCGCCATCCATTCTCCGATGCGCTCCAAGCCGATTCCGCGCCGGCGCATCGCCGTACCCATCAACGGCAGCGCCAGCCCCAGGCTCACGATTCCGCCCCACGCCAGATCCCATCGGCCTTCCTCGCGCCGCTTCATCGCCGGCGGGCAAGGGGAGTGGTCTGTGGTCACCATATCGATCAGCCCACGTTCGAGGGCGTTCCAAAGAGCCTCGCGGTTGGCGGCCTCGCGAATCGGCGGCGCGCACTTGAACTCCGTTGCTCCGCCGGGAATTTCCTCGGCGGCGAACCATAGATAGTGCACGCAAGTTTCCACGCTTACCGGCAGTCCGCGCCGGCGCGCTTCCGTCAATATGGGCAGCGCTTGGGCGCTCGACAGATGCACGATATGAATCGGTACGCCAAACTCGTCCGCCAGCCGGATCAGCAACTCGATAGCCTGCACCTCCGCCGCATCGGGACGTGAAGCGAGATAGGTCGAGTACTTGCGCCAGTCAGCGCTCGCGGCGTTCAGTGCGCGCGTCGCCACATCCACCGGTCCCGTCACTTCGGCGTGCGCCAGCAGTGGCAGGTCCGTTCCGCGCAGCTGCTCCAGTGCGAGCCGCAGATCGGCCTCGCCCACCCACGTAAAGCCGTCGATCCCTGAGTGGATGAGGAAGCATTTGAATCCCGGCACGCCCGCCTTCGCCAGCGGCTCGATCGCGTCTGTGTTTCCGCGCACCACCCCGCCCCATGCCGCCCAATCCACCCACGCCTGGCCCTTGGCCGCTTGCCGCTTCGCCTCCAACGCAGGCGCGTCGATGGTCTCGGGAACGCAATTCAGCGGCATGTCGATGAGCGTGGTCACGCCGCCTGCCGCCGCTGCCCGCGTGGCTGTCGCAAAGCCCTCCCACTCCGTGCGGCCCGGCTCATTCATGTGGACGTGGGTGTCAATCAGGCCGGGAAGAATCGCAAGATCGCCGAAGTCGTGCAGATCGGCGTCGGCCGGTGCGTCGCTCCACTCGATCACTTGCGTAATGCGCTCTCCGTCGACCACAACCGCCGCCGGCCTGAAGCCGTCGCGCGTCAAGACCAGGGTCGAGCGGAGCGCCTTTGTCATGCTATTTACTTTCGCTGCTTGGGAAGCCTAAATCAAGGCTGCGCGGTCAGCGATCAAGCGAGGGAACTCCGTCTCCGCGCAACCGGCTCAGCAGGTCTTGGGGATGAACTGGCTTGGAGAGGATATCGAACTCGTAGCCTTCTTTGCGCGCTTTTTCCAGCAGGTCGGCCGTGGCGGCTTGGCCGGAAAACAGCAGCACCTTGATTTCGGGCAGGATTGCCCGGATACGAATCGCCGTGTCGATTCCATTCAGGTCGGCCATGATCACGTCGGAGATGAGCATATCCGGCTTGAAGGTGGGCGCAAGCTCCAAAACCGTTTCGCCGGAATAGGCGGCCCGGGCTTCGAATCCGCTTTGATTCAGAATCATAGCTAGGGTGTCGGCGATCACTCGTTCATCGTCCGCTACTAGAACTCTTGGCTTTGAGATCGACATTCAACATATCCTCGGGGAAAATGGCGTCGAAAGGTCGAACTGACCCAGCGAGCGCAACGGATTTTGTATCCGTGCTTCACGTGCCTCATGGGAAACCAGAGGGCGGGCACTACCAGTGTAATTCACCTACCCAACCGAGCCAACGGAACGCGCGATGGGCGCTCAGATGGCCTCGTCCGTTCACCTCAAAACTATCTGCCGCCCGTATACTGTCAGAACTTGCTGTTGTGCCCACCCCCACCAAATCAAATTGGAGAGTCTGAATGCAGGAAACGGTGGCCCCCAACCCAGCTCTCGCCACTTCGCCTCCGGCGGAGGCGATCATTCACGCCGAGAAGATCGAGAAGTACTACGCTCAGCCCAGCCAGAACCGCATTCAAGTGATCTCGGCGACCGATCTCGACATTGTTCCCGGCGAGATTCTGGCTTTGCTTGGACCCTCGGGCTCTGGCAAATCGACCATGCTGCGCATGTTGACCGGCCTCTCCACGCCGTCGGCCGGCGAGGTCTACTGGCACGGCAAGCCGATCGCCGATGCAGAGGTCAATGTATCCATCGTCTTTCAAAGCTTTGCGCTCTTCCCGTGGCTTACGGTGCTGGAAAATGTCGAAGCGCCGCTGCAGGCGCGGGGCGTCGGGCCCGCCGAGCGACGCGAACGCAGCCTCAAGATGCTCGACACGGTGGGGCTCGACGGCTTTGAGTCCGCTTACCCCAAGGAGCTCTCCGGCGGCATGCGCCAGCGCGTGGGTTTTGCGCGCGCTCTGGTGGTTGAGCCCGAGGTGCTCTTCATGGACGAGCCCTTCTCCGCTCTCGACGTGCTCACCGCGGAGAACCTACGCAGTGAGCTGCTGGAACTTTGGGCCAAGAAGACCATGCCCACGCGCGCCGTCTTCATCGTTACGCACAACATTGAAGAAGCGGTGCTGCTCGCCGACCGTATCATCGTGCTGGGCCGCAATCCCGGCCACATTCGCACGGATTTCCGCGTGCGTCTGCCGCAGCCGCGCGACCGAAAGTCGGAAGGTTTTACGCAATTAGTCGACTACATCTACAAGGTCCTCACGCGGCCGGACGTCGCTCCCGCTGAGGCCCCAGACGCATCGGATCACCAGCATCCCAGCCCGCGAGTGCGCGATCAGCGCCAGATGAAGTACCAGATGTTGCCGCATGCGCGTCCGGGCGGCATGGCCGGATTGCTCGAGCTGCTGCTCGATAAGGGCGGCCGCGACGACATCTATCGTCTCGCCGACGACCTGGCTTTTGAGATCGACGATCTGCTGCCTATCGTCGACGCCGCGCAGCTTTTGGGCTTTCTCAAGGTCGAGGAGGGCGACGCCGCCATTACGCCCAGCGGCGAGCAGTTTGCCAACTCCGAGATCCTTCGCCAAAAGGAGCTCTTCCGCAACGCGGCCGTCGAAAACGTACTGCTGTTGCGGCAGATTCGCCGCGCCCTCGACGCCAAGAGCGACCACACCGTGCCCGAAGTGTTCTTCCTCGATATGCTCGACGAGCAGTTTAGCGAGGAGGAGAGTCTGCGCCAGTTGGAGACGGCCGTTAACTGGGGCCGCTACGCCGAGCTGTTCGACTTCGACTCCGCGCGCCGCCGCTTTGTGCTGCCCGATGCGCTGCAAGAGGAATCCGCCGACAGCGAGGGCGCCAAGTGAATCTTCCCCAGCCGCTTGCGCGGTCTCACGTTACCGCTCGCACCTGGCCTTTCCTCATCGATCTGGGCGTGGCTGCCTGCGCCCTGGCCATCTTCTTCGCGATCGTCAGCACCGGCGTCTATTGGTTCCAGAAGCCGATCCCGGTGGTGCCCATATCGAATTCCATCGCGGCTCTCCCGCTCTACGCGTTCTACTCCGTCGTGCGCATGGCCATCGCCTACTTCCTCAGCCTGGCGTTCGCCATCGGCTACGGTTACATCGCCGCCTACAACCCGCGCATCGAGCCGTGGATGGTCGGCATCCTCGACATCCTGCAGTCCATTCCCGTCCTCAGCTTTTTGCCCCCGGCGGTTCTCGCCATGGTCGCGCTCGTTCCCGGCCATCAGCTCGGAATCGAGATGGCCGTGATTTTGCTCATCTTTACCGGCCAGGTTTGGAACCTCGCCTTTAGCTTTTATTCTTCGCTGAAAAGCATTCCAAAAGAAATGCTTGAAGCCTCGCGCATCTATCGCTATTCGGCCTGGCAGCGCTTCTGGCAGTTGGAGATGCCCTACGCCGCCATTGGCCTGGTTTGGAACTCAATTGTCTCCGTGGCCGGCGGGTGGTTCGCGCTCATCTTCTGCGAAACCTTCACCATGGGCGATCGCAACTTTCAGTTGCCAGGCCTCGGCAGCTACATCCAGACGGCGACATTCAACGGCGATGTTCGCGCGCTCGTGGCCGGCATCGTTACGGTCATTCTGATCGTGGTGGCCACCGATCAGCTGCTGTGGCGGCCTCTGATTGCCTGGAGCGACAAGTTCAAATTCGAGCAGGTCGAATCCGCCGACCGCGTCACCTCGCCGATCCTGGAGATGCTGCGCCGCTCGAAGATTCTGGAGGGCCTTCCTGGGCGCATCTGGAGCCGAGTAGAGGAGCCGGTCTATCGACGCCTGGCGGCGAGCAAGGAGTGCCGCATCGTCAAGCCGCTGGATGAAGGGCGTTCCGGCGGCAAACTGAATCCCGCCACCTGGACCTTGATCACCGCCCTGATTGCTGTCGCCTGCTGGGCCATCGTGCAGGCCGCTCTGATGCTCCGCACCATTACCTGGCCCGATCTGCGCCTGCTGCTCGAAGGCGCTGCGGCTACCTTCCTACGGGTAAACGCCGCGCTGCTTCTTTCTGCCGCCTGGACTATTCCGGTCGGTGTCGCTATCGGCCTGAATCCACGGCTGTCGCGAATCGTTCAGCCCATCGCGCAGATTCTTGCCTCGGTTCCGGCAACGGCGTTTTTTCCCGTCCTGCTCATGGCCCTGGTGCAGATCGGTGGCGGTCTCGGCGTCGGGTCGATTGCGTTAATGCTGCTGGGCACGCAATGGTACATCCTGTTCAACGTGATCGCCGGAGCGATGTCCATTCCCAGCGACCTGCGCGAAGTAGCTTCCCTCTATCGCTTCACGCGCTGGCAGCGCTGGACCCGGCTCATCCTTCCCGGCATCTTTCCCTATCTCATCACCGGCATGGTCACGGCCTCGGGCGGCGCCTGGAACGCCTCCGTCATGGCGGAATACTCGCACGTGAAGGACCGTACCCTTGAGACGATTGGCCTCGGCGCGCAGATCGATGCCGCCACCGACAGCGGCAATTTCGCCATGCTGCTGCTGGCGACGATTCTTATATCCCTTATGGTGGTCACGATGAATCGTCTGGTCTGGCGCAGGCTCTACCGGCTGGCCGAGACGCGCTTCAAGCTGGAGGGCTAACTGAGGCTAGAACTGGTTGCATAAATCCCATGAGATAGCTAAGAATGTCCCTCAGGGGCTAAAGCCCCAATGTTTATGCGGTCTTTGCGGCACCTTTCGACTTCGCTCAGGGCAGGCTTTAAAGTCGTGCCCTTTCAAAACTG
>Ga0209415_10018815_pt1 | contig 10877 bp, 8 predicted proteins | sample PeaSoiSIISIP2007_FD_187696 | JGI IMG/M metagenome (GOLD analysis project Ga0209415, IMG submission 187696) | Peat soil microbial communities from Weissenstadt, Germany - SII-SIP-2007 (SPAdes) (version 2) | ecosystem: Environmental > Terrestrial > Soil > Wetlands > Peat | place: Germany... | reverse complement strand
GCCGGAGCGCATCAAGCAGCAGCTCTCCGACCGCGGCCTGCTGCCCGAAGACTGGGGCGGCGACGTGGTCATGGTGCAGGTCTCGGCCAGAACCCATCAGAACCTCGACCTGCTGCTCGAAATGATCCTCCTCGTCGCCGACATGCAGGATCTCAAGGCCAATCCCGGCCGTCCCGCGATGGGCACGGTGATCGAGGCCCAGCTCGATCGCGGACGCGGCCCGGTGGCCACCGTGCTGGTTCGCAACGGCACCTTGAGCGTGGGCGATTTCTTCATCTGCGGCGCGGTTTTCGGCAAAGTGCGCGCCATGCAGAACGACCGCGGCGCGCAGGTGCGCAAAGCGGGGCCCTCCATGCCGGTGGAGGTGCTCGGTCTCGAGTCGCTGCCCGAAGCCGGCGACGATTTCCAGGTGGTGACCGACACCGCCAAGGCCAAGCAGATTGTCAATTTCCGCGACCAGAAGCAGCGCGAAGCGGCCTTGGCCAAGTCCAGCCGCATTACGCTCGAACAGCTCCACCAGCAGATGAAGGCCGGCGAGGTCAAGGAACTGCCCATCATCATCAAGACGGATGTGGGCGGGTCGGCCGAAGTGCTTACCGAAACGCTGCAGAAGCTTTCCAACGACAAGGTCAAGATCCGGGTGATTCACTCGGGTGTGGGCGCCATCAACGAGTCCGACGTCCTGCTGGCGTCGGCGTCCAACGCCATCATCATCGGCTTCAGCGTCCGTCCGGAGCGTAACGCGGCGGCGCTGGCGGAGCAGGAAAAGGTGGACATCCGGCTCCATACCATCATTTACAACCTCACCGACGAGATCAAGGCTGCCATGAGCGGCCTGCTGGCTCCCGTGTTCAAGGAAGTCTACAAGGGGAAGGCCGAAGTGCGCGAGACCTTCCGCATCACCAAGGTGGGCAACGTGGCCGGCTGCCAGGTGCTGGACGGCGTGATTCTCAGCCGGTCGGAAGTTCGGCTGCTGCGCGACAACGTGGTGGTGTACACCGGAAAGATCGGTTCGTTGCGGCGTTTCAAGGACGACGTGAGCGAAGTCAAGAGCGGCATGGAGTGCGGCATCACGCTGGATAACTTTGGCGATGTCAAGCAGGGCGACATAATCGAGGCGTTCGCCACCGAGCGTGTCGCCAGCGAAGTATTCGTCTGATCCGATGGCGGCGATTGGCGTTCTGACATTGGAGTTGCGTCTCCAGAATTCGCACTCGCTCAAAGACAAGCGTCACGTAGTGCAGAGCCTGAAGGACCGCCTGCGCTCCAAGTTCAACGTGGCGGTGGCGGAAATCGATTACCAGGATCTCTGGCAGCGCGCCGCCGTGGCTGCAGTGACGGTATCCTCCGACCACACGCACGCCGAGAAGGTACTGCGTTCGGTAGAAGAAGAGGCCGCCCAAATGTTAGGCGGCGAGCTGGCGGACACGTCGGTGGAGTGGCTGTGTTAGGTGGCACAGGCATTCGTGCCTGTGTGGTCCTAAGTAATCTGACCCATGGACGAACGTCGCACATTACGAGTCTCCGAAGCGGTCCGCGAAGAGCTGTCCGAAATCATCGGCTTCGAAACCGCCGACCCGCGCCTGCTGGCCGTCGAGGTGACCGAGGTGCATGTCAGTCCTGATGGACGCCACGCCAATATCCGCGTGGTGATCCGGGGAAACGAGAAGGAGCAGAAGCAATCGTTGGCAGCCCTGGAGCACGCCCGGCATTACCTGCGCCACGAGCTGGCCACCCGCTTGAGTCTCCGCCACGTCCCCGAGCTGCATTTCGACCACGACCGCAATCAGGACGTCGAAAGCCGCATTAATTTTCTGCTCAAGCGCGCCAGGCGATCCCGGGGTCCAATCGGGAACTAGCATGTATATTGCGGCGATGTACACTATCATTCAGCATGTACAGAAAGGCATCGCGCTCCACCGCCCGAAGGCTGAATACGGTCATGCTCGGCGGAGCCCTGGCGATCCTCCTCGCGATGGCCGGTCTGGCTTATCGAGAGTGGCGGCAATACAGCGCGGCTCGCGCGGTGGGCTTTCGTACGCTCGCCGTTCAGAGGTCTGTTGAGAGCCTCCTGTCAGCTCTGCTGGATGCCGAAACTGGCCAGCGTGGATTCCTCCTCACGGGCAAAGATCTCTATCTCGAGCCGTACAACCGGGCGATTCAAATGGTCCCGCCCGAGCTTGCGAGCCTCCACAGACTTCTGACGCCGGTGGAGGGCGAGCCGGATGGGAACATCGCGCGCCTCTCCGGCCTGGTGGACCAGAAACTCACGGAACTTCGCCAGACCATCGACGTCCGAAGGATACAAGGCGTCACACCGGCGATGGAAGTCGTCCTCAGCGACCGGGGCAAACGGATTATGGATGAGATACGCGGCATTTGCTCCGCTATCCAGCGCCAGGTAGAGTCCGAACGGAGCGAAGTTCAGACCCAAGCCCTGACGGCTAACCGAGGGGCTCTCCTGGTTACGACTATCGGTTCTCTGTTGCTCGTCTTCCTGCTGGTCGCGGGCTATATCGCGATAAACCGGGCGATTCTCGGTCGAGAGGCGGCTCTTGCCGATGCCCACACGGCTCGCGATGCTCTGAAGACGACCATCGCAAGCATTGGAGATGCGGTTATCTCCACCGATCTGGAGGGCCACATCGTTTTCGCCAACAAGGTTGCCCTATCCTTGCTGCGAGCGCCGGAAACTGAAGTGGTTGGCAAGCATCTGGATGACGTCTTCCGGATCGTCAACGAGTTCACGCGAGAGAAAGTGGAGAGTCCGGTGACGAAGGTCTTGCGCGAGGGCGCCGTCGTCGGAGTGGCCAACCACACGATCCTCATTGGACAGGACGGAACGGAAACCCCGATCGATGACAGTGGCGCCCCGATTCGCAGCGAGGGCGGGCCGATCCAGGGCACGGTCCTGGTGTTCAGGGATATCACCGAGCGCCGGCGCGCCGAAGCCACAGGCCGCCTTCTGGCATCCATCGTGGAATCGTCAGCCGACGGAATCTACAGTAAAGACTTGAATGGAGTTGTGACGAGTTGGAACAAAGGCGCTGAGCGTATCTTCGGCTATTCCGCCGAAGAGATGATCGGCCACCCGATTTCTGCCATCATTCCTTCTGGCGTTGTCGATGAGTCGCTGTCTATTATGGATCGCATAAAAAAGGGAGAACGGATCGAGCAATACGAAGCCACGCGGCGCACCAAGAGCGGCAAGCTGATCTGCGTGTCCATAACCTGGTCGCCGATCCAGGATGCATTGGGGCGGATCGTGGGCGGATCCAAGATCGTCCGCGACATCACCGCGCACCGGCAAGCTGAGGAGAGATTCCATCTGGCGGTGGAGGCAGCGCCAAACGGCATGGTAGTAACGGATCAGGAGGGAAAGATCATTCTGGCCAACTCCGAGATGGAGAGACTATTTGGCTATAGCCGTGAAGAAATGATTGGCCAGCCAGTCGAATTTCTGGCGCCTCGGCAACTGAGCGGCGAGCACGCGCAGTATCGCAAAAGCTTTTACGCCAATCCGCAAGCCCGGCCGATGGGAGAAGGCCGAGACCTCCGTGCACGCCGGAAAGACGGGAGCGAGTTCCCGGTCGAGATCGCCCTGAATCCGATCGACACCAGCTACGGCCGATGGGTCCTGAGCGCCGTCGTGGACATCACCGAGCGCCAACGGATGGAACACGAGCGTCTTGAATTGCTGGCCAAAGAGCGCACGCTAGCCTCCGAAAGAGCGTTGCGGGAAACGGAGGCCGAACTTGCGCGCATCGCCAGGGCATTGACGGTGGGCGAGTTGGCGGTATCCATCGCGCACGAGGTCAATCAACCGCTCGCCGGTGTGGTGACGAATGCCGAGGCCGGTCTCCGCTGGCTCGGCGGCGAAAGTCCGAACGTCCACGAGGCGCAGGCATCCCTGGCGCTGATCGTCAGGGATGGAAATCGGGCGAGCGACGTGATCCGCCGCATTCGCGAATTCTTGAAGAAAGACCACCACGAGACGGCGTCGCTCGATATTAACGAAGCGATTCAAGAGGCCGTCGCCCTTGCGCGTGCCGAGTTGACAAAAAGGGAGGTTGCGTTGCGCGTTGACCTCTCTCCCGAACTCCCACTCGTGCAGGGCGACCGAATCCAGTTGCAGCAGGTAATCTTGAACCTGATGATGAATGGCCTCGAAGCCATAGCCTCCGCCCCTCTTGCCGGTCAAGGAGGAAAAGACGGATCGCGCGAGCTCCTGGTGACCTCGCAGAAATCCGCCGGGCCCGGAGGTCAGCCCGGTGTTTTAGTCGCGGTGCGAGACTGCGGCGCCGGGATCAAACCCCAGGACATGCAGAGGATGTTCGACGCTTTCTTTACGACCAAACCCAAGGGGATGGGGATGGGATTGTCCATCAGCCGATCCATCATGGAGGCTCACGGCGGGCGAATCTGGGCTGAGGCAAACGACGGCCCGGGGCTGACAGTGCAATTCTCTTTGCCAGCCGCGAGCGAGAACCAGCGGCCGGCTGCCGGGAGTAGCCCAACATGAGCGCAGAACGTGGGGCAGGCGGGGTACCCTCTGGGTCCGCCTGCCAACCGGGGTGACCCAGCGGAAGGGAATTCAGCATGCCACAAAAGAGTCCCAGGCGATTGAAACATTCCTCGGCGCCAGCCAAACCGGCGTCACAGAGACAGTCATTCCCGATCGTTGGTGTCGGAGCATCGGCCGGCGGCCTGGAGGCGTTCACGGCGTTCCTCAAAAACCTGCCTCCCGATTCCGGCATGGGATTTGTGCTGATTCAGCACCTTGACCCTAAGCAACATAGCGAACTGACAGAGCTTCTCGCCAAGGCATCCCCGATGCCGGTCCTGGAGGTCACTGCCGACACCACCGTCAAAGCGAATCGCGTCTACGTCATCTCGCCAGGCGTGTCCTTGAGCATAGGGGATGGCCGTCTGCGGGCCGAGCCGCGAGAGTCCGGCCGGAACCTGCCCATAGATCGGTTCTTACGATCTTTGGCCGGCGACAAGCGCAGCAACGCCATCGGAATCGTTCTATCCGGTACGGCGTCGGATGGCACTCTCGGACTTAAGGCGATTAAGGCCGAGGGCGGCATCACTTTCGCGCAGGAACCGTCATCGGCAAAATTCGACGGCATGCCGCGCAGCGCGATTGCCGCTGGCGTCGTGGATTTCATCCTGCCGCCGGACGAGATCGCGAAACGAGTGGTCCGGCTCGCAAAACATCCTTATGTAGCGCGTAAGCCTGAAGAGGCCGACGATCGAGCGGAAGAGATGGAGCTCGACCTCAACCGGATATTCCACTTGTTGCGAACTGCCACTGGCACCGATTTTACTCATTACAAGCCCCCCACGGTCCGCCGGCGGATACACCGCCGCATGGTTCTTCACGGCTCCGAGAAATTGAGAGACTACGTCTCCTATCTCCAGGAGGACCCCGCCGAGGTCCGTGCTCTGGCGGACGATCTGCTGATCTGCGTCACCTCATTTTTCCGCGCGCCGGAGGCGTTCGAAGCCCTGGCCACTAAAGTGTTCCCGCAGATTTTCGAAACCCGATCTGCCCAGGAGCCGATCCGGATCTGGGTTCCCGGTTGTGCGACAGGTGAAGAAGCTTACTCCATCGCGATTTGCCTGGCAGAGTTTTTGGAGCGGTCGGGGGCCAACGCGCCCATTCAGATATTCGCCACGGATGTCAGCGAGGCGGCTCTTGACAAAGCGCGCGCGGGGAAATATGGAATGCCGGCGCTGGCGGACGTATCGCCCGCACGGCTAAAACGGTTCTTCACAAAAACAGACGGCGGTTACCAGATTCACAAATCCATCCGCGAGGCGTGCATCTTCGCCAAACAGAACGTCGTCAAAGATCCGCCCTTTCGCAGTCTCGACTTGATTAGCTGTTGCAACGTGCTCATCTACTTTGAGCATGTGTTGCAAAGAAAAGCGCTGTCGATATTCCATTACGCTCTCAAGACCGATGGTTTTCTCATGCTGGGGCCGGCGGAGGGCGTGGGCGCGCTTCCGAACGCATTTTCGCATTTGGACAAGAAAATAAAACTCTATTTGAAACAACCGGGCTTGCATCCGCTGAATCTCCCGTTCTCTGCCAATGAGCCCTTGGCAGCGAAAGCGCCTGGCGGTGAGGCGCAGGGCGAGAATGCCAGGGTACCGCTCGACGTGCAAAAAGCAGCCGAACGGATGCTGCTGGCCCAATACGCTCCCGCCGGTGTCATCGTTGACGATGCGCTGAATGTGGTTCACGTTCGTGGCGATACCGGGCCTTACCTCCAGCTCGCGTCTGGAGAGCCGACTTACAATCTGCTGCGGATGGCGCGCGAGGGGCTGGTTGTAGGCTTGCGGGCGGCATTCTTGAAAGCCAGGCAGAAGAGGGCCGTCATCAGCCAGCCGGTCCGTGTAAGACAGAATGGCGGGTTCAAAGAGGTCAATCTCAAGATCATCCCAGTCGGTGGGCCGGTTCGCGCCGGCGTGCCTCATTTCATGGTTCTGTTCGAGGACACTGCTCCGTATGGCGGAGTCGCTCCGTATCGCGGAGTCCCGCCAACGGCTCCGCCCGGCGCCATCCGCACGGAAGAGCAAGAGGGCGGCAGTGCCAAACCGGCGAAGACTATTGCCAAACCGCAAAAGACTCTTGCCAAACCGCAACAGACTAGCGAGTCACGCACCGCTCGGGAGAATAGCCGCCTCAAACAGGAGCTTGCTGCAACCAGGGAGTACCTGCAAGCGATTATCGAGGAGCAGGAAGCATCCACCGAGGAACTCAAGTCCACCAGCGAAGAGGCCCAGGCGAGCAACGAAGAGCTGGAAACCTCCAAGGAGGAGCTTCAGTCGGCCAACGAAGAATTGAATACGGTTAACGAGGAGCTGAGAACCCGTAACGTTGCATTGATCGAGGTGTACAACGATCTGTCAAATGTGCTGACGGGCATTAATGTCCCTTTGGTCATGGTCGGAGAGGACCTGAAGATCCGGCGTTTCACGCAGGCCATCGAACCCATGCTGAATCTCATCAATTCCGACATCGGCCGATCGATCTCCGATCTGAAGCCCAACATTGACATCCTCGATCTGGCGGGGATGCTGCGGAGCGTGGTCCAGGGTGCAAAACCCGGCGCGCGAGAAATTCAGAGCCCGGAAGGCCGCTGGTATTCACTCCAGGCGTTGCCTTATCGAGCGGAAAACAGGATAGCTGGCGCCCTATTGGCGCTATTCGACATCGATGCCGTTAAGCACGGCCGCGATTATGCCGAAGCGGTGATGCACACCACCCGCCAGCCTCTCGTGATCCTGAACGGAACCCTCAAGGTCAGGAGCGCAAACGACGCTTTCTATGAGACTTTTCAGATCTCAAGAGAGGATGCGGAGAATCGTTTACTGTACGATCTCGGCAACGGACAGTGGAATATTCCCGAACTGCGGGCGGCACTGGAAAGGATTCTGCCGGATCGCCGGGAGTTCCGGGACCTCGAAGTCGATCGTGAATTTGAAGGAATCGGACGCAAGATCCTGCTGCTCAGCGGGCGTGAGATCCAGCAGCCGGCTCCATACGGTCACACGATCCTTCTCGCGATCGAGGACATTACCGAGCGGAAGGAACAGCAGCGCATCGACTTGCTGAAGAACGAGCAGGCGTTAGCCTCCGAGAGAAAGTTACGCGAGCTGGAGGCGGAACTGGCTCGCGTTGTTCGGGCGTTGACTGTTGGCGAGTTGGCGGTATCCATCGCGCACGAGGTCAACCAACCGCTCGCCGGCGTAGTCACCAATGCCGAGGCCGGCCTGCGCTGGCTTCGCGGCAAAACGCCGAACCTCCACGAGGCGCAGGAATCCCTGGCATTGATCGTCAGGGATGGAAATCGCGCCGGCGAAGTGATTCGGCGCATTCGTGAATTTCTGAAGAAGGATGACCACGAGATGACGGCCTTCGATATCAACGAAGCCGTTCAAGAGGCGCTGGCTTTCGCGGACGCCGAGCTCGAACGCAGCAAGGTTGCGCTGCGAGTCGAACTCTCCCGCGAACTCCCTCTCGTGCGGGGCAATCGAATCCAATTGCAGCAAGTGGTTTTGAACTTGATCATGAACAGCCGCGATGCCACGGCCCCGGCCGGGGAGGGATCGCGCGAAGTGGTGTTGACCTCGCAGAGATCCCCCGGGCCCGGAGGGAGCCCCGGCGTTCTTGTGACGGTGCGAGATAGCGGAATTGGGGTGAAGCCGCAGGATCTGGATAGGATGTTCGATGCTTTCTTTACGACCAAGCCCAGGGGCATGGGAATGGGGTTGTCGATCAGCCGATCGATCATAGAGGCTCACGGCGGACGAATTTGGGCTACGCCAAACGACGGTCCGGGGCTGACCGTACAATTCAGCCTGCCGGCCGAAGGCTCATGAGAGTTAAACAGGTTGGCAGGCGAAAGCGCCTGCCCCACTGTACGTTCCCGGCCAATGGTCCCTATGGTGCTCAGCTTACATTATGTGAATCGCTCAGTGGATGCAGTCCTTGAAAGAGCCAGATGCAACCAGATCCTGAACGCTTTACCCGATGAGGCGCTCCATCGGATTCTCGCCGGCACCACGGTCAGGGATCTTCCGCGCGGCCGCAGGCTCTACCGGGAAGACGGGCCGGTTGAAGCGTTGTATTTCCCCGTCCATGGCGTGGTAGCCATTCTTACCCGCGCAAATGAAAGCGGCGAAACCGTCATGGCAACTGTGGGCAATGAAGGAGCTGTTGGTGTCAGTGTAGCCATGGGCGTACCGCGCGCCTTTGGGCGGGATTTGGTCCAGGTTCCGGGCCAGGCGATCGTGATCGGCGCGAAGCGTTTCGAGGAGCTCCTGCAGCACGAACAGCAACTGTCGCTGGTGATGCACCGCTACCTGTACGCATTCGTTCGGGAGATCCTGCAAGCTTGCACTTGTAATCGGTTGCATACGACGGAGGAGCGTTGCGCCCGCTGGTTGTTGGTGGCCCACGATCGCGCTGGCACCGACCAGTTCGCCCTGACACAGAATCTCCTGGCTGAGATGTTGGGGACGCGGCGAGCGAAAATAAACCTCGCACTGGCGATGTTTCGGCGCGTCGGCGCGGTCCAATATGTTTACCGCCGGATTACGGTACTCGATCGAAAACTGCTCGAATCCTTTTCCTGTCCCTGCTACGGGCTCATCCGCCAGGCGCATGAGATCGTAAAGTTATAATTGTACGGTTCGGGACAATTCAGCGCGGTATACTTTCAGCGTGTCATGAGCCAGGAACCTCCGGCTGTTTTCATCGTGGACGACGATATCTCGGTTCGGGAAGCATTAAAGAATCTGTTGCGGTCCGTAGGGCTGAGGGTCGAGACGTTTGGCACAGCCCAGGAGTTCTTATCCAGCCGGCGTTCCGACGCGCCCGGCTGCCTCATACTCGACGTGCGGCTTCCCGGCTTGAGCGGACTCGACCTGCAGCGAAAACTCGCCGAGGCCGACATTGAGATCCCGATTATCTTCATCACCGCACACGGCGACATTCAGATGTCCGTGCGGGCCATGAAGGCCGGCGCGGTGGAATTTCTCACGAAACCTTTCCGCGACCAGGATCTGTTGGATGCCGTCCAGCAGGCCATCGATCGGGACCGTTCGGCCCGAACACAGCGGGCCGAAACGGCGGAGTTGCGCAGCCGTTACGAATCGCTCAGTTCCCGCGAGCAGGAAATCATGGCGCTGGTTGTTCGAGGCCTCCTCAATAAGCAGATCGCCAGCGAGTTGGGCATCAGCGAAGCGACGGTAAAACTGCATCGTGGCCAGGTGATGCAAAAGATGCGAGCCGACTCGCTCGCCGACCTCATCAGAGTTGCGGGAAGACTTGGAATTCCAGTCGGCCGCTAAGGGGCTGCGCTTGACGAAACAGCCGCCGGCTTGACGAACAGCCCGCCCGATAGGCCGCATAACGGACCTATACCAAAGTATAGTGACGATGCCTGCAAGTAGGATAGCTATCCGTTCCCGGCGAGGCTAAGCTGAATCATAAAACATGGCGCAGTGGTATTTGATCACAACTGACACCGTGGCGGCCGTTGAAAAGAGCCCGAGGAACGTCATCATGGTTCCCAGCGGCTCGGTCATTGATGTGCCCATAGCCTTGAATGGAATACAGGGTCTGATCGAGGTGACATTCCACGGTGAGACCGTGTTGATGTTCGCGGAGGACATCAGGGATCGCGGGAAGCCGGTATTCGGGGCATCCGTCTGAAATAAACGAGTGCGGCGCGCGGGTTGCGCCCACCCGCGCGCCGCTGGGCAAACGAAAGAGGAGATCGAATCCATGCGAAAGTCAACGCTCACCAAGACGGAGAGCACCGTACAAGATACGGTTGCGGCCACAGCTTCCGACGAAATTGCAGCGCTCGCGTACCAGCTTTGGAACGAGCGGGGTTGTCCGGCCGGGTCACCGGACGAGGATTGGTTCCGGGCAGAAGCGGAACTAAACAATCGTAGCGAAGCTGCCGCGGCAGCGTGATCGAGGACGATGAATATGCGGGAGGTTTCTCCGTCTAGAGCTATGCGAGAGCAATTGGAAGAATCCTGGCGGTTGAAACTGGAGGAGGCTTCCAGCCGATATAAAGCTGCCACCGCGCAGTACAGGACGATGCTGGCAGAGCAAAGCGTTGCTACCGATGCTCTGATGCGCGCCCGGCAGGCGGAATCCCGAGCGCTCGCCGAATATGCGCAGGTGCTGCGGACGTTCGCCGACCTGACCATACACGGCAAGGTGCCCGAAGAGCAGCCGGCCGCAGGCTCGAACGGGGGCGTTACCGTTCGGCGGGTAAACCTGATCTCAATTGTCGATGATGACGAATCGGTCCGCGAGGCCACGAAGACTCTGCTAAGATCGGTTG